>Ga0075017_100002993_pt1 | contig 10620 bp, 8 predicted proteins | sample AleBraG_ABR_2012_FD_71475 | JGI IMG/M metagenome (GOLD analysis project Ga0075017, IMG submission 71475) | Freshwater sediment microbial communities in response to fracking from Pennsylvania, USA - Alex Branch Run_MetaG_ABR_2012 | ecosystem: Environmental > Aquatic > Freshwater > Creek >... | reverse complement strand
AAGGTCACGATGCCGCGCCTCAAGATCCTCGAGATCCTGGCGAGCGCGGCGGCGCGGCACATGAGCGCCGAGGACATCTACAAGACGCTGCTTGAGTCGCACGCGGACATTGGCCTTGCGACCGTGTACCGCGTCCTGACGCAGTTCGAGGCGGCCGGACTCATCACGCGCCACCACTTCGAGGGCGGCACGGCCGTCTTCGAGCTCAATCGCGGCGAGCATCACGATCACATCGTGTGCCTGGACTGCGGCCGGGTCGAGGAGTTCAGCGACGCGGCCATCGAGGATCGCCAGGCGGCGATCGCCGGCCAGCGCGGCTTCGCGATCGCCGATCACGCGCTGATCCTGTACGGGCGCTGCCGGCGCGCGACCTGCCCGTACCGCAAGCCGCCGGCCGTCTGACGGCCCGCCGCGGCGCTACTTGCGCCGCCGGCCGCCGCCCGCGCGCGCCGTGCCCGGGGTGGCGACCGCCGGCGTCCCGGGCTGGCGCAGCATCTCGCGCGCGTGCTCGCGCGCGCGCGATGTGATCTCGACGCCGCCGAGCATGCGCGCGAGCTCCTCGACCCGCTCCGCCGCGTTGAGCTCGGCGAGCATCGTGCGGCTCGCGCGCCCGTCGGTGAGCTTGGCGACCCGCAGGTGGTGGTCGGCCTGGCTCGCGACCTGCGGCAGGTGCGTGACGCACAGCACCTGGCCGCGCTCGCCGAGGGCGTGCAGCTCGCGGCCGACCAGCTCGGCTACGGCGCCGCCGATGCCGGCGTCGACCTCGTCGAAGATCATGCAGAGCGCACCGCGCGGGTCGCCGGCGGCCGCCGCGACCTGCACCGCGAGGCTGATGCGCGACAGCTCGCCGCCGGAGGCGACGCGTGCCACGGGCTTCGGCGGCTGGCCGGGGTTGGCGCTGACGAGGAACTCGATCGCCTCGTTGCCGGCGGGGCTGACGGCGGCCTCGGCCAGCGCGCCAACCTGCACGACGAACTCGCCGCCCGGCATGCCGAGCATGCGCATGAGGTCGGTGACCGCCGCCGCGAGCCGTGCGCCAGCCGTGTGCCGGGCTCGACCCAGGCGCGCGGCCGCCTCGTCGTAGGCGGCGCGCAGCGCGCCGAGCTCGGTCTCCAGGTCACCGCGGCGCGTCTCGAGGCCCTCGAGCGCCACGAGCTCCGCGCGCAGGCGCACGAGCTGCGCGGGCAGCTCGGCGGGGGCCACGCGGTGCTTGCGCGCGAGCTCCTCGAGGGAGGCCATGCGGCGCTCGACCTGTTCCTGGCGCTGCGGATCGACCTCGAGCGAGTCGATGTAGGCGGCGAGCTCGAGCCCGGCTTCCTTGAGCTGGATCAGCGCGCCGTCGAGGAGCGCGGCGGCAGGCGCAAGGCCCGCATCGAGCGCCACGGCGCTGCGCAGCGCGGCGGCGGCGCGGCCGGCGAGCGCGTGCGCGTCGGCGCCGTCGCCCTCGTAGGCGAGGCCGAGTGCCAGCCGGGCCGCCTCGGCGAGCCGGCCGCGATTGCCGAGCCGCCGCGCCTCGGCCGCCAGCTCCTCGGCCTCGCCGGGCGCGAGCGCGAGCGCGGCGAGCTCCTGTACCTGGTAGCGCAGCAGCTCCAGGCGCGCGTCGCGTTCGCTCGCGGCGGCGCGCAGCTCGGCGAGCCGCGCCGCGACGGCACGCCATTCGCCGGCGAGCCGCGCCACCGGCGCGAGCAGCGCGGCGTGGCCGCCGTGCGCGTCGAGCAGCTCGCGCTGCGTGTCGCGGCGCACGAGCGCGAGGAATTCCTGCTGCCCGTGGATGTCGATCAGCAGGTCGCCGAGCGCACGCACGAGCTGCAGCGGCTGCGACTGCCCGTTGACATAGGCGCGCGAGCGGCCGTCAGCGCCGATCACGCGCCGCAGCTGGACCTCGCCGTCGTGGTCGAGGGCCTGGGCCTCGAGCAGCGCGCGCGCCGCGGCGTTGTCGCGCACGTCGAAGGTGGCGGCGATCTCGGCGCGCTCGGCACCGTGCCGCACGACGTCGGCGCCGCCGCGGCCGCCGGCCGCCAGCATGACGGCGTCGACGAGGATCGACTTGCCGGCGCCGGTCTCGCCGGTCAGCGCGGTCAGGCCGCCGCGCAGCTCGAGCTCGACCGCGTCGATGATCGCGAAGTCGCGGATCTGCAGGTGGGCCAGCATGCCGGCGGCTCAGCGATCCGGGTTGCCGTGGCGCACGCTGTGCCCCCAGTGCAGCTTGGAACGCAGGATCCGGAAATAGTCGTAGCCGGGCGGGTGCAGCAGCGTCACGTGGTGCTCGGCCGGGCCGATCGCGAGGCGCCCGTCGGGGTGCAGGTCGCCGAGCAGCACGGCGTCGCAGCTCACCTGCGCCTGGGTCGGCGCCCGCGCCACGAGGCGCAGCTCGACGCGACACTGCCGGCTCACGACGATCGGCCGGTCCGAGAGCGTGTGCGGGCTGATCGGCGCGAGCACGAGCGCGTCCAGCGACGGCTCGATGATCGGCCCGCCGCAGGACAGCGCGTACGCGGTCGAGCCGGTCGCGGTCGCCGCCACGAGGCCGTCGCCGCCGTGCGTGTTGACGTAGCGCCCGTCGATCCAGGTCTCGAAGTCGAGCATGCGCCCGGCGTCCCCCTTCTGCAGCACGACGTCGTTGAGCGCGAGCGTGCGCCGCTCGGGCTCGCTCGGGTGCGTCAGACGGGCGTCGAGCAGATAGCGCACGTCGCGGGTGTAGCGGCCCGCCACGACCTCGGCGAAGCGCTCGAGCATCTCGGCGGAGCTGATATCGGCCAGGAAACCGAGCCGGCCGCGGTTGATGCCCAGTAGCGGCACGTCGGTGCCGATCGCGAGCCGGGCGGCGTGCAACATCGTGCCGTCGCCGCCGATCGCGACCAGCAGGCCCGCCTCGCTCGCCAGCGCCGCCTCCGGGCGCCGCCGCACCGTGGCCGGGAAGTCGACCGTGGCGGCCGCGTCGACCAGCACGTCGACGCCGCGCGCCACGGCGTGCACCGCGATTGCGAGCATCGCGTCGGCCACCAGCCGATCGGCATAGCGGCCCACCAGCGCGACGGTGTGGAAGGGGGCGCTCATGCGGGTGCCGGCGACCATAGCACGCGGCTTTCGGGACCAACCAGCCACGCGGCGCGGCGCGGCCGCGCGATGCGGGCAGCGCTGCCTTGACACTGTCGGCGACGCCTCGCTAGTCTCAAAAAGGGGTACAGTTGAAAGTCGTTTTCGCACAGGGGCTTATTGCGCATGGTCGATGAGGGTCGTGATCCGGAGCGGGGCGAGCCGCTGCCCGCCGCGGCGGCCCTGTCGGAACGCGCCCAGCACCTGCTGCGGGTCCTCGTCGAAGCCTACATCCGCGACGGCCAGCCGGTCGGGTCGCGCGTGCTGTCGCGCGAGTCCGGCCTGCACGTCAGCTCCGCCACGGTGCGCAACGTCATGGCGGATCTCGAGGAGTTCGGCTTCGTCAGCAGCCCGCACACCTCGGCCGGCCGCATTCCGACCGACAAGGGCTACCGCTTCTTCGTCGACACGCTGCTCAAGGCGCAGCCCGTATCCGACCTCGACCTGCTGTCCGGGGAGCTGCAGCGACGCCTGAGCGAGCGGGCCGACGACCCGCGCGCGCTCGTGGCCTCGGCCTCGCAGATGCTCTCGACGCTGACGCGCCTGGCGGGCGTCGTGACGATACCGCGGCCGGCGCACGCCGCCGTCACCCAGATCGAGTTCCTGCCGCTCTCCGACAACCGCGCGCTCGCCGTGCTGGTCGTCAACGGCCGCGAGGTGCAGAACCGGATCCTGCAGCTCGACCGCGCCTTCTCGGCCGAGGAGCTGCGCCGCGCCGCGCACTTCCTCAACGACCAATTCCGCGGCCGCGAGCTGCACGACGTGCGCGCCCAGCTGCTCGCGCAGCTGCAGGAGACGCGCGTGCACATGAACCAGATGATGCTCGACGCGATCGGCATGGCGCAGCAGATGTTCGCGCCGCGTGCCGGCGAGAGCGGCTCGGTGGACGTCGTGATCGCCGGCGAGACCAACCTGATGGGCTTCGCGGAGCTCTCGAACGTCGACAAGCTGCGTCGCCTGTTCGAGGCCTTCAACGAGAAGCGCGACCTGTTGCACCTGCTCGACCAGTGCGTGCGTGCCGAGCGCGTGCAGATCTTCATCGGTCACGAGTCCGGCTACCAAATCCTCGACGACTTCAGCGTCGTGACCGCGCCGTACGTCGTGGACAACGAGGTCGTGGGCGTGCTCGGCGTGATCGGGCCGACGCGCATGGCCTACGAGCGCGTGATCCCGATCGTCAACCTGACGGCGCGACTGGTCGGCACGGCCCTCGACCAGGGCCGCTGAGCGCCCGCGCGGCGCGCGCGCGCCTGGCGCGCGGCCCGGGGCCGGCCGCCGCGGCGGGCGAGAGGCCGGCCGCTGTCGCCCGGACCCGACCGCCTTGAAGTGGCGCCCGCGAGCCCCCATCCTGCGCGCGCAGGGAGCGGCGCGCGCGCCGCCGGGCCATTATTGTCGCAACGGTGGAGAGCGCATGAACGACCCAGGGGCGCCCGGTCAGGAGGCCGCGGCCGGTGCTGCGGCGCCGGAGGAGGAAGCCACGACCGTGCTCGGCGAGGACAGCTTCCGGCCGGACGCCGAGGCGCTGAACCAGTCGCTGGCCGAGGCGCGTGCCAAGGCCGAGGAGAACTTCAACCAGTACCTGCGCGTGCTGGCGGAGTTCGACAACTACCGCAAGCGCGCCGCCCGCGACCTCGACAGCGCACAGCGCTACGCCGTGGAGCGCTTCGCGCAGGAGCTGCTCGGCGTGCTCGACGGCTTCGAGCTCGCGCGCGCGAGCGCCGCGACGGCCGACGCGCGCAGCCTGCTCGAGGGCCAGGAGGCCACCTACCGGCTGCTCCTGAAGGCTTTCGAGAAGGCCGGCGTGACCGAGATCGAGGCGACCGGCCGGCCCTTCGACCCCGAGCGACACGAGGCGATGGCGGCGCAGCCGAGCGCCACGGCGGCCCCCGACACCGTCCTCGAGACCGTCCAGAAGGGCTACCTCATGAACGGCCGGCTGCTGCGGCCGGCCCGCGTGATCGTGGCGCGCGCACCTTGAGGCCCGCTGGCGGCAGCGCAGGCATTTTCCGCAAGCCCGGGCGGCAGCCGCTTGAGAAGCGTGCCGGCGGCCCGCATGTAGTGCAGCAACGAATTCCCGGTTCGGATCCAGGAGCACAGACATGGCGAAAGTGATCGGCATCGACCTCGGCACGACCAACTCGTGCGTGGCGATCATGGAGGGCGGCAAGCCCAAGGTCATCGAGAACAGCGAGGGCGACCGCACCACGCCCTCGATCGTCGCCTTCACCAAGGATGAGGAGGTGCTGGTCGGCCAGTCCGCCAAGCGCCAGGCCGTGACCAACCCGCAGAACACGCTGCACGCGGTCAAGCGCCTGATCGGCCGCAAGTTCGGCGACGACGTCGTGCAGAAGGACATTGGCCTGGCGCCCTACAAGATCGTCAAGGCCGACAACGGCGACGCCTGGGTCGAGGCGCAGGGCAAGAAGATGGCCCCGCCCGAGGTGTCGGCACGCGTGCTGATGAAGATGAAGAAGACCGCCGAGGACTATCTCGGCGAGCCCGTCACCGAGGCCGTCATCACGGTACCGGCGTACTTCAACGACTCGCAGCGCCAGGCGACCAAGGACGCCGGCCGCATCGCGGGCCTGAACGTCAAGCGCATCATCAACGAGCCGACCGCGGCGGCGCTCGCCTACGGCCTCGACAAGGCGGCCGGCGACCGCAAGATCGCGGTCTACGACCTCGGCGGCGGCACCTTCGACATCTCGATCATCGAGATCGCCGAGGTCGACGGCGAGCGCCAGTTCGAGGTGCTCTCGACCAACGGCGACACCTTCCTCGGCGGCGAGGACTTCGACCGACGTGTCATCGACTTCATCGCAGACGAGTTCCGCAAGGAGTCGGGCGTGGACGTCCGCAAGGACCCGCTCGCCATGCAGCGACTCAAGGAGGCGGCCGAGAAGACCAAGATCGAGCTGTCCTCGAGCCAGCAGACCGACATCAACCTGCCGTACATCACGGCCGATGCCTCCGGTCCCAAGCACCTGAACGTCAAGCTCACGCGCGCCAAGCTCGAGTCGCTGGTCGAGGACCTCGTCGGGCGCACGATCGGGCCGTGCAAGATCGCCGTGAAGGACGCCGGGCTCGCGCTGGCCGACATCGCCGAGGTCATCCTCGTGGGCGGGCAGACGCGCATGCCGCTCGTGCAGAAGGCCGTCAAGGACTTCTTCGGCAAGGAGCCGCGCAAGGACGTCAATCCGGACGAGGCGGTCGCGATCGGCGCCGCGGTCCAGGCCGGCGTGCTGTCCGGCGAGGTCAAGGACGTGCTGCTGCTCGACGTGACGCCGCTCTCGCTCGGCATCGAGACGCTCGGCGGCGTGCTGACCAAGCTGATCGAGAAGAACACGACGATCCCGACCAAGGCGACGCAGGTGTTCTCGACGGCCGACGACAACCAGCCCGCGGTCACGATCCACGTACTGCAGGGCGAGCGCGACCGCGCGCAGGACAACAAGTCGCTCGGCCGCTTCGACCTGACCGACATCCCGTCCGCGCCGCGCGGCGCACCGCAGATCGAGGTCACCTTCGATATCGACGCCAACGGCATCCTGCACGTCTCGGCCAAGGACAAGGGCACGGGCAAGGAGCAGAAGATCGTCATCAAGGCCTCGTCGGGCCTGTCGGAGGACGAGATCAAGCGCATGGTCAAGGACGCCGAGGCGCACGCCGCGGAGGACAAGAAGTTCCGCGAGCTCGTCGAGACGCGCAACCGGGCCGACGCGCTCGCGCACCAGACCGAGAAGTCGCTCAAGGACCTCGGCGACAAGGTGGCGGGCGAGGACCGCGCGCGCATCGAGTCCGCGCTCGGCGACCTCAAGAGCGCCATGACCGCGGACGACAAGGAGATCATCGACCGCAAGGCCGAGGCCCTGTCGAAGGTCGCCGCCGCCGCGCTGCAGAAGGCCGCGGCGGGCGCCGACGCCGGCGCCGCGGCGGGCGCGGCCGCGGGCGGCAGCGCCAAGCCCGAGGGCGGGGACGTGCTCGATGCCGAGTTCGAGGAAGTGAACAAGAAGGACCGCAAGGCCTGAGGCGGCCGCGCGTCGGGGCGAGCAGGGCGGCCGCCGCGCGCGCCCCCGGGACCTGACCGGGCGCGCGCCGGCGGCCTCGTAAGAGCGCATGTCCAAACGCGACTACTACAAGGTGCTCGACATCGGGCGCACGGCCAGCGAGGCCGAGATCAAGAAGGCGTATCGCCGGCTCGCGATGAAGCATCATCCGGACCGCAATCCGGACGGCGATGGCGGCGGCGAGGAGTTCAAGGAGGCCAAGGAGGCCTACGAGGTCCTGTCCGACCCGCAGAAGCGCGCCGCTTACGACCAGTTCGGCCACGCGGGCGTCGAAGCAAGCCGCGGCGGCGGCCGTGATCCGGGCGACGTGTTCGGCGACATCTTCGGCGAGGTGTTCGGCGACATCTTCGGCGCGGGCCGCCGCGGCGGCCGGCAGGTGTTCCGCGGCGCCGACCTGCGCTACGAGCTCGCACTCGACCTCGAGCAGGCCGTGTTCGGCCACAACGCCGAAATCGAGATCGCCACGCTGTGCGAGTGCACCACCTGCGGCGGCAGTGGCGCGGCCAAGGGCAGCACGCCGACGCGCTGCGGCACGTGCGGCGGCGCGGGCCAGGTGCGCATGCAGCAGGGCTTCTTCGCCGTGCAGCAGACCTGCCCGCGCTGCAAGGGCCGCGGCAGTATCATCGACCAGCCCTGCGACACCTGCCTCGGCCAGGGCCGCGTGCGGCGCGCGCGCACGCTCGAGGTCAAGGTGCCGGCCGGCGTGGACAGCGGCGATCGCATCCGGCTCTCGGGAGAGGGCGAGGCGGGCCGCAATGGTGGCCCGGCCGGCGACCTGTACGTCGAAATCTCTGTGAGAGAACATCAAATATTTCATAGAGATGGACCAGATCTCTCATGTGAAGTCCCAGTCGCGTTCACGACCGCCGCGCTCGGCGGGGAGGTCGAGGTACCGACGCTCGCCGGCCACAGTCGCATCAAGGTGCCGGCCGGCACGCAGTCGGGCCGGGTCTTCCGCCTGCGCGAGCAGGGCGTGCGGCCGGTGCGCGGCGGGCCGACCGGCGACCTGCACTGCCGCGTCGTGGTGGAGACACCCGTGAGCCTGTCCGCGGAGCAGAAAGAGCTGCTGCGCGCGCTCGAGGAGTCGCTGCGCAAGGATCCGCGGCGCCACAATCCGCGCGCCGACTCCTGGCTCGCGGGCGTGCGCAAGTTCTTCGAGAAGATCGGCCAGTGACGCCGACCCGCGTCGCCGTGCTCGGGGTCAGCGGCCGCATGGGCCGCAGCCTGCTGCACGCCATTCACGAGGGCACGGACTACGAACTCGCCGGCGCGCTGGCCTCGGCCGACAGCCCGGCGCTCGGTACGGACGCGGGCGAGGTCGCCGGGCTCGGCCGGCGTCTCGGCGTCGCGGTCACGGCCGACCGCGCCGCCGCGCTCGCGAGCGCGGACGTGGCGCTCGATTTCACGGTCGCGGCGGCGGTCGGGGCCAACCTCGCCGCCTGCGTGGCGCGCGGCTGCCCGCTGCTGATCGGCACGACCGGGCTCGACGGCGGCCTCAAGGCCGCGATCGACACGGCCGCGGCCCGCATCGCGCTCGTGGAAGCGCCGAACACGAGCCTCGGCGTCAACCTGCTGGCGCAGCTCGTGGCGCAGGCGGCCGCCTCGCTGCCGCCCGAATACGACATCGAGATCCTCGAGGCGCACCATCGCTACAAGGTCGATGCGCCGTCGGGCACCGCCCTGCGCCTGGCGGAGGCCGCGGCCGCGGGCCGCGGCACGAGCCTCGCGGCCGTCACGAGCGGCGTGCGCTCCGCCGGCGGTACGGCGCGGCGCGCGGGCTCGATCGGCTTCGCGATCATGCGGGCCGGCGACCTCGTCGGCGAGCACACCGTCATGCTCGCCGGCCCCGGCGAGCGGCTCGAGCTCAGCCACCGGGCACACGACCGCATGACCTTCGCCTACGGGGCGCTGCGCGCCGCCGGCTGGCTGCGCGGTCGGGCCGCGGGGCGCTACACGATGGCGGACGTGCTCGGGCTCGCCTGAGGCCGGCCCGCCGGCGAGGCTGGCACGAGCGGGTCCGGTGCCGTAAAATCCCGGGGCGGTTCCGGCGAGAGATTGGCTGACTGAAGCGGGCGGAGTCTCGAGGAGGCTCCACCCGCTTCGCACATCTGCGCCTGCCACGGAACCCGCGGAGTGAGCCCCTTGACGACGCCTGCAGTGCTGGCCCTGGAAGACGGTACCGTCTTCCAGGGCATTTCCATCGGCGCTCGCGGCAACACGACCGGCGAGGTCGTGTTCAACACCGCGATGACGGGCTACCAGGAGATCCTCACCGACCCGTCCTACAGCCGCCAGATCGTCACGCTGACCTACCCGCACATCGGCAACTGCGGCGCGACGCCCGAGGACCTCGAGTCCGGCAGCATCTACGCCGCGGGGCTCGTGATCCGGGACCTGCCGCTGCTGCACAGCAGCTGGCGCGCGGCCGAGTCGCTGCAGAGCTTCCTGGTTCGCGGCAAGCTCGTGGCCATCGCCGACATCGACACGCGCGCGCTGACCCGCCGGCTGCGCGAGAAGGGCGCGCAGTCCGGCTGCATCATGACCGGCGAGAAGGCCGAGGCGGCCAACGCGGTGCGGGCGGCCAAGAAATTCCCGGGCCTCAAGGGCATGGACCTTGCCAAGGTCGTCAGCAGCAAGCGCCAGTACCAGTGGAATGACGGTACGCACTGGGACAGCGACCCTGGCCGCGCCACGCGCGCCGCGCAGCGCCTCAACGTCGTCGCCTACGACTTCGGCATCAAGCGCAACATCCTGCGGCTGCTGGCCGATCACGGGTGCCGCGTGACGGTCGTGCCGGCGCAGACGTCGGCCCGCAAGGTCCTCGCGCTCAAGCCGGACGGCATTTTCCTGTCCAACGGGCCCGGCGACCCCGCGCCCTGCGACTACGCCATCGCCGCGATCCGCGAATTGCTCGTGACCGAGATCCCGCTGTTCGGCATCTGCCTCGGCCACCAGCTGCTGGGCCTGGCGGCCGGGGCGAGTACCGTGAAGATGAAGTTCGGCCACCACGGCGCGAACCACCCGGTGCAGGACCTCGCGTCGCGGCGCGTGTTCATCACGAGCCAGAACCATGGTTTCGCGGTCGACGAGGCGTCGCTGCCGGCGACCGTCAAGGCGACCCACCGCTCGCTGTTCGACGGCTCGCTGCAGGGGCTCGCGATCGCCGGCAAGCCGGCGTTCAGCTTCCAGGGCCACCCCGAGGCCAGCCCGGGGCCGCACGACGTCGGCGGCCTGTTCGACCAGTTCGTCCAGCTCATGGTGCGCCGGCTGCAGCAGCAGCTCAAGGCGCGCGAGAGCCGCGAGGCGCGCCTCCCGGGTGAAGCGCAGCAGACCGCGCAGATCTGAGCGGCCACGGACTCGCGCCCATGCCCAAACGCACCGACCTCAGGAGCATCCTGATCATCGGCGCCGGCCCGATCGTGATCGGCCAGGCCTGCGAGTTCGACTATTCCGGGGC
>Ga0075017_100002992_pt1 | contig 10625 bp, 13 predicted proteins | sample AleBraG_ABR_2012_FD_71475 | JGI IMG/M metagenome (GOLD analysis project Ga0075017, IMG submission 71475) | Freshwater sediment microbial communities in response to fracking from Pennsylvania, USA - Alex Branch Run_MetaG_ABR_2012 | ecosystem: Environmental > Aquatic > Freshwater > Creek >... | reverse complement strand
GATAGGGCGTGATGTAAATGTCCGCGGCGCCGATGAACTCAACCATCTCCTCGGTGCTGACGAAGCGGTTGTGGAAGATCACTTGCGATTCCACTCCCATTTCCTTCGCTAAAGCCTGCAAGCTGGCGCGATACTTCTCCCCCTCGCGGCGCAGAATGTGAGGATGAGTCGCACCGGCGACGATGTAAGCAACATTCTTGTGCTTGGAAAGAATCTGCGGCAGCGCCTGAATGACGTTTTCGATTCCCTTATTCGGCGAGAGCAGGCCGAAAGTGACCAGCACGGCTTTTCCTTCCACGCCGAATCGATCTTTGTAGAAATTCGGGTCTAAGAAGGGCAGGTCAGGAACACCGTGCGGAACCATGTCGATCTTGCTGCCTGGGACCTTGAAGATTTCCTGCAAGAACTGGGACGAGAGCTGGCTCATCACCACCAGACGGTCTGAGAGCTCTGAGATCTCTTCCATGACCAGCAGTTGATCAGGGTCGGGCTCGCGCAAAACCGTGTGTAGCGTCGTGACGACGGGCATCTTCAAGCCGCGCAGCAGATGCAGAATATGGCTTCCGGCCGGACCGCCGAAGATCCCATACTCATGCTGCAGGCACACCATGTCGATGTTGTTGAAGTTCAGAAATGCAGCCGCTTCCTCGTACGACTTCACGTTGTCCTGGGCGAGCGACCATCGAACCCGTGGGGGATAGTCGTAGCCTTCTTCGGTGTCGTTCACCGGAAGGGCCAGCAGTCGAGCCGCGCCGTATTCCGCAGCGATGGCGCTGCACAGGTCGGTGGTGAAGGTGGCGATTCCACATTGCCGTGGAAGATAATTTCCGATCACTGCGATCCGACTCGGCAGAGATGGCTTGGATTGCGATCGAGCCCGAAGTGACATGACCTCGCCGCGAATCAGCGGACGCGGGGCCACAACCTCCAAGAGAGCTTTCGGCAGCACGGTGTGTGGTAGCGACATATTCCCCCTTTAGACTTGGCTGGAAACGACAACGAAGGGGTCGATCTCCCAAGTCGTGCGAAAGCCATCACCGGCGCTCTGAAACCAGATGGCAGGCATAGCGCATTCGGTTCTTGGTGTGGTGTTGCGTCCACCGGTGGATTCTTCTGTAATCAGTATTCAACGGCAGAAGACTTGCGGACTGATCAAAATTGACCAGTCATGAACGGCTGAAACTGGATTATGTTGGCGGACGCTACATGCCTTTGTAAGGCTCGTAGGGAGGCTCCTGCAGCGCAGGGTTCTCGGCATAAGGCCGATATGGAGGCTCAAGCAATGGTGGCTGTTGGGCCCGCTCCGAATCGGGTGGCGCCCCAGGGTGAGTCAGCGGTGGTTCAGCGGATTTGTTTGCGTCTTTGACCAATTGGCTAAACATCGGATTGCTCCTGACAAAACTGCACGCTTTCCATACTGATGATGCGCCCCGCGGAGGATTGCGCGATGGTCACAATTGACCATTCTTTAGGCGGGCGAGGGTGCATGGTGTAGCCATGAAGATCAAGCCGAAGCAGGGGCTGGCGATTCGTTGCCCGACGTGCGGAGCGAAACCGGGAGAAAAGTGCGAGTTGAGCACCGGCCTCCCCCGCACAGAACCGCACAGAGACCGGGGCTTGGCGGCCTCAGACGAATCAGAACAAGAGTAAGCGGGAAACTTCAGGCCAGAACTGGCTCGGCGAGCGGTGACTCAAGACGGTGGAGGGATTCGTTCACGAAGGTCGTGGCCGCTGCCATCTCTTCTACCGTGGGCGTTGAAATCTGGAGCAATCCCTGCCGGCCGTCGTTCGAGGGAAGCACGAACGAACGCTGGTGCTGCATCGCCAATTCCAGAATGTCCGCCAAGCCCGCGGACTTGTATCCGTTGCTGAAGCCAACACCAGTGCTGTGAAAGGTGGACTCCGACATCCAGTACTCACAAGCCAGAAGCCAATGGCCTCGAGTGATGGAGGACCAGACTTTCAGGTATTCCAGGGTGCCGCCTGGCGCAAAACCGTATTCAATGTGAATCAAGCCAGTTTCGGCGCCATGCATCAAGTCCGCCCAAGACACGACAACCGCAGACTCTAGCATTCGCTCGAGACTTTGGGTCTCATCGGAGTTCATAAGTCACCTCGAATGCCGGGTTGCCCTCAACCTCTTGCCCAGGCTACGTCGTTCTGAGACGTCCTCCGCGCTTCGTGGCTGTCCAGATTGCAGCTCTGTTGCATATGCCGGGAATGCGCTGAAACGGTCACGTACGGCACACCCAGGAAACGCCGGGCAACGATGTCAGTGATCTCAAGGCCATTGAAGTATTGCGGCTTCACCCTCGCTAGAATTCGCGTCACCGCATTCTGCATCTTCTCGGGCCCGAGCGCGCCAAGAAACATCGCTTTGACCTCTGTCGCCAGGAAAAAGAAATTCCATCCGGCTGCATGGATCTTGCGATCCAGGGCGAAGCCATCGATGACTCGGAGCAAATTCCATTCTCCCGAACAGGGCTCGCTCTCCAGCCCAAGAAGTTGCTTCATCTCAGGCCCTTGCTTCATGAGAATCGAGCCCACTTGAATGGTTGGTGGCATAGCTCCTTTTAGAAGGCCCCGTCCGCAGCTTCAGCCATGGGGCCTGGATGACCCAGAGCGGCGAAGTTCCTAGCCTCGCACCGACCGCAGCTTGCGTCTGGCGAAGCCGCCAACCCCGACCAAGCCTGCGCCCAGAAGGCCAAGCGTCCCGGGCTCTGGAACCGTTGTGAAGTTGGTATCACCGCTGGAGATGGTGGTCGTGCCGTTGAAGAAGCCCTTGCCGGTGTTAATGGTCAGCTGAACGGTTGCACCGCTGATGGTTGAGCCGTTGTACCAGGTCCCACTCAGGGAACCGGTCAACGTGTAGTTGTGGGTTCCGTTGGCAAGAGTGATCAGAGTCCACGTCACCGGTCCGGTGAACGAGCCATTGAAAATCGTGCCGCTGGGGATCCCACTGCCGTTGCCTGTGATGATGAAGCTGCCGCCCGCGGCAAACGTGCCTCCCATCTGCAAACTGCCGCCGGTGAGCGCGCCCGTGCTGAAGGTCACCGTTCCAAGATTGTTTCCGGTGATCAGCCCGCCGCCAAGACCATTCACCGCAATGAGTGTCGATCCGGTCAGAGTCAGGCCGGCATTGGTGCCTGAGAGAGTGCCGCCGCTATTGGTGAAGTCGATACTGCTGCCGGCAAAGGCTCCCAGCGGAAGCGCTAGAAGCAGAATCGCGAGGAAGATCGCTTTCTTGATCATTATCAATTTCTCCTGGGGAATCACGGGATCCTTGGGGGAAGCGCCGTGAGAGGCAGCGAATCACTGCAGTGTCTCTGTTCGTTGGCCCTATCTATAGTGGATCGGTTGGCGGAGGAAGGCTGTTCAAAAGTGACCACTTCTACTGAAATCTCTGCGAGCGTTCGCCATGGGGATATGGCGACCCACAACCGCGAACGCCGCAGCTCCGAGCAGAACCTGCAAACAGTCCAGAATCGCTCATTTCCCGTCCACAAGACTGTTCCAAACTGCTCACTTCAGAGCAAATTTCGATTAGGCCGATTTGTGTAATTGGGCCTTCTTCGGCGGACTATACTTGCTGCAGATGAGAGCTGCGGCTGCAACCCGGAAAAACGGCGGATTCGATCCCAACACTTTCCTCGCGACCATCGGCGATGGCAGGAAGATACTGTCTGTTCCCAAGAAACAAGTGATCTTTGCGCAAGGCGACGACGCGGACGCTGTCTTCTATGTGCAGGAAGGCAAGGTCAGGCTCACCGTCGTTTCCAAGATCGGCAAGGAAGCGACGATCGCCATCGTGAGCGAGGGCAACTTCTTCGGGGAAGGTGCGCTGGCGGGTCAGCTTTTGCGTATGGGCTCGGCCGCTGCCATGACCGATTGCGAAATTCTTCGCGTCGAGAAGAAGACGATGATGGACGCACTTCATCGCGAACCTGCGCTATCTGAAATGTTTGTGGCCTATTTGTTGGGAAGGAATGTGCGTTACGAAGAGGATCTGGTCGACCAGTTGTTCAATTCCAGTGAGAAACGCCTTGCCCGCGTGCTTCTGTTGCTCGCTCATTTCGGCAAGGAAGGCATTCCGGAAACCGTCGTCCCTAGAATCAGCCAAGAGACATTGGCGGAGATGGTGGGGACCACTCGCTCCCGTGTCAGCTTCTTCATGAACCGGTTCCGCAAGCTGGGATTCATTCACTACGCTGGCGGCTCCGAAGGCGCGCTGCAGGTCCACAGCTCGCTGCTCAATGTGGTTCTCCACGATTAAACTCAGTAAAAAAAAACAGACACCCTGAGAATCCAGGGTGCCCGGAGTGTTCAGTTAATTCTCTGATTTTTCCCTACTGCGGTGGCCGTTCGTTCTGCTTTGGCTTTTCTTCCTGAGGCTTCTTCTCTTCCTGCTTGTTGGGCGCGGATTGCGGTCGCTGTTGTTGCTGTTGCGCCTTGGGTTCCGACGGAGACGTGCGTTCGGGCTGCGAACGCTCGCTCGCTGACGGGCTTAGCGGTCGCTGCGTTGGCTCATTCCGGTTGGGCTCCGGCCGATTGTTGGGCTGAGCGGCCGGCGCACGATCCGGTTCTGGCTGTCGTTGCGGTTGAGTTGTGGGAGGCCGGTTCGGCTCGGGCTTGTTTGGCTCCGGCGAGTTCGGTTGCGGCTTATTCGGTTCTGGCTGGTTCGATCGTGCTGAAGGCGCACGGTTCGATTCCGGCTGATTATTCGCCGCCGGCCGATCCGAGCGAGCGGGGTTGTTTTCCGGATGCGCGACCGGAATGTTAGCCGGTGGTTGCACGGCTGCGCGATTGACGGGCGCGTTGTACGGCGTCCCCGTCGGCTTCGCGTGTACAACAGCGCTATCGCTGAATGCCCCGGGCTTCGGAGTAGCAGCAACCGCTGGCGTGCCATGGTTCAGGGAAGCCCGCTGCTCTGGATTGGTTCGGGCAGCTTGCGCGTGCTGCGTTTGAGCGGCCACGGGCGGGATATGCCGCTCATGTGCGACCGTCTCTTGTTGCGGCGTAGGGCGCGCGATAATTCCACCACTACCGCCGTTATAGCTGACGCGGTTGATGGTGGTGTTGTTGATAACGGTCGTATTGTAGACGTTGTGAATGTTGGTGACATTCACATTGTTCACCGAACGGTTGTAGTAGAACTGCCCGTTCTGCCAGCGTCCACCCTGATAGCCGTCACCGTAGTATCCATATCCATAACTAATGCCGCCATAGAAACCGACCTGCTGACCCCAGTAGCCGTCGTAGAAGACATATCCGTTGCCGCCCCAACCCCAATAGGCCGGAGTCCAGAGGAGACCAGGTTCGGGAGCCATGACCCACGTGCCCGGCACCCAGTAATAGCCATCGTCGTCGGCGTAGGCCCAGTACCCGGGAGTCCAGATATAGCCCTCGCCGGGGAGTACAGGTTGCTCGTAGACCGGCAACTCTGGTGGAGCGAATGAGATGGAGACGCTGATCTGCGCGTACGCTACAGCCGATATGGCGAGCAGTACGAATGCAAACAGCAGAGTGCGGATGTAGCGGATGATGCTCATGGTGATTCCTTTTGCCCGATGATCCTTCGCGTGCCCGGTGATGCTGTACTGCTGCGGGCTGCGCCGATGGAGAGGGAGAAACTTACGAACGAAACGCATGGACCTGGTCCGTTCAGCGAATGATTCTGATAGAGACGTTCTCACATTCGAGAGTCCAAAGTCTGAGCAAGAATGCTCAGTTCGAGTCTCCACGGTCCCGCGGATTCTTTAAGGAAGTTCCACGCGATGGACTGCATGGACGAAATCCGCGCCAGTCTGACGAGCGCTGACAGCACCGGCCGAATCCCACTCCATCGGCAATAGATGACGGGCGCGGGCTGGCTCGGTGGCTGCACTTTGCCGGTGACCGCAACAGATGCAAGTCGCACCCACCTGTCGAATATCGGTTTCTTTCGATATTGGATTTTCCCGAACGCCGAGTGAGCCGGCAACAACGGGGCCGGTGCACAAGTCACAGGGGTAAGCGGAGAGGTGAAGATACTGTTTTTTCACGGTACTCCTGGGGAAAAAGATACGAGTCAAATCCTAGGCTGTCTCCTTGCGGAGTTCTGGTCAGTATTGCTCGTTTCCCAGGATTGAGCGCGATGTGAGCAATTTGAGGCAGAACTTTGAGAATCCCACCGGTATACCTGACTGCATGGCAAGCACTCTGCTTTGCATTCACCGGGATCCTGCCCAATTGAGTCTGTTGCAGGAAAACGGATACGAACTGCTCACCGCGACCAACGGATCGGAGGGCCTGCGGCTTCTGATGACCCGGCCTGTAGATGCAATTGTGCTGGAGTACCATCTGGGCCTGCTGGATGGCGCAGTCGTCGCAGCTGAGATCAGGAAGGTCAAACCAGAGCTCCCGATCGTCATGCTGGCGGATCATTTGGAATTGCCGTACGAAGCCCTCAAATCCGTGGACGCTTTCGTAACCAAGTCCGACGGAGCGCATTTTTTGTGGGCTACCGTGCACTTTGTCTTGAATGCGAAGAACGCCCCCGCCGGACAGTCCACGCCGAGCCCGCAAGCGGCGATGCGACAAAGCCGTTCCGGTAGCTCGCGCGCAGGGTTGCACCGGAGCCACACGAATCCTCCTCCTCCCGCTACAGACGAGAAAGCTCCCTTCTCCCCACAAGTGTGGAGGAGCATTCTGGATGGGGAAGTCAAATTTTGAAGGGATGACGGGAATGGAATGAGGGAGATTGATTGCCCAGTTCAATCTCCCATGCTCTGTCCAGAATCTCAGGCCGTGCCACGGCGGCCATTCACCAAATTGATGATGACCATCACCAAGGCGACGACCAATAGCACGTGAATCAGACCTCCGGCCACATGCAAGCTGAAGCCCAGAAGCCACAGAATCAGCAGAACTGCAACAATTGTCCAAAGCATATCAATCTCCTCTATTTATCCTTGTCGTGCATCTTTCGGTTCCCCCGGAATGGCGCGCAACGACTTCCCACATTCCAAACAAAATCTTCTTGCTCGCGGGGTGATCAGCCCGCAAAACGGGCACATCCTTTGAGATTGGAATTGCTGGTTTGGTTGGAACATGGCCAGGAGCTTGACGAAGAAAGCAGTAACCGGATTCATGAATTGACTTTCGCGTCCGCCTGGGCTGATTCGCAACTTGCGCGGAGCCAGCGACGACACTCACTGCACTTATTTCCGACAGACTGATCGTGACACGGATTCCCGCATGATTCTGAGCCGGATTGCTCACAGTCACGAAATCTTCCACTGGCGGTATGCCATCGGCTCATCCGCTCCTGCCGGGGAAGTGAGCAATTTAGACCAGCTAATATTCCGCTTCTGCCTGATCATGGATCAAGAGACGAGCACTTCTTCTCTCTCTTTCAGGTCCTCTGAACTAAGTCAGCTATCTGAAGCTTTCTCCTCTTAGTTCGCAGTTCCACAAGGAAAACTCTCATGAAAAAGACAATTTCACTACTGTTGATGGGCGCCATGGGTATGTTTGGCACGTACGCGTTTGCGGGTTCGGCGCGCGAAGATTCAGTGGACCGCCTGCAAAAGTCAGTGACGGTGCTGCACGCAATCATGTCCACACCGGATAAAGGCATCCCGGAAGAAGTATTGAGCAATGCGAAGTGCATTCTCGTCGTGCCCGACCTCATTAAGGGCGGCTTCGTCTTTGGTGGCAAGCATGGTCGGGGTGTCGCCACGTGCCGCACGGCTGATGGTTGGAGCGCCCCGGCATTCGTCTCCGTTGGCGGTGGAAGCTGGGGATTGCAGATCGGTATCGAAGACGTAGATCTGATCATGCTGGTCATGAACGACCAGGGCATGCAGCATCTGCTATCCAGCAAGTTTGAGCTCACTGGTGAAGGATCAGTCGCAGCGGGCCCGGTTGGCCGTCATGCGTCCGCGGGAACGGACTGGAAGATGAATACGGAAATGCTGACCTACTCGCGCTCCAAGGGCGTGTTCGCCGGCCTGACGTTGGAAGGTGCGGTCGTGGAGCAGGACAACGACTCCACTCGCGCGATCTACGGCAAGCACATGATGTTCCGCAACATCCTTTCCGGAAAAGCAGCTACGCCGCGAAGCGCCGATGCGTTTCTGAAAGCCGTGTCCGAGGCAGGCCAACAGGCCAAGATCGCCGAAGCGAAGGAAGACACGAAGTAGTTGCCACAGGGAGCAGCCAGCAAGACGGATTTGTGACTGGCCGGAACTGTATGCTGGTTCCGGCCAGATCCAAACGAACGGATCGCTCCCCTCGCGTCACCGGCGGAGTGAAACCTCCAGAAGGCAAACCATCATGAAAACCAGTTTTCGAAAGTATCTTTGGGCGCCAGTAGCAATCGTCTGTCTCTGTCTGTTACCGGTCACGGCGCTGGCCCAGTCGTCGGAACTGGCGGAGAATGTGGATGCCTGCAAGGCTGGCCGCGAATCGTGCGATCAATCCAAATTGAGCGCCGCGCAACTGGCCGATACAGCCTTGGCCGCTCATAGCCGCAATGTGGCCAACTGCCGCAACGGCTACGATCCCTGTGATCGATCAAAACTTTCCGAACCGGAGACGATTGCGTTGGCCGTTGCCGATCACCAGCAGAATGTGACCGACTGCAATGACGGGATGTTGTCCTGTAACCCTTCGAAACTGACTTCCTCAGAAGCCCGCGCCATGGCCGTGGCGGGACAGCAGCGCAATCTCAGCGCCTGCAAGGACGGAACTGGAGCCTGCGATCGCTCAAAATTGACTGTAGCGGAAACCGAGCAAGTAAACGTCGCCAGGCACCAGGCGAATGCATCCGACTGTGAGAACGGTGCTGGACTATGCGACCACGCCCAGTTAACCCCATCGCAGACCAAGGACGCGACCGCTGCGGAACGCCAGCGCAACGCGCAAAATTGCGAAAACGGTTGGAATGAGTGCGACCACTCCAAACTGACTCCCCTGCAAGCGAAACAGATAGCCTACTCAGCACACCAGCGCAACCTCTCAGCCTGCAAGAATGGTGAGGAGACTTGTGACTATGCACAACTGACTCCCGCTGAAGCCAAGGGTCTCGCCGACGCTGAGCACAAGCGTAATTACGCGGCTTGCTTAAAAGGCTATGGCTATTGCGATCCCTCTCGCCTCACCGCGGAGGAGGCTCGGACGATCCATCCAGGCAACTAATTCTCAGGGACATTTCCAAGCTAGGAGCTTATGGTTCAACGACAGTGTCCGCACTGCAGAAGCGAACTGGTTCGGGCAAGGCACGCCGGTCAGCCAGCAGTGCGAGTAATCGCACACGCCGTTACTCCGGGTTGGCGCTGCAGTGTTTGCGGGGGTGAGTTCACCACGGAGCAGATCCGCGAGAGCAATCGCGCCAAGTCCCCAGTCGAGCCCGCGGGGCGACCTCCGCTAGTCTCCTAAAAGTTCTGGTTCACAAAATCGCGCTTTTCAGGTGAAGTCTCGTAGGCTGATACATACAACGTGGCCTGATGACCACAATTCAGCCCCGCTCAGCGCGGCCGAGCAATTCACCGGAGGAATCGTACAGTTCGACGACGAGTGCCATTTGTCCGACGGCATGCGTGGAGCAGGAGAGGCAGGGGTCAAAGCAACGGATCGCGGCCTCCACCCGATTCAGCATCCCCTCCTGCAAGGACCGAGCCGAAACAAAGTGACGAGCCGTCTGCTCTACGGCGCGATTCATGGCGAGATTGTTCTGCGCGGTCGCGATCAGCAGGTTCACCCTGCGGATGAGGCCGTTGTCATCGACCTGATAGTCATGGAAGAGCACACCCCGCGGCGCCTCGCAGGAGCCAACTCCATGGTGCCGGTTCTGTCCCGCATTCGCCCGAATGTGCTGGCGCAGTAAATCTGGATCGTCCGTCAGTTCGTCAATGCGTTCAATCGCATGGAGCATTTCGATGAGGCGCGCCAGGTGATAGAAAAACGACTGGCAAACGGCGCCTTGGCTGCGTTGTTTGAATTCCCTGAGTTCGCGGTCCGCGCGAGCCGTGCCCGCCGATCGCGCGACATTCAGTCGTGCCAGCGGGCCCACGCGATAGCTGCCGCCCGGATAGCCCAACGGCTTGTAAAACGGAAACTTCATGAATGACCACTCTTCGCTGGCTTCTCCCAGGTAAGAGGCGTAGCGGTGCGGGTCCAGGCCTTCGGCCACGATGTTCCCCTCCGCGTCCACGATGCGAATCAGTCCATCGTAGTATTCGAGATCACCTTCGGGAGTTACCGTGCCGAGGAAGAGCGTAGGGAAGTTGCCCATGTGTTCGATTTCCGGCGCCATCGCATCCAGCACGGGTTTCATGCGGCGCAGGGCCATCTCCATGGACTCCAGCGCTTCTGGAATCCAACTGCGAATCTCGTCCCGTTCGGCGGTGCCGACAGCGCGCAGTACTCCTCCTGGAGTACCCCAAGCTGGATGGATGCGCCGGCCGCCGACCAATTCGATGATGCGCTGCCCAAACTGGCGCAAACGAATGCCGCGCCGCGCCAACTCCGGATCGCTTTCGAGCACGCCAAACAGGTTGCGCTTTTCGGGTGGGCTGTCCATGCCCAGAAGAAAATCGGGAGAGGAAAGGTGGAAAAAACTCAAGGCGTGCGACTGCAGAATC
>Ga0075017_100002991_pt1 | contig 10627 bp, 8 predicted proteins | sample AleBraG_ABR_2012_FD_71475 | JGI IMG/M metagenome (GOLD analysis project Ga0075017, IMG submission 71475) | Freshwater sediment microbial communities in response to fracking from Pennsylvania, USA - Alex Branch Run_MetaG_ABR_2012 | ecosystem: Environmental > Aquatic > Freshwater > Creek >... | reverse complement strand
CGGTTCGGAGAGGCCAAAACCACAGCGGAGCGAGCCGTCAGCGATGCCGGGCAGGTATCGACTCTTCTGTTCATCGCTGCCAGCGATCATGACCGGCCCCGTCGGCAGGCGTGTCAGGAGCAACATCAGGCCGGTCACATTGGAGTACTTGGTGACCTCTTCAATGGCGATGCTGAGCCCGAGGATCCCTGCACCAGCGCCGCCGTATTCCTCAGGAATGCAGAGACCGAGCAGGCCTGTGTCACGGAAGGCCTCGAAGATGTCTTGCGGATACTCGCCGGTCGTGTCGATCTCACGGGCGCGCGGCTTGATCTTGTCCTGAGAAAGCCTGCGGACGGAGGCCTGGAGCTCGATGAGCTCGTCGGGGAGGTCGAAATCCATGGTGGCCAACCTAGCCGGGGCCTGCGACGGCCCTCTGAGATTCAGGCAGTCTTGCGACGCTGGCGGAGGATGCGGCGGCGCTCGCGCTCCGTCGTACCGCCCCAGATGCCCTCTCGCTCGCGGGAGGCCAGCGCGTGCTCAAGACAGGCCGTGGCAACGGGGCAGACAGCGCAGATGGCCTTGGCCTCCTGGGCGTCTGCTTCGTCCTCGCTGGTGGGGTAGAAGATGTCCGAGTCGATCCCGGTACAGGCTGCTCGCTTGCGCCATGTGGCGTTCATGATGGGGGTTCCTCAACTGGCGATCGGGGGGCGATCTCCGACGGCCTGGGGGCGCGCAAGCGCACGCTCTCTGGCTGGCGGAAGTTAGATTCTCTCACGCCAGGTGGGGGCCTGTAAAGGCCCTCCCCTGAATTTGCCAGGCGCCCCTGTGGCAGGCTGGTCGTCGTGCCTGCATTCTCCCGCGCCCAGTCCCTCGACGCGCTCGGACGGAGCGACTTCGACGTCCTGGTGATCGGCGGGGGCATGACCGGGACCGGGGTGGCAGTGGACGCGGCATCGCGCGGGCTCTCGGTCGCCTTGATCGAACGTGATGATTTCGCTTCAGGAACGTCGTCGAAGTCCTCCAAGATGGTCCATGGAGGCCTCCGCTACCTTCAGCAGCGCGAGTTCCGACTTGTCTACGAGAATCTCCACGAGCGCCAGCGCCTCCTCCGCAATGCGCCGCACCTCGTCTCCACGCTGCCGTTCCTGATCCCGCTCTTCGGCAAGGACGGGATGGTCTCGAAGACTGTTGCCCGCTCATACAAGACCGCATTGTGGCTCTACGACGTCACAGGTGGCATCAGGATCGGGAAGCGTCACAAGGAGATCAGCCGGGACGAGGTCATCGCCCACCTCCCAAGTCTGGATGTCTCGCACTTGGTCGCCGGATTCTTGTACTACGACGCTCGGGGCGATGACGCTCGGGTGGCGCTGACGTTGGCGCGGAGCGCAGCAGATAGCGGTGCCATCGTTGCGAACTATGCGCAGGCAACCGGATTCCTCCACGATCAGACTGGCCGGGTGACTGGGGCAGTCATCTCGCCGACAGCTCCAGGGGACGATCCGACCCCCATTGAGGTTCGGGCTCGGGTGGTCGTCAATGCCGCTGGCGTCTTTGCCGATCAGGTTGCCTGGCTCGAGGAGCACCGCCACGACGAGACCATCACCCCGGCAAAGGGGGTCCACATCTCTGTGCCCCTCGATCGACTTCCCTGCGACATCGCTGCAGTGATCCCTGTGCCCAAGGACAAGCGCAGCATCTTCGTGGTGCCCTGGGCAGAGAGCCCCTACGTCTTCTTGGGCACCACCGACACCTCATATGAAGGACCGCTGGACGACCCCCGATGCGAGCCAGAAGATGTCGACTATCTGCTCGGAGCAGTGAACTCACTGACCTCTGCCGCCTTGACGAGGGACGACGTCACGGGTGTCTGGGCTGGGCTGCGCCCCCTCATCAAGCCCGCCGAAGGCAAGCGGGTTTCGGCACGCACTGCAGATCTTTCTCGACGACACAAAGTCGAGACCTCCCCTGAGGGCGTGGTCCTCGTCACCGGGGGCAAGTGGACGACCTATCGCCAGATGGCCGAGGACGCCGTCGACGAGGTTGCACGCCAGCTGCCAGGAGTCGGGAAGTGCAAGACCCGCTCACTCCCCCTTCACGCGTCGCCGGGACGAAAGCAGGTCGAGGTCCCCGGTGTCAACTCCGAGATCGGCGAGCATCTGCTCGGCCGATACGGCACCGATGCCCCGAAGCTGGCGCAGCTGATCGAGGCTGATCCCGATTTGGGAAGGCCGCTCGTCAAGGGACTGCCGTTCCTAGCCGCCGAGGCCGTCTTTGCGGCCAGGCACGAGATGGCGATCACCTTGGCCGACGTGCTCAGTCGTCGGACCCGAGCCCAGCTCCAAGACGCCCGGCTGACCTCTGCGGCGGCGAAGGACGTCGCAGAACTGGTGGGTGACGAGCTTGGATGGACCCAAGAACGGCGGGCGACCGAGGTGGCGGAGCTCCGCGGAACGATTGCGGCCGAGCTCGCCAGCGCTGGCCTCAGCGCTCCGGCGGCCAGCCCTGAGGAGGCTCGTCAATGACCACGCCGACCCCTGCTTCCGAGCTGGTAGCCGACAACGGGATCTCAGAGAGATTTGCTTCCGAGCATTCCGAGATCAGTGGATCGCTCCTCGAGCAGATGCGAGGCACCGGCTCCGAGGTCAGCACTTCTCTTGAGGAACGGGCAGCGTCTTCACGTGACTGGTGGCCGCTCTCGATCGGTTGGGCTGTACAGGGACGGGTCGGGGCGCTTGCCGGCGTGGTCGTCAGACCTCACTCGACAGAGGAGCTCGCCGCCGTCCTCTCCATCGCCAATGCGGCGCGGGTGCCCGTCACACCGGCCGCGGGGCGCAGCGGGGTCTGCGGAGGGTCCGTCCCTCTTGGGGGCGGTGTCTCGCTCGACCTCACGGGTCTCGACGCCCCGATCGAGGTGGATGAGACCTCTTTGACAGTCCGCGTCGCTGCCGGAGTCTTTGGGCCCGACCTCGAAGCGCAGCTCGGCCAGGTGGGACCGGGCTACACGCTCGGCCACTGGCCCCAATCGATGGACCTCTCGACCGTCGGCGGGTGGTTGGCCTGTCGTGGTGCAGGCCAGTACTCGACTCGATACGGGAAGATCGAGGACATGGTCCGGGGCGTGACCGTTGTGCTCGCGGATGGCCAGGTCGTGAGCACCGAGGCCACAGGTCCTCGGGCGGCCACCGGACCGAATCTCACCCAGCTCTTCGTCGGCTCCGAAGGGACGCTCGGGGTGATCACCGAGGCGACACTCGCGATCCACCCACTCCCTGCCGCAGAGCAGCGGGGAGCGTGGGGCTTCGACAGCTTCGCTGAAGGCCTCGACGCCTGTCGGCGGATACTCCGGCGAGGCGCCACGCCTGCTGTGCTCCGCCTCTACGACGTCACCGAATCGCAGAGGAACTTCCAAGTCGACTCCAATGTCTTGATCGTCCTTGACGAGGCTGACCCTGCACTGGTCGAAGCCACGATGTCGATCGTGCAAGAGGAGATCGGCGACGCTGCGGTCCTTGACGTGGGACTCGTCGAGACCTGGCTCAGCCATCGCAATGATGTCAGCGCGCTTCGACCCCTCTGGGAAGCGAAGGTCGTGGTGGACACGATCGAGATGTCCGGACCCTGGGCGACGCTCAATCCGATCTTCGAACAAGTCATCGCTGCCCTCAAGGGCATCGACGGCACCTTGGTGGCGTCGTGCCACCAGAGCCATGCCTACAGCGACGGCGCCTGCCTGTACTTCACCTTCGCCGGGCGGGTCTCGGAGCGGAGCGATGAGTCCTACGGGGACCTCGAGGCTGAGGAGGCGTACTACCGCTCGTGCTGGGATGTCGCCACCGAGGTGATCCGAGCCCACGGTGCAGCGATCAGCCATCATCACGGGATCGGCCTCAACCGTGGACGATTCATGCCTGCTGCGCTGGGCAGCGCCTTCCCACTCCTCGAGTCGATCAAGGCCACCCTGGACCCGCAGGGGATCCTCAATCCCGGCAAGCTCGGTCTGAGTGGAGGCGGCCCATGGTGAGCTCAGGGCGGGTCCTCGTCATCGACGTTGGCACATCATCGGTACGGGCTGCGATTGTCGATGGCGGAAGCCATGTCTCTTCGATCGAACAGATTGCCGTGCTCCCCACTTCGCCCGAGGCCGGAATGGTCGAGATCGACGCGATGGCTGTGCGCGACGCAGTGCTGGCCACATCGAGAGCGGCGCTCGCCGCTGTTGGAACGGTCGACGGAGTCGGCATCGCCAATCAGCGCGCCACGACGGTCGTGTGGGACAAGACGACCGGGATCCCCGTTGGGCCCGCTTTGGGTTGGCAGGACCTGCGCACGGTGGTGAACTGTCTCCTCCTTCAAGCTGAAGGCCTCCGCCTCGCGCCCAATGTCTCGGCGACGAAGCTGCAGTGGTTGCTCGACACCTTCGACCCTGACCGCTCCCGAGCTGAGGACCTCCTCTTCGGCACGATGGACAGCTGGGTCGCCTGGAACCTCTCTGACGGCGCACTGCACGTCACGGATCCCTCAAATGCCGGGGTCACCGGGCTCGTCGACCTCACAGGAGGGATGTCCTGGGACGCCGAGGTGCTCACGACCCTCAACATCCCTGCGTCGATGATGCCGCGCATCGTTGACTCCTCCGGCATCATCGGTCCAGCCACCGCACTTGAGTCGGCACCGATGATCTGCGGCATCGCCGGTGATCAGCAGGCATCGCTCATCGGCCAGGGCTGCACACAGCCAGGTCTGGCCAAGATCACCTTCGGGACGGGAGGGATGCTCGATCTCGTCACGGGCACCGAGCCGCCCAGCGGTGCACAGCGCCTTGCGGCCGGGACATTTCCGATCATCGGCTGGCGACGAGAGGGTGTGACCACCTTCGGGATCGAAGCGATCATGCTGTCAGCCGGCGCTTGCGTCGAGTGGATGCGCGATGACCTCAGGATCATCGCAACGTCAGAAGAGTCTGCAGAGCTGGCTGGCTCCTGCGAATCAAGCGAGGGCACCGTCTTCGTCCCCGCTCTGCTCGGCCTCGGCACGCCGACCTGGGATTTCGGAGCCCGTGGACTGCTCCTCGGGATCACGCGCGGTACGGGACGGGCGCAGATCGCCAGAGCTGTGCTCGAGGGCATCGCTCAACGGGGCCGTGACCTCGTCGAGGCGGCTGAGGACGACGCCGGGACCAGCCTTGGCGCACTGCGGATCGACGGTGGGATGAGCGACAACGTCGTCTTCGTCCAGGCATTGGCTGACGCACTGGGTCGTCCGGTCGAGCTCTCCCCCGTCCTCGAGGCAACCACGCTCGGGGCCGGCTACCTCGCCGGCATGGCGACCGGTCTGTGGCGAGACGAAGCAGATATCGCTGCCGCGTGGCTGCCACGGGCTGTCATCGATCCGCTCCACGATGATCTCGCACGCATCGCCGCTCGAGATCGCTTTCTCGAAGCCCGGAGCCGGTCTGAGAAGACGATCCCGGAGCTCTCGGGCGTCGAGTTCTGAACGTCGGACGAGCTGGTGGCCCTGAGTCAGAGCTCGAGCATGAGGGCGTCATCGATTGTCGAGCCTCGGGAGAGGAGATCTCGGTAGGCCATCAGCTGGCGGGGCCTGGAGACCGCAAGAGCTCCGGTCAGGAATGAACCTTCGTGGAAGAGTGCCACAAAGCGGCCATCTTCATCTGGAGGCATCACGACCTCGACCAGGTCTGCGGGCGATGGGTGCCCGAGGACCTGGATCTTCTTGCCCCACTGGTCGCTCCAGAAATAGGGCACCGCCTCGAAGACGGGGGCGTTGTGCGGACCACCAAGCAGTGCCTTGGCGGCGTGAACGCCGTGGTCAACTGCGATCTGCCAATGCTCGATCCGGACGAGCTCGTCGTGGCCGGCCCCGAGCCAGCGGAATCTCGCCACGTCGCCGGCGGCAACGACGCCAGGCGCGGCAAAGAGGTGCTCGTCGGTGACCACACCGTTTTCGATCTCAAGGCCTGAGCCCTCAAGCCACGAGGTGGCAGGACTGACACCGATGCCCACCACGATGAGGTCGGCGGGAATGGCCACCTCGCCTTCGATCCCGACCCAGCCCGCTCGGGCCCCGTCACGAGGCCCTTCGATCCCTGCAACACGAACGCCGCACCGAAGCGTCGTGCCCGAGTTTCGGTGCAGCGCCATGAGCATCGCCGCAACGGGCTCACCGAGGATCGGGCTCAGCGGGACGTCAAGTCCCTCGAGGATCGTCACCTGGTGCCCAGCCGCCGCTGCTGCAGTCGCCACCTCCTGGCCGATGAAGCCCGCACCAACGATCACAACGCGGCTGGAAGGTTCAAGGCTCGAAAGGTCCTCTCGGAGCCCAACGGCGTCATCGAGGGTGCGGAGGCCGTGGACGTGGATGAGCTCCTGCGTGCCGGGGAGCCGCCGGAGCGCGGCCCCAGTGGCGATCACCACCGCGTCAGCGTCGATGATGCTGCCGTCCTCGAGCGAGACGCGATGCGCCGCCGCATCAAGCTCGGTCGCACGTTGACCGAGATGAAGCTCGAGGCCCAGCGATGAGATCTTCTCCTCGTCTGCCAATCTGATCCTGTCCACCGGCCAAGCACCACTGAGGACTTGCTTGGACAGGGGAGGTCGGTCATAGGGGGCGTGCTGCTCGTCGCCGATCATCCTGAGGGTCCCCTTGAAGCCCTCATGCCGGAGCGCCTCAGCACAGCGCAGGCCGGCGAGCGACGCCCCCACGATCGTCACCGAGCCGTGTACCGAGAGCGGTTCCTTCATCTCGACGACTCCTCCTTGTCTGGCCTGAGGCCGATCGCCTGCGGGCGCAACTGCGGGCAGCGTGGCATCAGCCGAAGATCCGGAGCCACTCGTCGACCGACCGCGGCATCAGAGCCCAGTTGAGCCGCCGAGTCTCACCGAGCTCCTGGCTGGCCTCCTCCGAGTAGAAGTGACCGGGAAAGAGGAGCGCGTCGTCAGGGATCTTCGCTAGGCGCTGGGTCAGCGACTCGTACATGGCTGTTGGGTCTGAACCTGGGAAGTCAGTTCGACCGCAGCCTTCGAGGAAGAGGGTGTCACCCGAGACGAGTCGGCCGTCGACGAAGAAGCACTGGCTGCCGGGCGTGTGTCCTGGAGTGTGGATCAGCTCAACACTGATCTCTCCGACCAGCACGGTGTCAGCCGATTGGTGAGGACGAAGGTTTGTGCTGACGCCGGTCGTCCGCTCGATCCAGGGCACCTCTTCGGCCTGGACGTGGACGGGGACATCGATCTTTTCAAGAAGGTTGGAGATTCCCTCGACCGAGTGCCCCATGAGGTCTCCGCCGATGTGGTCAGCGTGGAAGTGGGTCGCCAGGACACCCACCGGCGTCATGTCATCCTCAGCAAGGATGTCAAGCAGATCAGAGGTTGCATAGGCCGGATCGACAAGCAGCGCCTCTCCTGTTCCTCTGTCGCCAATCAAATAGGCGAAGTTGACCATCTGGCGAGCAATCGGATCACCCAGAGCGAAGTCTCGACCGCTCAGGAGCTGACGGAAGTAGAGGCGATCTGCTTGCCCGTCAGCCATCGAGCACCTCACCGGTCTCGGGGTCGATGTCAGCGATCGCCTCTTCGTCAGATTGCGTGAGGAGGGGCGCGAGCTCATCGACCTGGAGCTTGGTCTCCTTCAGACGGCGGTCGAGCTCGTCGACAAGGGCGCCAGCTCGCTCCAGCTGGGCGACAAGCTCGTCGACATCGACATCCGCCTGCTCGAAGAAGGCCACGATCTCGTCGAGCTCAGCTGATGCCTCCGCATAGCTGAGCGTGGTCGGGTCTACTGGCTGCTTTGACGCCATCATCGCTCCTCTTCCCGTCCCCTTCGCTGGTCCACTGTTGAGGTGATGGACCCGTCTTTCAGTCGTGTCGAGATTGTGGCACCCGGGAGGGCCTCGCCGACAGAGCGGAGGACCCTGCCGTTGGCGTCGGTGGTGATCGACCAGCCCCGCTCCAGTAGCCGAACCGGGTCGTAGGCGTCGAGGAGCTGGCGTCGACCGGCGAGATCGTCCGCCGCTCGGGAGAGGTGCGTCCTGACGAGAGGCTCGATGCGGACAACGATGGACCGAAGCAGTGACGTCGCCCGTCCAAGCGACGAACCTGGGAGCAGCTGCAAGCTTGAACGCCTTCGCTCCAGCTCGTGGCGATGGTGGTTGACGTGACCGCGCGCTCCCGCTATCAGCTGGATACGGATCGTTCGGTAAGCTGCAGCTCGCACTTCGCAGACCGCCGCTGCGCGCTGGGCGATGCGGCCAGCTGCCCAGCGGACCGTGGCGTCGAACTCTCCTACTCGCTCGACGATCGCAACGCCACAGGCTGTCGGTGTGATGTGGCGGACGTTGGCCACGAGGTCGGCGACAGACTCATCACCTGTGTGACCAATCCCCGTCCAGACCGGCACTGAGCAGGTAGCGATGGCGCGCGCAACTTCAGGCGAGTCGAATGCGGCGAGGTCGCCCTTCGATCCTCCGCCCCTGATCACGCAGATGAGTCCGACCCCGGATCGAGACAATCCAGAAATGGCAGCGGCGACCTCGGCCGGAGCGCTTGGCCCCTGGACGGTGGCGCGCGCGACGGTCACGGAAAAGGAGAATCCAGATCGATCGAGCTGGCCGAAGAAGTCGTTGAAACCCTCTGTGCCGGGGCTGCCGACCAGGCCGATGCTGAGAGGGACCTCTGGCACCACGAGGCGTTGCTGCGCACGCATGAGTCCTTCGGTCTCGAGCTGTTCGATCAGCTCGGCGCGGGCTCTGGCAAGGCGTCCCAGCAGATCCTCTTTGCTGATCTCGGCGAGGATGAATCCGACCTCCGCTCGCGGTGCGTAGAAGTCGATCGCGCCGCGCATGAGCACTGTCATTCCGGCTGCCAGCGGAATGCCGTCGTCAGCGAGCGATGCCTTCAGTGGCCCCCAGGTAGATCGCCAACACTTGACCTTGAGCGTTGGAGCACCGCGCTCGCCGGACTGCTCGGAGTCAATGACATCGATGTAGGCGTGGCCCGATGACTCCGAGATCTTCTGAATCTCCCCCCTGACCCAAAGCGGCCGGGATCTGGGAAACGCAGCAGCCAGGGTCGCCGCCACCTCGTCGTAGAGCTCCTTGATGCTGAGCTCGTCAAGGTGATCCTGCTCCCGCATGAGTCGAAGCGTACCCAGGGCATCGGCCAAGGCTGGCAGCTTGGCAGCAGGTCCGTTCGAGGCTTCCGACAGCTGAGCGCTCTGCTTCTGGGAGACGTGATCGTTCCATCGTGTCAGACTGCAATTGGCGGTGAGTCGGCTGGGTGGCCGCGGCATCGGGTTCGCCCGGCGTCGAGGAAGGTCGGGACTCCGTAGGGCAGGGTGCTCGCGAGACGTGAGTCAGGGTGACCTGCAGGAAAGTGCAACAGAGAGCAGACCGCCGATGGCAGGGAGACCTGCACAGGCAAGGCTGAAACGGTGCGGTAAGAGCGCACCAGCGGTCGGGGTGACCTGATCGGCTAGGTAAACCCCACCCGGAGCAAGGCCAAACGTGGGACATGGACTGCCCGTCCGCTCGGGTGACCGAGCAATCCCCAGGTGGGCCGCATAGATGGATGGCCACCCAACCCCCATTCCCAGGGGGTGGACAGAATCCCGCCTACAGGTCGACTCACCGCCACACTTCTGAGTTCCGAGACGGGGAAGTGAGTACCGGACTCACCCGACCCTGGAGATCTCTTCACGTTCACCTGTCCGCGTCTCAGCCGTTCTGCCAGGTGAAGGAGGTCAGTGGGCTCGTTGCCGACGTTGAGTTGGTGTCGGTCTCGGTCACTGAGATCGTGTAGCTGTGGCCAGTGGTGAGCCGGCTCGATGAGAACGAGTAGGTGTACGTCTTCGTGTGGCCTGATCCGCTGAGAGAGGCAGCGACTGTTGTCGAGGAGCTCTGCCAGGTTGTGCCGTTCCAATAGAGGTTGCTCGATGCGTCGTAGATCGTGATCGCCACGGTGCTCGGCGTGCCGCTCACGGAAGTCGCACTCCCAGCGATGCTCCCGCCCCAGGACGACAGGTTCCCGAGGGCCCCGGCTCCTGGACTCGTGATCGTGACGAGACCCACGGTGTTGTAGACGAAGCTCGACGTGACCGACGACTGGTTAGCGACATTGTCGATTGCGGTGGCGACGACTGCGTAGTTGTGGCCACTGGTCAAGTTCGATGACGTGAACGCGTAGGTCCAGCTCGTTGTTCCGGCAGGGGACAGGCTTGTTGACGAGCCCCACGCTGATCCGGTCCAGAAGGTTCCGGCCGTGGTGTCTTGGATGGTGAGTGACACAGAACTGATCGTGAGTCCTGAGCCTGCTGACGAGGTCCCGGTCATCGGGCTTACCCATGTCGTGTTCGAGTACGTCGTCGCGTTCGCCGGCCTTGTGATCGCGACGCTTGGGGCCGTCGAGTTGTAGGTGAAGCTGCTCGCTGAGCTCGTGGTGACGTTGCCGCCCGAGTCGGTGGTCGTTGCCGTGACTGTGTAGCTGTGGCCGCTGATCATGTGAGACCTCGTGAAGCTGTAGCTCCAGGCTGTCGTGCCGCTGGTCGCCAGGTTGGTAGTCGCTCCCCAGGCCGAGCCGGTCCAGTAGGTCGAGGCGGTGGTGTCCTTGAGCACGATGGTCGTCCCGCCGGA
>Ga0075017_100002990_pt1 | contig 10628 bp, 9 predicted proteins | sample AleBraG_ABR_2012_FD_71475 | JGI IMG/M metagenome (GOLD analysis project Ga0075017, IMG submission 71475) | Freshwater sediment microbial communities in response to fracking from Pennsylvania, USA - Alex Branch Run_MetaG_ABR_2012 | ecosystem: Environmental > Aquatic > Freshwater > Creek >... | reverse complement strand
ACGTTGTCGAACTTGGCCCGGGCATCTTCTACGATCTCCGTGACTTTGCCATCGTCGTGGGAGGGGTCGTGGTGGAACAGGATCACCTGCTTCACGTTGGCGTCGCGGGCTACCGATAGCGCTTCTACCCAGGTGCTGTGGCCCCAGCCCTTGAACTTTTCGTATTCTTCCGGTGTGTATTGGGAATCGTGGATCAAGATGTCGGCATGCTGCGCGTTGTCGCGCAGCAAAGCGTCCAGACGGGCATGTCCATGCTCGCGGTCTGTGGCATAGACGATCACCGCGCCTTGGCTCTCGATGCGATACCCGCCCGCACCTTGCGGATGGTTCATCTCAAAGGGCTTAATAGTGAGGTCGCCGAAGCGAATCCCTTCGCTGCCGAGATCCACAAACTTCAGCCGCGAAGAAATGTAGTCGAATTTGACTGGAAAATACGGCGCAATCATCTGGCCGGCGAGCGTTTCGCGCAGAGGCGCTGAATACTCACTGGAGTACAAGGTAATCGGCCGCGCCGCATCGTACAGTGGACCGAAAAACGGCAACCCCTGGATGTGATCCCAATGGAAATGCGAAAAAAACAGGTGGACTGGCTGCTTGTCCGGAGTGCGCGCCAGTTCCGGCCCAAGAGTTCGGATGCCGCTGCCGGCGTCGATGACAAACAGGCCCCCATCGGGCGTACGAATCTCAACGCAGGATGTGTTTCCGCCGTAACCCAAGTTCTGGTGCTCCGGTGTAGGGATGGACCCGCGCACGCCCAACAGCCGAAGCTTCAATCGCCAGTCGTTCATCGGGGCGTTTTTTGCGCGCCCAACTGAGCCGCGCAGCGCCCTGCGCCCAACAACGCCGTTTTGTCGTTGGTAATGACGCGGACAGGAACGGTGTTTAGCAACGAGGCGACGCGGCCCTTTGCCAGGAATGCTTTCATGAAGCCCGCCTCTTGGAGTTTTTTGAGCAGGCGTGGCGCGATGCCGCCGCCGATGAAAAGTCCGTTCGTAGCAACGACGGAGAGGGCGAGGTTTCCTGCCGCGGCGCCATAGAGAGAGACGAACAAATCGACCGCCTGGAGGGCGATCGGAGCACTTCCGTCCAACCCAGCCCGCGAAATGGCCGCGGTTCCTTGGCTCGCCACTTGGCCAGCCAGCCATTCGGGCTCGTCAGCCTTGCCGGTGTCGCGCAGAAACTCGTAAATGTTCGACAAGCCGGGGCCGGAGAGCACACGCTCCCAACTGACGTGGTCGAACTTCTTGAGTAGATACTCGAGCAGTTGAATCTCGAGCGGATTGCGCGGGCCAAAATCGGTGTGGCCGCCCTCGGAAGCGAACGGTTGATAGCCACCCGGTTCGTACAGCAACCCCGCCATTCCCAAACCAGTACCAGCGGAAATGAGCCCGCGGTTGCCGGTTGGGCTGGGTGCTCCGGCGGCTAAAGTCACCAGGTCGGCATCCTGCAAGACGGCGATGCCGTGGGCGTTGGCTTCCAGATCGTTGATCAATCCCACGGAATCCAGGCCGATGACGTTCGCCATGCGCTTGGATTCCACCACCCAAGGCAGATTGGGCGTCTGGACGCGCCCATCCCGGATGGGGCCGGCGATGCCAAAACACGCGCTCTCGATGGGATGCTTAAATTCGTCGAGAAACTGACGCAGGAACTCTTCCGGGCCGCTAGCCCCACTGCTTGGGTATATCTTTATGGCGACGATTTTGAGATGGTCTGGGTCGCCCTCAAAGAAGGCGACCCGAGTGTTGGTTCCGCCGATATCACCGGCTAGAAACATGCATCACGCTCCCGCTGGCGCTGCGTGCGAGTCGTGCGTCAAGGGGGCTGGATTTATCCAGTGGCGATGGTCTTTGGTGAGCATTTCGTCGGCTTCTTCCGGACCCCAGGTCCCGGCAGCGTAATTCGGGAAACGCCTTGGCTCCAGAGCGCCCCAAACATCTAGAATGGGTGCCACCACGTGCCAGGCGGCTTCCACCATGTCGCTGCGCTGGAATAGCGTAGCGTCTCCCAGCATGCAATCGTACATCAAGCGCTCGTAGCCCGTCTGCGGCGCGGCTTTGAAGTAGTCCTCGTAGTTGAAGGACATGTTGACGTCGCCCAATTGCACAATGGGTCCCGGCACTTTGGCGCCGAAGCTCAGCGAAATGCCTTCATCCGGCTGCAAGTGCAAGATCAGCCGGTTCGGCTCCAGTTTCTCCACCGCCGTCTTACGGAACAGCAACAACGGAGGACGCTTGAACTGGATGACGATCTCCGTCACGCGCTGGGCCATGCGCTTGCCACTGCGAATGTAGAACGGCACGTCCGCCCAACGCCAGTTGTCGACAAACAACTTCAATCCGACGTAGGTTTCGGTGCGGGATGTGGGGGAAACCATCGGTTCCGTCCGGTATCCGGCCATGCCCTTGCCTGGACCGTACTGGCCGCGAATAGCGCGGGTCAGCACGTCTTCTTCGTGCATCGGCTGAATCGCTTTGAGAATCTTGGCTTGTTCATCGCGCAGAATATTGGCGTCGAACGAGACCGGGGGTTCCATGGCCGTCAGGGTCACCAATTGGAAAAGGTGATTGGGCAGCATGTCGCGCAAGGTACCCGATGTTTCGTAATACCCTCCGCGCTGCTCCACGCCAACGGTCTCCGAGGCCGTGATCTGGATATGGTCGATATAGCGCCGGTTCCAGATCGGCTCGAAAATTCCGTTGGCAAAGCGGAAGGCCAGAATGTTCTGGACGGTCTCTTTACCCAGGTAGTGGTCGATGCGATAGATCTGGTGCTCGTCGAGAACCTTCTGGATGTCGGCGTTCAGGGCCCTGGCGGAATCGAAATCGCGGCCGAACGGCTTCTCGATAATCACTCGCCGCCAGACTCCGTTCTCCTGCTCCACCAGCCCGGAATCTCCGAGCTGATGAACCACCTTAGAGAAGAAGCCCGGCGCCGTGGCCAGATAGTAGAAGTAGTTGCCCTTGGTTCCGTGTTCCTTGTCTGCGTCGGCCAGCATTCCCTTCAACTTTTGGTAAGAAGCAGGGTCTCCGAAATCGCCGGACATGTAGTAAACCCGGCGGATAAACCAGTGCCAGAGGTCCTGATCGATCTTCGTGGTGGCAAACTGTTGCGATTCTTGGGTCAACTTGTCGCGCCATTGCTCGGTGCTCATCTCATCGCGAGCAAAACCGATCAGCGCGAAATCCTTGGCCAAGAGATTATCCTTGGCCAAGTTATAGAGCGATGGAATCAGCTTGCGTTTGGTAAGATCGCCCGACGCGCCGAAAATGACCATCGCACAGGGGTCCCCCGGATCGCCGGCGGACTTCATGGAAGCAGCGTTCAATGTGGTTTCGGTATCCATGTTCCTTTACTTTCCCGCCGCCTTTTCCAAGTGGCCGCCAAACTGGAAGCGCATGGCCGATAGCAGCTTGCCCGCGAATTCGTCTTCCCCTCGCGAGGTAAAACGCTGATACAGGGAAGCGCTGAGAACGGGGCAAGGAGTGCCTTCGTCGATTGCCGCCAGCAGCGTCCACCGGCCTTCTCCCGAGTCCGATACACGGCCACCAAACCTCTTGAGATCTGGTTCCTGGAACAGTGAGATGGCAGTCAAATCCAGCAGCCAGGACGCCACCACGCTGCCGCGGCGCCAGACTTCGGAGATGTCGGTCAAATTGAAGTCATATTGGTAGTGTTCCGGATTGCGCAAGGGCGTGGTTTCCGCATCCACTTCGCTCTTTTTCTTGCCTACGTTGGCGTGATGCAGAATGTTCAAACCCTCGGCGTACGCGGCCATGATGCCGTATTCGATGCCGTTGTGCACCATCTTCACAAAGTGACCGGCGCCGGAAGGTCCGCAATGCAGGTAGCCCTCTTCGGCGGTTCCGCTTGGCTTCTTGTCGCGACCCGGAGTGCGGTCGATGTTGCCGATACCCGGGGCGAGCGACTTGAGAATCGGGTCGAGGTGCTTCACGATGTCATTTTCGCCGCCGATCATCTGGCAATAGCCGCGTTCCAGCCCCCAGACTCCGCCGCTGGTTCCGACATCGCAATAGTGCATGCCTTTGGCATTCAGCTCTTTTGCCCGGCGGATGTCGTCGATGTAATAAGAGTTGCCGCCGTCGATGAGAATGTCGCCCTTTGACATCAGCGGCGTCAGTTTCGCCAGCATTCCATCCACGGATGCCGCCGGCACCATCAGCCAGACCGCGCGCGGCCCCTTGAGTTTCTTAACGAAGTCCTCCAGCGAGCTGGAGCCGACCGCGCCGTCCTTTGCTACATCCGCCACCGCCTGCGCGCTCAAGTCCGCGACCACAACTTCGTGGCCCGCCCGAAGCAAGCGGCGCACCATGCCGGCGCCCATGCGCCCTAAACCGATCATTCCAAGTTGCATCAATTTTCTCCTTGTTGGTTTTCTAGTCTAGCCCAGCGCCTCAGTAACGGCGTTCTGCAAAATTTTCAAACCGCTCTCGACATCGCTCAAATGTACGCGCAACGCTCTACGGCCGCGATCCGCCAACACCTGAAAGTCTCCGCGCGCTTGCGCGGCTTTGACGACGCCGAATGTGAATTTCTGTCCCGGAACCGCTACCTCCGCCTGGTTGTCGCTCCTTCAGGGGATTGGCCGGTGCAGCGGCGGTGGGGCAAGCGCTCATGATGAAAAATCGCTCTCCTTCTGTACCTGTACTTACGAAACGAAAGCGCGGACCGGATGGTCCGCGCCCTGCGTTTTCGGTTCAGCCCGCTTACGAGCGTGCTTTCTTGATCTCTTCTTTCGCCGCGGCAATCACTGCCTCCGGCGTGAATCCGAACTTCTTCTGCAGTTCTTTCAACGGCGCCGAAGCGCCAAAGGTCTTCATCCCGATGGCACGGCTGGCGTAGCGATCCCAGCCGAATGTCGAGCCTTGCTCCACTGAAACGCGCGCCTTCACCGATGACGGCAGGACGCTCTCCCGATATTCCTGGGACTGGTGATCGAAAATCTCCCAGGATGGCATACTGACCACACGAGCCTTGACCCCTTCCTTGGTGAGTTTCTCGTAAACGTCGACCACGAGTCCAACCTCGGTACCGGTGCCGATTAAGATTACGTCAGGTTTACCATCGGCTGCATCCGCCAAAACATAAGCCCCCTTGTTGAGTCCGGTTGCCGCCGCATACTTGGTGCGGTCCAGAGTGGGCATGTTCTGGCGCGAAAGGATCAGGCAAACCGGCTCATGCTGCTGCCGCATGATGTAGCGCCAGGCTTCCGCCACTTCGTTGCCATCCCCGGGCCGTAACGTGACCAATCCGGGAATCGCCCGTAGAGAAATGAGCTGTTCCACCGGTTGGTGTGTGGGGCCGTCCTCACCTACACCGATCGAGTCATGCGTGTAAATGAAAATCACGGGGATTTCCATGATCGCGGCCAAGCGGATCGGATTCCGCATATAGTCGCTGAAGATGAGGAACCCAGAGCCGAACGGCCGCACTTTCGACAACGAGAGGCCGTTCAGGATGGAGCCCATGGCGTGCTCACGAATGCCGAAGTGCATATTGCGGCCGCCATAACTGCCTGCTTCAAAATCGCCCGCGCCGTCAAACGTCAGCCGCGTCTTGGTGGAGGGAGCCAGATCGGCCGAACCGCCAATCAGCCATGGCACGCGCTTTCCGATGGCGTTCTCCACCTTGGCCGAGGCTTCGCGTCCGGCCACACCCTTGGGATCGGTGGGATACACCGGGATATCCTTATCCCAGCCATCCGGCAGTTCCCGGCGCTGCATCTGCATCAATTCCGCCGCCAGTTCCGGGTACTTGCCTTTGTAAGCTTCGTATTTGGCGTTCCAGGCGTCGCGGGCCGCTTTGCCGCGCTTGCCCATCACGTTCTGGAAATGATCGTAGACGCCGTCCGGAACCAGGAATTTCGCATCTTCCGGCCAGCCGTAGCCGCGCTTGGTGAGCTTGATCTCCTCGTCGCCCAGAGGTTCGCCATGGGCGCCGCTGGTGTCCTGTTTGTTGGGAGCGCCGTAGGCGATGTGGCTATCCACGATGATCAGCGTCGGCCGGTCTTTAGTCTTCTTGGCGGTTTCGAAGGCGTTGTTCAAACGCTCCAGATCGTTGGCGTCGCCCACCCGAAGAACGTTCCAGCCATAAGCGATAAAGCGCGTCGCCACGTCCTCGCTGAACGAGAGCGCGGTGTTGCCTTCAATGGAGATATGGTTGTTATCGTAGATCCAGCAAAGATTGCCCAGCTTCAGGTGACCCGCGATGGACGCGGCTTCGCTGCTGACGCCTTCCATCATGCAGCCGTCCCCACCCAGCGCATAGACGTGGTAGTCGTACATGGTGAAGTCCGGCTTATTGAAGCGCTCACCCAACCACTTGGCGGCGATCGCCATGCCGACGCTGGTGGCCACGCCCTGTCCCAGGGGGCCCGTAGTTGTCTCCACACCCGATGTCCAGTGATACTCCGGGTGCCCGGGACACTTGCTGTCCAACTGGCGGAAGCGTTTGATGTCGTCCAGCGGCACCGACGGCGTCCCCAGAGCCTCGTACTTAGGATTCACCGCTGTGACCTTGGTCAAATGCAGCATGGAATACAACAACATAGACGCATGTCCCATGGATAGGACAAAGCGGTCCCGATCGGGCCAGATGGGGTCTGCCGGATCGAAGTTCAGTTGGTATTGCCAGAGTGCGTAGGCCACTGGCGCCATGGCCATTGGCGTTCCCGGATGCCCGGAATTGGCTTGTTGTACCGCATCCATCGACAGCGTGCGGATCGTGTTGACGCACAATGTATCTATAGCGCCGATCTTCTCGAATTGTGGTTTAGCTTGTGACGACACGTCGTTAACTCCCCTTTTGGACTCAACCTGTGGCTAGCAGTAACCCAGCCTCCGTCAAAGGATTGTATCGTAAAGCTCTTGCCTACGGCACGCGATCCTTAAAATATTTTTAGATCGGGGATAGAAATCGGACCCAAATGGGGGTAGAAGGCCAATTTGAGCGTCCCAGTACCGTTAGGTTGGCGACACATCCGGCTCCGTAACCGGGTAATCGGGGGATCGGGGGGATCGGGGTCTGACCCCTCTGCCTCCGGATGCCTCCATGCGGCCGGGGTCTGACTCCTCTGCCTCCGGATGCCTCCGTGCGCCCGGGGTCTGACTCCTCTGCCTCATGCCTCACGGCCGCTTGGCGACCGTTTTGCAAAAATTGGAGGCAGAGGTCTCTGACACCGCCGCAGCCGCGTGGGAACCCCTCAGACCGGTAACAAATCCATGGCCGTCTGCAATTCACTTCGGGTGTGCTGGTCTCCGGTACGTCCTGTGACTTGGATTCCCTGCTCATAGAGAGCACGGGCTTCTTGCACTCGGCCTAGTTTTTCCAGCGACTGTCCGCCATGGAAGTACGCCGCGGCGTAATTCGGGTTGGTGGCCAATAGAGCGCGGTATTCGGCAACCGCCGCTTCCAGGTCGCCGGAATTGGCGAGCTCCATCGCCAGCCCATAGCGCGCGAAGGAGTCTTGCGGGTTCTGTGCCAGCATCGCTTGCAGTACTTCTCGTCGGTCCATAGTTACGATGCTACGATACTTCGTGTGGCGTGCCCCTACTTCTACCCGCAGGGAATTTTGGAGATGGGCAACTGGTCCAATGCGCCGCGCGTTCCACTGGGTGTTCTCCAGCAGGGCGAGTGCCGTGCCCAAACTACCGTGTTTCGCCCCAATCCGGAGCAATTGACTCAGCAATGCAATGTCGGCTACAGCCGCGGGCTCTGCCAATGTTTCCCTTTGGACGCCGAAGCCGACTCATTCCGCTTCCATGTGGCTACCGATCGAGGGAACAAGCTGGAAATTCAGTACGTCGTGGAAAAAGCGTGCTGGCCGCTACGTCACGGGGTGCTGGACATCGATTTGGAAACACCGATGGAGCAGAACATCTTGAGGCAACAGGCTCTCGCCTTCGCCACCAGCTATTCGCGCCGCCGCGATGGTTAACCGGCCTTGTACATGTACTTGATGTTTGGCTTATAGATCAACAGGTTAGGGGCTCCCTCCCGGTTGATTTTCAGGCAGCTTTTGTCGTACCACTCGATCACACCTTCCAGCGTCTCGCCATCCCTGAGCACGAAGATCATCGGCGTCTTCGCCTGCATCTGCTTCATGTAGTAGAAGTTCTCCGCATTCGTCTGATCCGGAGGGGTGACTTTCTTCGAGTTCACAACGTTGGTTGTACGACGGTTATTCATCTGGTCCTTCAAATCGGTCAAGGACGGACGTATCAGTTTTCTGCTGGTGGACTCCACGACGCCAACTCCCATTTCAGATGCTCCAGTCAAGGACCCATAAGGCAAGGATCATGGAGAAAGGATTAGAGTAAACTTCGGCTACCATTTATTGAAGCATACCCTGCGCCCGGCTGCAAGAATGACCTTAAGGTTTCTGTAATGCCAAATTACGGAACGAGATAGCCAAGGCGTCGAGCGCTATGCTTTTTTGTATATTGCGGCGCACCAACGACGACAGTTCGTCGCAACGGGCCACTGCGGCGCGAAGCCAGGCCGGCGAAAGCCGGCTGGCGAGCGGCTCCAGTTCATGGCGCAAATCGAAGTTCCGGATCTCTCCTGTGCCCTGAGAAAGCAAAAGTATGTCTTCCAGAAGGTGGTACAGCATATCCAACAACATATCGAGCTTGTCCTGTTTCCGCGCCGCAAGGGCCTCCGAGAACTTTGCCCACTCCGGAAACGGAGCCCGCCCGGCGGCAACCTTCAGCAGCGTCAGCATGGCTGTGCGCCGTTGGTCATGTTCGTCGAGATCCATGGAGGCTGCCAGGCCCGGGCTGCCTCCGCTGAGAGCAACCCGGCGGTCGGGATCGGGCAGGCGGCGCCGCTCCACAAAAGTCCGCATCTGCGAATTGGACAGGGGCGAAAAGTGAAACAAGATCGAGCGCGATCGAATGGTGGGTAACAGGTCGTATGGGTTGAGAGCGGTCAGAATCAGGATGAGGTGAGCGGGGGGCTCCTCCAGCGTCTTCAAAAGAGAATTGGCCGCATGTTCGTTGGCCCGATCGATGCGATCGATCAGAAATACGCGACGACTTCCCGACAGCGGCTGGTACTGCGCGCGATCCTTCAGCAGGCGCATCTGTTCGATGGAGATTTGTTGCAGAGGACCATCCGGACAGAACGTCAGAAAATCGGGATGAGAGCCGAAGAACAACGGATCTTCGTTGCGCTGTTCCGAGGTCCATTTTTGCCGCTCGGCGATGGTGGTCTGGTTGGCCGGCAGGCTCAGGTCGTCCCGTTCGATTTTGCCGGCATCCCCGAGCAGGGCCGCAGCAAAGCGCCGAACCAGCGTGGCTTTTCCCGCGCCCTCAATCCCGCTGAATAGCAGCGTCTGCGGAATCCGCTGGCGAGACAACATGGCTGCCAAGGTGCGGATCACAAACTCATTGCCGTAAAAATCGTCGAATGCCTTTGTCACCACTTCTTCTCGTACCGCCGTTCTGAGGTCCATTTCTGCCGCTCGGCGATGTTAGTCGGGTTGGCCGGCAAGCTCAGCAGCGTGGCCCTTCTCACGCCCTTCGACCCTGCTGAACACCCGCGTCTGCGAGATGCTGCGGCGAGACAGCGCGGCAGGCGTATGCGCCACGAACTCGCTGCCGTGAAAATCGTCAACCACGCTTCATCCAGTTTGCCATGCCGCTTTGCTATTCTTGCTTCATGACTCGATTTACTTGCCTCGTGCTTGTCTTGTTTGGCTTGGCGGCGTTCGCGGACACCGTGGCGCCGGTTGAAGGGAAGTGGACGTTTGTTGCCGAACGCACCGACGATCACACGGAAGCGCTCCGGACCGTACTCGAACTCAAAGTGGATGGTGAGGATGTCACCGGAAAGCTCGGCGAAGCCAAAGTGAAAGGCACCTACAAAGACGGTAAGCTCGCTCTGGCATTCCCGTTCACGCCCGAAGGGGCCGAGGAACGAGAGCTGAAGATCGATGGAGCGCTCCAGGAAAGCGCCATCAAGGGCGACTGGGTTTGGGGCGGAATGATCGCCGGAACCTTCAAAGCCAGCAAACTAACGGAATAGACTGCTCCCTCGTTCGGAACAGATCCCCAATCAACCTTCGCTGGAGAGGAACGAGAATCAGTTTTGAAGTTAGGAATTGACTTTGGCACAACGCGGACGGTAGTTGCGGCCGTCGATCGCGGCAACTACCCGCTGCTTTCGTTTGAAGATAACGAAGACAACGTCTATGAGTATTTTCCGTCGCTGCTGGCGGTAAACGGGAATCGGCGATTGTACGGCTGGGCGGCGTGGGCCTGCCAGGCACTTCCGGATTGGACCATTGTCCGCTCTCTCAAGCGCGTGCTCGACAAGGGCGGCCCAAATACAATTTTGCAGATCGCCGACAGCCAAGTCCCGCTGCTGCAGGTGTTGCACGAGATGGCGTCCGCGCTGAAGGCCTGCCTGCCGGCCGAGCCGCATGAAGTGATGCTGGGCGTGCCCGCCAACGCCAACAGCAACCAGCGTTTTCTCACTGCTGAAGCGTTTCGCTCCGCCGGGTTCAACGTCATGGGCCTGCTGAATGAGCCGTCCGCCGCCAGTATTGAATTTGGCCACCGGAACCAGCTCAAAGGGCACATTCTGGTTTACGATCTCGGAGGCGG
>Ga0075017_100002989_pt1 | contig 10629 bp, 8 predicted proteins | sample AleBraG_ABR_2012_FD_71475 | JGI IMG/M metagenome (GOLD analysis project Ga0075017, IMG submission 71475) | Freshwater sediment microbial communities in response to fracking from Pennsylvania, USA - Alex Branch Run_MetaG_ABR_2012 | ecosystem: Environmental > Aquatic > Freshwater > Creek >... | reverse complement strand
GACCAACACGAGCCCCGCCCGGACCCGCTGCTCGCCGAGTGGTCTTGGCACGGCGGGCAGCGGGTCCGGGCGGGGCTCGTGTTGGTCGGCGGGCTGGCGCTGCTGGCGGTTGTGTTGAGCAACTCACTGCACCGCACGGCGCTTGCCCAGCAAGCCCGCATCGCAGAGGCCGCTGACGGGCTCGACGCCCGCCAGCGCATCGAGGGGGACCTCAAGACGGCCAAGGACGACGTGAAGGCGTACAAGGGCAAGGTTGCCACCGAGACGGCGAACGGCGGCTGCGGCCCGGTCTGCAAGGGCTACGAAGCCCAGCAGGCCGAAGCCGAGACCAAAGCCGCCAGCCTCGAAACCCGGCTCGCAGCGGCGCCGCACCCTGTTGAGGGGGTAGACGCCGTGATGCTCTCTGACCTCACCCGCGGGCTGGTCTCGGAGCGGCGGATCGAGGAATGGAAGCCGGCGCTGTTGCCGCTCGGTCTCTCGCTGGCCGGCATCTTTGCCCTGGGGCTGGCGTTTGCGCCGGGGCAGCGGCGGCCGGCGCCTGAGGCGGCGCCGGCGGAGGCCGAAGCCGATGCTGCGGCCGAGCTCACCAAGGCGGCTCGATGCTTGATGCAAGTGCTCAAGTCAGGGGGCGTCATAGGCAGCATGACCGAGCTTGCCGAGCTGGCTGACGTTCACATCTCGAACGCCAGCAGGGCGGTGACCTCGATGGAGAATGCCGGCGTCGTCCGTCGTCACAAGGACGGTCGTCGGGTGGCGATCCGCTTGGCAGCCTAGCCGAAGCACAACTGGAAAGGGGCGGCCTTCGCGGGCCGCCCCTTTTTTTGTTCGCTGTCACGTTTGCGACGCTTGGATCGACGCTTGCGCTGACATCCCAAAAGCCCGAATTGGCGGCCCGCAATCATCGCAAACGTCGTGCAAACGTTGCGCTGGCAGGTCTGAGTTGCAGCCTCGGGGCCGCAAATAAAATTGTGGGGAATTTCGTGTCTTCAGAGACTCGGACTATTCGGTGATTTGATAGGTATATCAATTTGATTCAGAGTTTTATTCACCTGAAACATCTCCACATGAGTGGCGTTAGTGTTGGGGTGCGCGTGATCGGCTCGGATTGTGGAAACTTGCGTTCCTATCGAGGCAAGCCTTCGGTCGGCGCCAATCGCACCTTGGTGCTTTTTAACGCCAGTGTCCAAAGTCACTAAGGAGCCAGCGTTCTGGCAACACGAAAGCCGACATAGCTGAGGCGGTTATCAGCTGCGCTCAAGTCGCGGCTGGCGGAGCGAAGGAACCGTGGAACGGTGAACCAGGATCCACCGCGCAGGATGCGCTCAGAATTGGCTGTACCCTGCCAAACCGTCCCATCAGTCGGTGGGTTGGGTTGGTAGCCTTCGTGATAAGGATCTTCGAGCCATTGCCAAACGTTGCCATGCATATCATATAGGCCGAAGACATTTGGCATCTTTCGACCAACGGCGTGCGCCTTGCCGGCAGAATTATCAGAAGACCAGCCATAGTCACCCAAAGCTGCCTGATTGTCGCCAAACGAATAGGCTGTAGTGGAACCGGCTCGGGCCGCATACTCCCATTCGGCCTCACTCGGCAATCGATACGGCTTGCCAGTCAATTTGGCGAGCCATGAGACATAATCTTTTGCATCATTCCAGCTTACGTTGATTACAGGCTGCTGACCTCGTCCCCAGCCCTCGTCTGCCAAGGGGTACTTGCAGCCGCCTAGCCTGAAGCAGGTCTCCCATTCTTCGAAAGTCACGTCGAATTTGCCGATAGCAAATGCCCTCGCGAACTTTACTTTGTGCTGGGGACCCTCTCGGCCGTAGCGTCCAATTTCGCTCTCTGGTGAGCCCATCATGAATTCGCCAGCCGGCACGACGACCATACTTGGGCACTCCGCGCATTCCTTGAATGTGTCCTTCGCCTTCAAGGAAGTCTCTGCCGTGGCCGTTAGTGTAAAGGGTCGAACCTTGGTTGCCCAATACCACTGCTCAGCCAGGTAGCCCTGATTGATGAAACCAACGAGACCCGCAATGATGCAGAGCATCAATGTGAATATTGCTACCTGGGTGCGCCGGGCAACGCGCCGTGCCGCCGTCTCCAACTTCTGGCATCCCGCAAGATAGTCCTTGGCAGGCACCATGGTGCCAGAAAAACCCGGATCGGCGAGAAGTTCGAGCGCCATCCACAGCCGCTCGCCTCGGCGCACCAGATCCTTGTCAGACTTGCCGCTGGCTGACCATTCCGCTGCTTCTTTCAGCACGTTGTCCCGAAGCTTGAGCGCGTCCTTTTGGTTGTCCAACCAGCCGTCGATCGGTGATCGCCGCAGCAAGGCCTCGTGGGCCACCTCAATGGTGTCGCGCCCGCGCGTGAGCAGCCGTGCATCCACTAGCGCGTTCGCCAGCGGCGCGAGCTCCGCCCGCGGGCCGCCGACCAGCTCGGCCTCCTTTGCGACCAACCGCTTGGCTGCATTCGCTGCAGGGTCCCAAGTCGCCAGGGCCGGTACCACCAGCTTTCGTAGTGCCACGTCGCTGCCTGCCGTACCCGCTTTGCGCCGCGCCTCGGACAGCGCCCGGTCGATGGACCCCTCCATGCCGCCCATGGCCTCGTAGCGGGCCAGCGTCAGGTCGCCATCAACCCCGGCCTCGCCGAACAGCCGCTCCAGCGTGAAGGCGAGCAGTGGCAGGGCATCGGCGCCGCCGGTGTTGCGGGCAAGCGCCGCCGTCAATTCAGGCTCTATGGCGAGCCGGCGGACTTTTGTGGAATAAACCTCGGCCGGCTTGACGATGATATCGCGATAGGCATCGGGCGGAAGCGGTGGCAGGTAGAGGCTTTCCGGCGTTTCCAGCCCGAGCGACGGCCAGCGCTGCAGCAGCGCCTCCACGCTGTCCGCGCGAATGGTGATGAGCACATAGGGGTCGACATCCTCGGTTGGATTGCGCAGCAAAGGCGCCAGCAGCTCGAAAATGCGCGTGCTCTCGGCAATATTCTCGGCCGCGAAAAGCTCCTCGCCCTGGTCGACGGCAAGGATCGGCGCCGGCGAGCGAGCCTCGGGCGAGGTCATGCGGCGGATGCCGGTTTCCAGTGCCGCTGCATCGGCCACCAGTTGGGCCAGCGCATGCGGATCGCTGTGGGCAAGCCGGGCGTGGATGTCGGCCGGCGCCATCTTGCGCCCATGCTTTTCCAGCCATGGCGAAAAGCGGCGGCCAAAGCCGTCTGGTCCCGTCAGCACCCCGAGCGCCGGCCGCAGGATCACCAGCGGCGCAAAATCGGGGTCGCGTTGCAGGCGCGGCCAGAGCCCGGCACGCAGATAGGAGGACTTGCCTGCGCCTGAAGCCGCTTGGATGACCAGCAGTCGGGGCGAGCGTCGCTTGCGCATGAGCCGGAGCTTGGTGAGGCCAGTCATGATCTCAACCTCACGGCCGAAGAAGATGCCGGCATCCTCCTCGCCGAAGGCCGCAAGGCCTGGATAGGGGCCGGCGCCGGGCGTTCGGGGTGTCCAGGCAAAACTGTCCGGCGCAATGCCGCGTTGGGCGAGGCTCGCCTTGATTGAGAGCAGAGCCGGTAGATTGAACGTCACCCGCTGGACTTTGCCGTCGTGCTCGAACGGCTCCATGCGCTCCTGCGGCTCGGCGGAGAGATCGACGAACTGCGTATCGGCCCAGCGGGCAAGGCGCGGATCGTCCTTGGCGAGATCACGCAGGATGACGACCTGGATCGGCTTGCCCAAATCTTCGGCGAGGTTCAGCTCGCGCTGGCATTCCCTGCTGTCGAGCGAAGCCGGGGAGGCCAGCAGAATCACCGCCTCGCAGGAGGCATTGGCCTTGCGGAGCGTGTCGCGCCAACGCTCGCCTGCGCCGATCCCATGCAGGTCTATGAAGACGTCGTCCTGCGACAAGCCGTTGCCAACAAGCCAACGCTGGAAAGCCAGCGCCTGCACGTTATCGATGCTCGAATGCGAGATGAACAAACGCGGCATACGAGCCCCCACCCGAGCTAAACGCCGTGCTCACGGCACCGCGATGGCTCGGTAGATCTACCCTATCTCGCAAGGACTGGAAAGTTGCGCCGCGTGCAGTGGGTTCTCACTGCGGCCGGGTTGGCGCCGCACTTGGTGCCGTTGGGTGAAATGACCGTTGGGGGCCAGAAGCGGACACGTGGGCGGTCAGCATTGGTGGTGTGTCGACCGCCAGCATTTTGAGCTCAACGTCTTGAGCATTTTCAAGTTGCTTAGTTGAACATTTACTGCAAACGCAGTGTCGACCTTCCCAGCCCAGCGCCAATTGCCCGAGCGGCACATCGGTAATTTTGCACCCTGCCGCATCAAGGAACCTGACTCCGGACTAACGGCCACTTGTCAGATGCAACTTGTCGGTTTACGATAGCCAAATAAGAACAAGCCTTATCGGTGACACTCACGGGGGAAACGAAAATTCCTTTGGAGGTTGATATGATTCGGTTTGGGTCTGGTTTCTTTGCGTGCTGGCTTTTGGCCGGACTGGTGATGGATCCTGTGCAAGCTTGGAGTTATGACATTGATCTTGGGCCGCTCGGGCATGCATGTGATACATGCGGCGGCGGCGTCGTTGGGGGGTTGCCTGTGATTGGGCACGCCTTGAACGAGGCACAGGCCCAAGCTGCGGGTACGGTACTCGAGCAATGGATCAATGCATCTCATAATACCGCTATCAATGGCGCGATGCCGATCCCTCCCCAAATTCGACAACAGCTCACTGGCTATGCGAGTGAGGACTCGATGAACCGGGTGCGCTATAAGGTCGGCGATAGTGGCTTTGTCAATCTAGCTCACATGCTCGAGCAGGGTGGTTTCGCCGATGCGGTTACATTGATCGATGTGGTCGTTTTTCGTGGTCCATCGGAAGCCAACAACCCAGCGATTTGGGCCCATGAGCTAACGCACGTAGATCAATACCGCGATTGGGGAGTGCATAGCTTTGCTATTCAGTACGCTAGAGACTACAATGGAGTCGAAAACCCTGCGTATGCGAAGGGAAATGGATTTTGGGCGTGGGCGCAGCAAAACCACATAGCGCCGGCCACGGTTGCATCTCCGCCGCCTGCGACGCCCCAAGGATTCGGTGCATTTTGTTTGACTGCCGTGGGTAGATTCGGGCCTGGTCCAATTCAACCGTTTGGTGCTCCATGTTGGGCAATTACTCCCCAAGGCACAGTTTTTGGTAGGATTGGACTTTAGATCACCATACGTCCACCACTCATAATTCCATCAAGTTAGTTGATCTGCTAACGAGAGTTTGGAATACCGAATTACAAGGGGCGACGGGCCGCGGCCGCAGACGAAATTTCGCTGTTCGCCGCGGCCTGACTGAAATCATCCAAGTCCCCGGATAGCTGCGTGCGCCAATCTGGGCTCTGATGGTTGCCGTAATGTCAGATGTTTAAACGCCGCTGCGGCACATGCTGCTTGGCCACCTCAGAGGCAATCCTATCCAGCTCGATGTCGACGCATTCGAGGTCCGAGAGGAGCCGTTTCACCTTTTCATACTCGTCTTTGGGGTCGGAATGCACTGTAACGGTCAGACGGCTGCTATGGGCGGCTTGCCCTCTGGCTTCTCCAAATTGGTTCAGATTCGCCAGCAGAAGCTCGTCCATTTTTGCCACATCGAAACCGATTGGAAGTAGCATTGCGAGAACATTCTTCTCTTTGACCCCGTGGTTCTCTTTCATCACCCGATGAACGTAAGTGGACACGCAATTGGACACGCGACTGTTAAGAGTAATCCTTTCGTTGTGCCAGCCCCTCTCGACATTTTTGGACGCCGCTCTGAGCGTTTCCGGCGGCAAAGACAAAGAAACCTCAGAATACCCCATGAGGTGAACGGTGACGCTCGAGACCCTTCTATCCGATTCCCAAGCCGCAAGGGCCTTTTTTGCAATGCTGATTACTCTATCTTCGAAGTAAGTCTCTAGCTCAGCGTGGGCTAACACCCTAAAGGCAATGGCTCGTGCCGCGACCCTCTCTGGGGACCTATAAGTCCCAGTGGAATCGAACTGGCGCGGCAAGAAGAGTTTGCGGAGCTGAGCGATTTGACGCTTCAAGTCCTGAAAGCGTTCCGACGGCATTGTCAACCAATCGATTGTAACCGTATTCTCGAGGCGCCCGTACCTGGGTCTTTAGACAGTACAGGTATAGGAACATCTACCCCCAAAGTGTCACGTAATACCTCTCCCCAGATACGCAATCTCGCATGGGTGTTTGGAATGCCAGCTGTGTCGCTTTCGACCGCCTCTCGAAATGCGTCATCTGAGACAACTCGTGAGTACGCTTGTTTCATCTCTACTTTGCCACCCCGAATCGCCTCGGTCAGCGCGGGCATCGATGCGTAGTAAATCAAGCTATCAAAGATAGCTCGATTGAATGCGGGTGAGTCTAGCTTGCGCGCGACACCCGAAGCCCCAAACACATCTATCAAAGTACTGGCACCAGCCTCGAACTCATCAGCATCAACCCTTATACCATCCTCGCCAGACGCCCAAATCTTGTTCAGTTTTTCGCAGGTATCGTCAAGATGTTGCTTCATGCGCCCGCCGTACTGTTCGAGAAATCTGCGGAATCCGAAGTAGCGCACCAGCAGCTCCACATCGCGCATGCGAGGGTCTGGGTTGTCGATGGACAGTAGATCATGAAGGCCTTTTGAACTGCGCGCATGATCGTCAGCAAAATCCACGAAGGGACCAGGCACCATCGCTTGCCGAAGCTCTTGCGGGGAAAGCTTCAAGCTACCAGTATTGAGCCGGAGGAATACGAGATGAAGAAACTCGCGATTCGGCCAGCTACGAATCACCACTGTTCGGATGGTGTGATTATTGAACGCATTGAAATCATCGATCCGGCCCGGATCCGCTCGTAGCTTCTCGTACCTCACTCGGTTCAGATCAGGTCGTGCCTCCAGCCCTGTCAGAGCAAAGCCGTTGTTGTCGCCCTCGGCCTTTCCAGCATACTGCAGAAGTGACAACAAGCGCTGCTTGCCATCAAGTACGATGAACTGGCCTCTGTGCTGGTGCTTCTCGGCAAGCACAATCTGCGGGATAGGAAGCCCAAGAACGATAGACTCGACGAACCGGCTTTTTCCTTTGAAATTCCAAGCATCTCGCCGCTGAAACCTGGGGTTCATATCAATATTGCCACGCGACATCTGCGACAGGATCGTCTCGACCGTCCAATCCGTCGCGTACAGCACAGCCTGATGAAATCGCTCCGCGTCCTTCTTGTCTAGGACGGCGTCATCTTCGTCGACAAATTCAAGTTCGGCCTGGTTCATCGGGGCAACATTGGACCAACATGCAGCAATCGTCTAACTCGTAGCACCATTCCTGGAGCTCCTCGAGGGATTTCCGCGACACCGTCAGCCCGTTGCGCCGCCTGCTCGAAAACATGTCGGTCCGCAAGTTTGGCGAGAGGACGCAGCACGATAGTGTCTCGCCACACTGAAAGTTTTGCCAAGTTCCTCGGCCGCTCTCCTGACACAGCGACCGCGGAAGATGTGCGCCGCCTCCAGGTGCACCAGACCGAGCAAGGCGCCCAGCCGCCCAAGATGAAAACGCAGGCTTCGGCCTTGCAGTTTCTGTTCATCACGACCATAGGCCGCGTCGATCTTGCCCATCACCACGCCTGCCTCAACTATCCGCGCAAGCTGCAAGGCTGGCTGTCTCAAGGCTGCGATCCGCTGCTGCCTTTTGAGCAGCCTACGGACGTCAGAGTCATCCGAGCATTTCTCGGAAACGCGAAGTTGGACACGACCGCACGCTATACCGAGGTCGCGACCAATCTGATCGCCATCGGCGACAGCAGCAAGCTGGTGGCCCTTTGGACAGGGCGGAGATCGCCCAATGGCAGAGCGTGGGCTGGAATGTGCCCGCAACCATGTGCAGTGTCAGTTGCGCACCGTCACAAGCCTGCTCGACCGGCTGACATCGCTCAGGCCCGATCCGGATGACCTCATTCAGGCAAACGTACCCCGTTGAGGAGCGCCGCAATCCGACCTCCAGCCACGTTTGCTGCGTGGTGTACCTCGGCAGGCGAGCTGTGCCGATAGCCATCGGTGATCGCGAGCGTCTTGTGGCCCAGCGCGTCAGCCATGGCCTTTTTCTGCGTTTCATCCACTTGGCTAGCATATGTGTGGCGCAGATCGTGGATCCGACCATCCTTAAGCCCTGCACGCTTGCAGATGCGCTCCCATGGCCGTTGCAGCGATTGAAAGCCGCGACCCTTGACGTGGCCATGGAACACAAACTCGTTGTCAGATGACGGCACAATCGCCCGCAGTAGCTCAAGGGCATCGTCGCCCAGAGGTACTGCCTTGGCCCCGGTCTTGCTGTCAGGCAAAAACGCCGTTCGAGCGTCGAGGTGTAGATCCTTGTGCTTCAATTTTTTAACCTCGTCGGACCGCATCCCTGCCATCATGCAAAGGAGAAGGGCCAACGACGCCGACATTGACACCTTCTTCTCCTCGACGAGCTGGCGCATCGCCAAGCCGATGCGGCCGATCTCCTCGCCTGAGAACCGCCGCTCCCGCTTGCCGCGCTGATAGAGTCGGATGAAGCGAGAAGGGTCTTGCAGCTCGTCTAGGCCGGTGAAGTAGCCCTGACCCCACTTCCAGGCGCTGCGCCACAGAATAATCGCTCCATTGGCCTCGCGTGGCGTCCCCTTACGGGCGAGGTGGTAGTCGGTGAGGTCCTGCTTGGTCACCTGGTCGGCAGGCAGCTTCAGGAATTTTGCGAAGTGACGTCGGCGAATGCCCTGGTAGCCCTGCTTGGTTCGTGGCTTCACATGCTGAGAACAGTGCTTGTCGATATAGCCGTCGAGGATCTCAGCGACCGTCGGCAGTTCCAAGACCGTCTTCCTGGCCATGGGGTCGATGCCGCTCTCGACCTCTGCGAGCTTCTGTCGGGCTATTCCACGAGCCTGATCGACGGTCATTACTCCATAGGTGCCGATGGACATCTTCCGGACGGCACCGCGGAGCCTGAATTGGATCAGGAAATACTTCTGCCCCGTGGCCTCAACCCTCATGCCGAAACGCAGCAGGTCCGTGTCCCAGTAGATCACCCGGGCACCGGTGATCTCCAGCTTGTCGATGTTCGATTTCGTTAGCTTGAGCTTCGGCATCGAGAGGCGACTTTCCGGCGTTGGGCATCATTTGGGCATCACGCGAACGATAAATCAACCCCATTCACTGGTACCGAAACGTTCTCCGCAGATAAGAATGGAGGCTTGTTTTCGGGCTCGCTTGACAAATCAGCCCGGCGGAACGTATCATGAAATACACTAGAGAAATACAGGCAAACGGACTCTGACTCCGTCAGTCTAGGTTCGAATCCTAGTTCCCCAGCCAAATTTTTGTCGGGCGTTTCGTAGCGACCGCACTGCGCGCTTTCGAACGCTTCTGCTGGGCCAGCAGAGCGGATTTGGTTTGCAAAGCAAACGTCCGCACTGTTCTAATCGTGGTCGGATCAGGACCACAACCGTGGATTTGCCGACGCTCGCACGTACCAGGAAGTCTGTCATCGGCCACCCCGAATGGGTCGCTCGCGATGACAGGTGGTTCGCATTGACCGCATCAATCGACGTCGATGGAGTGGCCATTGCCGGGCTAACTGTGCGAGGTTCGGCCCTCCGGAACGTGGCCGATTCAGCGGTTTGCTTTCAGCTCCAATACCAGCCAGGCAAGATCGCTCATCACCTCATTCGCGTCGATTGGAAGCCAATCAAGCCGCACACAAATAGCAACCGAGCGCCCCCAGAATTAAGATTTCTCCAAATATACGGATCACATGTCCACAAGTTCGAGCACAATTATCTGGAAAGAGAGCAAAGAATGTTTGCTGGGAATCAACCAACGGCTACGCCTATACTAGAAGATCTTGATTCATTTGAGAAATTTGTTGCGTTTTGCGGAATCGAGTTTAATATGGCCGATGTGGATCGACTACCGGCTCCCCCGTGGGCACCTCGGATGTTGTGAGCTATGATGCGCCTCCGCAAGGATCAGATTACAGAAATCGAGCGAGTTGTTAATGGCCTCGCTTCGGCGACCCATGCGTCTGACGGTTCGTTCATTCAGACCCCTCTCTTGTACGTCAGCGGCTCCCACGTTGTCGTGCGCGTGGACGCAGGCGATCTCGATGGAAGCTGGTTCGTGTCCGACTATGGTATGGGGGCCATGGAAGCCGACATGTTGGGAGCAATCATCGGATACAAGAGGTTTGCTCGGATCGTAGCCGAGAATGCTGGCGTCAAGTTCGATGAGAATGCATTCTTCGTTGCACAAGTGACCACAAGCCAGTTGGCCGGTGCGGTGACGACGATTGCCAATTGCTCTCAAGAGGCAGTAGCGGTCACCGCTCTTCGTCAAGCCGAACGCAAATCCACAGAAGATCAGGCCATTTTATATGACCGTTTAGTCAGGATATTTACTCCAATTGCTGTCATTCATGAGACTGAGATGGTCGGGTCATCGACAACTACGTGGCCATTTTCCAATGTGGTACAGATTGACGGTCGACCAAGGGCGATATTTGAGACAGTTTCGCTGCATAAAAATTCTGTGGCGAGCGTAGCAACAAAATTCCATGACATTTCTTTGC
>Ga0075017_100002988_pt1 | contig 10630 bp, 9 predicted proteins | sample AleBraG_ABR_2012_FD_71475 | JGI IMG/M metagenome (GOLD analysis project Ga0075017, IMG submission 71475) | Freshwater sediment microbial communities in response to fracking from Pennsylvania, USA - Alex Branch Run_MetaG_ABR_2012 | ecosystem: Environmental > Aquatic > Freshwater > Creek >... | reverse complement strand
CGAAGGCGATGGTGGGCTCGATGCTGTCGGTCAAGCCCCTCATCGACATCACGGGAGGCGTCGTCCGCGAGGCCGGCAGGGCACGGACCCGCCGACGGGCCATGCAGATGCTGTACGAGCAGATGACCGGGGCGGGCACCATCGACCACGTGGCCGTCATGCACGGAGAGGCCGACGACATCGACGAGTTCCTCTCCCTGATCGCGCCGCACTTCCCGCCCGACTCCGTTCGGGTCGGCGTCCTCGGTGCGGTGATCGGGTCCCACGGCGGAGCCGCGATCCTCGGAGTCAGCTGGGTGGACGCGGGCTGATCGTCCGGCGTCCGACGAACCCCTCCGCAGACGCCCGGGAGCGAACCGGTGGGCGATGGGGTGCGGAGGGTGGCGCCGTTGCCCGCCCGTGGCCCCGATGGCTACCCGAGTGCCTCGAAGTCGGGCTGGTCGGCCTCGAGCCCGCTCCGGAATGCGTCCAGGGTGGACTGCCGGGCCCGCAGTTTGGTCTGCGTGTAGGCCCGCGCATCGAGCGCCGCCAGCCGCTCGCCGAGGTCGAGACCGGCTGTGGCCAGCGCCTCCGGGGCGACGACCTGATCGAGGAATCCGGCCTCCACCGCGTTGGTCGGGGAGAACACCTCAGCCAGGAGGGTCGCTCTGGTGAACGCGGCCGGCGTGAGTCGCTGGCGCAGGATCTCGATGGCCGCGCGCGGCATGGTCAGGCCGATGGCCACCTCGTTGGCCGTGATCTTGTAGGACCCGGCCGCACCGATGCGCACGTCGGCGGACAGCAGCACGAAGGCGCCCATGGCGATGGCGTGACCGGTACAGGTGGCGATGACGGGCCGGGGGAAGGTGAGGAGGCGCTCAGCCAGCGCGAACCCGCCGCGCAGCATGGCCGAGGCCGGTGGGCCGCCGCTGCGGAGGACGGCGAGATCGAAGCCACCGGAGAAGAACCCCGGTCTCCCGCGCAGCAGGACGACGGACCCCTGCGCCTCTGCACCGTCCAGCGCGGCGCCGAGCTCCGACTGCATGGCGGGGGAGAGGACGTTGGCCTTGCCGTCATCCATGGTGATGGTCGCCACCGGACCGTCGATGTCACACGTCACGAGATCTGCCATGACCACAGTCTCTCAGGTGGCGCACCGGGCGAGGAGGGAGGGGGCGCCGGTCGCGGGTCGATCCACCTCCGCCCGGCATCGACGGCGGACCGGTGGCTCCGGGGACTCGGATGCGGCTGGCCCGGCAGCCGGTGCGCCCCGGCTCAGAGCGTCCAATTGGTGGGCACCGTCATCGGCGACCCGGTCTCCAGGTACTCGTCGACGAGCTGGTCGGCCCGGCGCAGGCGGCCACCGAGCTCGTTGAGGATCTTGAACGCCACCGAGGGTGCCGTCTCCTGGAGCGACCGGAACTCGCTCCGGGACAGGACGAGGAGCTCCATGTCGGAGGTGGCGTAGACCGTGGCCGTGCGGCTCCCGCCGTCGAGCAGTGCCAGCTCACCGAAGAACGAGCCGGGACCGTACTGGGCGAGCTCCCGTTCATTGCGGGTGGCGGTGGCCGTCCCCGAGACGACGATGAAGAACTCGCTTCCCGGCTGGCCCTGGAGGGTGAGGACGCTTCCCTTGCTCACCGCCGTCGGCGTGGTCAGCGAGCTGATCCGCCGGAGTTCCTCCCGCGAGCAGTCGGAGAACAGTCCGACACCCTTGAGCAGGGTCATCCGTTGGTCTCTGGTGAAACGACTGGCCGCCATGGGATCGCCCTTCCTGACGGTCATGATGACGAGTGGATGGCCGCTGGGCAAATCGGGACCGTGGTCGACCCGACGTGGCGCCCCGGTCGACCGGCCGGGCGGGCGGCAGGCAGGCCGTGGTTTCGCCGCGCCACCCGGCGGTCGACGGCGACTGCCGGCACCCGGGTCCCTCGCGTACCCTGAACGGATCGATCCACACGGAGTCGGGCGCGGAGACCTATGACCACAAATCGAGCATCGCGGCCCGCCGGCCCGTCCGGACGCGCCCGACGGTGGGCGGACGTCGTCCCGGTCGCCCTGGTCGCCCTCCTCGCTTCCTGGGTGTCGGCGTCGGTCGTCGGTCCCGGAACGGCCACGGCGGATCCGGCCACCCACCCGGCCACGGCGGGCTGGGCCCGGCCCAATGCGGTCGGACTCCCGACCGGCTGGACCCAGACGTGGTCGACCGGCATGCTCCCCGACAACGGGCAGCCGATCGCCCTGTCGTCCCCCGTGCTCGCCGATCTCGACGGTCAACCGGCGGCGGTGGTCGGTGATCGGCGGGGCTACGTCTACGCCTACCACCTGGGCAGTACGTCCCCGTTCGGCACCTCCGTGCCCGGCTGGCCGACCACCGACGGAAGCGGGCCGATCGACTCGACGCCGTCGACCATTCCCGCTCCCGGGGGCCTGACCACCGTGCTGGTCGGATCGGGCAACGACTTCGACCCGGTCTCCGGGGGGTACCAGGCCTACCTCCCGTCGGGGGCCCGCAAGTGGTTCACGCCGGTCGTCAATCCGGCGTCGGACGGCGCGCCGGCCGGGGGGGTCCAGGCCGGGATCGCGGTCGGCCAGCTCCGCCCGGGCCGGCTCGACGCCGTCGCCGGCTCCCTCGGCCAGGTCTCCTACGCCCTCGACGCCAATTCCGGCAGCCCGCTGACCGGATGGCCCTTCTTCAATTCCGACAGCACCCACTCCACCGCGGCCCTGGCCGATCTCTACGGCACCGGGCAGACCGAGATCGTCGACGGCGGCGATCAGACCACCGGGAGCGGACGCGGCCAGACCTACACCGATGGCGGGCACGTCCGGATCCTGACCGGCCAGGGCGACCAGGTCTGCCGGGCCGACACCGACCAGGTCGTCGATTCGTCCCCTGCGGTGGGCGGGTTCCTGTCGGGGGGCGCCACGGGGATCGCGGTGGGGACCGGGCTGTTCTTCCCCGGCGCCTCGACCACGAACACGGTCCAGGCCTACGACACCCGGTGCCGGCTCCGCTGGTCGGCGTCCCTCGACGGCAGCACGTTCTCCTCGCCGGCGCTGTCCGACGTCCTCGGAAACGGCAGACTCGACGTCGTCGAAGGGACCGACCAGGGCTCCGGGGGCTCGGGTTCGGTGTGGGTCCTGAACGGGACCACCGGACGGACCATCTGGAAGGCGACCGACATCGGGCGCATCATCGGCTCGGTGGTCACCGCCAACCTCTCGGGTGCCGGCTACGCCGACGTCATCGCGCCCACCATCAACGGGGCCCTGGTCTTCGACGGCCGGTCCGGCGCCCAGATCGCCACCCTGAGCCCGTTCCTCGGACTGCAGAACTCGCCCCTGGTGACCGAGGACCCGAACGGCACCATCGGCATCACCCTGGCCGGGTACGTCGCCGGGGCCCCCGGAGGTCTCGGCCAGATCGACCACTACGAGATCGCCGGATCCAACGGGGCCCGCGCCGTCGGCCCCGGCACCTGGCCCATGTTCCACCACGACCCGCAGCTGACCGGCAACGCCGGGGGAACCACTCCGCCGGGGTCGGTCGCCCCCTGCGGTCTGCCCGCGGCCGTCGTGGCCGGGTACGTCCTGTCGGCATCGGACGGTGGGGTGTTCACCTTCCCGGGCAACCGCCCGTTCTGCGGCTCGACGGGTAACGAGCGCCTGACCCGACCCATCGTGGGCATGGCCGAGGCACCGACGTCGGGTGGGTACTGGGAAGTGGCCTCCGACGGGGGCATCTTCGCCTTCGGCGGGGCCGGCTTCTACGGCTCGATGGGCGGCAGGCACCTGAATTCGCCGGTGGTCGGCGTGGCCGCCACCCCGGACGGTGGCGGCTACTGGGAGGTGGCCGCCGACGGCGGCGTCTTCGCCTTCGGCGACGCCCGGTTCCTGGGGTCGGTCGGCGGGGAGCCGCTCAACCGACCGGTGGTGGGGATCTCGTCCACCGCCGACGGCAAGGGGTACCGCTTGGTGGCCGCCGACGGCGGGATCTTCACCTTCGGCGATGCGCCCTACGCCGGGTCGACGGGGGGTCAGCAGCTGAATGCGCCCATCGTGGCGACCGTCAACGATCCCGACACCGGGGGCTACTGGGAGGTGGCCGCCGACGGCGGGGTCTTCACCTACGGCGGGGCCCGCTACTTCGGCTCCACGGGCGGTACGCCCCTGGCCGCTCCCATCGTGGGAATGGCGGAGACCAGCAACGGCAGCGGCTACGACCTGGTGTCCTCCGACGGCGGCGTCTACGCGTACGCGAGCGCCCCGTTCTTCGGATCGATGGGCGGGAAGCCGCTGCACATGCCCGTCGTGGCCATGGTCGGCACCTGAGCCGCACCGGAAGCGCGCACCCGGGCCGGCGCCCGCTCCCGACCGCCTGAACCTACGGGAGGATCAGGTGCGTGTCGCCGAACTCGTGCCACCGGTAGTCGGCCTCGATGGCCGCCCGGTAGGAGGCGGTCAGGAGGCCACGGCCGGCCACGGCCTCGAGCATGAGCAGGTGGGACGCCTCGGACTCGTGCCACCCGGTGAGCATCCCGTCGACCACGTGCACCCCACTCTCGGGCGTGATCACCAGATCGGTCCAGCCGTCGAGCGCCCGGACCCGGCCGGTGCCGTCGTCCGCCGACTCGAGGGCCCGGACGACGGTGGTCCCGATGGCGATGACCCGTCCGCCCCGTCGGTGGGTGGCGTTGACCCGGTCGGCCGTCCACGGCGGCACCCGGACCCGTTCCGCATAGGGCAGCTCGTCGGCCTCCAGCGAGGCCACGCCGGTGTGGAGGACGATCGGCGACACGGCCACCCCCTTGGCTACCAGGCGGGTGATCACGTCCGGGGTGAACGGCCGGCCGGCGCTGGGCATCTCGGCGCTCCCGGGCTCGGTGGCGTACACATTCTGGTAGTAGCTGATGGGCCACTGCCGTTCGACGTAGTCGTAGGTGATCGGCCGGCCGTGCACCACCAGCCAGGACGGGGCCGGCTCGGGGAAGTGCACCGCCGCCACCCACAGCCGGCGGCTGTCCCGGAGGGGCTCGAGGAGCTCGAGCGATGCCCCGCCCACCAGGTCCAGCGATCGGGGTGGGTCCTCGCCGCTCCACCGTTCGGTGGTCCGCCCGACCGCCCGGCGGGGCTCGACGGCCCACAGGTCACCGTCGAGGCGGGTGGACAGGTGGATCACCGCGTCGGGGGCGGAGGCCGGCTCGACGTCGATGGCGGCCGGGATCGTGCCGGAGGTGTTCACCACCACCAGGTCGCCCGCCTGCAGGAAGAGCGGCAGCAGGGTGAAGGTGCTGTGGACGAGGTGCCCGGTGCCGCGGTGGGCCACCAGCATCTGTACCGCGTCCCGGGTGAGCCCGCGGGCCTCCGGTGGCTCGGAGGCCTCGAGGCCGGGCGGGAGCTCGAAGGCCAGCCGGTCGGCGTTCACGGGGCCACCTCGGCCAGCAGGTCGGCGGCCCGGATCCGTCCGCTCGGCGGCCGCATGGCCAGGAGCACCAGCAGGGCCGGGGCGACCGCGTCGGGCAGGGGCCGGTCCGAGATGTCCTCGCCCGGGAAGGCGGCCTGGTGCATCTCGGTCCGCAGGTCGCCGGGGTCGACCCACCAGACCCGCACGCCGGGCACCTCGACGGCCAGCACGTTGCTCACCTGATCGAGTGCCGCCTTGCTCGCCCCGTAGGTGCCCCAGCCCTCGTAGGCCTCGACCGCGGCGTCGGACGTGACGTTCACCACCCCCCCGTCGCTCTCCTCGAGCAGGGGGAGGGCGGCCTGGATCAGGGCCAGGGGTGCTGCCGCATTGGTCCGCACCACGTCGACCAGGACCTCGGGGTCCACGTCCCGCAACCGGGGGAGGGGCGACGGCCCGAGGGTGCCGGCATTGTTGACGAGCAGGTCGAGGCGGCCGAGCCGTCGGACCGCATCCATCAGCGCCTGGCGGTGGGCCGGGTCGGTGACGTCCCCGGGCACCGCGTGCAGGTGGGGCCCGAGTCGACGGGCCACCTCCTCGAGGGACGGTCGGTGGCGTCCGTCGGCGACGACGTCCCAGCCGGCGTCGACCAGGACGCCGGCCAGTGCCAGGCCGAACCCTCGGGATCCTCCGGTGATCAGTGCGGTGGGCATGGCGGTACGGTATTCCTTGAAGTTCACTTCAAGTCAAGGAAAAGTTCGATGACCAACCAGCTGACCATCGGCGAGGTGGCGGAGCGGTCGGGGGTGACCCAGTCGACGCTCCGGTACTACGAGCGGGAGCTGCTGATCGAGGCGGCCCGGTCGACCGGTGGACAGCGCCGGTACCACCGGGACGTGCTCCGCCGGATCGCCTTCATCCGCGCCGCCCAACGGGTGGGCCTCACCCTGGAGGAGATCAAGCAGTCGCTCGCCTCGCTGCCGAGCGCCCGGACGCCGACGGCCGCCGACTGGACGCGGCTGTCCCGGTCCTGGCGTCCCCGTCTCGACCGGCGCATCGCCGAGCTCGAGCGGCTGCGGGACCGGCTGGACAGCTGCATCGGGTGCGGCTGCCTGTCGCTGAAGGTGTGCCAGCTCTCCAACCCGGACGACGTGGCCGCCTCGTTGGGGTCCGGGCCGCAGTGGCTGCTCGACGGGTCCTGAGCCTCCCGGAACCGCCGTGTCCGGTGCCGGGTCCCCGGGTTCCCTATGTTGTGGTCCGAACGCAGCGTGGCTGCCGGACGAGGGGAGCGGAGCACATGGGGGGACACGCCATGCCGAGCAGGACCGCAGCGGGACGGTCGCCGCGACGGATCGGACGGGATCGACGGATGGCCTGCCTGGTCATCGGCGCGGTGGCGCTGGGCGCCGTGGCCTGTTCGACCGGCACCGGTGCGTCGTCCTCGCCCACGACCACCGGCACACCGGCACCGTCCGCCACCCGGCCCGCCGGCCCGGCGGCGGACCTGTCCCAGGAGCTCACCGGTGGGAACGGCGTCTTCATGGGCGCGGCCACCAGCGAGAGCCTGCAGGGCACGGGCTACGTCCAGCACGAGTACGTCGCCACCGGCACGGCCACGTCGTACCGGGCGGTCGGCGGGCTCGCGGGCGACGGCCGCTGGACCTTCGTCGCCGACACCACCGCGGCCTACCGGACCCGGGTGCTCATCCGGCGCCCGGCCAGCCCCGCCCGGTTCAGCGGGACGGTGGTGGTGGAGTGGCTGAACGTGAGCGGTGGGGTCGACGCCGATCCGGAGTACACCAGCCTGCGCGAGGAACTGCTGCGCCAGGGGGACGTCTGGGTCGGCGTGTCGGCCCAGAAGATCGGCGTGTCGGGCGGTCCGGTGCTGGTGTCGGTCCCGGGAACCTCCAGCGTGACCGGCAAGGGCCTGGTGGCCATCGACCCCGCCCGATACGGATCGCTCGTCCACCCCGGCGACGGCTACTCGTTCGACATGTTCACCCAGGTGGCCAGGGCCATCCGGGCCGGGGGACCCGCCATGGGCGGCTCCAGGCCGACGCGGGTCCTGGCCGCCGGCGAGTCGCAGTCGGCCATCGCCCTGACCACCTACATCAACGGGGTGCAGCCCCTCACCCACGCCTTCGACGGATTCTTCGTCCACAGCCGCGCCTCGGTGCCGCTCCCCCTCGTCGGCCCGGGTCAGTACGCCGACCTCAGCTCGGCCATCACCGGGCTGAAGCCGACCATCCTGCGGACCGACACCGACGTCCCCACCATCGACATCCAGGCCGAGTCCGACGTGACCGGCGTCCTCGACTCGGTTGTGGCCCGTCAACCGGACACCTCCCGGTTCCGGCTGTGGGAGGTGGCCGGCACCTCCCACGCCGACGTGCACCTCCTGGGGTCGACCACCTCGTCGATCGACTGCGGCGTCCCGATCAACAACGGGCCCATGCACCTGGTGGCCAAGGGGGCGCTGGCGGCGCTGGTCACGTGGGTGCGGACCGGCACGCCGCCACCGGTGGCGCCCCGCCTGGACGTGACGTCCGGGCCCTCGCCGCACGTCCAGCGGGACGGCGACGGCATCGCGCTGGGTGGCATCCGCACTCCCCCGGTCGACGTGCCCGTGGCGGTGCTCTCCGGGGTGCCGGGACCGAACCCCGCACTGCTCTGTCTCCTGCTCGGGTCGACGACGCCCCTGCCGGCGGCCCGGATCGCCGCCCTCTACCCGTCGCGGTCCGCCTACCTCCAGCGCTACGCCGCCGATTCGACCAGGACCGTCCGGGCCGGGTACGTGCTGGCGGCCGACCGCCCGGCGCTCCTGGCCTTCGCCGACCCGTCCATGGTGCCCGCCTGACCGCTCACCCCTGCCCGCTGACCGCCGGGCCTGCTCGTCGGGCCTGCCCGGTCAGTCCTCGAAGACCACCGACCGCTCGAGCTCGAGGTCGGCCGCCTGGGCCTGGGCCAAGGCCGGTCGCCACATGACGCCCACCACCACCACGAGGCCGAGGGCCAGGAAGACGGCCGACCCCCGCAGGGCCGTCGCCACGCCGTGGGCCAATTCCTGCCTGGCCATCCAGGCCGCCGACCCGTGGGCGCCGGACGGCGCGTGGCTGGCCGACGCGAACACGGTGACCAGGATGCCGAGGCCGAGGGAGGCGCCGAGTTGCTGGGCCACGTTGACCAGGCCCGATGCGGCACCGGCGTCCTCGGGAGCCACCCCGGCCACGCCGGCCGTCGTCAACGGGGTCAGTGCGGTCCCGATGCCGGTGCCGAGCAGCAGCATGGGCAGGGCGATGGTCGGGAAGTAGTGGCTGTCCGGGGTGATGCGGCTGAGCAGCACCATGCCGACCAGGGCCACCGACACCCCGCCGGCCAGGAGGCGCATGTTGCCGACCAGCGGCCCGATCCGCGGGGCGATGCGGGCCGCCGCGAACATGACCGCGGTGACCGGCAGGAACGCCAGACCGGCCTGGAGGGCGCTGTAGCCGAGGACACCCTGGAAGAATTGGGTCAGGAAGAAGAACATGGCGAACATCCCGCTTACCACCAGCATCCGCACGGCATAGGAGCCGGCGCGCTCCCGGTCGGCGAAGAGGCGGAGGGGGGTGATGGGCTGCTCGGCCCGCCGTTCGTTCAGGACGAAGGCCCCCAGGAGGACGGCACCGGCCACGAACGACGCGACGGTGCCCGGATCGGACCATCCGGCGGACGCCGCCCGGACGAAGCCGTAGACCAGGGCGGTCATCCCGAGGGTGGAGGTGATGGCGCCGGCCAGGTCGAAGTGCCCGCGTCGGCGCTCCGACTCGGGCAGGTACCGGGGGGCGAGGGCGATCAGCACGGCGCCGATCGGCACGTTGATGAACAGGCCCCACCGCCAGGAGACCCAGCTGGTCAGCATGCCGCCGAGCACCAGGCCGATGCTGCCGCCCCCGCCGGCCACCGCGCTGTAGGCGCCGATGGCCCGGGCCCGTTCGGGGCCCTCGCGGAAGCTGATCTGGAGCAGGGCGAGGGTCGAGGGTGCGGCGATGGCGGCGCCGATGCCCTGGAGCGCCCGGGCGGCCAGCAGCCACGACGACGACTGGGCCAGCCCACCGAGCAGCGAGGCGACGGTGAAGACGGCGATCCCCACCACGAACACACGTCGCCGGCCCAGGATGTCGCCGGCCCTGGCCCCGAGCAGCAGGAAGCCGCCGAAGGTCAAGGTGTAGGCGCTCTGCACCCAGGACAGCCCGGTGGCCGAGAACCCCAGTGCGGCGTGGATCTTGGGCAGGGCGGTGATGATGATCGTCGCATCGAGGATGATCATCAGATAGGTGGCCAGGATGATGGACAGGACCAGAGCCGGGTGGGGCGCCCGGCGGGTCGATCCGCCGGGTCGTCCCCGTTCCGGGACGCGTTCGATCAAGGTGGATGACATGTGGTCACTCCGTTCGACGGGGGGTGGATCAGGGGCTAAAGTGGAGGTGTCCTCCACAAAGTAGTGGAGGGGCTCTCCGGATAGTATACGGAGGGTTCCTCCGCTTTGCAAGCCGAGCACGGGAATGTCGCCATGACCAGCACAGACACCATTCCGGACATCCGGCCCCAACGACCCAAGCGGGCGGATGCGCGGCGCAACTACGACAAGCTCATCGGCGCGGCCCGTGCGGCGTTCACCGAGGAGGGGGGATCGGCGTCGCTCGAGGAGATCGCCCGCCGGGCCGGCGTGGGGATCGGGACCCTCTACCGGAACTTCCCGACCCGCCAGGACCTGCTCGAGGCGGTCTACGTCGAAGAGGTCGAAGCGGTGTGCCAGACGGCGGAGGATCTCCTGGGCGAGCCCCCGTGGGAGGCCCTGGTGGCGTGGCTCCACCGGTTCCTCGCCTACATCGTCACCAAGCAGGCCCTGGCCCAGGAGCTGTTCAACTACCTCGGCCGCGACGCCGACGTCTTCCGGGGCTGTCGCACCGCGTTCTACGCCGCGGGTGACAAGCTGCTGGTACGGGCCCAGGAGGCGGGCGCGGTGCGCGCCGACGTGTCGATCGACGACGTGGTGATGCTGGTGGCGGGCATCTCGAAGATGCCGTCGACCTCACCCGGGCAGATCACCCGCATCCTCGACATCGCGCTCGAGGGCCTGCGGGTGCCGGCACCGACCATCGACCGGTAGCCGCCCGGTAGCCGCCCGCCGATCGGCTCGGCCGGTCCGGTCGACCGGTCATCCGGCCCCGGGTGCACCCCCGTCGTCGCCGGCCCCGTCGCCCC
>Ga0075017_100002985_pt1 | contig 10634 bp, 4 predicted proteins | sample AleBraG_ABR_2012_FD_71475 | JGI IMG/M metagenome (GOLD analysis project Ga0075017, IMG submission 71475) | Freshwater sediment microbial communities in response to fracking from Pennsylvania, USA - Alex Branch Run_MetaG_ABR_2012 | ecosystem: Environmental > Aquatic > Freshwater > Creek >... | reverse complement strand
GCCCACGCCGATGCCGCCGATGACTTCGGTTCCTGCGCGGATTGGCACACCACCGGCCTTGAAGAAGAAGTTCGGGTTGCCGTCGCCAGGGGCAGAAGCCGGGTTTGCGGCCACCTGCTGCTCGATATCGGCCGTTGCGCGGCCCATGATGGCCGCGGTGTAGGCCTTGCGGCGTGCCGAGTCCATCGTCGTGAAATTGCCACCATCGCTGATCAGCTGGATCCTGATGTCGCCAACCTGATCCACGATCGTGACGCTGACATGCGCGCCCTGGGCCGCACAGGTCGTAATCGTCGCCTCAGCCGCCGCCAGCGCCAGTCGCATTGGCAGCAGCTTCTGCACGATCGGGTCGGTAGCGGCCGCGAATGCGGGTGCCGCAATCAAGCCAGTCGCGGCCAGCACTACCCGCAATGTTTGCCACGCCATGTTTGCTATTCCTCGGACCGGTAGTTTGAAGATGCCGGCGTTGAATCTTTCCCCAGCCGTTCCCAAGGATTCATGGGGCGCCCGAGGGCACAGCTCGCCCCTCGGCGGCCCTCACTCAGGCGGATATCGGCGAGCGTAAGTGCGAAGGCGCCGTCGGTGTCCAACTCGAACGGCTTGTCGACTGAACCCAGATCCGCCCCCTGCTGAATAAAGCACTGCAGCGGTACCTCCAGGGTCTGCCACACACCCTTGGGCCGGCGGGCGAGCCAGGCGCTCAGGTCAAGCCGCGCACCGCCAGGTACGCCGCAGCTACTCCACTCTGGATTCGGGGCGGGAGCATCCGAGTCGTTATCGACCATCGTGCCGTAAGGCGCCGAGCAAAGGAGACCAAGCCGTACCGCACCTTGCGGCGCCCGCTCGATTCGCAGGCGTATCCGGACTACCTCGCCCGCCTGAGCGAGGCGCTCAAGGTCGCTGGTGCGACCCGCGATCAGTACCTGGGCCGCCTGACCGCCCGCCCACTCCACGTGCAGGCCTTGTGGATCCAGCTGGAGCGCCGCTGCACCTGCAGGGCTCTGCTGGCGGCGCATTGTCACTCGTACCGGATTCTCGACCGACTCGGCCACCTGCAGCGTCCACGGCGCCGTTACATGGTCGGCGTGGAACAGCGTGCGCCGTGTGCGCCAGGCCTCGGGTACACCAGCCTGCTCAGGCAATGGCATGACCGTTACGGCGTGTGCGTAGTTCAGACCATAGCCCCGGGGAAACTGGGCGCCGCTTGCCAGACCATTGGTATTGAAACGCACTGGCATTCCAGTCGCCGGCCAGGAAAAGCTCAGGCGGCCGCTAAAGTCATAGGCGATCGCGCCGCCCGCCGAGCGAAACAGCACATCAGCAATGCCCTCACCTTCGCTGCCTGGCAGCCAGGCGGCCACGAAGGCGTCGGCTTTGTTGATCTCGGGATTCACCCAAAGCGGCCGGCCCGAGAGGAAGATCACCACCACGGGAATGCGTTGTGCCCGCAGCCGCCCCAACAGCGCCATTGTCTGTCGATCGTCCGCGACAAAGTCGAGATTGTCGCGATCGCCCTCGAATTCCGCGTAGGGGCGCTCGCCGGTCACGACAATGGCAATATTCGGTCGCCTGCTGAAGGACCCATCCACGCTCAGTTCAGCAGTGCCGCCGGCTGCTTCCACGGCGCTGCTGATACCCCGGTAGATGGACGTGGCATGCGGGAAATCCGCGTTGCTGTTGTGATCGCCCTGCCAGTCGATGCTCCAGCCTCCGGACTGCATCGCCAGATTGTCGGCACCGACGCCGGTCACCAGCACCCGAGCATGCGGATTGAGCGGCAGCAGCTGATTTTGATTCTTGAGCAGTACCAGCGACTTGCGCACCGCCTCACGGGCTAGGGCACGATGCCGCTGACTGCCGAGCGGTTCAAATTGTTCCGCATCGAGCCGCTGCGCTGGAAGTGATGCCGCAAACAGGCCGGCCAGTGCCTTGACGCGCAGAATCCGGCGCACCGCATCATCAATCCGCGCGGCCGGTATCTGGCCCATGCGAGCCTGGGCCAGCGTGTTCGCATACGCCTGCTTCCAGCTGTCCGCTGCCATCAGCATGTCGACGCCGGCGTTGATGGCCGCCGGGCAGCTGAACTTAGTGCAGCCGGCCACCTGCTCTTGCGCGTTCCAGTCCCCGACCACAAAGCCATCGAAGCCGAAGCGGCCCTTGAGCACATTCGTCAGCAATGCATGGTTGCCATGCATCTTGCTGCCACGCCAGCTGCTGTAGGACACCATCACGATCGCGGCACCGACCTTGATCGCCGCGGGGTAGGCGGCGCCGTGGACGCGAAGCAGTTCATCCTCGGGAACCAGGTTCTCGCCCTGGTCGCGGCCGTTCTCGGTCCCACCGTCACCCAAAAAGTGCTTAGTGGTCGAGAGTACATGCCCCGGCCCCAGGAACTGCGGCGTCGCTTCCGCCCCCTGCAGACCGCTGACCATCGCGGCGGCGCTCTGCGCGACGATGAGCGGATCCTCCGAGTAACTCTCATAGCTGCGGCCCCAGCGCACATCCCGCGCAACCGCCACGGTCGGGGCGAACACCCAGTCGATCCCGGTGCTCCGCACTTCCTCCGCTGTGGCCGCACCGATACGCCATAGCAAATCCGGATCATGCGCCGCGCCCAGTCCAATGTTATGGGGAAAGATCGTCGCCCCCGGAATCTTCGCGTGTCCGTGGACCGCATCGATGCCGAAGAGCAGCGGTATCGGGGGGTGGGCCTCGCCACTGACGGCCATGGCCTGGTGATGGTACCGATCCGAGAGCGCGAGCCACGCCTCGGCAGAGCTACGCACGTTACCTCCCGGGCCCGAATTTCCCCCGGCCAGGATCGCGCCGAGCTTGTAGGTCTGGAGATCTAAGGGCCGGATCGCGCCAATGTCCGCCTGGATCATCTGTCCCACCTTTTCCTCCAGGCTCATCTTGCGCAGCAGCTCATCCACAAACGCTTCCACTGCCGGGCGGATCAGTGGATGCACTTCGCTGGCGGGCCAGGCGTCCGGATGCACCGCAGCGTCACTGTGCAGGTCGGTGCGGCCGGAATGTGGCAGCCGCCCGCTGGGCGTGGCTGCGGCTGCCAGCACGGCCGCGCCGCAGCTCAGGAGCAGCGCTACCAAAATACTCGGCCGACCTACCCGCATAGGTTCGTTGTTCTCCTCAGTAGTTGCCGGGACGGATTCGACGCCGTACGGCGTTGACTCCGTTCCCGACGCGGCTTCCCGGCAGTGCAGGCTGGCGTTCGCCCACGACACCGTCGTGCCGACCTAGAGTCAGTTTCTAACGCCCAGCCGAAGCCCGTAGAACATCGGGTCGGAGATGCCCACGCTGCCACCGCACAGGAAGCAGCCGGGTCCCTGATAGAAGGTCTCCTGCACCTTGTCCTCGATGTTCTTCACAAACAGCATTGCATAGAACTTATCGCCGCGCCTGGTGTAGGTCAGATCCAGATCCGTCCGGTGGAAGGGTGCCTGCGAATAAGCATTGCCGCTGTTGATATCGTCGATGTAATACGCCCCGCTGAATTTGCTGCCCAGATGAGCGCGCAGTCGGTCGCCGCTGGCCAGCATCCACGTGTGGCTATACCCAATGTTCAACGTGAATCCCGGCGCAAGACTCAGCGGTTGGTCCGTCCAGTCAATCACCGGACCGCCGGCGCCCTGCGGGTAGACATGCAGGTTGTTGTACTTCGACTTCTCCAGCGTCAGCGCGCCAGTGATCAGATCATCAGCGCTAAGGAGCCAGCGACCGTCCGCCTCCAGCCCGTAGATCGTGGTCGGTGTATCCACCACGAACGGATTAAACGGATTCGGCGAATTGAGCTGCGGAGCCGTCACCTGCATTTCCGCGTAGTCGTAGTAATACAGGTCGGTGTTGAGCTCCAGCGTGTCGTTGGCGTGCACTTTGTAGCCTAACTCGTAGGCGGTCAGGGATTCCGGTCCATACGGTGTTGCCGCATAGGCGCCCATGAAATCGCCTTGGTCATTGAAACCACCCGGCTTGAAGCCCGTCGAGGCGCTCAGGTACGCCATCTGACTGTCGGTCGGCCGGTAATCAATCCCGGTCCGCCAGGTGAATTTGTTGGAGGTCACGCTGCCGTTATCCGGCTGCAGTACATTACAGCCGCTGAAATCGCCGGCACCGATGTCCGCAACGGTGCAGCCCGGTTCCGGCCCTCCCATAGCGTTGAGTTGCACGCCTAATTTGCTGACCGTATCGCGTGATTCTCGGCCACCGACCGTAAAGCGGATCTTATCCGTAAAATGAATAGTCGCATTGGCATAGACACCCTCTGAGGACTTGTCAGTAATGCCATACGGCAGGTTCGTGGCCTGATCCAGCGCCAGCGGACCATAGGTCTGATTGGGCGTGCCTGCGTTGTAGACCGGAAAATTGAATCCCGGGCTGAGCTCGTGATCCACATAGTTCCGATCGCTGAGGCCCGCCACCCAGTCTACCCGCTCACCAGGCTTCGCATTGCTGAAGCGCAGCTCATTCTCGACTGTGTTGAAGTAGGCACGCTGGTAGTTCCACAAGTAGGTCCCTGTGCCGTTAGGGGTACCCGGGGGTCCGAAACCATGCAGTCCACCGGTATCGGAATTCACATCGTTGACCGTGTAATGCGCGAAGCCCCCAGAATAGGTCAGCTGCACGCCGGCAAACTCGACATTGAGTTGCCCGTTGAGTGCGCTGCTGTGCTCATCGGAGCTTGAGACCACCGGATTGGTCCAGGCACTGCGCTGGTTACTAGCCGATTCATTGCTAAAATTGATCGCGCAACTGCCCGAAGCGTTGAGCGGGCTACACAAATTAACCGTGCCGTAATTCGGTCCGGTGGAGACACCATAGGTATATTGCAGCAACAACGTGGCCGTCGGATTGAACTTCAAGAAGGCCCCCAGCCGACCCGCCTGATCATGCTCGGCATTGAGCGCCGCGCTGCTACCATCAACGAGCGGGCCGGCGCTACCGACACCGGTGGGTGACAGCGTCAGATAGCCCTCGCGATCATTGCGATTCAGTGCCAGGCGCAGGTCAAGGAACTCGTTGACCGGCAAATTGGCAACGGCACTGCCGCGCTTGGTGTTGTAATTGCCGATCTCGGCGTCCGCCGCGGCTTCAAAATCATCCCGGGGCCGATTCGTCACGACGTTGATAACGCCTCCGGGTGAATTGGCACCATACAGGGTGCCCTGCGGGCCGCGCAGCACCTCAAGCCGATCGATGTCAAAGAGGCTCACGCCCAGTGCCTTGCGCTGGCCGATGGTCACGCCGTCAATATTGAAGTCGACACCAGGCGAGGCTGCGGATTGCGGATCGGTAGTTGTCACGCCACGCAGGAAGATGTTCACGCCATTGAGACTGCGATCGATGGTGAGGTTCGGTGCCACATCGCCCAAGTTGGCGACACTGATTACACCAGACTCCTTTAGCTGCTCGCCGCTAATTACGCTCAGCGCTATCGGCGTCGTGGAAGCCTTCTCGGTGCGCTTCTCGGCGGTGACGACGACCTCCTCGAGCCGACTGGACAGCGTGCCGGGAATGTACTGCGGGCTACTTGCTACGGCAGCAGCCTTGCCAGCTTCGCGCGGATCCACCTGAGCCAGTCGAAGTAAGTCCCGGGGACTTTGCATGTCGCTGCTGTCCGGCGTGCCATAGCCACCCGATGATCTGGGTGCGGCGGAGGAAGGCACCTCGGCCACCGGAACCACGGTGACCGTATTGCTGTCAATATACTGAAATGTCAGCCCGGTACCGGTCAGCAGCAGCGTCAAAGCCTCATTGGGCGTGTACTCGCCGGTGGCCCCCGGCGTGCGAAGATCGCGAACTAGATCCGAGCGGAACAGCACCTGGAATTGCCGATCCCGGGCCAGAGTTTTCAGGGCCGACGCCAGATCCTCCGGTGGTATGTCGGTGTGTCGGCGCGCAGCGGCCGCGGCGTCGCCGGCGAATGAAGCGCTCAAAATGGAAAAACAACAGGCCAGTGCCAGGACTGAAACGCGCATAACTTCTCCCCCGCCCTTTATGAGCTTTTTGATCACCGTCCCAACAGCAGCAGACGGGCTCATAGGCTTAAGAGCGATGGGAAGAGGAAAGTGGTTACGCTAGCGAGCCGGTTTTTCAGAGATTCGGATCACCGAGTCGGTCTCTGCCACCGAAATGCCGGCCTGCGCGCGGAGAAACCTGAGCAGCGATGTGGGGTCGGTGGATGAATAGACGCCGGTGATCGCAAGATCGGACAGTCGCTGGTCTTCGATCACGATCGGGCGCGCGTTGAATCGATTAAAGTCATTTACCACGTCGCGCAGGCGCGTGTTGTCGAAGGTCAGCTCACGTCGGGTCCACGACGTGGCCGCGATCACGTCAGCGTGTATTGGTCCGGTGGCCGCTGATGCGCCGACGGTCACTTGTTCCCCAGCCGAGACGTACAGTGGGGTGTCTGCGGATGGCTGCACAAGAGTCGTCGCCGTATCGGCTGCAGCGCCGGAGGCGGCACGACGCGCCAGCTGGTCGGGTGCAACGAGTACGCGACCTTCGAGCACCGTGACGACCGCTTCATGTTCAAGTTGATCTACATCAAACAGTGTACCTACCGCGCGGACCGTTGCACTTTCAGCGTGGACGACAAAAGGCCGGGTCTTATCCTTGGCTACTCGAAACAGCGCCTGCCCGCGCAGCAGCCGCACGGTGCGCTCATGTTTCGAGAAGCTCACCAATAAGCGTGATTGGGCATTCAAATCCACCGTGGAGCCGTCAGCCAGTGTGACCGATCGCTGCTCACCCGTTTCGGTGGCATAGGTGCGTTCACCGTGCAGTACGAGCAGTACCGACAGCACAATGCCGCAAAGGCCCGCCGCCACGGCGGCGCCAATCCACAGCCTGCGAGGCGATCTGCTCTCAGGCTTGCTGGCGGGCAAAGCCCTTCCAATGGCCGCGATGTCAGGGCTGGAGCGGGCCAGCGCAATCAGCTGGTCGACGTCAGGTTTTAGCGAGGCGGCCAGAGTGGGAAGATCGGTCCAGACACCCGTCAGTTCCAGATAGGCCTGGATGTGTTCCGGAGAGCGGCGCAGCCAGTTGCCAAATTGCTGATGAGCGGATTTGTCGTCGTCCCCTACCCGAAACTCAACAAACCAAGCCGCAGCTTCGTCCAGAATCTGTCGGCTGATCCTAGGCATCGATCTGGCAGTCATGGGCTAATCTCCGTCTCGATACCGGGTGCGACAGTGCAGCAGCGCCTGCGCCAGGTATTTCTTGGCCGTGGGGCGAGCGACGCCAAGTCGTTGTCCAATTTCTGCGATCGAATAGCCACCCATGCGATGCAGCAGCAGCGTTGCGGAAACCCGCGGTGGCAGTTCGGCGAGCGCCCGCTCCAGCGCCTTGAGGCGTTGCTGCGATTCGGCGCTGGAATCCGGGTCGCTGCCCGAGAGCGCCTGCAATTCCGGGTAGATCTCGGTGATATCCAGGGAAACGGGCGCCACAGCCTGCCGGAGAGTGTGCTGGCTGATGACGTGGCTAGCTACCGTGAACAGGTAGGCTTCAGGACTGCGGATGGCGTCGGGATGCTCGATTCGCAGTAGCCGCAAAAACACCTCCTGGGCAAGATCTGGAACGTCCGTACTATTTCGTACACGCGCCGACAGAAAGCGGCGCAATCGCCGCCCATACTGCGAGGCCCAGGCGCCGATAAAACTCTGCCGCTCGCTCATGCCCGCTCCATCCGATGAATCTCGCCATGACATTAGAGCGCTGGCGCGGCAAAAAAGGATACGGGATCGGCCAGCGCCTTGATTACGGGTACCTTTGGGTCGAAATATCAAGGGGTTAGCAGCATTCCTGCGGCTCGGCAGGCAGTCCTGACCGCCAGCGGACCCGGCCGGACATCCCCGCCCTCTGCCGCTGCAATCCCGGCATCCGTTCTGTGCACGCCGGCGGGTCATTCGGTGCCGCGCCTGAGAAGCTCCAACTGTTCGCGCACCTGCGCCACTCGCACCGTCGCCACGCGATCGTCCCCGGCCAGGGCCTGGAGCATCGGCCCAAGGGTCGTGATCCGCTCCCGGATCAGGCTGCGATCGCCCGGTGCCGAGCGCGGCAGATTTTCGAGGGCGAGCCGCGTAAAACTGGCGATTGACTCCAATTCCACCTCCGGGCGGTTCGTTCCGGCCGCGCTCATGGCGCGCAGTGCGTACCAGACCACCGTGGGGGCCTGCGCGATGGCCCGATCCACGATCGCCAACGCTTCATCACCGTAACGCTGCCGCAGTTCGGGGTTGGCCACGCGCGCCCGCCATTCCACCCGCAGCTGGGCGGCCGCGAGGCCCCATGGGGCGGTAAAGCGTACCGCGCCCAGAGCGCTGTCAAGCTGCGCCAGTTCCTGCCACTGCTGCGCAGCCGCGAGCCGCACGCCGCGAATCACCAACGCCGGCTCGTCGCTCAATAGTGCTATAGCTTGCTGCAATTCGGCCGAAATAGGGCTCGTGGACAACTCGTCGAAGCGGCTCTCAACCGCGCCATAGCGGAGTAGCGCACTTTGAGGCCAGCGCTCCAGTCCCGTACGCAGCGCCTGCGCCGCTTGCTCGGGTCGCTGATCGCGCATTGCGGCCTCGAAGCGGAGGTAGGCGCCCTCATCGGACTCGCCGAGCACGTTCGTGAGTCCATTGAGCCGCACCACCACTTCCGGATCGGTCTGCGAGGAGAGCATCGCAGCGTGCCAGATATAGTTGAATGCCAGCTGCGTGCCGATTTCGCGGTGGACGAAGCCGGCCGCGTGCGTTAGTGGATCAAACGGAGCTAGCAGGCGGCTCAGCTCCGCTCCACTCATGCCGCGCTGCCGCTCCTGAATACCGGCCGTGGCCAGACGATTCTTATCATCGGTGATCAACGCACCGCCAGCTGCCAACTGCGAGACGCCTGCCGTGTCGAGCGCCAGATCGGCCACGAGATTCTCCGGCTCGGCAAGCCCGAGCCGCGCGTAGTGTAGGGCCGCCCCATTGAGCACTGCGCGGAGTCGTTCCAGGTGCCGCTCCGGCTCGAGCGGCAGGTCCGATGCGAGCAGCAGCAGCGCCGTCGGGGCGGTCCGGTACAGCCGAACCTCCGGGAACACCACATGAAGCGTCGCCAGCAGCGATTGGAACAGCTTTGGGTCGAGGAATTCTGCGCCCATCCACTCGACGAAGACGCCGCCGGGACGCAGATGGGACTTGGCCTGTTCCAGGAACTCCCGCGTATACAAGTGCGAGGCGCCGGCAGTCCAGGGATGCGAGGGCTGAGAGAGGATCGCGTCGTAGTGCTTGTCGCTGAGTGCGAGTGCCCCGCGCGCATCGTTGATCACCAGGTTGAGACGGCGGTCGGCGAGCGGATCGCGGTTTCGAAGCGCGGCAATAGCTCGATTGGCGCTCACGATCTGTGGCTCCAGCTCGATCACATCGATCGCGGCAACCGATGGAGGTACCGCCGCCACGGCATTGCCGCCCCCGAAGCCGACGATCAGAATATTGTGAATGTCGGGGCGCGCCAACACCGCCACCAGGCTCATCCAGCTCTCGACGCCAATCGCAGGTGGTTCACCGCTTAGTGGAATCGCGGCCTCGGGGAGACCGTTGCTCAACAATCCGAGAGAACGTGCCTCGCGCGTCACGACGACATCCGCCGTGCGGCCGACGCTGTAATAGAGGATCGGGCCGCTAAGCGCACGCACCGGGGATTCGCGCAGCAGCCTCGCCGGTACCGCCGGCCGCCACAGCACCCCGGCTGCAGCCGCCAGCGCCCCAAGCGCTGCCCACCAGCGCCAGGAACACTGCTGCAGCAGCACGGCGCCGCCCAGCGCGAGAGCCAGACTGAGCGTCGAGACCAATGCCAAAGTGCCCTCGTAACGCAAGGCCGGAATGAGCACAAAGCCACCCAGCAGCGCGCCGGCGATAGCGCCTGTGGTATTCCACGCATAGACGCGCGCACTGGCCAGCGGAGCATCGGTCACATCGGCAGCGAGCACCCGTACCGCCAGCGGATAGGTGACCCCGATCGCAATCGTCAGCGGCAGCAGCACCGCGCCGCTGAGCATGGCGCGGCTCCAAAATGAACCGTCCGAGCGGACCCAGGCCTGGAGCGCGAACCAGGCCCACGCGGCCCCCGCGGCGATCGCGACCTGCGTAAGGATCCACCAGTTCGCAGCACCCGCGCGCGTGCGGGCGAGTCGTGAACCGAGCGCGCCACCCAGCGCGATACCGAACAGAAAACTGGCAACCATCACTCCAAAGGCCATGACACTGCTGCCGACCACGCGCTGCAGGAGTCGCGTCCAGAACACTTCATGCGCGAACGAGACGGCGCCGGAAAGAGCCATTAGCGGGAGCACCCAGAACGATATTCCAAATCGAACCGGTGATTGGGCGGGGCGTGCCGGGCCTCCCGGGCGTGCACCCTCAGGGATCAGCAGCAACGCGATCGCGCACACCAGGAGATTCACGGCGGCTGCGCTCCACTGGGTCGCCCGCAAACCAAGCTGCGGAAGCAGCAGCAGCGCTGTCAGCAACGCGCCGCACACAGCCCCGGCCGTGTTCCAGGCATACAGTGCCCCGATGCGAGCGCCGATCTGCTGCTCGGATTTCACGCCATCGCGCACCAGCAGGGGCAATGTCGCACCCATCATC
>Ga0075017_100002983_pt1 | contig 10638 bp, 11 predicted proteins | sample AleBraG_ABR_2012_FD_71475 | JGI IMG/M metagenome (GOLD analysis project Ga0075017, IMG submission 71475) | Freshwater sediment microbial communities in response to fracking from Pennsylvania, USA - Alex Branch Run_MetaG_ABR_2012 | ecosystem: Environmental > Aquatic > Freshwater > Creek >... | reverse complement strand
TTACCCACACTCTGGTAAAGCGAGTGTCGTGGGGAACTGCGTTGCCTTTATCTTGCCCATTCATTGTTGAGAGGCCAGTCTCGACCGCCGCATTTCCATAAACGCGCACTCGAACTCCATCGGTGGTTATGGACTGAAATCTCAAATCACCGGACGTGAAGTCTGAGATCACCTGCGGCTTAGTTCGCACTGTCCCGCTTGGCCCTACGCCGATGAAATCGTCAGCGTAGATTCGTTCTAGCGCCGCCACATCCGCGTGGACCTGTGCTTGTATGCGTTCGTTGTCTAGTTTCCTGATGACCTGCTCTACGATGATTCTCGGATCTCTGACACCGCCCTGCTCTTGCCCTGAGGTGATAGCCGCCGCCGAGAATGCCACGATGGCTATCGCGAATATTTGTCTCATGTGGCACGCCCCTTTGCGAAGAAACATATTTGTTCGGGTGGCAAGTGTCAACAGAGTCGATGGTCTATGTGGATCATTGGCGCAACATCGTCATTACACTCATTGACCCAGTTCTGAGCGAGATGGCCTCCCCGTTGCCTCGCAACGGGTCGCAACCGACCATCACCGTAGAATGATCGCCACTATGGGTATCACTCTGGCGGTTGCAGTGGCGTCCTTCCTTTCCGGCGGCGTCGGCGCGTACCTGGGAAGCTACCTCAGGAAAAAAGGAGAGAATCTAGCAACCCACGAGGATATCGACCAACTTGTCGATCAGGTTCGCGCAGTGACCACAGCAACGAAACAGATTGAAACCAAGATCTCCAGCGACCTTTGGGATCGCCAGAAGCAATGGGAACTCAAACGTGAAATCCTATTCGACGCTGCGAAACAGTTGGCTAAAGTCGACAACAAACTGCTTTCATTGAACACATTTTGGCAGCACCGGTCGCAGGGACAGATTGAAGACGAGGGATCGAGAGTTCAGCTCGAACACACATACGTCACTGAGTGGCAGGATTGCATGCAATCATTTGACGAAACCGAGTCCCTTATTTGGGCCACTTGTTCGAGACAAACAATGCAGGCATTCGCGGCACTTGGCGATCTGCTGCGGCAGATAGCGAAACAGATCGTTAACGGAGACCTTGAGGCATACGCTAAAAGTAAAGTCCAGCGGTTGCAGACATTCTCCTCCGCCAGGGTGTCGATCAGACTGGAACTTGGAATCAACTTTGACCCCACACCTCAGCCAAAGAAACCCTTGGAAGATTGAATAGGGTATCCTTCGCCCTTATGAGACCGACAGAAGTCACCTTGACCACCTGGCTGATGGGAGTTCTGAATCCTCTCGGATATGCGCTCCTCTTGGATGTGCGACCGCCTCGCTCCATCGCTAAAGTCTCCCTGGTTCTCACGCTGTTGATCGCAGCCGGTTACTTGGTCTTATGGTTTTATTGGCAGGGGTACAACTGGGCGCGAATACTTGTTTTTGTTACGTGCTTTTTGTGCTTCTACAATCTTCGGGGTTTTGTCTCTGCGAATGTCCTCATCAGAATCATGCTGCTAGGTGAGGCTGCGGTTGCGCTGTTTCTCGTGTACTGGCTCAATACTTCACCGGCGAGGATATTCTTTCAAAGATAGTTCCGCTGTTTTGCCAATGAGCGAAATGGCCAGGTTTCGACAGTTGAGCTTTTGCAAGACCGAAGGCGTAGAATTATGCTTGTTCGGAGGTGGCGGACATGAAATACCGAATTACGGTGTGGGCGATTGTAGGCTTTCTAGTCGCGGGCTTCTGGGCACTGTTCGCCGTCGCAACCTTCCCAGCAACTAGCGAACGAATGCGGGATGTGTGGACTTTTGTCTGCATAACCTGCCCGATTGCGATAGCGGGTATGCATCGCGCCATTAGTCTCTACGAGACTCTAGCGGCGAATGCCATTACTTATGCACTGGTCGGTCTGATCGTGGAAACCTTCCGAAAACGACTGCATCACGCACCAATTCAGGCAGGACACTGACCCTTAGCGTAACGTCCCCATCGGACTCATCATCAAGGTCAATGAGTGAAATGGCCTGGTTACAATAGTTAGGCTCACGCAAGGCGGGATTTCTTGGTGCTAATTTCAGCGATTCCAACGCCCAGCACGGAAAAAGCCGCCGGCATTAACACGAATCCGGGCGGGACGATTCCCAGCGATTCCAAACGGGCAAAGACCAACTGGTAGTGGTTTACGAACCCCGACATCGTGAATCCGACGACAAAGATCATCAGCACCGAGGTGCCCAGGATCGTACTCGGAAGCAGAGCTGCCGCCATGCGTTGAAGCCGCGATCTTCCCTTGCGCTGAGAGAGAAGCGCTCCTAGCGCGCCGTAGATCGGCAGCAGGCACCACCACCAGAGCGACAATTGGCCGCCGAGTAGCCAGATGACCCTGGGCTGAATGTGAACCAGCGCCAGCGCGCAATAGAAAACAAACGCTGCCGCGGACGTCAACAGGCCGGGCAGAGCTATCTTGGTGATGTAACCACTCATAAGCTCCTCCTGTAGAAACCGTATTACGAGCCAGACCCGGCAACGGCCTTCGATCTGGCCAATCGTTCGTTGAAATGCCACGTCAGCCGACAAGCCCTCGCACCGCAGAGCTTCGTACCTGTCTTCGAGATGGGCAGCCAATTCCTCCGCGAATCCCGGCGAACAAATCCACAGCACACGGAGCTTCTTGCGGACGATCTGCATCCAATTAGGCATTTTGAAAACCCGTGACGTTCTGTAGCGCCTGAAAAAAGGCACGCCACTCAGCGCGGAGCGGAGCGATCTGCTTTCTGCCGGAAGCCGTGAGCCGGTAGCAGCGGCGGCGGCGGCCGTTGGGCAGAGTCTGCCATTGCGCGTTAACCCAGCTTTTTCGTTCCAGTCGGTGGAGCATGGGGTAAAGGGAAGCCATATCGAAGCGCAGCACGCCTCCCGTTTGCTCCTCAATCTGCTTAGCGATTTCGTACCCGTGCAGCGGGTGTTCGGCGAGCAGAGTCAGGACGGCAAGTTCCGCACTGCCCCGTTTGATTTGTGCGTTTACCGACGCCATTTGGTCTCACTCTCCCTATATATAGAATTACTATATATCTGGACTCGCACCGATCAAGATGACCAAAGGGACATGACCCTGTCTGCCTGAATTGCCGGATTCCGGTCGTTGGCGATAAATCCCCATAGCACTCATTGATCCTGCCTAGGTTCGGAACGCACTATACAGGACACGACCGCAATTTGGTGCATCTTGACGCCTCCAGCACCTGGCGGGATAATCGGTTCCCCTGCTTCGGGAGAACTCCCATGCAATTTGTTCGAGACCCCTCCAAGCTGTCCGAGCCCATCCTCCAACAACTCAATCTGTATGCCCTTGCCGCGGGAGCAGCTGGTGCCTGGCTTGCTCGCGGTTTCACAACCAATGCGCGCCGAAGTCGTATTCACTCCAACTCACGTCAGGTTAGCAAATGGTCAAGTGCCGATTGATCTCAATAACGATGGCACCGCTGATTTCTTTTTGATTAACCGCTCGAAGGGCGGGAGCTGCTGCTTTTATTCGCGTACCCTCTCCGTCGCGGGAGGTTACGTAGGCAGCAGTCAGAACGGAGTAATCGGAGTTGCCCTGTGGGCGAATGCATTGAAGGCCGGTCAGGCTATCGGTCCTCGCCAGCAGTTTGGGTATGCACACTTCAAGATGGCGAACGCGTTCAACGACTCGAACTCCTTTTTCTTCATCAACGGACCGTTTGCCAACACGACAAATCGTTACCTCGGTCTGCTCTTCAGGGTGAATGGAGAGACGCACTACGGCTGGGCGCGGTTCAGTGTCGTGAAAGCCGGATTCAACGGCAGCATCCCAGTCGTTGTAGCCACCTTGACCGGCTACGCCTATGAGACAGTGCCCAACCAGGCAATCATCGCCGGTCAAACGAAAGGCCCGTCGGCCGACTTGGCGAGTCCACCTGACGCGCTGCAGGCCAGTCATGCGGTCTCCCTTGGTCTACTCGCACTCGGAGCACCGGGGCTGGATATCTGGCGACGTGACAATCCTCGACACACGCCATAGGCGACAGCGTCTGGACGAGCAGGGGTTCTTGGGAGGTTGTTGTAACATCGCCATTACACTCACTGACCATTCCCGAAGGCAGGAGCGCATAATGCCCGCAGGCCATCCCCGGTTAATTCTTCACTCTTTTGTGTGGCAGATCGTGAATGGCTATTATCAGCCGTCGCAGCGAACGCGGTCGGATGTTGCCTTTCCCGTTCTTGAAGTTTCTTATTGTGCACTCGCCGAGCCTGGATAGCCGGGCAAGGCGCTTCGTGGAGAACTCTTTGGCTTCTGTCCGGATTTGATCCAAATATTTCGGATCGACCACTCTTTCGTACTCGCGAGAAGTCTCGTCCGCCGGCTCGACTGCTCCCGCGTCAGCCATCATGGACGGGTCGGGCCCGCCCGCCCAGCGCGTAGACGCTTCCTTGCCGATGTAATGAAACTCACCTGCGACGATGTGCCGACGTTCAAGCAGGCCGACGGTCCTGCTGGTGCATACGCCGCCGTTGGGAGTGCAGAACTTACTTTCGGCTCTCGACAGGATGTGATTGATTTCATCTTCCATCGTTCTGAGAGCAAGCCAGCCAGGAGGCTTCGGCAATTTTGACGAATACTTGTCGTAGATGTGGAACGTCTCACCGCTGACAATGTTCACCATCTTGCGTCCGTGCAGATCGTTGAGTGGTTCTGGTTGCGGCATGATGAAGTATCCCGTCCAGAGCGGGTCTTCGACACTTTCACGTTTGGGGAATGGGACTGTTGCCACGGTGAATGGACGAAGATCATCCTTAAAAGTGCCGAGCTGTGAAAGGACCTGAGGCGTCGTGATTGGAACGGCCATGACCGCTGGTTGGTTTAGCCACGATGGTGGCTTGCATGTGAGACCAAACTCGCGCGAGAGGATGAAGTGCCACGCCTCGAAAATCCACGGCGGCAGATTTTCTTTCCACTTCCGGCCTGTTCGTCGCTGCCACTCGGCAATCGAGTACGGAGCCCGAAGGAATCCTAGACCGTGCCCAGAAGGTTTGCGAACAAGCAGGCCCTTTTGGTCGAGATTGAACAGGCAGTACAATTTCACTGAAATACCGTAGAAGTTCAGTTGCCGTCGATTCCCATCCGCAGCGAAGTTTTCTTTTTCAAATCTCAGGAATGGAGTCTTGAGTGTCTTGCGCCAAGGGTTGAGGCGTTCGAATCGGTCCCTGATACGATCCACTTCGGCGAAGGACAGCGCCATGATTGCGGCGTTCCCGCTTGCCTCCTTGTGCTCCGCGACCAGATGTGGCCCTCCCGCGCATGAGATCAATCCGCCATTCTCGGTTGAGACGATCATCGCGCTGTCTGTGTCCATCGCCGCGATCTGACCTCCCACGTCTCGCACCGCGCGTTCCAGCATCGCGCAGAGCAAATGTGACCCTCCTGTCACAAGTGAACCGATGATCGGGCAGTAGAACTCCGAAGGCCGTTCCCAAATCTCAACTGGCGGCGTCGCATAGTCCGTCTCTCCAGAGAAGACGCGCAATTGAGAGCGCGAGGCCAGGGACCTCACGTCCAGCTGGGAAAATATTCCGAACGCGGCGCTATTCGCCGCTACTTTTAGTCCGCCTGCCAGCTCTGGACTTTTGGATTTCAGTACAGAGCGCAGCTCCACCAACTTCACGGCCAAATCGTCACGCCGCGGGTCGACCTTCATCTGCGAGTACAGTTTGACGGGCACGAGTCCGGGCTGCACGCCATGAGGAACAACCCTGATTGCTTTCAGAATCTTGAGCGGCTTACCCGTTACCAGCTTCGCGGCGATTACGTCTGGGCCAGTCGTCCAAAACGGCTGCTTCGAGGTAACGAAATTCCAAGCCAGTGTTGGGTCGGAATCTGCCCGTTGAGCAAATTTCGCCCGTATTGGGCCAACATCTTCATTGGGTTCCACGAGCGCAAACCAGCGAAGTTTTTTCCAGAATGCCGGGCGGAAACAATCATCCAGACTTGCGCGTCCTACGATTCGACGTGCTTCGACGGTAACGTCGGGGAACTCCAAGTTCGCCGCACACAATATTGCTCGGCAGTCCAGCAATTTGCTCACGGCGGGAAACTGCGATTGGAAATCGACATACGTAACAGGTACGGGCGTTTGTCGGATCATGCATTCAGCGCGTCCTCCGGCGGACGCCTGTGTAGCAATCCCAATGATGCGGTCCGGGATCTTAAATTTGTCCTGAGGCGGCTTGATTCCCATCTCAGAGAGATAGGCTTTCGCCAACGTCGCGGGTGAGTAGCAGCGATCGGGCAACAGGTCAACGGGATGCTTCTTGAATTCCTGCGTGAGCCGATTCAACAATTCCAGTTCGGCAGTCACATCTCGCAGGAGGTGCTCAATAGCGGGCTTTGTTACACGCGATCGGGACTTCTGTTGCCTGCTGGCTGGCGCTCCGAAGTTGGCGCAGGCGCCTTGAAAAGAGTAAATCTCTCCGGTGAGGACTGCGGCCAGCGTCTTCAGGTCGAGGATGTGAACATTCGAGAAGCCTTTTGCCTTTTCCTGTTTCGAATCCCCTTCTTCAAACTTGTACTTTATCAAGCGATAGATGGCCTTCGCCGCATCCAGACTCTCAACCGAAATCCCCGGTTCGTAACCGCTAGGGCGCATCTTGCCGGTTTTCTTGTCCCGGAACATTCGGAAATAGAAAGAGAACGCCCGCCGCGTTTTCGTGGATTTGTTCCATTTGATCGCAATCCGGCTGATCTCGAATGGAGCATCATTGGCAACCATGAGTGCTCCCGCCTTCAGGTACTTCAAGAACACCCTACGCCGGAACTCTTCCACGCTACCGAACTCATAAGCGCTGTCCCTCACAAAGCGCGCCAAAGCCTGGAACTCCTCCGGGTGACTTTCGCGGTAGAAGAGACCGATCTCCTTTGCGACGTACTCATCGTTCTTCAGTTCCGCACAGATGTAAGCGCCGAAGAGCAATTCTTTCTTCTCATCGCCTGTGGTCGCGCAGCGAAATATGAGCGCACGCTTCGACTGATGTGCTCGTCGCTTCGACCGGTACTCCTTCTGTGGTGTCACCGGAATCGTATGGGCACGAAAAAAGAGGTCAAGCCTGTCGGCGACGTTCATCACCCCTCAAGCCCAACTACTGGCATTCATGGTAGAAAGCGATGCCCTGCGCAATCTCACATAGCAGACTGACTTTCTCGACCGCGATCAAAAGTCTCAGGCGTTCGACTTCGTTTGGAATCTTCTTGATTTGGTCTGATACCTCGGCAGACCAGTTTTCGTGATGTTGCTTCATTTCAGCCCAATATCGCATAACGTTTACTTTCCTCTCTTTCCTCGTTTGGACTTCATCGGCTGTTTTCCGCCACCACGGTCTGATTCTTCTAGCGTCTTGAGTTTTTCGGCGCAGAACTCCAACCCCTGCGAAATCTTCGTTATTGTCGATGCGTTTGCGTGGCCGGTGACCGCGAGCGAACGGAGTGCCATCTCGACCGACTTGATCGGCTTTCGTTGCCTTTTCATATCGGCACCCACTGTTAAACGCTCTTCAGTCAACTGCACATGATGGAGCTGGCAAACCTCCACAATCAGGTTGGGGTTGTGCCTGCGTCCAAGAATGTGATCGCCTTCAATGCAGAATGGGCAGACTTTCCTTAGTGGGCGTACTTGCTGGCGGGAGTTACGAAGGACCGTTTTCGCTTCGCGCCCTATCATCGCTCACCGCCTACGCTGGCGTACAAACTTTCCATTTTCAGAGCGTCAGCATCCGCCATTTCAAGAATCACACCGGCGTCGCTGAAGACTTCCTTGCCCGCAATGCGCACTCCGCGCCATTTGGCCTCGAACTTGGCGACGCTGAGTTTCCCGCGCAGCAGCTTCTCGCGGTCGTTGTAGTAGTCGGCCAGCTTCGTCGCTTCACGGGAACTGAGGGTGCGAATGGGTACGTCGCCGGTGGGCGTCGGGAATAGCAAGTCACGGACGCGCCGATCAGCTTTGCTCGTGTGCACTGGCTTGCCACGGCTTCCGCCGAGAATATCTCGACCTGCATATTTGCGGGCCGTGCGCGAACCAAGATGGTGCTTTCGCAATAGTTCCGTGTACGAACCGTTGCCACGACGCAGGTCGGTGACAAGATTAGTGGTTCGGTCGTATATGTCTTTCTGCCGCGCCGTTAGGGCTGAGTAACGTGGCGTTCTCCGTCCCCGTACGGGGCGACTATGGCGCTTTCCTTTTCGTCGCAATCATGCACTCATCTCCTTTTGGATGGATTAAACTCTTGAGGTGAGCATCCTGTCGATGATAAAATGGAATCGGTAGGCACAGTTTGGCATGAGTTATGGGAAAGCGCGGACCAAAACCGGTCGATATTGGCCTACTAAACGTCTGGGAATTCGAGTTTTACAAGTCCTTCCATCATCTCCGTGATGGCATCCCGCTGCCCGTCCGCAATCTTCCACCACCGTCCGGATTTCCACCTACCGAGCTCCGCGCACTGCTCACTCGGCTCAATTCCATGAGCGCAGCCGAATACTGGAGAGTGCAACAGCAGACGACATCGGAATTCGGAGAGACAGTCGATTTAAAGCACGTGCCAACAGATGTGGAGATAGACTTCGCGAAAAGGGATTTGAAAGAAGAAATTTACTGGATCGAAAGAAGTTCAATTCCTCAAAAAATCCATGCTCAAATCCAGCGTCGCGAGATTTGGGACAACCTAGTCCGGGCAAGAAGCTATGCAGCCGTCCGGAAAGCGTGCGAGCAGTGGAGCAAGTTGTCTGATGTGCGCGCCTCAGGATTAATTCCGTATCCGGAACACGTGGGCGCTAATGCTGGGCAGTTCTTAACCATGAAGAGGAATAGTCGATTTCCGCGTTCAAGTTATGGCGACGATTCACGCATCGACTATCTAGCGCGGGGCATGGCAGGAGTTTTGGTCGGAGTCAGCCCAATGACCGCAATTGAGCGGTTACGGAATCTGAAGCATGCGCTTGGCGGTCCCCTGTGGAACACAGGGGAAAGTTGTTGCGGTTGTTGGCGATGTCATTTGAGGAGTTCGAGTGAAGTAAGCAAAACAACGCAAGGCTGGTACGAGAATGGTGTACGGGCGTTTATTAAAATTGCAGACAATATGAAACGACAGAAGTCCTAATCGTAGAGACTCGGGCCTGTCAGCTGTTCGAGCAGCCGACAAGCCCTAACCACCATCGGAGGCATAGCCCAATGGCAGCTACAGAAAACGTACGCCTAGTCCCCCAATCCCACAATTCCGGCGCTGAATTGATTGTGCCGCGTCACGGTGTTGTAACCCTCTTCGGCTACGGCATCCAGGTCCGCGTGGATCGCGGTCATCTTCTTTTAGAGGACGGCATCGGGCCTGATCGCCGCTATGCTCGTTTGCCGCGCGTTGGGCATGGCCTGAAAAGATTGGTAGTGATTGGGTCAGATGGCATGGTTTCGCTGGCGGCGCTACGCTGGCTGGCCGATCAGAACGCAAGTTTTGTGATGCTGGAACGCAACGGCAAGGTCCTCGCAGTCACCGGGCCAGTGCGCCCCTCCGATGTGAAGCTACGCCGATCACAGGCACTGGCGAATTCCAATGGAGCCGCGCTGCGAATATCCCGCGAATTGATTTCCCAAAAACTCGCTGCCCAGGAACGAGTCGCCCGATACAAGCTGCTCGATTCCAAAACTGCCGACACTATCGCTCGATTCAGGGCGGAATTGCCGCCCGCCGACAGCATCACGACGATCCGACTCATCGAGTCGCAGGCAGCACGCGTGTATTGGGCTGCTTTTAGCACGTTGCCGATCAACTTCCCCAAGAATGACCTGAAGCGAGTGCCGGAGCATTGGCGGACCTTTTCCGCACGCGTCTCGCCGTTGACGGGATCACCCCGACTGGCGGCAAATCCGCCGAATGCAATTCTCAATTACCTCTATGCCCTGCTTGAAAGCGAATCGCGACTCGCCGCTGCGGCACTCGGACTCGATCCGGGGGTTGGCGTGTTGCATGTCGATACTCCAGCTCGCGACAGTCTGGCTTGTGATCTGATGGAGCCCATACGGGCTCAAATCGATGCTTATTTGCTTGATTGGGTCACTCGGCAACCGCTGAGGCGGGAATGGTTTTTCGAGGAGCGTGACGGCAACTGCCGACTAATGGGATCGTTTGCCGTGCGGCTTTCAGAAACGTTGCCGATTTGGCGTCGAGCCGTAGCTCCCATCGCGGAATGGGTGGCTCGTGCGTTCTGGTCTACCATTCGCAGGCCTGATGCTCTGTTTGCGACTAGATTGACTCAGAACAATAAACGCGAAACCAAATGTACTCCGGCTCAATCACCGCTTACGAGGGTGCCACGTCAACAAAACATTTGCGCCGGTTGCGGAAAGCCCGTTGCCAATGCCAGCACTCAATGCGGCACCTGCGCTATCGAAGTCTCAAGAGAAAGAATGCTCGACGTTGCCCGCCAGGGACGCATTGCCTCAAAGTCTGCGGAGTCCAGAGCGCGAGTCTCCGCAACGCAACGTCGTCAACAGACGGCCCGGTGGAATTGGAATCCATCGAGCCAACCGGATTGGCTCACGGAGGCAATTTATGTAAAGGAAATTCTGCCTCTGTTGAGGGA
>Ga0075017_100002982_pt1 | contig 10640 bp, 7 predicted proteins | sample AleBraG_ABR_2012_FD_71475 | JGI IMG/M metagenome (GOLD analysis project Ga0075017, IMG submission 71475) | Freshwater sediment microbial communities in response to fracking from Pennsylvania, USA - Alex Branch Run_MetaG_ABR_2012 | ecosystem: Environmental > Aquatic > Freshwater > Creek >... | reverse complement strand
GGTCGCTGCCGGCCGTGCTCGAACAGATCTGCCGACTGGCCACCGACACCGGGCCCGGCGTGGCCGCCGGGGTCTGGCTGCTCGACGGTGACGTCTTGCGCCTGGTCGGCTCGTCGGGGTTTCCTGGCGAGTGGCGGGCCGCCACCGCCGAGCTGGCGGCCGGCCCGGACGGTGGTCCGGCGGGGCTGGCCGGGCTGGGGGCGACAACCGAGGCGGGACACCCGGACCGGGATCCGGCCTGGGGCGAGCTGGCCGGGGCGGCCCGGCGGGCCGGCCTGGCGGCCGCCTGGGCCGCCCCGCTGACCGGGGAGGACGGCCGGCTGCTGGGCGGTCTGGCCGCCTTCCGACCCGACTCGGAGCCGCCCTCGCCGGCCGCCCGGAGCGCCCTCATCGTGGCCCTCCGGCTGGCCGAGCTGGCCATCGAGCACTACGGGGCCCAGACCCGTCTGGCCTGGCAGGCGCTCCACGATCCGCTCACCGGGCTGGCCAGCCGGGCCCTGCTGGCCGACCGCCTCGGCCTCGCCCTGGCCCGGAGCCGCCGCCTGCACCAGACCACGGCCGTGGTCCTCGTCGATCTGGCCGCCTTCAAGGTGATCAACGACAGTCTCGGTCACGACCTCGGGGACCGGCTGATCCGGGCCGTGGGCGAGCGCCTCAGCACCCTGGCCCGACCGGGCGACACCGTGGCCCGCTTCGGCGGCGACGAGTTCGTGCTGCTGGCCGAGGGCCTGTCCGACGGCATCGCCGCCGAGGCACTGGCCTCCGAGGTGCTGACCGCCATCGGCGCCCCGTTGGAGCTCGACGGCCGGGTGGTGTCGGTGGGCGCCCGGGCCGGCATCGCCCTCGACGGCGACGGGGCCGCCGACCCGGCCCAGCTGCTGGCCGACGCCGACTCGGCGCTGTACCGGGCCAAGGACCACGACCCACCCTGGGTCGAGCTGTTCGACGAGGACCTGCGCACCCACGCCCGGGCCCGCCACACCACCGAGCAGGCCCTCCGCCTGGCCCTCGAGCGGGGCGAGATGCACCTGTCGTACCAGCCGATGGCCAACGCCCGAACCGGCGAGATCGTGGGCGCCGAGGCCCTCGTGCGGTGGACCCATCCCGAACTCGGGCCGGTGTCGCCGTCGGAGTTCGTGGCCCTGGCCGAGGAGACCGGCCTCATCCTGCCGATCGGCGAGTGGGTCCTCGGCGAAGCCTGCCGGCAGGTGGCGGCCTGGCGGGCCGGCCCGTTGCAGGGCCTCACCGTGGCCGTCAATCTGTCGGCCCGCCAGCTCCTGGTGGCCGAACTGCCCGAACTGGTCAGCTCCCTCATCGCCGCCCACGGCATCGACCCGGCCCGGCTGTGCCTGGAGATCACCGAGACGGTGCTGGTGGCCGATCCGCTGGCCGCCGCGGCCCTCCTCGGCCAACTCCGGGCCACGGGCGTCGGACTGGCCATCGACGACTTCGGCACCGGCTACTCCGGTCTGTCCTACCTGAAGGGACTGCCGGCCACCGAGTTGAAGATCGACGCCGTCTTCGTCCGGCAGCTGACGACCGACCCCCGCGACCGGGCCATCGTCTCGTCGGTGGTGTCGCTGGCCCACGCACTCGGCCTGACCGTGGTCGCCGAGGGGGTCGAGTCGGCCGGACAGCTCGACGTTCTGGCCCGGGTGGGCTGCGACCTCGTCCAGGGCCACCTGGTGTCGGCGGCCCGCTCGGCCAGCGGCCTGGTCGAATGGCTGGCCCGCCGGCCGCCCCGCCCGTGGGATTCGCCGGCGTCCGGGTAGCGGCGCCCGGGTGGAGAAGCCCGGGCCGGCCCGGCCTTTCCGGCGGGGGGGCCGGGCGTCCGGGGACGCGGTGCGCCGATGCGACACTGGCCACCGATGGAACACGGTCGAGCGCCCGAGACGGTGACCGCCGCGGGGACGGTACGTGGGCAGTGGCGCCACGGCGTGGCCCGCTTCTGCGGCATCCCCTACGCCGCGTCGACCGCCGGTCGGGGCCGCTGGCGGGCGCCCACCCCGCCCGAACCGTGGGCCGGGATCCGCGACGCCACCGCCTTCGGTCCGACGGCCCCCCAGAACTTCTCGGTGGTCGACCGCCTGTGGGGCGCGCCCGCCCTCGACATGAGCGAGGACTGCCTGAGCCTCAACGTGTGGACCCCGGCCGTCGACGACGGTGCCCGGCCGGTGCTGGTGTGGATCCACGGCGGCGGGTTCACGGGCGGCACCGGAGCGACACCGTGGTACGACGGCGGCCGCCTGTGCCGGCGGGGCGACGTGGTCGTCGTCAGCCTGAACTATCGGCTGGGCTTGTTGGGCTTCCTCGATCTGGGGGCGGTGGCCGGTGAGGACGGGGCCCACGCGGCCAGCGCCGGGTTGCTCGATCAGATCGCCGCCCTCCGCTGGGTGGCCGCCAACATCGAGGCGTTCGGCGGCGACCCGGGGCAGGTCACGGTGTTCGGCGAGAGCGCCGGGGCGATGAGCATCGGAACCCTGCTCGGGGCGCCGGCCGCCCGCGGGCTGTTCCACCGGGCCGTGCTGCAGAGCGGGGCCTGTCACAACGTGTCGTCGGCCGGGCGGGCCCGGGCCATCGCCACCGAGGTGCTCGCTCCGGCGGGCGGCGACCTGGCCGCCCTCCGGGCCCTCAGCCCCGACGCGCTGTTGGCCATCCAGACCGACATCGAACGCCAGCATCCCGGCAGCGACCTGCCGTTCCAACCGGTCGTCGACGGCGTCGACGTGCCGGCGCCGCCCCTCGAGGCGGTCACCGGAGGGGCCGGCCGGGGTGTGGCGCTGCTGGTCGGTACGACAGCCGAGGAGATGCGCCTGTTCGGCCTTTTCGACCCGACGCTGCGGGGTGTCGACGACGACGGCCTGGCCGCCCGGTGGCGCCATGCGCTCGGCGACCGGGCCGCCGACATGGTCGCCTTGTACCGGCGGGCCCATCCCGACGCGACCGGCCCCGAGCTGTGGTCGGCGGTGGCCACCGACTGGGTCTTCACGATCCCGGCGGTGCGCCTGCTGGAGGCCCAACGGGCCCACGGCGTCGCCTGTTACAGCTACCGGTTCACGTTCCGTTCCACTGCTTTCGGTGGTATTTTGGGCTCTTGCCACGCCCTCGACGTGCCGTTCGTCTTCGACACCCTCGGCGCCCCCGGCGTGGTCGCCTTCACCGGCGACCAGCCCGGTACGGCCGAGCTGGCCCGGGCCATGCAGGACGCCTGGATCTCCTTCGCCCGTATGGGTGATCCCGGTCACGAGGGCCTGCCGGAGTGGCCCGTCTACGACCTCGAGGGGCGGGCCACGATGGAGTTGGGGCTGTCCCGGGAGGTGCGCCACGATCCCGGCTCGGAGGCCCGTCAGGCGTGGGAAGGGCTGCGCTGAGCCCCTGGCCCGGTAGCCTGGCCATACCCCCCGAGAAGGACTTTTGATGCTGCACGCCCGCAATGACCTCCGCAACGTCGCGATCGTCGCCCATGTCGACCACGGAAAGACGACCCTGGTCGACGCCATGCTCTGGCAGTCGGGCGCCTTCCGGGCCAACCAGGACGTTGCCGAGCGGGTCATGGACTCCATGGACCTCGAGCGGGAGAAGGGCATCACCATCCTGGCCAAGAACACGGCGGTGCACTACAAGGGTCCGGGCGCCCCCGACGGGGTCAAGATCAACATCGTCGACACGCCCGGCCACGCCGATTTCGGGGGCGAGGTCGAGCGGGGCCTGGCCATGGTCGACGGGATCCTGCTACTGGTCGACGCCAGCGAGGGCCCGCTGCCCCAGACCCGATTCGTGTTGCGCAAGGCCCTGGCCGCCCACCTCCCGGTGATCGTGGTGGTCAACAAGATCGACCGGCCCGACGCCCGGGTCGCCGAGGTGCTCGATGAGATCTACGCCCTGTTCATCGACCTCGACGCCGACGACGAGCAGATCGACTTCCCGGTGGTCTACTGCAACGCCCGGGCGGGGCAGGCCTCGCTCGACCCTGACGTTCCCGGCACCGACCTGGTGGCGCTGTTCGAGATGCTCATCCGCCGCATCCCGGCGCCCCAGTACGACGACGAACATCCGCTGCAGGCGCTGGTCACCAACCTCGACGCCTCGCCCTACCTGGGCCGTCTGGCCGTGTGCCGGATCATGCACGGGACCATCCGCAAGGGCCAGCAGGTGGCGTGGTGCCGCCACGACGGGGCCGCCGAGCGCGTCAAGATCACCGAGCTGTACATCACCGAGGCCCTCGACCGGGTCGACACCGCCGAGGCCAGCGCGGGCGAGATCATCGCCGTGGCCGGCTTGCCGGAGGTGACCATCGGCGAGACCCTGGCCGACATCAACGACCCCCGGCCGCTGGCCGTGCTGACGGTGGACGAACCCAGCCTCTCCATGACCCTCGGCGTCAACACCTCGCCGCTGTCGGGCCGGGAGGGCAAGAAGGTCACGGCCCGGCTCATCAAGGCCCGCCTCGACACCGAGCTCGTCGGCAACGTCAGCATCCGTGTCCTGCCCACCGACCGGCCCGACACCTGGGAGGTCCAGGGTCGCGGCGAGCTGCAGCTGGCCGTGCTGGTCGAGATCATGCGCCGCGAGGGCTTCGAGCTGACCGTGGGCAAGCCGCAGGTCGTCACCCGGGAGATCGACGGCCACATCCATGAGCCGGTCGAGCGGGTCAGCGTCGACATCCCCGAGGACTACGTGGGGGTGGTGACCCAGCTGCTGGCCTTGCGCAAGGGCCGCATGGAGCAGATGGTCAACCACGGGACCGGCTGGGTCAGGATCGAGGAGCTGGTTCCCGCCCGCGCCCTGATCGGGTTCCGTACCGAGTTCCTCACCGAGACCCGCGGCACCGGCATCCTCCATCACGTCTTCGACCGGTACGAACCGTGGTACGGGGAGCTGCGCACCCGTCCGACCGGCAGCCTGGTCGCCGACCGGGCCGGCCTGACCACCTACTACTCGCTGCTCAGCCTCCAAGAACGCGGCGCCCTGTTCACCGGCCCCGGCATCGAGGTCTACGAGGGGATGGTCGTTGGAGAGAACGCCCGGGCCGAGGACATGGATGTCAACCCGACCAAGGAGAAGAAGCTCACCAACATCCGTTCCTCCACCGCCGAGGAGCTGGTTCGGCTCATCCCGCCCCGCCTGATGTCACTCGAGCAGGCCCTGGAGTTCATCCGCGAAGGCGAGTGTGTCGAGGTGACACCGCTGACGGTCCGCCTGCGCAAGGTCGTGCTCGACCAGACCATCCGGGGCCGGGAGGCCAAGCGGGCCAAGACCGCCGCGGCCGGCGCCTCGGCCTGAGCCGTCGGGTCGGGCGGCCGGGGCGACGCGGGGCGCCGGCGGGCTGGTTAGGGTCCCGACATGGCAGGTCGTCGGCTGCGTACCCGATCGGCACCCCCACCCTGGACCGAGGTCCGTCGGAGCGTGGTCGCGGCCCTGGCCGGATGGGCCCGGCCGGCCAACCTGGCGGCGACGGTGTTCGAGGTGAGCGGGGAGGAGGACACGCCGGCCATCGCCTGGACGGACGGGCCGGCCATGGCCACGGTCGCCGCCATCACCGCCCCCCCGGCCGGCTGGGAGTTCCTGGCCGCCGATCCCGACGGGACCGGCGCCGGCCCCGCCAGCGACGTGTCCGGCGGCGGTCCGGTCATCGAGCTGCGGCGACGGCTCGACGACCTGGCTCTGGCCGTGGCCGTGGCCCGCTTCTACGCCGCCACCGGCCGGCACTGGTCCTCCGACGAGCGCCCGGCGGGCTGGCAGACGTGGCGTGCGCTGACCGACATCGACGATCCGGCCACGTCGGGCTACCCGATCCCCGACACGGTGGCCCGCCTCCTCCTCGACGCGGCCGACCCACCCGACCTCCCCACCGGAGGCTCGCGGGCCGACGTCGTGTCGGCCAAACTGGCCGCCGTCGGCTACGAGCGGCTGTGGGCGGTGGCTTTCGCCCAGGTGCCCTGACCAGGGAGTCCGGGCGCCGGGCTCCATCGAGGAGTCCCGTGGAGTTCACCCAGATCGCCTACGAGGTCAACGACGGGGTGGCGACGATCACCCTCGACCGGCCCGACGCCCTGAACGCCTTCACCCACCGCATGCAGGTCGAGTTGGTCGGCGCCTTCGACCTGGTCGACGCCGACGACGCCGTCCGGGCGGTGATCGTGACCGGCCGCGGGCGGGGCTTCTGCGCGGGGGCCGACCTATCGGCCGGAGGATCGACCTTCGACGCCACCACCTCGGCGGAGGCCCCTGACGCGACCGCTGCGGCGGCCACCGAGGTGCCGAGGGACGGCGGCGGCATGGTGTCGCTGCGGATCTTCGACTGCCACAAACCGGTTATTGGTGCCATCAACGGGCCGGCCGTCGGGGTCGGGGTGACGATGACCCTGCCGATGGACATCCGCCTGGCCTCGGAGACCGCCCGCTTCGGCTTCGTCTTCGCCCGCCGGGGTCTGGTCCCCGAGGCCTGCTCCAGCTGGTTCCTGCCCCGGGTGGTGGGCATCGCGAAGGCCACCGAGTGGGTCTTCACCGGCCGGGTGTTCGATGCCCAGGAAGCCCTGGCCGGGGGGCTCGTACGGAGCGTCCACCCAGCCGGCGAGCTGCTCGACGTGGCCACCGCGCTGGCCGTCGAGATCGCCACCACCACGTCACCCGTCTCGGTCGCCCTGTCCCGCCAGCTGTTGTGGCGGATGTTGGGCGCCGCCCATCCCATGGAGGCCCACCGGGCCGACTCGCGGGGGATCTTCCTGCGGGGCCAGTCACCCGACGTCTACGAAGGGGTCTCCTCGTTTCTCGAGAAACGCCCGCCCGTGTTCCCGGGCCAGGTCAGTGCCGGCCTGCCGGACCTGTTCCCCGGTTGGGTCGACCCGCCCTTCGCCGGCCCGTCGCCCCGCTGACCAGCCGGTACCTGCCCCCCGGAGCGACCCTCGTGGTCGGGCCGCGGCGACGTAATTTCCACTATCGGGCTAGTGGGAATGCAGAATGGGGGGATGACCGTTGATGGAACCGTGGAACCTCTCACCGAACAGCTCGACGACCGGGCGGCCGGCGCGGACTCCCCCCTCCCCGACAGCGTCCCGGCGCTGTCCGACACCGAGCGGGCTGAACGGCTGGACGCCCTGATGGCCCTCATCGACCTGATCCGCCCGGCCGTGCAGGCCGACGGAGGGGACCTGGCCCTGGTCCACGCCGATGTCGTCACCGGCGAGGTCGAGGTCCAGCTGCAGGGTTCGTGCTCGTCCTGCGCGGTCAGCTCGACCACCCTGCAGGCCGGCGTGAGCCGGATCCTGCGGGACCGCCTGCCCTGGGTCACGGAGGTCAGCGGCGGGGTCGACGAGTCGCTCAGCTATGAGGAGAGTTCCGCCATGGGCTCCGGGGGCTACGTCCCCCGCTGGTGACCCGGCGGACGGCCCGCGTGGCGCCGCCGCCGATCCGCCCGGCCCACCCACCGGGCGCTGACGAGCCGCCGAAGCGGCCCGGGCCGTCCGGGCGGCCCACCCGGCGGGTGGCGCTGAGTCGTTCCTCCCGCAGAGCCCGGGCCTCGGCGTCGGCGGCGAGGCCGTCCGGGTCGAGCGGTCCGAGTTCGCCGAGCACGGCGGCCAGCAGCCAGTCCGCCAGCTCCGGGTTGCGGGCCAGGGCCGGACCGTGCAGGTACGTGCCCACCACGCGGCCGGCGATGTAGCCGTCGACCCCGTCGACCCCGTTGCCGATCCCACTGACCACCGTGGCGAACGGGGCGACGCCCGGGCCGAGGCGTGTCGCCCCGGCGTGGTTCTCGTAGCCGGACAGCCGGGGGAGCCCGAGGCCCGGGTCGGGGTCGACGACCAGCTCGCCGACGGCGCGGGTGTCCAGGCCCCGCAGCGTCTCGGCGTCGATGAGGCCGACCCCGGGCTGGATACCGTCGGCTGTCAGGAATCGGGTACCGAGGACCTGGAGGCCGGCGCACACGGCCAGTACGGCGGCGCCCCCCGCCACCGCGGCGCCCAGCCCACCATCGGCCGCCAACTCGGCGGCGGCCAACGACTGGGGACGGTCCTCACCCCCGCCGAGCAGGTACAGCTCGGCGGAGCGGGGCACGGGCGTCCCGAACCCGACGGTCAGGATCTGCGCCCCGATGCCCCGCCACCGGAGCCGCTGGACCAGGATCCGGGCGTTCCCGCCGTCGCCGTAGGTGCCCATCAGGTCGGGGTAGACGACGGCGACGGTCACCTCGGGCCGCTCGGCGGCCGAGGTTGCGGGCTCAGTCACGGTCGCCGTCCCGACGGAGCCGGGCGTCGAGGTCCCGCAGGGCGGTGTAGGTCGCCACCACGTCGACGGGACCGGCGCCGAGGGTCTCCACGGCCGCCACCGGGTCATCGACGCGCCGATGGTCCACCCCGGCGTAGCGGAGACGGACGGCCAGGTCCCGACTGCGTTCACCGCTGGCCACCACCGGCCGACCGACCAGTCGTTCGAACGGCACGTCCCACAACCACGACGGGTCGCGCCCGTCGGCCAGCCGGGCGTTGATCACGACCACCACCGGCCCTGGGGCGGGGGCCAGCATGTCGAAGGCCTCCAGCCACCCGGCCGGGTTCTTGGCCAACAGCAGCCGGGCCGTCGCCGCCCCGACCGCCACCTCCCGGTAGCGACCATCGACCGTCACCGTCGCGGCCATGGCCCGGAGGGCCGCCGCCGGGTCGACCCCGGCGTGCCAGGCGGTCACCGCGGCCATCACCGCGTTGGCCCGGTTGGCCCGCCCGGGCAGAGCGAGGACGAGGTGCAAGCGTGTTCCGGGCGGCGGCGCCGCGCCGGGCGCGGCGGTCGGGCCGCCCGGACCGGCGCGCACGACGAGGTCGTCACCCTCGAGCACCACCACCGGTTCCGGCCGCTCGAACCCGCAGTCCCCGCATCGCCAGCTGTCGGCCGTCCAGGTGATCGACCCGCCGCACGACGGGCAGCCGGCGGCGTCCTCGCGCCAGGGCTGGCCGACCGCCACCCAGGTGCAGCGCTCGGCTCCCGCCGCGCTGGCCGCCCAGGCCACCAGAGGGTCGTCGGCGTTGGCGATGACCCCGACATCGGGATGGGCGAGGAGCACCTCGCGCCACCGTCCGGCCAGACGCCGAACCTCGGCGACCCGGTCCAGCTGGTCGCGGGTCAGGTTGAGGAGGGTCACGGTGCGGGGACGGAGGGCGGCCACCGCCACGCCCAACCACGCCTCGTCAACCTCGAAGGCCACCGCCGCTCCGGGCGGGGCGCCGGACAGGCCGGCCACCAGCCCCGGGGGCAGGTTGGAGCCCTGCGGGTTGGTGACCACCGCACCGGCGGTGCGCAGCGCGGCGGTCAACAGACGGGTCGTGGTGGTCTTGCCGTTGGTCCCGCTGACCAGCGTCACCGGCCGCCCCGCGGCCAGGTGGGCCAAGGCCTCCGGGTCGATCAGCAGGCTGGTCCGCCCGCCGATGACCGTGCCCTCCCCGCGACCGGCCAGGCGCGACAGGCCGGCCACCCACCGGCCGGCGCGGGCCGCCACACGGGCCCGGAGGGGGGGTCGACCGGCATCGACCGGGGGTCCGTTCAGCCGGCGACGCGACCCGGGCGGCCACCGGTCCGCCGTCGCCGCACCCTTCAGGGCACCACCGGCATGACCAGGGTGGCGCTCGGCAGGGTCACGTCCAGCGGGAAGGCCCGCACGGCGGTACCGGTGGCCAGGAACTCGGTGGCCTGAGCGCCCCAGGTGTGGGTCGCCGTCTCGACGCGAACCCCGACGATCCCGTCGGCGCTGACATCGGTCGCCTCCTGCTGGAGACGGGCGAGGGCCAGCTCGCGGGCATCGAACAGGGCCTGCGTGTAGGCCGGGAGCTCACTGTGACGACCGCTGGCCAGCAAATTGTCGCGGAGGGCGGCGTGGTCGACGTGGTAGACGCACACCCCGAAGACCAGGGCGATCGGCATGTGCCCGGTGCGCACGAGCATCCAGAACTCCTGCCCGGACAGCTCCGAGGTGAACGGTCGGCCGAGCGGGGTGCGCCACGAACCCCCCGTGACCGACGCCACGGCCGTGCCGGTGGCGACGAACTCGACGACGTCGTCGGCCCCCTCGTGGCGGTGCAGGTGGAGCCGGATGCCGACGATGCCATCGGCGCCCAGGGCGTCAGCTTCGGCCTCCAGCCGGGCCACGGCGAGAGCCCGACCGGTGTAGAGCGCCTGGCTCAGTTCGCCCAGCTCAGCGCTGCGCGGCCAGCTCCCCGGTTCCAGCCCGACGTGGTACATGGCGGTGCCGACCACCATGCCGACCGGGGTGAAACCGCACTCCTGGACCAGCGCGAACTCGTTGACGGTCAAGTTGCTGGTGAACAGCCGGGCCGCCCCGGGACGGGCGGTGGCGCTCAGCCGGGCCATGGCCGCCGGCGGCAGCGGCGAGGGCGCGCTCGGCGGAGTGGCCACCGCCGGGAGCCCCACCGGACCGCCCGCGAGCTCACCTGGGCGGGCGGTCCGGTCGCCGCCACCCGGCTCAGGGCCGGCGGTCCCCGGCGAGATCCCGACGGGACGGAGCTCCGAGGCGCCGAGGGCGGCGACCGACGGCCCTGACCCGGCCGGTCCGACCGCGCCGACATCGAGGTCCCAGGCCGAGCCGGGATCGGGAGGCGGTGGGGCAAGGTCGGTCACATCGGCCTCCAGGGGGC
>Ga0075017_100002981_pt1 | contig 10641 bp, 9 predicted proteins | sample AleBraG_ABR_2012_FD_71475 | JGI IMG/M metagenome (GOLD analysis project Ga0075017, IMG submission 71475) | Freshwater sediment microbial communities in response to fracking from Pennsylvania, USA - Alex Branch Run_MetaG_ABR_2012 | ecosystem: Environmental > Aquatic > Freshwater > Creek >... | reverse complement strand
ACCTGGGTGCTGGACATGTCCAGGTGGTTGGTGGGCTCATCGAGCACCAGTACGGAGGCGCCGGAGAGCAGGCACTGGGCCATGGCAACGCGGGCGCGCTGGCCACCGGAGAGGTTCCCGATCTTTTGCTTCAGGTCTGCCTCGGAGAACTGGAACATGGCCAGGAAACGGTTCACAGACTTCTTGGTGGCTGTCAGGGCAAGGCTGTCCGGCATGGCGTTGACGGCGTGCGTGACGGTGTCCTCAGCATCCAGCTCGTCCAGGATCTGGTTGTAGGAGACCAGCCCGCCGCCCTTGGCCCAGGTGACGTAGCCGGAATCGGCTGGCTCCTCCCCCGTCAGGGCGCGCAGCAGTGTGGACTTGCCGGAGCCGTTGGAGCCGAGCACCACAATCCTGTTGCCGCGGCGGATCTCAAAGCTAAGGTCGTTGAACAGCGTCCGGTCCCCGTAGGACTTGGTCAGGGACTCCACCCGGCACAGCACATCCTTCACGTGCAGGCCGCCATAGATCTCGGTGATGATCTTGTCCACGGGCCGCGGTGCACGCGACTTCTTGATCTTGGACAGCTTGGAATCCAGGCCCTTCGTGGCGGACTTGGCGGCCTCGCGGCGGTCCGAAATGCCCTCTGCCTCAAACGCGAGCAGCTCGGATTCGTGCAGGAACTGGCTTTCCAACGTCTTGAGCCTGAACTGCTTGGCCACCACGTAATCGGCAAAGTTGCCGGGGTACTCATGCAGGTGGAAGTTCTCCAGCTCGATGATGCGCGTGACCACCGCATCCAGGAACTTCCGATCGTGCGAGACGATGATCGCCGCGCCCTTGAAGTTCTTGAACCAGCCCTCAAGCCATTCCACGCCAGCCACGTCAAGGTAGTTGGTGGGCTCATCGAGCAGCAGCACGTCGGGGGCCTCGAGCAGGATCTTGGCCAAGGCGGCCCTGTTGCGCCACCCGCCTGAGAGGTCGTCGATGGCGCACACGCGGTGGGCCTCGTTGAAGCCCAGGGTTGTCAGGACCTTGTCGATGTTGCGCTGGTAGTCCCAGCCGTCAAGCCGATCCATGTCCTCAAACAGTTCCGACTGGCGGTGGATCAGCCGGTCCAGCTCATCCGCGGCGGGGTCCGTGGCGATGGCCGTGTCGATGCCGGCCAGTTCAGCCTCAATGTCCTTGACATGCGAGAACAGTTCCTCGAGCACCTCAAGGATGGTGGAGGCGCCGTTCAGTTCGGAGAACTGGGAGAAGTAGCCAATCTTGGTGCCAAGTTCAACGCTGACGGTGCCGGTATCGGGTTCAATCTGATCCATCACCAGCTTCAGCAGGGTCGACTTTCCGGAGCCGTTCTTGCCAATCATGCCTACCCGGTCGCCGGCTTCCAGCTTGAAGAACGCCTCGCGCAGCACCTGGACCTTGTCGAAGCGCACGCTGACATCGTTCAAACGGATCAAGCTCATGAGTGTGGTCCTCTTATTGCAGAAAGGTGGGGGCGGGAAAACGCCCGCCCCCACTTTACCGCGCGGGTGGGCCGCAGCCCCGCCCGCCATCCATCAGGGCTGTTTCGCCATGCGGCTTTCAATATCAAAAACCACGGACTCAGGCGTGTACGTTCCCCCCAGTTTCAGCTTGAGGTAGCGGGCGGCGCCGCGGACGTATTCGTCGCGATGATCCACCATGGACAGGAGCTCTGCCTCGGCCGGAGCCGCAATGTCGCCAATGTACGTGAGTGCGTTGAGAGCCTGCAGCAGCACGGGGGCATCCGAGCGTTCTCGGAGCAGTTGTCGTAGGGCGGCGACTGCCTCGTTGCCGTGGCCGACGTGGGTGAGCGCCTCGGCCGCAACAATTCGGACAGGCAGTGACGGGTCGGTGAGGGTGCGGAGAAGTTCGGGCCGGGCCGGATGTGCACCGGCACCGAGCATCAGGCATCCTTGGGCTGCCCAGAACCGCGCAGTTTCATCTGGGCTTGCCAGGGTTTCCGCAAAGATGTGCACGTGGTGGGTGCTGCGCGCAATCGCGAGCTCTGCCAGGTGCATGATGTGCTGGAGCGGATAGCTGTGTGGCTGTCGGCTGGGATGGTAGCCCTCCACCGCTGAGCCCTCGGGGAGGAACCCGTTGTCGTTGGTGTCCAGGATGTGGCGATCCAGGGCGGCACGCAACCGCTGCGCCACGCGGGCCAGCTGGGGATCATCGATGAGGTTCACGGTTTCGTCGGGATCGATGTGGGTGTCGAACAGTTCTTCGGCCGCCTTCGTCCGCCAAAACGCGTCTTGGACTTCGCTGAGGGAACCGGCGAGGTGTTCCCGCTCCCATCCTTGGTATGCGGCAGCCATCCAGGCGAAAGCGGAATGCTGGCCGTAGATCCGGTGGGGTGCATAGTTGCGGATGTACCGGTACCGCTCGTCGCGCACCGTGCGGATCATGTCGTACCGCTCGTCCATGCGATCGCGGGCGCTGAACGCGTAGCGAGGCTCCCCGCCACGCGGTGGAGCGGCGATCGGTCGGCCCTGCATCTGCGGTGGGATGTTTCCGCCGGCAATCGCGATAAGGGTGGGCGCAAGGTCGATCTGGCTAATGGCGGGCCGAACCCTGCTCTCCGCTGCCCACGGAAACTCTGCCTTCCACCGCTCCGGGACGCGGATGATGAGGGGAACCTGGAGGCCTTCGTCGTAGCAGAAGCGTTTTGAACGGGGGCTGACGCCTCCGTGGTCGGAGCTGTAGATGATGATGGTGTCCTCGAGTAACCCGTCCTGTTCAAGTTCGTCGAGGCGTTCAGCAAGGGCGCGGTCCATCTTGGCGATCGCTGTGTAGTAGCGGGCCATGTCCTTGCGCACTTCCGGTATGTCGGGCAGGTATGCCGGAACCCGGACTTGTTCCGGCAACACGTCGGTGATCGCTTCAAAGAAAACGGCGCTTTCGTGGGTGGCGACAGGGTTGAAGACGGCGAGGAAAGGGGCTCCGGCAGGCCTGTTCCGCCAGTGTGCGGAGGCGGAGGAGTCGTCCCAGATCCGGGCCGGGTCAACATCGCAGTTATAGTCCGTTTTCGCGTTGTTGGCGCAGTAGTAGCCGGCGGCCCGGATTTCCTGCGGATAGGTTCTGAGGTCGTTTGCTGCGTGCGCCGCGGCCCGCATGTTGTGGGCCGGCCCGGCACTGGTGGGATAAATCCCGGTGAGGAGCGCGAACCGTGAGGGCGCGCACACGGGTGCAACGCTGAACGCGTTCTCAAACACGGTGCCCTCACGCGCAAGCCGGTCGATTGTTGGGGTGCGGGCAAGTGCATCTCCATAGGCGGCGTTCTTCGGCGGACAGTCCTCGCTCATCAACCAGAGGATGTTGGGCCGCGTTGGCGCCGTGGCGGTCATCGTTGCGGCCCGCACGTTGCGTCGTCGAGCATCCTGGTTCGCAGCGCCACAACCATCGAGGAGGGCAGACCGTGGTGCAGGAGGTAGCCCTCGGCACTTCCCCACCGCTCGTCGAGGGTTTCTAGTGTGGCGAGCATGACCGGCGCGGGGCTTTCGGAAACGATTTGCCGTTGCGGTTCCGTGAGTTCGTAGCGCGCGGCCTGAACCGCACGCACGAGCGCCTCGGCGGACTCCTCGAGAATGAACTCGTACAGTCCGCCAAGGGTGACGTCGGGACCGGCCATTGAGTCTACGAAACCGGAGAAGATGGGGATCTGTAGCGTTTCGACACCGTCGACCGCGTTGGGTGAGCGGTCGATCTCATCGCCTGGCCGCAAGTCAACAAGACGACGAATGCCCTGCTGCTTCATCGCCTCCGTTCCCGGCGTGGTGAGGCGATGGAAAGCGTCCGAACGGTACACGACGCCGCTGCGGGTCAGACAGTCGCCGGCCGGGTAGCCGTCGATGTCCCGGGAGTTGTATGTTCCTTCAATGTCGATTCGCGTGTTAAGGGTCGCGGGTTCTGTTGCCATGCTGGTACTCCCTTGAGTTCGATTTCGGGGATCACGGCGGCAGCGGCGATCGGATATTTGCGAGGGTGGACCGTCTGCATCACCGTCTGTAACATTTCGGGCGCGGTGTTGCCATGGAGGTTTCCCAGTTCGCGGGCATCCACCCAATGAACCAGACGCGGTTGTCCAACACCTGAACCCCGGGTGGACGCTAGGTAAACCGGGAAGCGCATTGGAATTGCCGGCTACGGAAACCTGGGACGCGGCGTGGAGGCTGCCATCGCCAAGAACCCTGACGTGGTGTTGGCGGGAATCTACACCCGCCGCGCCCCCTCCTCCGTGGTGCCGCTGCATGCCGGTACGCCCGTGTAGTCCATGGTTGCCTTGGCGGCCCGCACGGATGCCGTGGACGTGCTGACCCTGTGCGGCGGCTCCAAGCCGGACCTGCCCGAGCAGGGTCCGGAGCTGGGATCCAGGCATGTTCTCCATCAACCGCGCGTACGGCGAGGCCCTGCTGCCCGACGTCGTCCTTTCCCGGGTTCGGGCCAACCACCGGCCCCGCGGGTGTCATTCATTTTCCCGAATCCACGGGCTGTGCACCGTCGGTCCTCGCCACGTCACCCTTGGCCGAGCCGTCGGGCCGGGCCCAAGGAAACAAGGCCTTGACCCGGGCAAGCCGCCCCGGGGACGACTTGGACAGCAACTGATCCAGCAACCGCTGCCGGTCAAAGGCAGTGGCGCCCACCCAGTTCAGGAGTCCGCCGCCAAATAAGATGGCGCTGCCCGCGAGTGCTTTCAACTCTTCGTCGCCGAGTTTTTTCAGGAACTGGTCAAGCGCAGCCGGGCTGGGCTTCTCAAGGGCCTTGCGAGGTTCGGTGATGTCCTTGTTGTTGCCCAGAAGGAAGCGCTTGGGATCCGCAGCCTCGGCAAACAACCCTTTGAGCGTGCCCCGCTCTGACTCGGTGAGGTTTGCATATCCGTGATCCACATAGCGGGGAATTGAGGTTCCCTGTTCGGAGCGAAGCGTGCCGGCGGCGGGTCTTGTGCCAGCCAACATATTGATTTGTTCCCCGTGTCGGCATGGAATTAGCTTACCCACCCGGCCTCCGCGGAAGTGGACGGCACGGCACGCCCTCGAGGCTGCTTCGCACTCCCCTGGCGGTTCCTGCCGGGCCCCATCCGTGGGAAACTTCGAGGAGAAGCAATACGGCAGCTGGGAGCAAACATCATGAATCAGGTCATCGGGAGCTTGCTGCCCCTCGGACTGGGCGTGGCGCTGAGCCCCTTTCCGATCATCATGATTGTACTGTTGCTGGGATCCGCGCGCCCCAAAGGCAACGGGTTGGCGTTCCTGGGCGGCTGGCTCATCGGCATTGCCGCGATCGTCGCCGTCCTGACCTTCGCCATTGACGTCCTGGAGGACTCCGGGGCCAGCGAGCCGAACGTCGTGGTGGGAATTTTGCAGGTCCTCCTCGGAGGCACCCTGCTGGTCATGGCCGGGCGGAAGTTCGCCAAACGTTTTGGCCCGTCCGACGGCGGCGGCCTCCCTGGCTGGATGGCCTCCGCCGGCAGCTACTCGCCCGGGCGCAGTTTCGTCATGGGTCTGGCCCTGTCCGGCGCGAATCCCAAGAACCTGGCCCTCACCGCGGCCGGTGGCATCGCCATCGGCGCCGCCTCCCTCAGCACCGCGGAAGAGATCTGGGCGGCGGTGGCCTATGTGTTGATCGCCTCCGCGACCGTCTTGCTTCCGGTGGCAGGCTACCTGGCTGCCCCACAAAAGATGGGTGTGCCCTTGGGTCACATCATGGCATGGCTGCGCATCAACCACGCCATCATGACGGGCCTGCTGTTGCTGGTTTTCGGCTTTGTCCTTCTCGGCAACGGGATCGGCAGCTTCTAGAATTGGTTAGCCGTTGGGGCGGTTCGGGATGTACTGCACCGCCCACTTGTTGCCGTCGGGGTCAGCGAAGTACAGGAAGTGGCCCCAGTCCTGGACGTCGACGTCGCTGACGTCCACGCCGTTGGCTTTGAGCTGGGCGTGTGCCGCCTGAATGTCACTGACCACCATTTGCAGGCTCGGTGCGCTGCCTGGAGGAGCATCCGTGAGTCCCTCACCAAAACAGATGGAACAGGCCGAACCCGGCGGGGTCAGCTGCACAAAGCGGATCCCACCACCGGGCCGCTCGTCAAAGTCGGCGTTGAAGCCCACCTTGTTAACGTAGAAATCCTTGGCGCGGTCCACATCGGATACCGGGACAAACACAAGTTCAAGTTTCCAGTCCATGCCGGACACGCTAGTCCTGTGCACGCGGTTCCGGAAGTGTTCTTGCCTGGTCAGTTTCAGCCCCGTTCCCCTTGGCCGTTTGGGCTTGCGCCGCGGCCAAGGGTTTCCAACGAACGCAGAAAAAGCGGAATCAAGGGATCCTGAAATCCGAAAAGCCAGGCAGCGCCGACGCTCCAGACCGCCGAGTCCATCTCCAGCGGAAGCAGCCGAACGCCATCAGGTGCGATTGCTCCGGCACTGGCGGGGACCACCGCAGCGCCGACCCCGGCACGGACCAGGGCCAACACCGTCAGCAGGTCCGAACTTTGCTGCAGGACCCCTGGCAGGCAGCCAAGATCTGCGAACAGTCTCTCGGTTTGCGCTGCCAGCCCGGGCCCCCGCGCCGGAACCAGGCGGATGAGTTGACGCCCGTGAAACCAGCGGGCCAGGGCAGGCCGGCTGAGAGGGGGTTGCCGGTCGCCGGCAGGAAGGGCCAGGGCCAGCCTGTCGCGGTGGAGCGGCTTCGCTGAAAACTCGGGCGGGGCCGGCAGGCGGATAAACCCAACACTCAGCTGCCCCGTCCGGAGTGCTTCCAACTGCGCTGTGGAGGACATGTCTTCCAAGGTGATGTCGACGCCGGGATGCAGGCCCCGGAATGCCGCCACAGCGCGGGGCGCCACCTCCAGGGCCGACAGGCCGAAGCCGATGTTGAGCAGCCCTTCGGCTCCCGCAGCCAGGCGTTTCATCCTCCGTTCCAGGGCATCGGCCCGGCCAACGAGCTCCCTGGCGTCAGCGATGAGGGATTCGCCAGCCGCGGTGAGGGTAGCGCCGTGCCGGCCACGGTTGAAGAGTATGTTTCCGCTGTGGCGCTCCAGTAGTTGGATCTGTTTGGTGAGGGCGGATTGAGTCGTGGACAGTTCAATCGCGGCAAGGCCAAAATTCTTCTGCTCGGCAACTTCGATGAATGCCCGCAAGAGTCGCACCTGCATTCCAGCCTCCTGTTCGGGTCGATGGCCTTTGAATTCCTGATTGGAATTGAATCACATAAAAAGTTCAATAGACAGAATGATTGGCGGCCGCCACCATGGGAGGAGTCGACGTTCAAGGAGAACCCCATGCCAATCCCCTCCGCGCCCAACTTGCGCGCAGCCGCCGTTCAGTTCGAAGCAGTCCGGGACGATCCACGCGCCAATCTGGCCACCGTTGTCCGGATGGCAACTGCCGCTGCAAAGGAAGGTGCCCAGTTGGTCGCCTTTCCTGAGATGTGCCTCATTGGATACTGGCACCTGCGCAAACACACGCCACAAAGGTTGATGGAGCTGGCGGAGCCCGAGGATGGCCCGCATATCAGGGCCGTCGGCCAGGTGGCGCTCACCTTGGGGGTGGGCATCGGCGTCGGATATCTGGAACTAGGTGAAGACGGACGACTCTACAATTCCTACTCCGTCTGCCTACCTGATGGGGCCGTGCATACCCACCGCAAGCTCCATGCCTTCGAGCATCAAGCCATCTCGAGCGGTTCAACGTTCACCGTCTTCGACACCCCGTGGGGCCTCAAGGTGGGAGTGCTGATCTGCTGGGACAACAACCTTGTGGAGAATGTGCGGGCCACGGCGCTCCTGGGTGCCACCGTTCTTGTGGCACCCCACCAGACCGGTGGCACCGATTCCGCAAGCCCCCGGGGCATGAAACCCATCCCCGCCGGGCTCTGGGAGAACCGCAAGAGCGATCCGGCGGCCATCGAGGCCGCCTTCAGAGGTCCGCATGGGCGCGGCTGGCTCATGCGTTGGCTGCCCGCCCGAGCCCACGACAACGGACTCTTTGTTATCTTCAGCAATGGGGTGGGACGCGACGACGGTGAAATCCGGACGGGCAACGCGATGATCATCGATCCTTACGGGGAGATTATCGCCGAAACCTGGGCGGCCGGGGAGGCCGTGGTGATCGCCGACCTTGAGCTTGACCTCATTCCCCTGTCCACCGGCAGGCGCTGGATGCGCGGACGCCGTCCCGAGCTGTACTCCCTCCTGGTCGAGCGCCGCGGCGACGAGCTCGGTGCCATGGACGCGCGGTTTTCCCGGCAGCCCGTGGACCTTGGGGCAGCGCCCGCCCAAGCGGTCGGTGCCCGTCGGGATAGCTGAACGGTGGCCGTCAACGCCAGTGCTAGCCCGCCATATCGGGGGCAGGCGCGGGGTCCAGCTGGTTAAAGGTGTAGAGGTGGACGCCCGCCGGCGGAGCGGCGAGGGCCGTCAGATCTGCCACGAGCTTCGCTGGCTGGTAGCGGCTGCCGCTGAGCAGGTGCCTGCCAAGCAGCCCCTTGCCACTGATGAACCGCAGCGAACTGCCCACGCCGATCTTCGCGGCCAGCAGCACCAGTTTGGTCCGTGGCACGGCTCCGGCCACGCCTGCCCACACGGGAAGGGTCACCCCTTCGCGGCGCAGCGCTGCCATGTAGTTGCCAATCGTGGAGGCGGAAAAGCACATTTGTGTCACAACGTGGTCTGCCAGTTCCGCTTTGGCATGCAGGGACTCCATGAGCTGTGCGTCGCTGACGGACGGGTGGCCCTCGGGGTACCCGGCCACACCCATCTTTACAGTGAGGCCGGACAGCTCGGCGATCTCACGCATGAGGCTTTCACTGGACGGGTACGGCCCGGCCGGCACTGCCGCGTCGCCGCCAACGGCAAAGATCTCCGTGATGCCCTCCCCCGCAGCGCTGCGCATCAGACGTGCCAGCTGCTCACGGGAGTTGATGGACCGGGCGGCAAGGTGCGGGACCACGGTGAAGCCGTGGCCCGCCAGCGCCACAGCCGTTTCCACGGTGCGTTCCACACCGTGGTGGGGCAGGCAGGTCACCGTGAGGGTTGTGCTGGTGGGAACCTGCGCGAGCACAGCGGGAACAATGCCCTGGGTGGGGATGATTTCCAGGCGGGTGGGGAGCATCATTGGATCCTTGCCGTGGTGAGTGGTTTACGGTGCTGCGATGAGTGAGGCGGCTTCCTGGCGGGTGTGGCCGGCGTCTTGGATGCCTTCGGCGATGTGGGCGAGGTGGTCGGGGATGTTCCGGCCCTTTTTGCGCATGGCGGTGGCCCACAAGCGTCCGGCCCGGTAGGAGGAGCGCACCAGGGGTCCGGACATGACGCCGAGGAAGCCGATCTCCTCCGCTTCCTGGTTCAACTCCATGAACTCCTGGGGCTTGACCCAGCGGTCCACGGGCAGGTGGCGTTCGGAGGGGCGCAGGTACTGGGTGATGGTGATCAAATCCGTCCCGGCGTCGTGCAGGTCCTGAAGGGCCTGGCTGATCTCGGCCCGGGTCTCGCCCATGCCCAGGATCAGGTTGGACTTGGTCACCATGCCCGCATCCCGGCCCTGGGTGAGCACGTCCAGGGACCTCTCGTACCGGAAGGCGGGGCGGATGCGCTTGAAAATCCTGGGCACGGTCTCCACATTGTGCGCGAACACCTCGGGGGCGGAGTCGCAGATCGCGGCAATGTTCTCGGGTTTGCCGGAAAAGTCCGGGATCAACAACTCCACCCCCGTGTTCGGGTTCAGCTCGTGGATCTTGCGGACCGTCTCGGCATACAGCCACACCCCCTCATCGGCCAGGTCGTCCCGGGCCACCCCGGTCACGGTGGCGTAGCGCAGGTTCATCTTCACCACGGACCGGGCCACCTTGGTGGGCTCGAACCGGTCGATCGGGGACGGCTTGCCCGTGTCAATCTGGCAGAAATCACACCGCCGGGTGCACTCGGACCCGCCAATCAGGAACGTGGCCTCCCGGTCCTCCCAGCACTCAAAAATGTTCGGGCACCCGGCCTCCTCACACACCGTGTGCAGGCCCTGGCCCTTGACCAGGTTCTTCATCGCAATGTACTCCGGCCCCATCGAGACCTTCGCCTTCATCCACTCCGGCTTGCGTTCCACCGGCACAGCAGCATTACGCTGCTCAATCCGCAACAACTTACGACCCTCAGGTGCCAACGTCATTTCGATGCTCCTTTTGCCACGGGGTGCGCGGCACCCTGCGGGGCTGATTCAAGATGGGTGTGCGCTCCGGCGGGATCCACGATGAGAGGGTCCAGAAGGCGGGCGGTGGCCGCCTTCACGGTGGCCAGGAGGTCTGCGGGGGAGACGTCGTTGCCTGTTTCCGCGGTGATGGTGGTGGTGCCGGCGTCGGTGATGCCGCAGGCGATGATCTGGGCGTAGGGTGTCAGGTCGTTGTTGGCGTTGATGGCGATACCGTGCATGGTCACACCGTCGTGGACGCGGATGCCGATGGCGGCAACCTTGCGGCAGGGACCCTTGGCGTCCGCGGGAAGCCAAATGCCTGCCCGGCCCGCAACGCGCTCACCCTGCACGCCAACGGCGGCCAGGGTTTCAATGATGATTTCCTCGAGGGCGTGCACGTACTCGCGGATGCCGTGGGGGTCCTTCAGCCTCACGATCGGGTACATCACCAGCTGGCCCGGGCCGTGCC
>Ga0075017_100002980_pt1 | contig 10645 bp, 8 predicted proteins | sample AleBraG_ABR_2012_FD_71475 | JGI IMG/M metagenome (GOLD analysis project Ga0075017, IMG submission 71475) | Freshwater sediment microbial communities in response to fracking from Pennsylvania, USA - Alex Branch Run_MetaG_ABR_2012 | ecosystem: Environmental > Aquatic > Freshwater > Creek >... | reverse complement strand
GGTGACCTCCGGTTCCAGGGCCTGCGGGTCCGGGCCCTCAACGCGGTCACCGTCACACTGGCCCGGGTAATCGCCAACCACGCAGCAGTGTCGGGATCGCCGGCCGGGTCCGACCCCATGGCCGCCGCCGGCACGTTGATCGCCATGCTGGCTCAGGTGGCCGGCCACCGTTACGGGTTCGAGTTCTGGGGCATCCGTACGGCCTCACTGGTGGACAGCCAGGCCCGGCTGCTCCACTGGTCGGTCACCGGTCGTCCCGCCCCCGAAGGCGTCCGGGTGCCTGGATCGGAGGGTGCCGCACCCCGCACCGGCCCGGTGGTCGGTGGCGGGGCGGCCACGGCCCGCACTGCCAAGGGCCGCAGCCACCCGGACGCATGACGGGCCCGCCGAGCCAGGCGGTCTCCGGACCGGCCGGTTGATCCTCGCCGTCAGCGCAAGGCGATCGGGTTGACCGGTGAACCGAGGGCCCCGGTAAAGGGCAGGGGGGTGGCGTCCAGCAGGAAGGTGTACCGGCCGTCGGCCGCGCAGGCGTCGGCCAGGGCGTCGAGGAACCAGTTCTGGCCCTGGGTCATCCCCATCTCCACCAGGTGGAGCAGGTGGACGGGCAGGAAGAGGTCCTCGGATTCGCACGGGTACACCTCCAGCACCATGGTGTCGGTTGCCACGGCGGCCACGTCGCGGTCGTGGAACCACCCCGCGGTGTCGACGGTCAGGCCCGGTGTGGGCCAGGTGTAGGCGATGAGGTTCCGGACGGAGGGATTCCCTCCGATTCCCGGACGCCCGGAAAGAGCCAGGTGGGCGGCCTGCCCGGTGCGAACCAGGAGCACATCGCCCGGCTCGACGGTCAGGCCCCCCAGAACACACGCGGCGTCGAGGTCGTCGGGCGTGATGGCGTAGCCGGGCTCGAGTAGTTCGAGTCCCTTGGCCCGGGCCACGTCGAGCAGCAGGCCCCGTGACACCAGGGTCCGGATCTGCTGGATGCCGAGAAGAGAAGCGCCGTCCTCCGTGATCGAGGAGGCCGGGAAGCCGTTGTAGAGGCGCCCGCCATCCGGGGAGGGCCCGTAGGAGGCATGGGCCAGGCCGTCCCAGTGTGTGGCGCACTGAACGGCGAAGGCCACCGTGTCCTCGCTGAATGAGACCCAGCCCGGGTCTTCGCTCTGGGGGACATTGACCGTCACCATGGTGTGGGTCGGGTTGACCCGACCTTCGATGAACCCCATCTGAATGCCCTCGGCCTCCGACATGGGGATCCCGAGCGGAAATGCAACCCCATCGACCACGGAAGCCACGCCTCGCAGCCGGGCGACCTCATCGATCAGGTTGAGGGTGCCGATCTGGTCATCGGGCCCCCAACGCCCCCAGTTGGAGACTCGTTCGGCCATGGCGGTGAACGACGACGGGATGGAGGGCGGCACTGGCACGGGCACGCACCAGTTGTAGCCGATCTTCGCAACAGTTTTCCCCTCGACGTGCCGATAGCCCACGTATGGGAGCTACCCGGTCGAGGCCCGGAATTACGCCCGGGATACGCGGCCACGAGCGTCGAGGGGCTCGAGACCGTGCGTCACGATTCGTAGAGGACTGTTCAACCGTGCGACAGATTGAGGGTCAGATGCGTACCGGCGGACGCTCGGTCGACGCCGGGCACGCTCACGGCGCCTCGGTGTGGCGACGGGCCCTGGTCGGGGGGTGGATGGTCGCTCTCCTGATGGCAGGGTCGGCCGTCGTCCCGGCGGTCCCGCTTGGCTCCGGACAGGTTGGAGCCGATCCATTGGTCCCCGACGTCGCCTCGGTCGAGAACCTCTACGCCACGGACCTTTTGGCTCGGGTCAACGCCGAGCGAGCTGCCCGTAGCGGGCCTGGACAGCCGGTGCCGGCGCTGCTGATGGACGCCGGACTGAATGCTGCCGCCCAGTCCTGGGCCACCTACATCGCGTCGACCGGCGTCGTGCAGGACGCGCCCTTGTCGGGCTGCGGGCCCAATCCATCGCCCAGCCAGCTGTGTTTGCTGGCTGCCAATGCCGGCAGCTCTGGCAACGGCTTCTGGCCCGGGGACGGCTCCGACGGCATGGAGACCGCCTACATGAACTCCACCGGTCACCGCGAGAACATGCTGAACGCCGGTTACGACACCGTGGGGCTCGGCGTGGCCTGCAGTGGTGGTCAGGCCTGGACGGTCGAGCTGTTCGGCTTCGCCTACGGCAATCTGGGATCGGCCCTCGCCCGTCAGGCGGCCCAGAATGCCGTGGAGGGCAATCCGGTTCCTGCCGGTCCCGCGGTGGCCGGCACCAGTACCGGCGCTCCGGTTTACTGCCCGGGTCAGACCATGGGCCCGAACGGTGCCGTCACCCCGACCGGCGGCCAGTATCCCTACCCCGGTCCGGTGCCGGCCGTGGCCGGCGAGCCGCTGCCAGCCCCTCCGGCCGCGTCGAGCAGTTTCATCGGGATCGCCGCCGCCGCCGGCGACCAGGGGTACTGGGTGGCGAAGTCCGACGGGAACGTGTCAGCCCACGGCTCGGCATCCTTCTACGGCTCGATGGGCGGCAAGGTGCTCTCCGCACCGATCACCCGCATCGTGGGCACCCCTGACGGGAAGGGTTACTGGCTGGTCGGCGCCGATGGCGGCATCTTCACGTTCGGCGACGCCGGTTTCTACGGATCGATGGGCGGACTCAGTCTCAACGCCCCGGTGGTGGGTATGGCGCCCACCAGGGACGGCAAGGGCTACTGGCTGGTGGCCCGCGATGGCGGCATCTTCGCCTTCGGCGATGCCACCTTCCACGGATCCATGGCCGGTAGCGCACTCAACGCCCCGGTGGTCGGCCTGGCTACTGACGCGGCCGGCAACGGCTACTGGCTTGTCGGTACCGATGGCGGCATCTTCGCCTTCGGCGATGCCGGCTTCCACGGCTCGGCGGGCGGCCTGGTACTGAATGCCCCGGTGATGGGCATGGCTACTGACGCGGCCGGCACCGGCTACTGGCTGGTCAGCACCGATGGCGGCATCTTCGCCTTCGGCGGCGCGCCGTTCCGGGGAAGTGCCGGGTCGCTCCAGCTCCAGGCCCCGATGGTCGGGATGGCTGCTGACCACACCACCAACGGCTACTGGCTGGTCGGCACCGATGGCGGCATCTTCGCTTTCGGCGCCCCATTCGACGGCGCCTCCTGACCCGGGCCGGCATGGAATTGCTGCTCGCAAGGACTCACCGAAAGGCTGACAGGGCGTCCCGCCGGGGCGGTGTGGCTGGCTCGGTCGGGATTACCGGACCAGATGATCGAGCTGCCGATGCGGATTAGCCGGCCCAGATGATCGACTGGAGCTCCGAGTACGCCTCGAGGCTGTAGTCGCCGCCGTCTCGCCCGATGCCGCTCATCTTGAACCCGCCGAACGGGGCGTCCATGTTGCGCTGGGCGGTGTTGATCCCGACATGGCCGGCCCGCAGCAGCTTGGCCACCCGGAACGCCCGGGACGTGTCCCCCGAGAACACATAGTCGTAGAGCCCGAATTCCGAGTCGTTGGCGATGGCGATGCCCTCGTCTTCGTCGTCGAAAGGGATGGCCACGACGACCGGGCCGAAGATCTCCTCGCGGGCCGCTGTCATGTCGTTGGAACCGGTAATGAGGGTCGGCTCGACGTAGTAGCCGCGCTCCATGTGCTCCGGACGGCCGCCACCGACCACGACCTCGCCCTCGGTCCGGCCGGACTCGATGTAGTCGAGGATCCGCTGCTGCTGGGCACCGGAGATGACCGGGCCGACCACGGTGGTGGCCTCAGTCGGGTCGCCAACGGTGAGGCGTCCGGCGAAAGCCTTGAGGCCCTCGACCACCTGGTCGAAGATGCTCCGGTGGATGACGGCCCGGGTGGGGGCGGTGCAGATCTGTCCGGAGTGGAATGCCCAGGTGGACCCGATGGCGCCGATGGCGGCCTTCAGGTCGGCATCCTCGAACACGACGGCGGCACCCTTGCCACCGAGCTCCATCAGTAGGCGCTTCATGGTCGGAGCACCGGCGGCGGCAATCCGCTGGCCGACAGCGGTCGAACCGGTGAACGACACCATGTCCACGTCCGGGGTCGACGTCAGCACACTGGCCGGCTCTGGTCCCTGTGAGCACACCAGGTTGATGACGCCGGGGGGGAACCCGACCTCGTCGAGCACCCGGGCCAGTTCGACGATGGCCAGCGGGTCCTGGGGGGCGGGCTTGATCACCACGGTGTTGCCCATGGCGAGGGCCGGCGCCACCTTGCCGGCCATATTGGTCAGCGGAAAGTTGTAGCTGGCGATGGCGGCGACCACCCCCACCGGCTGACGGTAGGCGAGGGCACTGATGAGGCCGCCGGGAGCCAACGGCGTGGCCGCTGTGGCGATCGGGGGGAGCATGGACTCCTGGACGTGGCGGATGTCCCGGCTGTAGCGCTCGAACCTGTCGGCGCTGATCGGGACCTGCATGCGCGAGCCGACCGAGGCGGTGGCCCCGGTCTCGGCGATCACCAACGGGACCAGTTCGTCGTTCTTGGCCCGGATGGCCCGGGCGGCCTCCTTGAGCAGGGCGAGGCGTTCCTCGACCGGGGTGGCAGCCCAGGCCGGGAAGGCCTCACGGGCGGCCGCAGCCGCAGCCTCGGCGTCGGCCACCGACGCGTTGGGGGCCTGACCCACGACCTCTTCGGTGGCTGGATTGACGACGTCGTAGGTGCCCTGACCGGCGTCGACCCACTTGCCTCCGATCAGGAGCTGCGTCTCGTCCTTGGTGACCGTGCTGCCCATGGTGTGTCCCCTGTTCTGGTGGAGGTGGTTCGTGGAGGTGATGTGACGTACTGGAACGCGTGGCGGGAGGTGTCGTGCGTGCGTCGGCTCAGGCGGTGGGGACCGAAGTGTCCACGGTGACGGTATCCGTGCCGGAGCGGAGCAGGGTGCCGGGCAGATTGCCGGTCGGGCGGCCGTCGACCACCGTCTCGATCCCGTTGACCAGGACCCGGACAACACCGATGGAGTCGGCGATGAGCCGGGGGCTGCCGCCGGGCAGGTCCTCCACCAGGGTGGCCGGCTCGGATGCCACCGTCGCCGGGTCGAACACGAAAAGGTCGGCGCGCAAGCCTTCGGCCACCCGGCCTCGGTCGTGCAGGCCGAACAGATCGGCCGGAGCCTGGGTCATCCAGTGCACGGCCTTCTCCAAGGGGACCAGCTTGCGGTTGCGCAGGCAGTCGCCGAGGAAGGAAGTCGGGTAGTTGGAGCCACACATGCGGTCGAGGTGGGCGCCGGCGTCGGATCCGCCGACCATGGCTCCCGGGTCCTTCCACACGTCCACCCGCGCCTCCCACGAGGCGGCGTCGCCGTCGGATGCCTTGGGCCACAGCACCGTCCGCAGCCCGTCGGCGATCACCAGGTCCAACAGGGCGTCGAACGGCTCCTTGCCCTGCTCTTCGGCGATGGAACCGACGTCACGCCAGCTGTATCCGGCGTTCTCCGGGGCGAAGGTGTCGCCGATGATGTAGTTGGCCCAATGGGAGAGGCGGCGGAACACGCCGGCACCCTCGGAGTGGGCCAGCTCGTCCAGCTTGGTCCTCACCGCCGGGTCCCGCAGCTGCTCGATCCGCTGCTCGGCGGGCAGGCCCATCACGTCGCCCCAGCCGGGAATCAGAAAGAGGGCGCAGTGGGTGCGGAAGCTCATGTTCATGGGCACCAGCGTGGGCATGGTCAGGGCCACGATCCTGCCTCCGGCGGTAGCCGCTAGCGATGAGGCCTCGAGCTGGCGGGTCGTCTTGTCCGGGGTACGCGAGTCGACGGTCAGCAGGTTCCAGTTGAGCGGGCGCTTGGCCGTAGTGGTCATGGTGACCATCAGGTCGATCTCCTCGTCGGAAAATGTGTCGAGGCATCCGTCGGTGATGTATTCGAGTGTGGTGCCCGGGTGGTCGCGGACGACTTCGCAGAAGGCCAGCATCTCGCGGCGGTCGGCGAAGCGGGATGAGATGGGATTACCGTCGCCGTCCGAGTGCGTCCGGGACTGCGACGACGAGAAGCCGAGCCCGCCGGCCTCGATCGACTCGGCCAGCAGAGTGGTCATGGCGGCCAGCTCGGCATCGTTCGCCACCTCGGCACCCCGGTCGGGTCCCATCACCCAGCGGCGGATGGCGCAGTGGCCCACCAGGAAGCCGGCGTTGACCCCGAGGTTTCCCTCCAGTCGGCCCAGATACTCGGCGAACGTGGTCCAGTCCCACTCGATGCCATCTTCGAGGGCGACCAGGGGCATGCCCTCCACCTTGGCCATCATGTGGCGGATGTAGTCGTGGTCCTCGGCCTTGATGGGGGCCAAGGTGAAGCCGCAGTTGCCGGCGATCACCGTGGTCACCCCGTGGAGGTTGGATGGCGAGGCCGTCGGATCCCAGAACAGCTGGGCGTCGTAGTGGGTGTGGGGGTCGATGATGCCGGGTGCAACCACGAGGCCCTCTGCGTCGAGATCGGCCGCGGCCTCCTCGGTGACGGTCCCCACAGCGACGATCATCCCGTCCCTGATCCCGACGTCGGCCCGGAAGCCGGATGCCCCGGTGCCGTCGACGACGAGGCCGTTGCGGATCACGTAGTCGAGCATGTGCGGTTCCCTTCGGTGGGGCACGGTGCGTGCGCACGCGGCCCGGTGGGCGTGGGTGAGGCCGGGTGGGCCGTGATGGACGTTCAGGCCCGTGTCCGAGTCCCCCGGAACTGACAGTGCGTCAGATTATTGCACGCGTAGCCACCCGGTGAGCCGGGCACCGCCCTTTGCCGACGGTAAGGTTCGGGCATCCACCACTCGTACTTCCAGAACCACCTGCTGCCGGTCGTGGTCCTCCTGCTCGGCGCCGGACTCACCGTTCGCTTCGCCCACTGGGTGGGCCAGCGCCGACGCCGCTGGATCGACGTCCAGATCCGCCGCCAGATCGAGTCGGGAGAGGTGGCGTCGGAGTCGTTGAAACGCTCGAGGGCGATCAGCGGGGCCGTCGAGTGGTCGGCCGTCGCCCTGGCTTACTTCGTCGCTGGGATCCTGGCCTTCGACTACCTGGGGATCCCGTTGACGACCCTGGTTGCCCCGGCCACCGTCATCGGGATCGGTCTCGGTTTCGGTGCCCAGCAGATGGTCGGGGACCTGCTGGCCGGCTTCTTCCTGTTTGCCGAGCACCAGTTCGCCTTCGGCGACGTCATCCGCCTGTCTACGCCCGGCCAGACCACCGGAATAACCGGGACGGTCGAGGAACTGACCTTGAGGGTCACCAAACTGCGCACCCAGCAAGGTGAGCTGGTGGTCGTGCCGAACAGCGCCCTGCGCCAGGTCACCAACCTGTCCAAGGACTGGTCGCGTGCAGTCATCGACATCCCGGTGGCCGTCACCGAGGACCTGGAGCAGGTCACCGGGACCTTGAAGGCCGTGGTCGAGACGATGGCCGCCGACCCGGCCTGGTCGGACCTCATCCTGGGTGACCCGGTGGTGGCCGGGGTCGAGTCGATCGATGTCGGGTACGTGCAGCTCCGCCTGATCGCCCGCACCTTGCCCGGCCGGCAATTCGAGGTGGCCCGCGAGATCCGGTTCCGGGCGTCGATCGCCCTCCGGTCGGCAGGCATCGCCTCGCCCGGGGTCGGTCTGACCGGGACCAAGGCCAATCCGTGAGTGACGACGACTCCGGCAGCGACGGCACCTCGGGCGATACTTACGGGTGGGACACCGGGTCCGAGCCCTCCAGCGGATCCACTCCCCGGATCGCCGACCCAGTGCCCCGCAGCCGACTGGTCGGTCTCATGGCCGAACCGGTGTCACGCTCGGTGCCGATCCGTCGGTCGACGCTCCTCATGCTGGTGGCATTCCTCGGATTTGGCACCCTGAATTATCTCTACCCACCGAACGCCTCGGCGAAAACGTCCCCCGACCCGAGCGGTGGCATCTCGGGCACCTTCATTCCCGTGGCGACGACGCCCACCACGCACCCGGCAATCACCACGACCACCACCTCGCGTCCCGGCGGGGCGGATGCCACCACCACGTCGACCACCACGACCCGTCCGACCTCGACGACCTCGACGACCTCGGCGACCACGACGTCCACCAGTGCTCCGGTCGGTTCGACGACGACTACGACTTCCCGGGGCGTGACCACCACCACCACGACGACGACCCTGGGTACTTCCACCACCACCACGACGGCAGTCCCTTAAGTCCCAGCGGCCAGACCGTCCTTCAGAGGCTCAGTGATGCCTGGGCGCTGGCGATACGCTGGGTCCGTGATCGTCCTCGTGCATGGCGTACCGGAAACCGCAGACCTGTGGGACCACCTACGGGAAGGTCTCGACAGTGCGTCGGTGGCACTGTCGATGCCCGGGTTTGGATGTCCCCGCCCGGGGGACTTCGGAGCCACCAAGGACGACTACGTCGAGTGGCTGATGGGCGAGCTCGACCGCATCGAGGGTCCGATCGATCTGGTCGGCCACGACTGGGGCGCCGGCCTCACCTTGCGAGTGGCCACGGCCCACGGAGCCGGGCTGCGATCGTGGGCCGCCGACGTCGCCAACATCCTGCATCCGGAGTACGTATGGCACGATTTCGCCCAGATCTGGCAGACCCCGGGCGCCGGTGAGGACTTCTTCCGTGACCAGTTGGCTCAGCCGACCGGTGACCAGGGCGCGGTGTTCGAGGCGTTCGGGGTGCCGTCCGCCGACGCCTCGATCCTGGCCGGATGGGCCGACGAGACCATGGCGTCGTGCATCCTCGACCTCTACCGGTCGGCCACGCCCAACTGTTACGCCACCTGGGGTCAGCAGGTGGCCCCGACCGCGGCGCCAGGCCTCGTGCTGCTGCCGTCTGACGACCCTTTCGGAAATGCGGCCCAGTCGGTTGACGTAGCCCGGATGTTGGGGGCCCGTCACGAGGTGCTCGACGGATCCGGCCACTGGTGGGCCCTCCAGAACCCCGCCCAGGCTGCCGCCGTGCTCAACGGCTTCCACGCGTCGCTGACCTGACTGCGGACCGAGTGGTCGACTACCAGGCCAACGGGTCGCCGCCGAGCCAGGTGCCCTGTTGGTCGAGCACCTCCAGGCGGGTGAACGACGTGCGATCGGCGGTGCCCAACTCCCGGTACCGGTCCAGCTGGAACTTTGTGCTCGCCCGGGCCGTAGGCGAAGTCGCTGGCCTTGGCCGGGTCGAACCGGTCGTCGAACACCCAGCCCACCGAGGTGATCACCACGAAGGGTCCCGACGGTCGCCGGGCTTGCGGAGCGAAGGCGGGTCTGGATCGCCGAATGTCCAGCCAGTTGGCCTCCCCGCGGTGGCTGATCGGTTCCAGCACGCCGGACCACGACTCGGCCGCTCCGGCGAGGTAGGGGACGGCGTCCACTCCGGCGTCGAACACTCTGCCGGCGGAGGCCTCGTCGGCGTGCAGGCCCAGCACGACCCATTCGGCGCCTGCTGTGCCCCCGGTTACCGGTTGGCCAGGGGGATGACCCCGTCGCCGAAGCCGGCGATCTGGTCCACGAGCTCTTCGACCGAATGGGCCGGGAACCGCACCTGGACCTGGCCGCAGCCGGCCTCTCGGTAGGGGGCCAGGTACTCGGCGAGCCGTTCGGCCGATCCCTGCACGGTCCCGGGTGGCAGCTCGTGGCCGGCCGGTGGTGTCCCGAGGTAGAGCGGGAAGGAGATCGACCCGATGTCGAGGGGGGAGCCTTCGCGGTACTCGGCCCGCAGCTGGCGCAAGCTGGCCAGCAGCTCGACGTTCGGCCCGACTGACTGCGGCAGCCAGCCGTCGGCGAAGCGGGCGGTGCGCCGCAGGGCGGCCGGTGACGACCCGCCCACCCAGATCGGCGGGCGGGGGGAGCGCACGGGACGGGGCTTGAGCCCCACACCGCCGGCCGGCCAGCGCGGCCCGGGCAGCTCGGGGAACTCACCCGTCAGGCCTAGGGCCAGGCCGACCACGGCCTCGTCGGTCGCCGGGCCACGCTCTTCGAAGGCCGGACCCATCAGGTCGAACTCCTCGTTGACGTGGCCGGCGCCCACGCCGCAGATGACCCGGCCGTGCGAGAGCACGTCGACGGTGGCGAACTCCTTGGCGGCCCGCAGAGGGTGGCGCAGGGCGGCCACGTAGATGTGGGAGAGGAGGTGGATCTCGGAGGTCACCGCGGCCAACCACCCGAGGGTGGCGATGGTGTCGTACCAGACGGTGCTCATGGCTCCAGCCAGGCGGTCGGGGATGAAGGTGTGGTCGCACACGCCGACGTAGAAGAAGCCGGCAGCCTCGCAGGCCAATGCCACCCGGGCCAGTTCGTCGGGACCGGCCGCGGCCTCCCAGGGCTCGGCGTAGATGGTCGACTGCGACTGGATCGGCAGTTGCATCCCGAACGAGGTGGTCCCGACGGGCAGCACCGTCACAACGTCGGCGGGCGGGGAGTAGGGCGAGTCGGTCATCGGGTGCACCTCGCGTGCTCGGGCCCACAGGTCGTAGGGCGGATAGTCGGGGATCGTGGGTGGTTGCGGGCTGCCTGCACCGACGTGCCTAGGCCCCGTCCAGCGCGTTGGCGAGTTCCTCGGCCAGAGCGTCGGCCGTGCCGAACCGGGTGGCCAGCACGCGGGCCCGCTTGTAGGCGAGGTGGGCGGGGACCTCCCACGTGAAGCCCATGCCGCCGTGGACCTGGAT
>Ga0075017_100002979_pt1 | contig 10649 bp, 12 predicted proteins | sample AleBraG_ABR_2012_FD_71475 | JGI IMG/M metagenome (GOLD analysis project Ga0075017, IMG submission 71475) | Freshwater sediment microbial communities in response to fracking from Pennsylvania, USA - Alex Branch Run_MetaG_ABR_2012 | ecosystem: Environmental > Aquatic > Freshwater > Creek >... | reverse complement strand
TTTTTTGGCGCAGGCTCACAGGCCTTCCCGCTGGCGTTCAGCACGGTTCTGCGGCGTGCGCGTGAACATTTCAATGAGATAGTCGTGGAGGCAGTCGTAGAGCTGGCGCTGGAAGGTCCACTCGAATTGCGGGTGGTCGAGATCGCGGGGGTGCATGTCGAAGTAGTAGGTGTGCACGGGGACGGGCGAGTTCTTGAATTGAATAACGACCTGGACGCCCTCTCCGTTGGGCTGCGCGGAGAAATCGAGCAGCGGGTGCTCGTAGAGGCGGAGCTGGTTCTCGACTCGTTGGAGACGGGTTTCCGGCACCAAGGGATTGTAACGTGGAGGGAGATGCGAGTACCGACTGCACGGTATCGAGCACCCACTACCCAGTTTCCAGTGTCCAGTTCCCTGTTCTCAGACTTCTTGGTAGAGCAGTTAAGATTTCCCGGATCCCGCCTTGTTGGCAAAATCAGTGAACAGCGGTGTCCGGCCCTGAAAGTCGCAGGACAAAAGATTTGAGCCGTAGAGCCGTTCGGCTCTCGGCTCCGCGAACGAAGCCATGCTACTCTCCAGTACGCTGTAACTACACTCGTTCCAAGGAAAACGAAAAAAATGATTCGTCGCACGTTTCGAGTCAAACTCTTCTGCCTGGGAATTCTCTTATTTCTGCTATCAACCATGGCGGCACAAGATACGGGAAACGGGGTAGCCATCATCAACGGTGGACGCAATGCGATATACACCAAGGTCCCCTCGCACGTCTCGACTCCATCCGTACCTTCCGACCCGCAGCTGGTGAAAATCTACAGCAACCTCGGAACGGGAAAAAATGTTTACAACGGTATCGGCGGATATGGAATTCTTGGAAAAAATGCGGGCCAGCCCTGGCCAGAATCGGTAGCGCGCGGTTTTCGTCCGACGGCGAACCACACAGTGACTGAGATCGACCTGGGCATCACTTATGTGCAAGGCACTAACATTGTCGTAGTGAGTCTGAACGAGAACGATGCCAAGAACCATATTCCCGGCAAGGCGTTGCATACCTGGAGATTCAAGAATCTGCCTGCCTTCGGAACTTGCTGTACCCTGCAGGTGGCCAAGTTCGCCAAGGGAATTCCGGTGAAGAAGGGCTTGATGTATTGGGTGGTTGTCAGTCCGGACCAGCAGTTTCAGGATACTTACGACGTCTGGAACAACGACGCCAACGGGCAGCAAGGACCATTTTCCAACAACATCGGATCTGGCTGGGAGAAGCAAAGCCTCCAACAGCTTGCGAATTTCGGCGTATTCGGCAGGTAACCTGCTCCGATCACTCGCCTTACCAGGGATTGCACCCCCTATTCGTAGCGGAGGGCCTCGATGGGGTCGAGGCGGGCGGCCTTGATCGCGGGCAGCATGCCGCTGACGATGCCGACAAAGCTAAGGATGGCCGTCGACCAAATCAGAGTTGTGGAGTCGATGATGAGGTGGATGTCGCCTTCGCTGGCGTCCTCCATGAAAGCGCTCCACAGGGTGAGTGAGCCGACGGACCATGAGATGAGATAGGCGAGAATGACCCCTGCAACGCCGCCGATGAACGTGATGACGAGGGCTTCGGCCAAAAATTGAAAGAGGATGTGCCAGCGGCGCGCGCCCAGGGCCTTCTCGACACCGATCTCGCGGGTGCGCTGCGTCACCGAGACCAGCATGATGTTCATGAGGCCGACGCCGCCTATGCCGAGGGTGAGCATTCCGATGAAGCCGAGAAGCACTTTGATGCCGATGGTGATTACGGTCAGGTCGGCGAGGTCCTTGACGGCGTCGAAGACGAAAATTGCACGCTCGTCTTTAGGATCGAAGCTGTGGTGGAAGGCCATGGATTCACGCACAGCTTTTACGACTTTAGCGTGTTCGCCTTCGTAGTCGAGGGCGATGCTGTCGAGATAGTAGGTGTTCTTCAGGTCTCCCATGGCGCTGTACGGGATGTAGACCGAGCCATTCATGTTGTCGTCGCCATCCTGGAGCATGCGCTTCATGACGCCGACTACTTTGTAGGAGATGCCCTCGATGCGGACGGTATCGCCAACGGCGTTCAAGCCGGAGAACAGTTTCTTCTTCACATCGCTGCCGAGAACTGCAACGCGACTGTGGGTGAAGTCCTCCTGCTCGCCGAAGAAGGCGCCTTCGGCGATTTCGAGATCACGAATCCGCTGATAACTGGAGTAGATTCCCCGAACGCCGTAGGTGCCGCTACGCGTACCATAGGCGACCAGAGTTTGCTTGTTGGCCTCCGGAGAGATGCGCTTGATCATGGGGACTTCGGCGACGAGATATTCGAGGTCATCTCGGGTAAGGCGAATCTGCGTTCCGGCTTTGCTGCCGCCCGCCTGTAATGAAGTGCGGCCCGGAAACATGGCGATCAGGTTGCCGCCAAACGTGCGAAAGGCCACCATAAGGCCGTTCTGGAAGCCGGTGCCGTAGGCGAGCAGCAGAACGACGGTGGCGATACCCCAGGCCATGCCGAGCATGGTGAGCAGCGAGCGTCGACGGTTGTAACGCAGCGCGTTGTAGGCCTGGCGATAGAGATCGCGAAACATGATTACTCCTGGCGCAGTGCTTCTACGGGAGGAAGCAGTGCGGCCTTGCGTGCAGGATAAAGGCCGGCGACGATACCTGCAATCGCCAGAGAGAGAATTGCCGTGACGGCGGAGGTCGGCACGATGCGTGGGGTGTCGAATCCTTCGGGTGAGGGCAATTGTGCGAGCGCGGTTACAAAGGCGATGGAAATGGTAAGGCCGATACCTCCGCTGAACGCGGTGAGAAATGCGCCCTCAATGAAAAATTGCGTCAGGATGTTGCGATGGGTGGCGCCGAGTGCCTTGCGCAAGCCGATCTCTTTGGTGCGTTCGGTGACGGAGACCAGCATGATGTTGATAATGCCGATCGCGCCGAGCGCCAGGGTGACCAGTCCGACGACGCCGAGGAACCAGTCCATGGCGTCGAAGATCTTGGCGACACGCTGGGAGTTCTCGATGGTATCCCATTCTTCGAAAGCGTCTTCCGTCTTGGGATCGAAGCCATGGCGGCGAGCCAGAATGTCGCGCACCTCCAGTTTGGCGGCGAGGTGCTGATCTTTGGTGATCGGGCGGTAGTTAATGAATGAGACCGCATTTTCCGAATTTTCCGTCTTCAGGGGAAACAGCATGCGCATGGTTTCGACGGGAACGAAGATGCGCCCATTGGTGCCGTTGTTTCCTTCCTTACCAATCTTCTGAACGACGCCGATCACGTCAAAACGGATGCCGTTCAGGAGGATGGTGCTGCCCACGGCGGGGCGGCCGGGAAACATGTTCTTGAGCAGTTCCCAGCCGACGACGGCGACGCGGCGATGCTCGTTGTTGTCCTCATCATTGAACCAGCGGCCGGGTTCGACGGGCACGTTGCGTATTGTGTTGTAGGTAGGAGCCACGCCGAAGACCTGGCCGTTGGTCGAGCCATAGTCGCTGACGGCGCGGATGTCTTCGCGATTGAGCACGGGCGAGATAGCGCGCAGGAACTTCGCCTTGTCGCGGATTTCGAGATAGTCGTCGTAGGTGAAGTTGTAGCGGCGGCCAGACTGCATACTGCCTTCGACGGCGGGGATGCGGCCCGGGAAAACGAACATAATGTCTTGGCCGAGATTTGCCAGATTCTTTTGCTGACCGCTGCGGAAACCTTCGCCCAATCCAACAAGAAGAAGCAGAGAACCCACGCCCCAGGCGATCCCGAACATGGTGAGGAACGAGCGCAGCTTGTGGCCCCACAAGGTGGCCATGGACTGGCGGACGATATCGATAAGAGTGCGCATGGGATGTGCCCCCACCCGCCGGGTGGCAAATGGGGGCCCGAATCAAGTCACGGCAGGGGGTCTCAAGTCCCACCGGTACTCTCTAGCCTGTAATACGGAAAATCTCGAGGGGGAGTTCCCGCATTGTTTACATGCTTAGACTCGGAAGCAAGCCAGAAGGTTAGCCGCGAGAAGCATGCCTTGGGTGGCGCGAAGGGTCGTGTTTGCAGGGGATCGCGCATCGGAGTTTGGTGCGAAAAAAAGTGCATTTCGTGTCTCGCCGGCCGTTATTCGTCCCAGAGTGCTCACGCAGGAGACCGGAGCACGTCTATATACACCGCGTGGGAGCTGTGATTTCCCCGTTTCCCGGGTCCAGAGTCACCCTGAGATCAAAATAAGGAGCAAATGCCGTGTTCAAACACCGTCTGTCCGTCGCCTCGTTGTTGCTGATGATTTTGATGTCCGCTACAGGTTTTGCTCAGTCCTTTGTGCTGGACTTGCCCCGGCAGAGCCAACGCTCAGTCGTGACCCAGCGGGTGGGGGTCACTGACATCACAGTTTCTTACCACCGGCCGGTGGTGAATGGCCGCAAAGTGTGGGATGGCCTGGTACCTTACGGGCAGGTGTGGCGCGCGGGCGCGAATGAGAACACGACGATCAAGTTCAGCACCCCGGTAAGCATCGAAGGACAGGCCCTAGAGATGGGGACTTATGGGCTGCACATGATTCCGACGGCGGATCAGTGGACCATTATCTTCTCGAAGAATTCCACGTCGTGGGGAAGCTTCACCTACGATCAGAAGGAAGACGCACTGCGAGTGACGGTAAAACCGCAGACGAGCGACATGCACGAAGCGCTGGCGTACGACTTTGACGACGTGAAGGCGACGTCGACCCTGGTGACGCTGCGCTGGGAAAAGGTTGCAGTGCCGTTTAAGGTGGAAGCAAAGACTGACGAACTGGTGGAGGCAAGCCTGCAGAAGCAGTTGCGCGGGCTGGCGCAGTACACGTGGATAAGCTGGGACGATGCGGCGAATTATCTGCTGGCCGCGAAGGTCGATTTGCCGCAGGCGCTGAAGTATTCGGACCTGTCGATTCAAAACGAGGATCGGTACGACAACGAGATCACGAAGTCAAAGGTTCTGACGGCGATGAATCGCAAGGAGGATTCGGTTGCCGCTCAGAAGAAGGCGCTAGATCTGGCGAGCCCATTGCAAGTTCATCTTTTTGCCCGCGGCCTGCAAGGGGAAAAGCGCAGTGATGAGGCATTTGCGATCTTCCGTGAGAACGCGAAAAAGCATCCGGACCAGTGGTTCGTGCATTCGGGGATGGCGCGAATCTATTGTTCGCAGGGGAAGTTCGACGATGCCGCGAAGGAGATGAAAGTAGCGCTGGCGAGCGCTCCGGACAATCAAAAGGTCTACGTGGACGGCCTGGTGAAGAAGCTGGAGTCGAAGCAGGATATTAACTAAGCAAAGTTTCAAGGTTTCAGAGTTTCAAGGTTTCGGGGCGGGCAGTCATAAGAGCGCTGCTCGCTCTAAAACTTGTAGTCACCGCCTTGTGAGGAAGACGTGATTTACTCCTGAAGAAATTGTGTGGCCGAGCGTGCGGAAACGGGAGGAAATGCAGATTCCTCGCATGTTCTCGCCGCGCTAGCGCGGTTACGAACGGCTCGGAATGACAAATCATGGGAGGCTTTGCGGCACGCCTGAAGGCGTGCCCTCCCACTTTGAGTCCTTGCGGGACGCGGGAACACAAAGGGTCCCCATTCGACTCCCCTCGCGGCTGCTCGGGTTCGCTCAGGGCAGGCTCTCGACTTCGCTGGGGACGACAGGAGAGGAGCTCCTTATCTCTTGACCGGAACGGCTTTTTCTTCCGTGTCTGCTACGGGCTTCGCCTGCGGGTCGGGATACTCAAAGACGCCGCGTCCGGCTTTGCGGCCCAGGCGTCCGGCCTTCACATACTGCACGAGCAGCGGCGACGGACGGAATTTCTCGCCGAGGGTGCGGTGCAGGTATTCGAGGATGTGCAAGCGCGTATCGAGGCCGACGAGATCGACGAGTTCAAACGGTCCCATGGGATGATTGAGGCCGAGCTTCAGAGCCTTGTCGATGTCGGCGGCTGAGGCAATTCCCTCCTGCAGCATATAGAAAGCTTCGTTGCCAATCATGGCGTTGATCCGGCTGGTGATGAAGCCGGGCGCCTCTTTGATCACGACGACTTCCTTGCCCATGTGTTTACCGACTTCGACGGCGGTGGAGAGCGTGTCGTCGTCGGTTTCGAGCGCGCGCACCACTTCGAGCAACTTCATCTTGTGCACGGGATTGAAGAAGTGCATGCCGAGGCACTTTTTCGCGCGGTAGGTAACGCTGGCAATTTCGGTGATGCTGAGTGACGAAGTGTTCGATGCCAGGATGGTTGGCGGACGGCAGACCTTGTCGAGCAGGGTGAAGATTTCGATCTTCGACTCCATCTCTTCGGGGACAGCTTCGATGACGAGATCGGCTTCGCGCGCGGCCTGCTCGACGGAACTGGCGTACTCGAGGCGGGAGAAGGCGGCGTCGGCGGATTCGGCGGTAACTTTTCCCAGTTCAACGGCCTTGTCGAGGTTGCCGCGGATTTCAGTTTCGGCGCGGCGAAGAGCGTTGGGCAGCAGGTCTTCCAGGATGGTACGATAGCCGCCGAGAGCGGCGGCGTGGGCGATGCCTCGGCCCATGATGCCGGCGCCGATGACCGCAATGGTCCGGATCTCGGCCAATTACTTCGCTCCCTTTTCGAGATGCGCCATCACCCCGTCAAAACTTGGGTCGGACTTGTGCATGTATTCGGCGAGGCGCCTGCGCTCTTCCTCGGACATGTAGGGGATGGTGGCGCTGATGCGGCGCAGGGTGGCGGCAATGTCGTCGACGTAATTCATCAAGCGAATGAGTTCTCCGGTTGCGGACATGAATTCTCCTGAATTTCTTAATGCGTGCTTTTGGTGTCGCGTCTGGACACTGCGGTAGCGAAGCGCTGCGCCACAGCGGTGTCGTTCGTGACAGGTGAACCCACTATTTTCAACGGAGCGGAGGAATTAGTAAAGCGAAGTTCGGGGCACGCCCTGATGGCTGACCGCGTCCGGCGAAGGAAGCGTGAATCCGGAGACGAAGAACCGGAATCTCTTACTGTGCAGCAAAACATTTTACGGGCGTCGTTGCTCGGCGCTGACGGCACGCGAGACCAGAATCCAGTTAGGAGCGGGAAATATGGCAAAGCTTGACGGAAAGGTGGCAGTTATCACCGGCGGAAATAGCGGAATCGGACTAGCCACAGCGAAGCGCTTCGTTGACGAGGGCGCGTTCGTGTTTATCACCGGGCGACGCCAAAACGAACTCGATATTGCCGTGAAACAGATCGGCAAGAACGTCGTGGGGGTGCAAGGAGACGTTTCAAAACTCGCCGACCTCGATCGCCTCTACACGGCGGTGAAACAGCAGAAGGGACGGATCGACATTCTATTCGCAAATGCAGGAGGCGGAGAGTTTGCTCCATTGGGAGCGATCAGCGAGGAACATTTCGACAAGACGTTCAATACCAATGTCAAAGGAGTGCTGTTTACTGTACAGAAAGCGCTGCCGTTGCTGACGGAGGGCTCGTCAGTGATTTTGAACGCTTCTATCGCAGGCTCCAAAGGATTTCCGGCTTTAAGCGTGTATAGCGCGACTAAAGCGGCATTGCGATCATTCGCGCGCAGCTGGACGCAGGACCTGAAAGATCGCAAAATCCGCGTAAACGTCATCAGCCCCGGCTCGGTTGAAACACCGGGACTGAACGGTCTGGCCAAGAACGAGGCGGAAGCCAGTCAAATGAAGAACGCTTTCCTTTCCATCATTCCCATGGGTCGATTCGGCGAATCCGACGAAGTTGCGAAAGCGGCTTCATTTCTGGGATCAGACGACAGTAGCTTCATCACTGGAATCGAACTGTTCGTCGACGGCGGTACAGCCCAGGTGTAAGTGGTAACGAGCAACAGCCTCGGGGCACCCTGGGAATCGAAGCAATGGCGAAAGCTCTCGCGCGACGCGCTTGGCCTGACAAGATCGAAAAGTGACTTGCGTAACAATTCTTGTCAACGGCTATATGGCGGGAAACACGCGTGTTAGCGGCGTGATAGCAGCGATCAATTGTTTTAATTTGTCCTTTGCATCACTCGTCTAATCTAATGGGGATGAGTGATTCAGTCATGAGTGACAGATTAAAGAAGCGATACATTTTTGCCAGCGACTTCGATCAGACCCTGACGTTCAACGACACGGGGTATGTACTGAGCGAATTGTTGGGGATTCCGACGGACGAGTTCGAACGCAAGATTACGGGCATGGCTAAGCTGAACCTGGTGCAGCAGGGAGCAGAGCTTGCTTATCTGCTGCTGCACGACCCGGAATTTCGCGGCAAGGTGCGGAAGGAACATCTCTACCAGGTGGGCAAGATCATTCGCCTGAAGGAGAACATCGAACTGCTGCACAAGATTCTGGACAATGGAATCGACGGCTATCATTTCGATTTCTACGTACTCTCGGCGGCTCCGGAGGAAGTGATCCATTCGGCGCTCGAGGGAATCGTGCCGCGCGACCACATTTTTGGGACGAAGTTCGCTTATAAGCCGAACGGCGAGATCGAGCGCATTGAGCGCGCGACAGCCGGCTACGGAAAAGTTGCGATGCTCGACCAGCTGCAAAGAAATCTGGAATTGGGGCCGGACCAGATCGTGTATGTGGGCGATGGCAGCTCCGACATTCACGTGATGCTGCACGTGAACACGCGCGACGGTTTCACCATTGCCGTTTCGGAATCGAAGCGGGTGACGCAGATCGCCAAGCGGACGATTCTGAGCACGAACACGCTGGCGGTGCTCGCGCCGATCCTGGAAGAGATCGTGGGCTGGCCGCGGCTGAAGATCCGCAAGCTCTTCGAATCGCATGGGTTGTTGATCCAGGAGTGGGATCGGGTCCGTACCGACTGGCTCACCCTGCGTTCCGCCGAGTCGGGCCGCACCCAGGCGGCCAGCGCGATTTGATGTAATATCCCCTGCATGCTTCGTGACAAAAATCTGATTCCGCTTTCGCATCAGCATCAGCATGCGCTGGCGGTGTGCGTAAGGATCGATCGCGCTCTGCAGGCGGGCGTGATCGATCTGGAAGCCTGGCAGGCGGAGATCGCCCAAATCTATAACCAGGAGATTGGCATTCACTTCACGGCGGAGGAGGAGATCCTCTTCCCGGCGGCGAGACGGTGCGAGGGATTGTCGCCGCTGGTGGATGAACTCCTGCGGGAGCACTCCGTACTGCGCGAATATTTCGTGCAGGCGAGCGTGGGCAGCATGAGCCTGGGCGATCTGAAGAGCTTTGGAGAGAAATTGTCGGCGCATATCCGCAAAGAAGAGCGCCAGCTCTTCGAGGGCATGCAGACCGCGATGGGAGCCGAGGAGTTGGCGGCTCTGGGAGCAGCGCTGGAGAAGGCGCTGGCGAGTGCGTCGAAGGCCTGCGTGTTGCCCACCCGGGCGACGCGCATACGGTCGAGAGTGGCGATGAAGGCGTGAGTTTTGTCTTTCCCACTCATTCGCAAAGAGCGAATGAATGGGGCACCCACGGCCTTAGTGGCATCGGTGAAATTCGTCGTGACGCACAAAAATGCAGATTCCTCGCTCGCTCTCGCCGCGCAAGCGCGGTTACGAACGGCTCGGAATGACAAGGAAGAAGAGCTTGTCGGAACGGCTAAAGCTGTGCCCTCCCGGCGGTCCTTGCTGCGGAGCGGCACGCCTGAAGGCGTGCCCTGATACGAAGCTCGTGTCCCCGCAACCGGAAGAACGGTTCGTGGAATCCCACCCTCTTCGCAAACTGCGCGAAGTAGGGTGGGGCACCCCGCTGCGTGCCTTGATCGAAGAAGAAAAAGTCACCCTCGGTAGAGAAGACGCGGCAGCAACTTGAACGCCCAAATCACGGCGAGAAGAATGGCAGAGGCTACTACCCAGATTTTCAGTACCTGCTCCCAGTCGAGAGGGAGACGTTTTACGACGGTCATTTGATCTGACAGGAATTCCCGTTTCCTCTCCACAAGAAAGGTCCCCGTGGGTATGAGGGGGATCCAGAGCAGTACAACGAACACGGTTGTCCTAAAGCGCTCTATACCGGTTTCCCGGTCAAAGACCAGGCCAGCCTTTCCAAACCGCTTGCGGCCGATGCCCTGGGGATGAAGAACAAAGAGAGATCCAGGATCCTTAGCCAGTTCCTCTTTGCGCTGCTCTTCCTCGTTGCGAAAGGCGTTCAATCGTTCGGTGCTGTTGATTTGTCGCCGGGCAAGCTCGTTGTTGAGTGCCGCGGTGGCTTCAGGGGTCAGCTGTTCTGGGCTCAACGCCAGGCGAAGTAGCTCTTCGTCAGTCATGGCCTGATATTCCGCTGCTAATTCATGTATCTCCACGCGGGAATGTTAGTCTCCCCTACTTGCTTGTACAACCACCTCGTCCGATCGCGCTTAGTGTGGCGCAATTCCGGGGTTCGCACTACCCTTCCAGCTTAAAGCGGGTTTCGGCGAGCGCGTAGAGGCGGCGCCAGACCAGGCGGTTCATGGTCACGACGGCGCCAGCCATCAGAATCGTGGCGGCGATCAGGAGATCGAAATTTCCTCCGTCGGTAGCCTGGCTGATGGTTGAGCCGAGGCCGGTCGTCGAATAAATCTGTCCCTTGAAATGAAAATATTCGGCGATGATGCTGGCATTCCAAGCGCCTCCGGAAGCCGTGATCAGCCCGGTGACAAGATACGGGAAGATGCCGGGGAGGATAAGTTTGCGCCAGCGCTCCCAGCCGTTGATGCCGAAGATGGA
>Ga0075017_100002978_pt1 | contig 10650 bp, 9 predicted proteins | sample AleBraG_ABR_2012_FD_71475 | JGI IMG/M metagenome (GOLD analysis project Ga0075017, IMG submission 71475) | Freshwater sediment microbial communities in response to fracking from Pennsylvania, USA - Alex Branch Run_MetaG_ABR_2012 | ecosystem: Environmental > Aquatic > Freshwater > Creek >... | reverse complement strand
CGAACCGCCAAACGCCATGCCATTTCCCTCGCTGGCGGCGACCTTTCGCGCTTCGACAAAGTGATTGCCGACGTCACCTGCTGCGGCCGTGTGCCCCGTGGCAAAGCCTTGCTGCGTAGCGGGGCCAAAGTCGGCCATCACGTATACGTCACCGGCAAACTCGGTGCTGCCGCTCACGCGCTTTCCGCCGGCAAACCAATCCTTCCCATTCCCCGTCTCGCTGCCGGCATCGCCCTCCGCAAACTCGGTGTTTCGGCGGCCATCGATATTAGTGATGGCCTCTCGCTCGATCTCGCCCGTCTCTGCGAAGCGTCAAGGGTTTCCGCAGCAATCAAGTCCAGCAGTCTCCCGCTGGCCCGCCAGGCGACACTCCAGGAAGCCCTACATGGCGGCGAAGACTACGAACTCTTGTTCACTGCCCCGCCCACAATAAAAGTGCCCGCCGCTATGACTCAGATTGGCATCGTTACTCGCCAAAAGGCTCGCAATCGTGTTTTTCTTGACGGCCACCCGTTACAATCCAAAGGGTTTGACCATTTCGCATGAATCATGATCCGGAAGCAGATGCAGTTCTCGATTTGATTGAGGCCTTTCGCCGTTCCAAGGTCATGTTTACGGCCGTCCAGTTGGGGATTTTTGAACAACTGGCCATCCTGCCGCAGACGTGCAGCGCCCTCGCCGTGCAACTCTCGCTCGATCGCAACGCGCTCTCGCGGCTTCTCAATGGCTGCGTATCCCTGGGCCTCCTGGAACGCGACTTCGATCAGCCCGATCTATATCTAAACACCAAAGCCGCCACCCGCTTCTTGACCAAGGCGAGCCCTGAGACCCTTGCCGGCTACATCGTCTATTCGGATCAATCGCTCTACAAGCTTTGGGATCACCTGGGCGATGCGGTCCGCGAAGGCTCCAACCGATGGACCCAGGCCTTTGGCAGCCGCTCCGCCTTATTCGACCACTATTTCCGCAACGAAACATCCACTCGCAGTTTTCTCGCCGGCATGCATGGCTTCGGTCAACTCGCCTCGCCGCGCATCGTAGCTGCCTTCGATCTCTCGCGCTTCAAACATCTTGTCGATTTAGGCGGAGCGACCGGCCATCTCTCCATCGCCGCCTGCAAAGCCTATCCCAACCTGAAGGCTACCGTGCTCGATCTGCCGCCCGTGGAAAAATTCGCGCTCGAACACATTGAGCAATCCGAGTTTCGCGACCGTCTCGACTTCGTCAAAGGCGACTTCTTCGCCGACGATCTCCCCAAAGCCGACCTCTATGTCCTGGGCCGCATTCTGCACGATTGGGACGACCCTAAAATCGATATCCTGCTACGCAAAATCGTCTTTGCGCTGCCGCGACAAGGCGCTCTGCTCGTTACCGAAACACTGGTTGATGACGACCGCAACGGCCCCGTCTACACGCTGATGCAGGATTTAAACATGCTCGTCTGCACCGATGGCCGCGAGCGCACCGAAGCCGAATACTCTGCGCTTCTGCGCGGGGCCGGCTTCTCCACCGTGCATTTCCGCCGCACCGACTCCCTCGTCGACGCCATTCTCGCCATCAAAAACTAAAATCGAATGCCACAACCCACAGTAGAAAAACTGTCCTATGCCGGCTGGCCCAACTGCTACCGTTTGTCAAACGGCGAAACCGAACTCATCGTCACTACCGACATCGGCCCTCGCGTCATGCGCTACGGCTTCAGCGGCGGCCAGAATCTGTTTTTTGAAAAGGCCGATGAACTCGGCAAGTCTTCCGAACCTTGGTGGGCCATGCGCGGCGGCCACCGCCTCTGGATCTCGCCTGAAATTAAACCCGATACCTATGCCCTGGATAACGCGCCCGTCCAAGCCACCTTCGGCAACAACGCCCGCATTTCGTTGCTCCAACCTATCGAGCCCGAAACAAGCCTACAAAAAGAAATGTCGCTCGCCTACGAAGACGCCGGAGTGACCGTTACTCACCGCATCACCAATCGCGGCCCGAAACCGCGCAAGCTTGCACCCTGGGCGCTCAGCCAGATGGCAAAAGGAGGCACCGGAATAGTTTCCTTACCTCCACGGGGCGGCCATAGCGAACAACTCCTGCCCACCAATCCGCTTGTCATGTGGGCTTACACCAATTTCGCCGACCCCCGCTGGCTCTTCACCAACAAATATATTTTGCTTCGTCAAGACCCTGCCCTTCACTCACCGCAAAAGGCGGGCCTCTTCAACATCGATACCCGCGCTGCTTACCTTCTCGGCACAGATCTCTTTATCAAGCGCTGCCAAGCCGACCCCAACGCTTCCTATCCGGATTTCCATTGTTCGTTTGAAATTTTCACGAACGGAGATTTCTTGGAATTAGAAACGTTGGGCCCGCTCGCCGATCTCGCCCCCGGCGCAACCATCGAACATATCGAGCGCTGGTCGCTGCACAAAAATGTGCAACTGGCAGCGCTGAACGAAGGCGAGATTGATCGCATCGTCAAACCGCTATTTTGATTTAAGCTAAGCGGCCACCGCGAGCGCGTCTAGCTCTTTTTCAAAACGTTCCCGTTCCAACGCATACAGTTCCTGCCATCGGCGCGGCCACGCCACATTCTCAGGGCTGCGGATGTGCTTCACATTCTTCAGCGCCCTAACATGCGCCCGCTCGGCCTGAATTTTGTAGCGGTCGAACAGCCTGAGCCTATGATCCTCTTCCGCTGTCCAGTCCATCGGATCGGGCTTGCGCTCAACCAACAGGCCTTCGTAGTACTCGAACGCCCGCTGCCGTCTGAGTAGGATCCACTTCGCATGGGCTGTGTCCGATACCGCCTGAACATCCTGTTCCCGGCACGGTTGATACAACTCGAAGGCACTTTCGAGCAGCGCAAAAAATTCATCCGGGTCTTCATCCGGCAAGAAAAGTCGGCAGGCAGCGCCCCCGTGTTTAAGATTGCTCCGGCTGGCAACGGTCTTGCCGGCTATTGATTTCGGTTGACGTTCATCAGGCATGTGTAGGGTCTTCCTCTCGCCTCTGAGGATGAAACCCCACCGTTCCGCGCCAACAAAAATTTCCCGTTAAGTGATTGGCATTGTGGAAGATAAAAAATTCGCTCCAATTGTGACCGAATTTCTAGTTCTTCGTCCAGGGGCCGGAAACCGCTTGGAATTTCTACTGCAGCCAATCTCCTGGAGGCATGAGCAGGCGATCCAGATCAAAGGCGGCAGCCAAGGCGCGATCCAACTCTTCGAGTCGCGCTCTTTTGAACTGTCCAACAAAGCGGGTCAGCTTGGACTTTGGTAGGCTAACTAACTCGTCGCAATGGACACTACTCGGGTGCTTCAAGCCTTCATCGACTCCAATCGCGACTTGGGTACGCAAGGCGTCATAGCGAGAGTAAACTGGAGCGCAGACAACCGAGGAGAATTTTGAGTCGATCAGAATTTGACGGCTGACGACGACGAACACCCGCTGTTTGCGCGAATCCTGCGTTCCAGTTTTCGTGACCAAGAAGAGATCACCACGCTGCATCTATTTCGGCAATCCTTGGAACTCGAGGACGTCCGACTGCTGGTTTAGCTCATCGGCGACCCGGTCGAGAATCGCTGCATCTTGGGCATCAAGTTTGGATTTTAGCTGCTGTCCGATGTACGATACAGCCGCCCGCTCCAGAAAGGCGGAACGATTATTGTCGAGACGATCAATTTCCGCAAGAAGCGCGCTGGGGAGTGTGACAGATGTCTTGACTTTCATACTCTGATTATACTCTGATCGGGGGAGAATGAGCTGTTTGAGCGCACGGGTCCGTATTGACCAAAATTCACACGGCGGCGCGTTCACAGGCTGAAGCCAGAACAGAAATCTGGAATATTGCACATTGCCGGAACATGCCAACGCAGCATGGTGTCCAACCTAACCATGGGGTTCCTTCAACGAAGGCTGTATATCCCAATTCTGTCTGCCCTTGTATTGTCGATCATAGGCACGCTTTTCTTGTACAGCCTGTGGATCCGAGGAAGGGCGAACGAGTTGCTGACGACTGCGCTTGATCTCACCGCTCAGAAGCACGTGTCAAAGCACTTTGCCAACGTAAGGCGACAATATGGCGATCGACTCCGCACGCTGGGATGCGCGCCTAACGGTTGCTCGTATGAAGTCTCCGTTGACAATCGATTGCTATCCACAATCCAATTAGTCCCGTACACAGAACTGACGGCGCGCTTCGATTTAAGCAGGGGAGGCCACGTTGAATTAATGATGCTGGAATTTAGAGCCGCTCTCAAACGTGGTGGAAGCCCTGTGGTGCACGTGCAGACCGATTTCTGTTACAGCGGTGCGTGCGGCGGCGTCTCCATGCATCCTTGGTCTCAATCCTCGGAGCAGCGACTGAACGGAATAGTCGAACTGAGCCACACGGAAACAACATTGCAGCAAAGGCGGCAAGCTTATGCTTTGTACGTACCTTGTCTGTACCGCCTTGGCGGATGCAAAGACATTGCAGACCTACTACCGACAGTGTGGGTGCGGAAGACTTCCGGTACAGTGGCGTGCCTCATTGCGAACGACAGGGGTTTGGGTCACGACGGTCACGACTACAAGGAGGCAGCCGCTGCGCAAGGGAGCGCAACCGACGATGCGGCGGCCGAAGAGAGTGAGCCCAGTCCGAATGCGACCATTTATGGAAAAGCCATTGATCGAGAAGGACGGCCGGCGAAAGGCTTACATCTACAGGTACGGCCGTTAGATGTGTCGCTGAGCGGAGCGCTTCCACGAACACAAACGAACGATGTTGGCGAGTATCGGTTTGAACATCTTCCGTGGTGGGGAAGATACACGGTTTATGCCGACGATCCAGACGCGGGATTTTCAATGTACGCTGTGGGTCCAGGGAGAGACGGCCATCCTCCAGCAGTCGAAATTACCGCCGAAAATCAGCAGAAGGAACTCACAGTCTACCTGCCGCTCAAAGCCGCTTTTCTTCATGTTCACGTGACAAATCAAAGAACTGGGCTTGTGATCGCTTTGGTACAAGTGAAGACCGTAAGCGCATCTAATCCCGAGTCATGGTATACCGCCGCTGGTCACTCAGATCGAGTGATCTTGATTCCACCTGACAAGGATCACGAGCGGGAGATTTTTCACTGCCTCCACTACGCCAGGAAGGGACAAGCCATTCTGCACCGTCAGGGCCATGGGCGACCATTGCGGCATGTCGCTCCAGTAGCTCATCACAACGGTGTTCACATGTGCGGCCACCATCCGGCTCATTACTTTCGCGCGGGTCGCGGGTGCGCTGTTCCAATGCAAATCGTCCGGAAGTATCGGATGACTCGTGTAGACAGGGCTGTTGTTGTCTCCCTCGCCGGCAAAGAAATAGACGGCCTTGACGGGTTGGCCGTCAGCAAGCAGACCGCGCCATTCGGGATGTATTCCCTGCGCCCAGCAGCATGCGCTCGCTAAGACAACGTTCAGTATGATCGCGAGAGACAACTTCATAACGGAGACATCCTTTTCCTTAATGCGCGCGCTGCCTCGTCTTGGCAACGCATCGTTCCTTCTATTTACACATGTGCATCTGATTTCCGGGAAGGAACCGTTACAGCGGATCGCTGACCGATCACATCACTCGCACTGTTGGCATTTGTTCTCAAGTCTTTGCACGTGCCGCCACTCAGCTTTGGCGTCAGGCAGACGAAAGAAGCGTCGGATCTCTTGCTAGGGCTTTGGTTGCTCTCTGCTCTGGATCGGCTCCGCCTATCTACGTTGAGGTGTGGTGGTAACATCGCTTTACTTCAATCGCTTTGACCCCTTCCACGACTCCAACGCAGATCGAGAGTAGCGCGCGACACAAGGCTTATCGTCACATCGTCCTGCCTTTGTTCCTCGTTTCGGTGATTGCTTATATCGACCGTGTCAACGTCAGCTATGCCGCGCTGACGATGAATGCGGACCTGAAGTTTGGGCCGGACACGTTCGGGTTCGCGGCTGGGATTCTGTTTGCGGGGTATCTGTTGTTCGGCGTACCGGGCGCGTTGATTGCCGAGCGCTTTGGGGCGCGGGCGTGGCTCTCGTGTATTACTGTCGCCTGGGGCGTCATCTCGGGGCTGATCGCTTTCATCCACACGCCGATGCAATTCTTTATCGTCCGATTTTTGTTGGGCGCGGCGGAGGCGAGCTTGTATCCGGTGGCGTATTCGTCGTTCATCCCACGCTGGTTTGGCGCGCGTGAGCGGCCGTTGGCGATTGCGGTGTTGTTGACGTCGCTGCAAGTGTCGGGCATCATTGGCGCGCCGCTGGCAGGGTGGTTACTGGGCGTGCCGGTGTTGGGCTTCAAGGGGTGGCAGGTGCTGTTTTTGCTGGAAGCGTTTCCCGCGATCGCGCTCGGGTTGACGTTGCCGCTGTGGATGGCGGATTGGCCGCATCAGGCGCGCTGGCTGCATCGTGACGAACAGGAGTTCCTGAAGCGGCGTTACGAGCAGGAAGTCGCGGCGAAGCAAACTGCGACGAAGCCGTATACGGTATGGCAGGCATTCGGGGATCGCGAAGTGCTGAAGCTGTGCCTCATCTACTTCTTCTGGACCACGGGATTCTGGGGCTTCAATTACTGGATGCCCACGATTCTGAAAGGTGTCTCACAATGGTCGAATTCGAAGATAGGCGAGGCGCTCGCGATCGCGATGACTATTTCGCTGGTTGTGTCGGCACTGACGGGTTACTCATCTTCGAAGATGAACGAGAAGCGCTGGCATGGCGCAGGGCATTTGTTCCTGGCCGCCGTAGGAATCGCGGGTGGAGCGTACGCGCATGCGCCGCGGGTGTACTTCGTGTTTATGGTGTTGACGGCGATTGGAGTGTATGCGCCGATGTCGGTGTGGTGGTCGTACCCGACGTCGTTTCTCTCCGGCGCGGCGGCGGCGGGCGCGGTTGGACTGATTAATTCCACCGGCAACATTGGCGGATTTGTAGGTCCTTACATCACGGGGTGGATCAAACAAGCGACGGGCTCGTACTTGGGCGCGATGCTTTATCTGGCGGGGTCGCTGGTGATCGCGGCTGGGTTGATTCTGACGTTGCGAAAACGGCTGCCTTCATGAATTGTGTTGGCGGAGGTCTGGAAGACCGATGCCGGCAGCTTCGAATCCGCCGTCGACAGCGAGCGTTTGGCCGTTGATATACGAAGCGGCATCGCTGCAGAGGAAGAGGACGGCGTTGGCGATTTCGTCGACTGTTCCATAACGGCTGAGCGGGATGGCGTCGTGGTAGCTGGCGCGGATCGCGGCGCTATGTACAAGCTTTGCCATGTCGGTCTCCACTGGACCGGGCGCGATGCAATTGACGCGAATGCCGAGGACGCCGAGTTCGATGGCCTGCTGCTTGGTGAGATGGATCAACGCTGCTTTGCTGGTGCCATAAGCGACGCGCAGAGTGCTGGCGCGAAGTCCCGAGATGGAGGCGATGTTGACGATGGTGCCGCCATTGGCGTTGCGCAACATGACTGGCGCGCAGGCTTGGGTGCAGAGGAACGGCCCGTTGAGATTGGTGGCCAGGACATCGTTCCACTCGTCTGTGGTGGTGTCGAGGATTGGCTTGAAGACGGCAATGCCGGCGTTGTTGATGAGTGAATCGAGGCGGCCGAAGTGGTCGGCGGTTTGCGTTACAGCGTCTTGAACTTGTGCTGGTTGAGAGACGTCGCACGCGATTGGAAGCGTCAACTCCCAATGGTCGAGCTTCCGAGTCGCGGCGGCGAGGGTGGCTTTGTCGCGATCAAGGAGGGCGACCCGATAGTCGGCGGTGAGGAGTCTTTCGACGATGGCGAGGCCGATGCCCCGGGCGGCTCCGGTGACGATGGCGACTTTGCCTGGATGTTGAGCGCTCATGAACGGCGTAGGAAGTTTAGCATCTTGGGTGGCGCTGCCTTAGGAACAATTGCGAGTTGTGTGGCCAAGGGCCGACGCCAAATACTTCTCGTAATGGAGGAAGTTCATCGGAACTCCGTATTCTTAAAGGTGGATGCCGAACCGAAAAACTCAGGTGCGCGAGTTGAAAGAATCTGAGCGCCACTTGCGCGTGTTGGCCGCCAGCATTCCGCAGATGTTGTGGACCGCCACACCCGAAGGTCAATTGAATTACCTCAGTGACCAAGGGCTGCGGTATTTGGGTATTGGCGAGGAACTTCTTTACGGGGAGAAATGGCTCAACGCCGTGCATCAAGACGATCGAGAGAGTGCTATTCGGTCTTGGACGCACGCGATTGCAACATCTACACCGTATGAAACGTCGTACCGGCTCAGGCGATTTGACGGGACCTGGCGGTGGCATTTGGTGCGTGGCGTGCCCGTTGTCGGTGACGACGCGAAAGTCAGCCAGTGGTACGGAACATGCACGGACATTGAGGATCAAAAGCAGGCCGAAACACTCATGCAGCAAGACCGGCAGCGGTGGCAGGAATTGCTGCAGCGTGCGCCGGCGGCGATTGCCATCTTTCATGGGCCTGCGCACATCTTTGAATGGGTGAATTCCGATTTCGTACGGATGGTGGGCCGGTCGGACGCGGCAAAGCTTTTAGGGAAACCGGCGCGGGAGGGTTTGCCGGAGCTTGTCGCGCAAGGTTATATCGACTTGTTGGATCGGGTCTTTGCCGCGGGCCAGCCGCACGCGGAACAAGAAGCGCCGGTGTTGTTGGGCGAAGGCGGAGATGCGCATGAAGCTTACGTGAACTTCGTTTGCATGCCTACCCGGGACACGCAGGGCCGAGTGGACGGCAACTTCGTTCACGCCACAGATGTGAGCGATTTGGTGAAAGCGCGCAAGCAGGTTGAAGAAAGTGAGCGGCAATTCCGCACGCTGGCCGAGACGATTCCGCACCTGGCGTGGATGGCGCATGCGGATGGTTTTATTTTCTGGTACAACCAGCGCTGGTATGACTACACGGGAACGACGCTCGAGAGCGTGAAGGGCAGGAATTGGGAAACGCTGCACGATCCGGACGTGTTGCCGCGTGTCCTAGATCAATGGAAGCTATCACTGGCGTCTGGAAAGCCGTTCGACATGATCTTTCCGCTGAAGGGAGCGAACGGTGAATTCCGCACGTTTCTGACGCGGGTTGAACCGGTGAAAGATAACGGCGGCCGCGTGGTGCGGTGGTTTGGCACGAACACAGACGTGACCGAGCAGAAACGCACGGAAGAAGAGCTGCGGCGCGCGAATCGCGACTTGGAAGAGTTTACCTACGTGGCGAGCCACGATTTGCAGGAGCCGCTGCGGATGGTGAGTATCTACACGCAGTTGATGATGAAGACGCTGGGCGAGCCGGAGGGCAATCTGGGCAAGTATGCGGCTGTTGTGCGCCAGAACGTAGCGCGCATGGAAACGCTGATACATGACTTACTGAAGTTTTCTAGGACGGTACATGACGACCGGAGCAGCAGCAGCGAACCGCTGTCAACAGCAGACCTGGCGGCGGCACTGGCTGAGGCGACTACGGTGCTGAGGAGCCGAATCGAGGAGGTTGGGGCGGTGATTAGGGCGCCCTCTTCGTGGCCGGTGGTTCGCGGCGACACCGATCAACTGGCGCACGTCTTTCAGAATCTAGTGTCGAATGCGCTGAAATACTCGAGGCCCGGCACTAAGCCGGAGATTCACATTTGCGCGCACTCAGACGGTGTGCAGTGCACAATTTCCGTAGAAGATAACGGCATTGGTTTTGAGCAGCAGCACGCCGAGAGTATTTTTGGACTGTTCAAACGGCTGCACAGGAGGGACGCTTATGCGGGAACGGGATTGGGTCTGGCCATTTGTAAGCGTATTGTGGAGCGCGCCGGAGGGAAGATCTGGGCGGAAGGAAGGCCGGATCAGGGATCGACGTTCTATCTGTCGCTGCCGCTGGCGGGATAATAAGAGCAGGAATGCGCAAGATTTTCCTAGGGCCCAGCGCGGCGGCATCGGGGTCGGTGGCGATTGCGTTGTGTTGCTTTTTACTGCACAGCAATGAAACCATCGCAGCGCTGTTCCTGCTGCTGGGAGTGGTGTTAGCGGGGGTTTATGCTTCGAAGTTAGAAGCGGTAGCCGCATCCATTGCCGCCACGTTGTGCTTAGATTATTTTTTCATCCCGCCGATCGGAAAAATCAGCATTGCAGACCTAGAAGGGTGGTTGGCCTTAGGCGTGTTTCTGGCCGTGTCGCTGATTGCGACCAATCTTTCGGCACGGTTGCGGCAGCAACGGGATGAGATGGCGGTGCGCCAATCGGAAACGGAAAAGCTGCATGCGCTGAACCGCGCCATCTTGCTGAGCGATGGCGGAGCACAGGATATCCAAAGAACGCTCTTGAACAAGTGCATGGAGCTGTTCGCGTTCGAAGAGGCGGCATTATTCGAAAGCGCGACAGGCACGATGCACCGGTCCAAGCAAGACGGGACGATCACCGAGGCCGAATTAAGGCGGCTTTCGAACTACGGTTCGGTTGAACTGAACGGGCGCAGGACGGGTATCGCGATCACTTTGGGCAACAAGGTTTACGGGAGTTTTGTCTTTGAAGGGGAGCCTTTGCCGCTTGGATTGCTGCAGGGGTTGGGCAATACGATTGCGGTGAGTTTGGCCCAGGCGCAGACGCAGATAGCGGCGAACCGGGCAGAGGCAGTAAGGCGCAGCGAAGAGTTGAAGAGTGTGATGATTGACGCGCTGG
>Ga0075017_100002977_pt1 | contig 10652 bp, 10 predicted proteins | sample AleBraG_ABR_2012_FD_71475 | JGI IMG/M metagenome (GOLD analysis project Ga0075017, IMG submission 71475) | Freshwater sediment microbial communities in response to fracking from Pennsylvania, USA - Alex Branch Run_MetaG_ABR_2012 | ecosystem: Environmental > Aquatic > Freshwater > Creek >... | reverse complement strand
GTTTGTTGAAGCAATGCTTGCAATCCGGGCCGAGATCGATGAGGTCATGACTGGAACATGGTCGGTCGATGACAGTCCGTTGCGTCATGCTCCGCACACAGTCGAAGACGTCGCTGGTGAGTGGGACCGTGCCTACAGTCGCGAGCAAGCCGTGCTACCGGTAGCCGGACTCCGATCGGACAAGTACTGGCCGCCCGTCAATCGCATCGATGGCGCCTTCGGAGACCGCAACCTTGTGTGCTCGTGTCCGGCGCCTGAGGCGTACGCCGACATCTGACGAACGTGACGTCCGATCTCAGAACGAGATCGGCATACCCGATTCGACCTTGACCTTGCCGCTCTGTGTCCAGCGCAACGAATAGCGCGTGAAGAAGTGTTTGCCTTGCTTCGGACGAACGACGGTCAAGGTGACGGTGGCCCGGTAGGCGTGAAAGTGGCCGGCAGCGCAATAAGGCACGCAGTCGTTGAGATTGAGCGTTCCTGAGCCGACTGCCTTCGTCGCGCTCCAGGTCTTCCACGCCAAGTGGGTGAGGTATTCATTGCCGTCAGCGCACGCCAACTGCAAAGTGTGCGGACGTGCAACGGGCCTACTTGTCGGGCAATCTCGCACAACGGGTGGCGTCGGCTTGACGGGGTAACTCGCCGCACCGGCCGGACTTGCCAACCCAAGTAGCACCATGACACTGCTGGCAATGACGAGACTGCGCCGTAGTTTCACTGCTATCCCAACCTCACATGCTTGTTCGTAGACCTATCTTGCATCTGTCGTCACACAACATCGCCATTCACCCCCGTGTGGCGCAGTTTCGGCGGACATCCTTACCTGCGACTTACGTTGCGCCATCTTCTTCCTGCGCATCGATAAGGAGTTGATGCGCGGCTTCGTCCGCCGCCGGATCGGCTCCGTGGTCGGGAAGTCCGAACCAGGTAACTTGCCGAACGGGGAGGGCATGCGAACGCAACGCCGCAACGACGGCCGGATCATCGTCCACGATGGCGACGACCTCGCCGGTCTGCTGCAGTTCGCGTACGACCTCGGTCTTGAATACCGCTCCCGGACGTCGGTCGCCGCGCGATCGCATGATGAGGTCGCCTGTCGGCAAGGCGTGTGCCCGCAGCCAACTCAGGGTGAGGTCGCGGTATTCGACGGGTCGTCCGGTGACGTAGACGATGTCGTGTCCGTCCGCCGCGAAGGATTCCGCCAGGGCCAGTCCTTCTGGCAACAGTGGGTCATCGACCATGTGCGAGAAGAATCCGTCCCAATCCTTCGGCTTTCGAGCGAGGTGGTGCAGCCGATGCCGGACGTCGGCAATGACGCCGTCGATGTCGAGGACGGCGATGCTTCGAACCTCGGATTCGCTGCTCATAGTTTTGATCGTAGGGTGAAGCCATGTCACTTGACTTCAGCACAATCGCGGTGGGCATGCCCCAGGCCGTTCCGATGGTCAAAACTCTCGGCATCGTGTTCGACCACGTCGGTCCTGAGCGGGCCGTCTTGCGACTGCCGGACCAGCCCGCGTTCCACAACCACATCGGTGGCTCACATGCCGGCGCCATGTTCACATTGGCGGAGACGGCCTGCGGGGCTCTCGTGCTCGGACACTTCGGCAACATTCTCGACGAGGCCACGCCCTTGGCTGTGGAGGCGACGATTCGCTACCTCAAGATCGCACGCGGTGACATCACTGCAGTAGCGGTTATGGAGGAGGACCCAGAGTCCATCCGCGCGCATCTACGCAGCGGTCAGCGGCCGGAGTTCACCGTGTCAGTCACACTCACCACGGTCCAGCCTGACGGTTCCGAGTTACTCACCGGCGAGATGACCATGCTCTGGACCCTCAAGCCAGTTCGCAAAACAACCTAAACAAGACTCCAAGATGTCGAACCGCGCTTTCTGCTTTACGTTGAGCACATCAACCCGCAGGGAGGCGCAGATGAAGGTATTGCAGCATCACAGTCGAGCGACCACGATCCTGGCATCAGCGGCCCTCGCCGCGGCTGCATTGGGTCTAGCCGCCAGCACCGCGACGGCCGCTCCGGTCGCGCAAGCTGCCAAGGTCACAACAGTGCATGTGGGTAAGACGTCGCTGGGCAATGTGCTCGTCACCGCCAAGGGCATGACGATCTACGCGTACGCGATCGACAAGAAAGGCAAGTCCAACTGCACCGGGTCATGCGCCACGTACTGGCCGCCGGTTTCAGCGTCCCAAACGCCTAAAAAGCACATCGCCGGAGTGACAGCGAAGTTCGGTGTTCTCAAGCGTTCCAACGGCTTCAAGCAGCTGACGGTGAACGGTTATCCGGCGTACACCTACGGCAGTGACACACCCGGAAAGGCGTCCGGCGAAGCGGTCGGCGGCGTCTGGTGGGCGGTTGCGCCGACCGGCAAGTGGATCAAGACCACCAAGATCATGCTTCCGTAAGAACGTCGGACGTCAGCCCGTAATACAACGCACCGCACCAGCGGTCGTGATGCCGGTACTCGGGTCCGGCGTCGCGGTTGCCGACTGGGTGGGTGCCGCTACCGAAACCTTCACCACCGCAGGCTGCGTCGTACCGAGGACCACTTGCAGCGTGCTTCCGAGGCCCTTCACTGGAACCATCTTCACGCCACCCATGGCAGTCGCCAAGGTGAGCGCACTTTCGTTCCAGTTCGGGTCGTAACGGACGTACGTTGTCGTGACCTTGCCAGCCTTCCAGTCGCCAGCACCCAGAATTTGGAAGCCGTCGACTGCGTGCAACTTGTTGCCGTAGGCCGTCGCTGAACCATTCACGCCGTTGGCGTTGTAGACGAGGACGTGGACATTCTGCGGGGGAGTCGTCAACTTCGGCCCGGTCGGCTTGTGCGTGGGGTGCGGAGTTCCGCTCGGCGTTGGAGACACGATGTGCAGCGCTGGCCACGGTTTGTCAGCAGCCAGATTTGACCACAGCGTTTGTGCTAGCGGAGCCTCGCGCACTGTGGCGTGATCGCTATTGAGCAAAATCGGCATCCGGACGAACTGGACGTACTTGGGCGACACACCTGTCAGCGTCAAGCCCAAGTTCACCGCATCTTCGAGTTTCACGAGGCCCGGGTCAACCTGGATGGACGAGGAGATGGCGCCCAGCACGCGCAGCGCCTTCGTTGGGTCGGACAACGTGCCAGCGCTGACCGTCTTCCGGATGATCGAGCCGAGCACGATTTGCTGCCGATTGATTCGCGACAAGTCCGAACCGTCGCCCAGCGTTTCGCGAGCCCGCATCAAGCCAAGTGCTTGATCGCCGTTGAGGATGTGGTTGCCCGCCGACAAGTAGAGCTTGGCGTTAACGTCGTGGATGTTGACCTTTGTGCAAATAGGAACGCCACCCAGGTCGTTGACAACCTGCTTGAAGCCCGCAAAGTTCACTGAGACATAGTGGTCAACGCGCATGCCAGTGAATTTCTCGACAAGTTGTGCCGTGCACGTGGGGCCACCGCCGTAGAAGGCGAAATTGAAGCGCTCGACCGTCGGCAGTCCGAACTTTGCGACCTGAGCGCACGCTGGCATCGGCACGGTCGTGTCGCGCGGAATGCTCACAACCTCAGCCCATTTGCGGTCGGCCGGAATGTGCACGAAGAGCACAGTGTCGGAGTGGCCGTAGCCGGAGGAAAGCGATGTACCGCCGTACGCGCTGTTGCCTTTGCCGGAACGGGTGTCAGAACCCATGACGAGGATGTTGAGCGGTGTGTACGTCTGCGCCACGGTGGATGTCGGGCTCGGCGTCGGACGGCCGGAGTAACTCGGTAGGGCAGGGCCAGCGCTCGGGTGATACGCGTGGTTAGCAGCAGCGAGTCCGGCGCCAGAGATACCAGTCAAGGCCAGAACGCCCACAGAGCCCACGACGGCGACAATGCGTCCGGCGGACATCGACTTCTTCTTCGCGTGGTTCACAAAACTCCTCGGCGGTGCTACCTGCGTGGGCACCGCGGCAGCGGCGGCTCATCCAATGTATGTGACGAGACTTCGGGTTCTGGCACACCCGCGTCCTTGAATTTCCAGGGTGTCTAGAACCTGGTCTTCCAACGTGGCTGACGCGCTAAACCTGCTTGTGCAGCGCCGGTCCGTTGCTCACAACTATCGTGCAACATGGCCGGGCGGCGCGGCGTTGCCATGGCCCAGGGGTGATGGAGAACACGTCCTCCGAGGCCGGTCCGGCAGCGGGGAGGCCTCCAGTCGGACACCGGTTAGACTGAGATGACATAACGCTCATTATCGGATCGATTTCCAGGACGCGCCGAACACGTGCACCCACGTCCCCGGTCCGAACGCCCGGCCTCCCACCCACATCGGGACGCCGCCCGAATGACGCCAAGGTCGCTAGAAGGCCCTGCCAGTCGTTCCGTTATGAGAACAGGCTGTGAGTTAAGGCACCTACCTGGGAGGTGGTTTAACACACCTTTTCCGGGGAACAACCGGTCGTGCAGCAGTCGTTCCTCAATTAGACGACGAAACCGATAAGCGATGGTGAATCCGATGAGCACAAGCTTCGACGGCAACCTCAGGGGTAGCCGCCTGGGCATGGTGAGTTACGAAAACGACGGCAACGTCGACTTTGCGGCTCGCCAACCGGTGCGTTTCAACTGCCCCAACGGCCACGAATTCTCCTTGCCGTTCGCGCTCGAAGCCGAAGTACCAGACACCTGGGACTGCCGGTGCGGATCAGAGGCCTTGCGGCAAGATGCCGTGTGGCCGGACAAGGCACCTGCCAAGGTCGGCCGGACGCACTGGGCGATGCTCATGGAGCGTCGCACGCTCGACGACCTCGAAGAGCTATTTCTCGAGCGCCTGGCACTGCTCTACGAAAACCGTGGAACCACCTTGCCGGCTCGCATCGTCGAGCAGGTGCGCAACGTTCGTCCGTCGGTCGAGAGCACTCCGACGCTCACGAATGTAACTCGTTCGGCATAACCCGATAAGTGACTGCGAAGGACCCCGTCGGTTGCGGCTACGGGGTCCTTCGCTTATTCAGGTTCGGGGCGCGTCGGAAGTTGTAGCGGCGGGTCTGCTGGCGGTGGGTCTTCATCGCGCACCACGGACGTCACGACAATCGTCGAATCGCCGCGCGTGAAACCGGCAGGCGACACGGGTCCAACGTAACGGGAGATGCGACGTGAGATGGCTCGGCCGGCCAACTGCGCCACCGCACGCCGCACGGGTGGGATCACGAGCAGCACGCCGAGCACGTCGGTGAGAACGCCAGGCACAGCGATGAGAAGCCCGGCCAACGCCAACAACCCGGAACTCGCGGCCGCCGCATTGGCTTGGCTGTTACCTGCGACGAGCGATTCGTTCAGCGAACGCAAGGCGGCAATGCCGGCACGCTTGATGATGTAGGCGCCGATGATGAATTCGAAGAGCAAGAGCAACAAAACCCCGCCGATACCGACGTAGCCGGCGATGATGCTGAGCAGCCAGATTTCGGCGACGGCGTAAACCGTCACACCAAGCAGGATCAGCAGGCGGCGCATGTGCCTACCAACCGCCGTGATCTCGCGGTCGACCCCGCAACGTGTGCTTGAGTTGCGCGGTGCGGTGCGAGATGCCCCACGTCGTCACGCGCGTGAGAGCCTCGGTGACGATGTGTCGGTCCATCTTCGACTCCCCCAATTCGCGCTCGACAAACTCGATCGGAACTTCACGGACTACAAGTCCACGCTGCACCGTCCGCCACGTTAGGTCAATCTGAAAGCAGTACCCCTGGCTGGCGACATCATCAAGGTCGATGGCCTGGAGGGTCGCGATGTTGAACGCTCGGAAGCCACCGGTGGCGTCGTTGACGGGTGCGCCCAGCATGACGCGCGTGTAGATGTTCGCGCCGCGACTTAGAACCTCGCGGCTCTTGGGCCAGTTGCGCACGGAACCGCCACGCACCCAACGACTGCCGATGACGAGATCTGCGCCGGACGGGTTGGTCGGACTCTTCACCTGCGCAAGCAACAGTGGAAGTTGTTCTGGTTGGTGTGAGCCGTCTGCATCCATCTCGACAACGACGTCGTAACCCTGCTCGCGCGCCCAAGCGAAACCGGCCAAGTAAGCAGCACCGAGTCCGGCTTTTTGGGTCCGGTGCATGACGTGAATGCGGTCATCGTCAATGGCAAGTTTGTCGGCAAGTTCGCCAGTACCGTCCGGACTGCCGTCGTCAACGACAAGAACATCGACGGTCGGTACGGCCGCTAAGAGACGTCCGACGATCAGTGGCAGATTCTCGATTTCGTTGTACGTCGGGATGACGACGACAACTCGGGATGCTTGGTCCATGGTGCTATCTATCGTGCCCTGCGCCGGCCGGAGTTTTGCGACGCGCAGCGCCGAGAATTACCCCGAGCAGACCCAGAATCGTGATGATGGCGCTCACCCAGGCGCCGTACAGCGCGGCCCAGGTGAGGTTGGACCGCAAGGGCAACCGGGCGACCAGCGTGGCTGCCGTGAACTCTTTGGTCTGCGCCACTATGTGCCCGTTCGGCAAGATCACAGCGCTGATTCCGCTCGTCGCCGCGATAAGCACGGCCCGGTCATATTCGACGGCCCGCAATTGCGACATCGCCAATTGTTGTTGCGGCTGGCCGGTCTTGCCATACGTCGCGTTGTTCGTCTGCACGGTGATGAGACGTCCTCCGGCACGCACAACGTTGCGGACGAGTCGGTCGTACGCCACCTCAAAACAAATGACGTTGCCGACACGTGCCGGACCCAACTGCAGCACTCCCGGCTTCGTCCCCGACACCATGTCGCGCGGAACCCGATCGAAGCGCTTGATGAACTTAGTCAAGAACGCGCGAAAGGGTAGCCGCTCACCAAAGGGAACCGGTTGTTGCTTGATATAGGTACGCGGCGAGCCGATCGGTGGTGGATTGTCACCGTGCGGCAGCCACTCGATCGAGACGTTGAAGAACTTCGTCGGATCAAGCGGATCATCGACGTAGGAGCCGATGAGGGTTGGCGCGTTGACTGCGTTGACCGCCGCAGAGATCTCTTGCTGCGCCGCTGTCGATGTGTACGGGTCAACGTCGGACGAATTCTCGGGCCACAATACGAAGTCTGGCGCCGGCGTCGTTCCAGCGTTGATACTTTGCGCCAACCGCATGGTCTCGGCAATGTGATTGTTGAGCACGGCACTTGCTTGGGTATCGAAGTTCAAACCGAGACGTGGCACATTTCCTTGAACGGCGGCGGCTTCAACCGTCTGAGCACCTTGCCCCTCCCCCACTATCGGCGTCTGTACTAACGCTCCCGACGCCGGAATGAGCCAGGCAAGTAATAAGGCGAGACCCGCTGGAATCAACTTCAGTGTGAGTTCGCGCCGAGAAGCACGACTCTTAGCGGCGTCGAAAGTGCGTTGCACAGCCCACGCCAGAAGAAGTGCGCTTAACGCGACGGCGAACGACACAAAGGCTTCACCTCCGATCGCCGCTAATCCCTGCGGCGCATGCCCGGGTGTCGTGAACGCCAGCCGAGCCCATGGAAAGCCGCCCCACGGCACTAAGGTCCAGAGCGTTTCGACGCTGACGTAGGCAGCTGCCGACCACAATGGCCACACCCTCGTGCGCATCGTCGCCCACCAGAGCAAGCCGACCAAAGCCCAGAAACTGCCATAAAACAAGGTCAACACGATCCACGCGTCGACGCCGAGCACGGTCATCCAGTGACACAGCAGACCTACAAACCCATAGCCGAAGGCCGCGCCAATTCCGACCGCCCACCGAATCTTCTGCCCGCGGACGAGTAGGGCGAATACGGCGATGGGCACGGGCGTCAGGAACCACCAACCGATGGGTGCAAAGCAGCACGCCAACAACACGCCAGCGGCGAAGGCAACAGGCAGACGCAGCCAACTTCGCATTAGGGCTTCACCTCTGGCAGCGAACCGTCATCGTAGATCGCGCGTCCAGCCACCACCGTCCGCGCGGCCACTGGCAGTGGAACTCCTGGTGTGAGATCTGGCAGCCCCGGCGTGCCGGAACGCGGGTCCGTGCTCCACGCTGAGACCCGTTCGTCTGGCACCTGCACGACTAGATCTGTCGCGCGCCAAATCGCGTAGTGGGCGGGTGCGCCGGGCACCAATGTGCCGCTCATGTCGTCGCGGATGGCGCGCCAGCCGCCTCGTGTGTGCGCGTGGAACGCAGCTCGCACACTCAGCGCGTGCCCCGGATTGTGAGTGAACGCCGCAGCCCGGACAGCGCCCCATGGGTTCATCGGCGTAACAGGTGCGTCCGACCCGAAAGCAAGCGGCACCCCTTGTTTCACCAAGTAGGCAAAGGGATTCATGCTGGCGGCGCGGTCGGCTCCAAGTCGCTGCGCATACATACCTTCGGTTCCGCCCCAGCGCTCATCAAAGACAGGCTGCACCGACAACGAGACTCCGTACTCAAGTAAAGCGCGGACGTGCGTGTCGTCGAGCATTTCAGCATGTTCTAGTCGATGCCTTGCAGCACGCAGAGTGGGCGCTCCCACGAGCGCGGCGGCTTCATGTAGTCCGGCCACAACGAGATCCATAGCGCCATCGCCAATGACGTGGAAACCGGCTTGCGTGTCGTGCTGCGTGCACCAGACGATGTGATCGCGAATGTGTGCCGCCGTGAGGTACGCAACGCCATCGGTGTCTGTATCCGCATACGGTTCGCGCAGCAAGGCTGTGTGACTGCCGAGACTGCCATCGACGAAGTAGTCGCCAGCGGCTCCGGCAATCGCCAGGTCCGAAGCAATTCCTTCACCGCAATAAGCACCCCAGTACGCAATAACCTGCGGAGCCGTGCCACTTGCTGAAAACTCCAGCAGACTCTCGAGATCAGCAGCACTGCTGATCTCGGGCCCGGCCATTTCGTGCACGGACGCGATGCCGAGAACGGCCGCCGCGCTAAGGGCAACGTGTTGAGCCGCTTCGCGCTGCCGAGGTGTGATGGCATGTTGCGCCAGTTCGCGGGCGTGATGATGCGCGGCGCGCTGTAGGACGACAACACCGTCCGATTCGACGTAGCCGTCGAGCCCACGCACCTCAGCCACTTGCATCAACATGGGCGACGAGACCAAGGCCGAGTGCACGTCGGTGCGAGTGATGTATGCCGGACGTCCGGCAACTGCAGAATCAATCTCGGCAACCGTGGGCAAAGCGGCGTCTGGCCATTGCGTTTCGTCCCAGCCATGGGCAAGCAAGACACCTTCTGACTTGCTTGCCGCTTCTCCCAACAGACGCAGTAATTCGGCACGCGACCAAGCCTGACTCAGATCTGCAGTCTGCAGCGCTAATCCAGTGTCGGTTGTGTGTACGTGCGCGTCGACAAAGGCGGGTGCGACAAGTGCACCTTCGAGTTCGACGACAGTGTCAACAGTGTCGCGATGGACGTCTCCACCTACGTCAGAACCGATCCACACAACTTGATCGCCGGCGACGACCATGGCCGTGGCAAACGGATCGGCGGGGCTGTACACGCTGCCGCCACGCAACAGGGTGCGATGCAGCTCAGGCATCGCGCCACACGACCCTGAAACTCACAGAGATTCGCAACATCAATCGGCCAACAGCGCGCGGCCGATGACCATGCGCTGAACTTGGTTCGTGCCCTCGACGATCTGCAAGACCTTCGCCTCGCGGAAGTAGCGCTCAACCGGGAAGTCCTGAACGTAGCCGTAGCCGCCGAGTACTTGGACGGCGTCGGTCGTCACCTTCATGGCGGCGTCCGTCGCGACAAGTTTTGCGATGGCTGCTTCCTTGCCAAACGGCAAGCCGGCATCTCGAAGTCGAGCCGCCGCTAGGTAGGTCGCTCGTGCGGACCCGATGGCTGCGGCCATGTCAGCCAACAGGAATGCCACGCCCTGGAAGTCGCCAATCGGGCGACCAAATTGCTTGCGTTCCTTCGCATAGGCAACGGCTTCATCGAGAGCTGCTTGCGCCAAGCCGACGGCACAAGCAGCAATGCCCAAACGTCCGGCATCGAGTGCAGCCAACGCGATCTTGAAGCCCTGACCTTCAGCACCGACACGGTCGGCTACCGAGATCACGGCGTCGTCGAGAATGATTTGCGCTGTCCGTGATGCAGTCGCTCCCATCTTGCGTTCCGGCGCTGCTGCAGCCAGTCCAGCGATGTCGGCTTTCGTGACGAGACAACTGATTCCGCGGGGACCAGCTTCACCGGTTCGCACCATAACGTTGTAGAAGTCGGCCACCCCACCGTGAGTAATCCAGGCTTTGGTTCCCGTGACCGAGTAGTGGTCGCCGTTGAGCGTGGCACGCGTCGTGAGAGCCGCGGCATCTGAACCTGAACCTGGCTCGCTCAAACAGTAGGCACCGAGCAGGTCGCCGCCGAGCATGTCGGGCAGCCAGCGTTCTTGCTGCTCTGGGCTACCAAACATCGCCACCGGATAGCACGCCAGCGAATGCACGGACACGCTAATGCCGAGGCTGAGCCACGCCCGCGCCAACTCTTCGAGGACCTGCAAGTACACCTCGTACGGCTGCCCTCCGCCGCCCCACTGCTCGTCGTACGGCAGTGACAACAGACCAGCCTTGCCAAGCATCCGTAGCACCTCGCGCGGAAACTCGCCGCGTGCTTCGAAGTCGCCGACAACCGGAACAAGCTCGGCCGCAGCGATGTCGCGCGTGAGTTGTAGTAGCTCCGCGGCTTCCGGAGTCGGAAG
>Ga0075017_100002975_pt1 | contig 10655 bp, 12 predicted proteins | sample AleBraG_ABR_2012_FD_71475 | JGI IMG/M metagenome (GOLD analysis project Ga0075017, IMG submission 71475) | Freshwater sediment microbial communities in response to fracking from Pennsylvania, USA - Alex Branch Run_MetaG_ABR_2012 | ecosystem: Environmental > Aquatic > Freshwater > Creek >... | reverse complement strand
GACCCTCGACGAGATCGGCAAGGTCTACGGCGTCACGCGCGAGCGCATCCGCCAGATCGAGTCCAAGACGATGAGCAAGCTGCGTCATCCCAGCCGTTCCCAGGTGTTGCGCGACTACCTGGACTAGTCGACACGCCCGAGAAGCCCCGATCCTCCAGTGTTACCAAGGAGATCGGGGCTTCTGGCTGTTCTGGCTGGACGCGCACGCGCTCCTAGTCAAGATAACTATGTGGCTAGCACCCGGCGATCAACCGCCCCAGAACCCGACCTGGCGGTCCTCTTGCCGTCCTGGGAGCTCCACCTGCGGGCCGAGCGCAAGAGCCCCCAGACGGTCAAGACGTACGGCGACGGAGTGCGCCGCTACCTCGGCTACTGCGCGGACCAAGGGCTCTCGACCCTCGACCGAACCAGCCTGGCGTCGTTCATCGCCTCTGTCCTGGACGCCGGTGCAGAACCGGCCACAGCGCGCTCTCGGCACCTCTCGGTCCGGCGCTTCACCACCTGGCTGCTCGAGGAGGGCGAGATCGACCACGACCCCTTCGTCGGGCTCCGCCCTCCCAAGCTCGACGTCCGGGTCGTGGAGCCCCTTAGCGACGACCAGCTCCGAGCCCTGCTCAAGGCCTGCGCCGGCACGGAGTTCCGGGACCGCCGAGACGAGGCCGTCCTGCGCCTCATGCTCGAGACCGGAACCCGAGCTGGAGAAGTCGTCTCCATGCGGCTGGCGGACGTGAACGTCGCTGAAGGCCGGGCCCTGGTGGTCCGTGGCAAGGGCGGCAAGGGCCGCGCCGTCCCCTTCGGAGCTCAGACCGCCAAGGCACTCGACCGCTACATCCGCCTGCGCCGCGGCCACCGCCTCGCTGACACCCCGGCACTGTGGCTCGGCGAGCGCGGCAAGGAGTTCAGCTACGACGCCCTGCACAAGAGCCTCGGCTACCGCGCAGCCCTGGCCGGGATCGAGGGCTTCCACCCCCACCGGCTCCGGCACACCGCCGCGCACCGCTGGCTCGCCGCAGGCGGCAGCGAGGGCGGCCTCATGGCCGTCGCCGGCTGGGCCCGCCCCGACATGCTCCTGCGCTACACCCGCGCCCAAGCCTCGGATTGCGCGGCAGCAGAGGCCCGCGGGCTGAACCTGGGGGATCTGTGACCCGTCCGACGGCTCCTGGAGCACGAGTCATCCTGTGCGGTCGCTGCAACGGCGTGATCGGCCACGTGACCGCCACCACCTTCCAGCTTCGCGAGAGGGGCCGTTGGATCACCTGGGTCTCCGTGACGCCGGCTGAGGCGGAGGTGCGGGTCTGGTGTCAGGGCTGCCAAGCGTTCGGAGCCCTGGACGTCCCGACAGTGCTCCGTCGCGCCAAGACCTACGCCAACCGCTCCGGTGCATGGAAGGCCTCCAGGCGCTGCCTGGCCCGCCGGCAGGACGCCGCTGCGGGGGCGCACATCGAGACCTCCCTGCTGGACCTGGAGCTCATCCAGGAGCGGCCGTGGAAGAGGGCCATGGCGGGGGACCTAACGGCCAGTCGCGTGGTGCTCAGGGCGATCGAGGACCGGGTGCGGCTGGTGGAGTTCCTGTCAGGTCCGGACACACAGGGCAGGAAACAGGCGGAGCTGGCGAAGGCCGTTCACGAGGATGACGCGGCCCGCGCACAGACTCGTCGGGAGCGGCGGAAGGCGGAGACCGGCTACTTCACGTCGTTGGTCGTGTAGCGGCGGACCGAGGGAGCTCGCACGGGGTCAGCTCCAACAGCAACCTCCGAAGGTGCGTCGGCCAGGGCTTCTTAGCGGTCATGCTGAGTCTCCGAACACTGCCTACTCGTAAGGAGGGCTCCATGACGGGGATGAGCCTGGGTGCGATCGACGAGTCGGCTGTTGGCGCGTGGCAGGCGTCCATCAAGGCGGTCGTCGGCAAGGACGTCGACGCCGACGGCCTGCGTGAGCGAGCAGCAGCGGCGGGCACCTGGCACGACCACGGTGTGGAGTTCGGGGTCGCCCAAGACGGTCATCTGGTGGCGCTGGTGCAGGCGTTCCACTGCCCGCGGGTCAGCGCCCCCGGCGCGTACGAGGTTGGCCTGCTGGTGCTTGAGCCGACGCAACGAGGGCGCGGCGTCGGAACGGCCGCGCTCAGCTTGCTGACGGAGTTGCTCTTCGTCGAGCGCAAGGCGCACCGGGTCTACTTCCTCACCGACGTCGACAACATCGCTATGCGCCGCAGCGGCGAACGGGTCGGCTTCCTGCTGGAAGGGACGCTACGCGGCACTGTGGAACTCGACGGTGTGCTGCACGACGACGTCCTCTACGGACTCACCCGTGACGACCCACGCCAGCGTCCTGCCGACCTCCTTGAGGCGTAGCCGGCCCGGCCGAGAGACCGGCTACGCCACGTCGTCGGTCATGGATAGGACCTGGCCAGCCCCTCACGGCCGGTGGCGTCGACTTGGATGATCCGACCCTGGTCTGAGCGGACGTAGCGGGCGTAACCTGCGATGTCCTCTCATGGCGATGTCACCAAGATCGTCGTCCCGCACCGGCTTCGGGCCGTCGATGGCAGCCGGCCCCCCGACGCACACGACGTCGCCATCCTTCACCGAGGGAACGGATGTCTGGGGGTGCCCCCCGGGTGCTGCTCCCCACAGCGAGCAGGGGTTCCCATGACAACGCACTCACGTGAAGCCGCCCGAGCTCTCGTAGGGCAGTCGACTGCGTCGGATCTTGTGGGGAGGTCGGGTCGGCACAGCGTGGTGCCGACCCGTCCTGGCCGACGAGGACGGTTCTGGCTCGGTCTCGCTACGGGTGTCGTTGTTGGGTCGCTGCTGGCCGGCGGCGTGGCGGTCGCCGCCATCCCTACCGCCGGGTCGGGCGAGATCTACGCCTGCCGGACGGTGAAGACGGGCACCCTGCGGGTCATCGACAAGGCGGCCCACGCCAAATGTGGCAAGGGTGAGGCCGCCCTGTCGTGGAACTCCGCGGGGACCGCAGGCCCGCGTGGAGCGGCTGGCGCAGCCGGGGCTCCCGGTGTCGCTGGCCCCCCTGGTGCTCAAGGCATCCAGGGGGCTCCCGGGGTGAAGGGGGACACCGGTGCCAAGGGCGACACAGGTGCCAAGGGCGACCCGGGTGCCTCCGGGGTGACCCCGTCGTACTACCGCTACTTCTCCAACGTCGCGTTCACGGGCGTCGGCAACGACCTGCTCATCGGCAGCGTGTACCTGCCCGCCGGGACGTACGACATCCGCGTCCACGCCATGGCCTACAACGGGTACGCGGCGACGACGTTCGCGCCCGAGCCGAGCGTCTACTGTTCGCTCCACGACTCCAACGGTGGCGGCCCGACCGAGTACACGAGCGTCCCCTACGCCCCACTACAGAGCGATCAGGCGGGTACGACCGGAACGGCACAGATCGAGATCCAGGAGTCGTTCATCAGCAGCGGTGAGACCTTCACCATCCACTGTGGCGAGCCCGGTCACGCCACGGCGAATAGCCCAAGGGGCGTCGCGAACGTCAACTTCATGGCGACTGCCGTGTCCCCGAACTGAGTACCGTCCGCAGCGCGAGCCGGAGACTAGCTGTCTCACGAGTGCCGCGCGTCACTGCTTGAGTGCACGCTGGATAGCGTCGACGAACTGCTCCAGCGTCGGTGCTCCCGATGTCCCTGTCTCGGTCCGGTACAGCCGACAGGCGAGACCCACTTGCGTGTCGGTGGTGACGAAGGGGTCCCGGCCGTTGATGAGCATGGTCGGTGACCCGCGGAAGCCAAGGTCACGCGCCTGCTCATCGCTGCGAACCAGGACGAACTCGATCGGCGTGCCGTCATGGTCGGTCGCGTCGAGGGCGAGGCGGAGCCGGATCGCGGCGACTTCAGCGCTCGGGCAGTCCGCGACGTGCAGCAGTTGCACGCTCAGCTGGGTGGGATGTTGGACTGGCACCCGTCCATCGTCTCTCCGGCCGTACGGAGACGACGGGAAGGTCACCCGTCCGGGTGCTTGCGCTGGCGAGGTCCAGCCCTGGACAGCAAGACGGGACGCAGAGGGCCGGCCCCGAAGGACCGGCCCCCTGCCCACGTCAGGCCGCGGTGCGTGCCCTACGACGAGGTCGAGCCGGACGGTGCAGACCAGCGTCCCTGTGCCGGCACTCGTCCAGAGCGCGACCAGGGAGTCGTTCGGGTGGAAGCCGAGCAGGGCGGGGATCGCGGCGACGACTTCGCCGGGACTGCGCAGGACGACGGGCACGTTCATGGTGGGACTCCTGACGTGGGACATGAAGAAGCCCCCGGCCGGTTGGCCGAGGGCTGTGGTGGGTGATGGGGCTGCGCCCCTTGGCGGCCGTCACCCGCGGCCGGTGGTGCTAGACCTCTTCGATCGAGACGATCGAGGCAGTGGCGGGCTCGAACACGAGCTGGCCCTTTGCGTCGATCGTGACGAACCGGGTGATCCAGTCCCGGTCGACGTCGAGGGTCACGCGGACGGTGTCGGACATCTGGTTCTCCTTGGAACGACGAGAAGCCCCCGACCGGATGGCCGAGGGCTGACATGACGAGAGCCCCGCCTCATCAGGAGGTCAGGGCTCCGAGTGACTCCGCAGGGTTGTCCGCGCTCAGGCGGTGATCCCGGAGGGAGCCTCGAACGGGAGGAAGGCACGCGCCTGCTGTCCGCTCGTGTGACCATGGTAGCAGCGAAAGAGCTTGTGCCACAAGCGATTCCGGCGCTGGTACAAGCGGTGCCCCGTGACTGCTACGACATCGGCGCTGGCTGTCGACTGGCGTCCCATGCGTCGAGCCTGGCCAGCCAGCCGGTCGCTCCGATGTCGGTGTAGGTGGCGCGGGCGGCGTCGATGAGCGGCTGCGCGTCCTCGGGTCGATACTGGTCGACAAGCCAACGGGCGAACTCCTCCTGTGCCTGGGCACGGTAGCCGTGCGCCCCATAGGCGTCGAGGGCCTCGATGCCGGCGCCAAGGAGTGCCTCCGTGTCATCGGGATCGCCGCCCCTCGTGGCGGAGAGCCGTCCGCGGAACTGGAGCAGGTGCGCGGCAACGGCATCCGACACCGTGTTCGGGGGTGCGGTCAGCACTGGCTCGAGCAGTTCGTTAACGCCGTCGAGCTGGCCGGCGGCGAAGGCGGCGAGGACTGCCGGTGGCCACATGAGCATGAAGTCGTCCTCCAGGCCACCAGCGGCGAGCAGATCGTCCTTCATGCCGCGGGCGACCTGCGCGGCTCGTCCGGTGTCTCCTCGGCTGAGGTGCCAGGTGATCTCGTGACACGCCCGCCAGGAGCGTGCCGACGGCTCGTCCGGGACACCGACGTCGTCGGAAGGCGCCTCGACGGGGAGACCGAGCGCCTCGTTCAGCCACGCCTGCTGGGCTGCGAGTGCGATGGCAACGGCTGGGACGACGGCCAGGTCCCACGCCGTGGCGAGCAGGGCGGCCACCGCTGAGAGGTGACCGGCGGTCAGCTCAGCACTGATGGTGTTGAGGTAGCAGACCTCAATGGACCCGCGGTTGCCCGATCGTCGGGCCGCCTCGAGGGTCTCGGCATGGAGGCCGAGTGCGGCCTGCAGGTCGCGGCTCACCTGCAGGATGGCCTGACCGGTCAGGGCCATGGTCAGTGCGACGGGGTCATCGATGCTGCGCGCCACCTCACCTGCAAGCCCGAACAGATCTGCGGCCGTGCGCGGCGCCCGCAAAGACGCATAGCGAAGCGCCATCACGTAGTAGGCACGCGCCCGCCCGCCCGGGTCGTCCAGTGCTTCGGCCAGAAGCACCGTGCGGTCGAAGTACGGCGTGGCCTGTTCGCGGAACTCCGTGTTCCAGTACGCCCCCCCGAGCTCGAAGGCGAGCTTGAAGAGGGCGGGCTCCGCACCGGGCACGTCCTGCAGTGCCTCCCAACGGGGCGTCGCCACGGCGATCGCGCCACTGTGGTCGGCCACCCACTCGAGGCTGCGCGCCTCTTCCGCCGCGGCGAGGCCCGCGTCGATAGGCCGATCGAGCTTGTCGAAGATCGCAGTCGCTGCTCGAGCGTGCTCGCGCGCGGCTGCGGCGTCGGAGTTCTCCATCGCGGACCGGCTGGCCGCAGGTGCAGACGGCCAAGATCGCCGGCACCTGGGCAGTGCTCGATAGCTGCCTCGAGCAGTCGCGTGGCGTCCGCCGGCGCACCCAGCTTCGTCGCCCGGGCAGCGGCCCGCTCCAGAAAGCCGCAGGCGCGGGCCTCGAGGTCGTCGATATCGGGGTCTCCTGACGAGCAGGTGTCAAGTGCGTCGAGAAGGTGCTGGGCGATGACGACGGCGAACTCGTCAGTGTCCTCGACGAGGCTCTCGATGAAGTCCGCCGCTGCCAGGTGCCGGATCTTGCGGTCCCGCTTGGACAGCATCCCGTAGGCCACTTGGCGCACGACAGACTGCACGAAGCGGTACTGACCTCGTTCGGCGGAGAAGCGATCGGTCTGGACGGCGAGGATCTCCCTGCGGCTCAATGAGCCGAGAACGTCGTCGAGCTGAGTCCCGTCCGCGCCGAGCGCGTCGAGACCCTGGCGGGTGAATGACATGCCGAGGACGCTCGCGTCGGAGACGACTCGGCGCTCGTCAACGGTCAGCGCGTCGAGGCGGGCGGCGACGAGTGCCTGCAGTGAGGCTGGGGCACCGATGGCGTTCAGGTCGAGAGTGACCTCGTCGGAGGGGACGTAGCGACCTCCGCGGGGCAGGACCATGTCGCGGTCGATCAGTGCGCGCACGGTCTCAACGGCGAAGAGGGGCACGCCCTCGGCCCGCGACACCAGTGCGCGTCGTGTGTCGTCGGGCAGGCCCACGACCAGTCCGTCGACCAGCGCCGCCATCGCGGTGTCGTCGAGCGGGTCCAGGCGCAGGACGGTCGTGCGCCGACCGCCGAGCTCGGGACGTCGCATCAGGAGTTCGGGACGGGCCAGTGCGAGCACGAAGACGGGTGCGCGAGCCGTGGCGAGCACGTAGTCGACGAAGTCGAGGAGCCCGTCATCAGCGTGGTGGGCATCATCGAGGACTAGGACCGCCGCTGAGGAGGTGTCCGCGAGGTGCTCGAGGAACGCCGTCCACGCGGCGAACAAGTCATCGCGCGCGAACTCACCCGTGGCCGACGCCCCCACGAGGGCAGCCAGGCGCGGCCGCAGCCAGTCGCGCTCGTCGGTCTCCGGGACGAACTCCGCCAGTGTGTCCTCGAGCTGGCGCTGGACGATGTCACCCGTGTCGCCCTCGGTGAGACCAAGCCGCGCCCGGAACGCCTCCGCGAGCGCCCAGAACGCCACACCCTCGCCGTAGGACAGGCAGCGACCGCGGTGCCAGCGCGTCGTGGCGGTCAGCCCGTCGACGTACTTCTCGAACTCCCACACCAGGCGCGACTTACCGATCCCCGGGTCGCCATCCACCACGACCAGCCGTGGTCGCTGCGACTCCTCGGTCGCATGGAACAGCTCCTTGAGCAACCGCAACTCACGACTCCGCCCCGACATCGGCGCCTCGAGACCATCGACGCGCTGCCCGCCCCCGACCTCGGCGACCACCACTCCGGCCTGCCACAACCGCATCGGCTCGGCCTTGCCCTTGAGCTCATGCTCACCAACGTCGTCGAACGTGATCGCCGCCGACGCCAGACCCCGCGTCACCTCATCGACCCACACCTGTCCGGGAGCCGCCGCGGACTGCACCCGGGCCGCGGTGTTCACCGCATCCCCGGCGACCATGCCCTCCGCCGTCGCCCCAACGGTGACCGCGACCTCCCCGGTCACGATACCGACCCGCTGCGCCAGGCCCGGGGCACTGACCTCATCACCCAAAGCCGCGACCATCGCGACCAGCTCCAGGCCCGCGCGCACCGCCCGTTCGGCGTCGTCCTCGTGCGCCACCGGCACACCCCACACCGCCATCACGGCGTCACCGATGAACTTCTCGATCACCCCGCCGTAGCGACCCACGATGACCCGGCAGTGCTGGAAGTACGCCGAGAGCAGCTCCCGGACCTCCTCGGAGTCCTTGCTCTCCGACAACGGCGTGAACCCCACCAGATCCCCGAACAACACCGACGTCACCCGACGCTCCGCGACGGCAGGCGCATGTGCTGTCGAAGCTGTCGCCCCCACTCCCACGGGGCCGAGGGCAGCACCACACTGGCTGCAGAACAGATCGGTCTCGTCGGCTGCGCCGCACGCAGGGCACGACGGAGCAACGGCGGGAGTACCGCACTTGCGACAGAACTTCGCACCCTCGGGCAGGTCCGCAGCGCAGTTGGAACAAGCCGCCACCGGCACCCCCTCGCACGCTCGGACGAGACCAGCCCCCTCAGGACTGGCCATCGGGCCGACGGTAGCGACGCTAGGCCGTTCTTGGCGGCACTTCGCCGCTCATAGCGAGCAGCGACGCGACTTCGCCGTCCTCGTCCGGTCAGCCCGCCCTGCCAAGCGCGCGGTACACCGAAGCCCTGCTGACCCCCAGAACTCGGGCGATCGCCGCAACGTCGTGCTCGCCAGACTTCATGCAACGCCTGGGCCGTCGCAGCTTCTCCGGCGTCCACACGGTCGGACGGCCGCCGACCCGGCCGCGAGCCCGAGCAGCTGCTAGCCCCGCCTGGGTCCGCTCCCGGATCAGATCGCGCTCGAACTCCGCCAGCGCGCCGAAGACGTGGAAGATGAGCTTGCCGCCAGGCGTCGAGGTGTCGATGGACTCGGTCAGGCTGCGTAGGCCGACGCCTCGCTGCTCGAGGTCCGCTACTAGGTCGATGAGGTGGCGGAGGGAACGTCCGAGGCGGTCCAGCCGCCAGATGACGACGGTGTCACCGGGTCGCAGCTGGCCGAGCATCTCGTCTAGGGCGGGCCGTGAGTCGGTCGCCCCGGAGGCGTGGTCGACGTAGACCCGGTCGACGCCGGCCGCCCCCAGTGCATCCCGCTGGAGGGCTTCGTCCTGCTGCGTCGTGCTGACGCGGGCGTAGCCGAAGGTCATGCCGGTCGGCGTTGCAGTACTCATCTGGTGCTCCTGTTCTGAGACGGATCTTCTGGACACGGGTTCTGGACATGCAGAAGACCCCGCCCACCGGGGAGGTGGACGGGGTCTCACATACGGTCGTTAGTGGACGAGCGGCTCAACGGCTCTATGGCGGCCCATCATCGGCTGCGGCGTTGCGAAGAACATGCTCCGCAGCAGCATCAGGCATAGGAGCATCGTCATCACGGACGCGACGCCGGGCGGCTGCTGCAGGAACACCACGACATACCCCAGTCGCGACGTGCCGGCGACGACCCGTCCGATGACGGCGGACTGCGGGACTGCACTCGCGTCGGGCGTCACGTTTGCATCGCCCTTGGTCTCCAGGAGGCCCCCGTCAACCGTCATCACGCGGTGGGTGGTCAGCCCTACGCCCCCGGACCGGAACACCACGACGTCCCCGGGAACGATGGGCCCGCTAGGAGGGGCGGCGACTACGACTGCGCCCGTCGGGAACGTCGGGGCCATCGACCCGGTGCGGACCGCGTACAAGCGGTACCCGTCATGCCAAATCCAAGCCGCGCCCAGGACAATGACAAGCAGCCCCAGGGCGAAGACCGTCACAACGAGGCGTACGAAGACCTTCACGTCGCTCCCAGCCAACTGTTGAGTGTAGGAGCCCCGTCAGGGCTCCCACACTCAACTCACACGGATCCTACGGGTGGGTGTTGTAAGGGTTGTCCGGCGTGATCCCGACCTGGGTCGCGACGATCTTGTAATGCAGGCTCAGGACCGGCTGGCCCTGCACGGTGTTCTGGAACTTCTTGCTCGGCGTGAAGCTGAACGTCATGTCGCCTGACGCAGTCGGCCCGACGTTGGATGCCAGCTTGTACTGACCGGCCAGGTAGCACAGGGTCGGGTCGGTCACGCCCCAGGCGTCCACCCGACTCCCGGGCGTGCCGCAGGGGTATCCGTCGTTCAGGTTCGCCGATCCGAAGATCTCGGTGCCGCTGGTCGCGAGGTGGACCTCCGCGTACGTGCCCCAGGAGTTGAGCCCGCTCGTACTCGCCGCCGGGCTGCCCGGAGTCGGGTTGTTGCCGAGGTCCGCCTTGTCGAACACGACCCAGATATCGGCCGAGCTGTTGCCCGTGTTCTGGAACGTGACCGTCTTGGTCTCCGCCTGTCCGGGAAGCATATGGTCGAACGAGAAGTTCAGGTTGTCGTCTCCCGTGCCGCCGCCCGTGTGGATCTTAACGGTGCCCATGGTGCCGGCGATGGTGCCCGACTTGGAGTCGGTGAAGTACGCGCCTGTCCCGGTCGCTGCTGCGCCGATGAGTGCCACCGTGATCCCGGCACTGCCGATGAATCCGATGGTCCGGATGATGGTGCCCTTCCTCATTGCCCCTCCAACTTGCAGGTCTTGCTGTGGCCCACCCTCCTCGGGTGGGATCGCACGAGACGTTCCTCCGAAGAACTTGTGGTGTCGCGCTGGATAGCGGTGACGTACTAGGCCTTTCGCGTGACAGACGGACTAAGGAGGTCACCCTGCGCTGAACACCGGGGGTCCAGGGGACATGCCGATGGGCCTTTCGGACTATCACCACTGAGGGAGCCATGACGTTCCGCTACGTCCCCACCGCGGACGCGAGCTCCTCGAAGTGGCGGAACGGGTCTGGCTGCCGGCGCGGCGGTTCCCGCGCATCGCGGTCGCAACGCCGGGCT
>Ga0075017_100002974_pt1 | contig 10657 bp, 8 predicted proteins | sample AleBraG_ABR_2012_FD_71475 | JGI IMG/M metagenome (GOLD analysis project Ga0075017, IMG submission 71475) | Freshwater sediment microbial communities in response to fracking from Pennsylvania, USA - Alex Branch Run_MetaG_ABR_2012 | ecosystem: Environmental > Aquatic > Freshwater > Creek >... | reverse complement strand
CGCGGAAACGATGTATTGGCCGTACGGCATGGCTTTCGTCGAGGGACGGTTTTACGTGGCGGATACCGGGAATCGCCGAGTCCTCGGCTGGCTGGGTCTTCCGCAATCGAACCGAGCGGCGGAGTTTGTTCTTGGTCAGGATGACTTTGCGCAAAACGGTGAAAATCGGAATATTGGTGTAAGCGCCTCGTCCTTTCGTTGGCCGCACGCTCTTGCAGGGACCAAAGATATCCTCTATGTGGCTGATGCAGGCAATCATCGCGTTCTTGGATGGAGCCCGACTCCTTCGCAAGATCGACCAGCCGATTGCGTACTTGGTCAGCCTAACTTCGAGTCTGCGGGTGAATTTCCCTACGCCAAACAGTCCGCCGAGAAATTGCGGTTTCCCTATCACATTGCCTGCAACGACGAATTTGTAGTAGTTTCAGACACCGCTAATAATCGGATCCTGATTTGGGGGCATCCTGTGAATCATACGTGCGGATCGCCGGCAACTGAAGTTATAGGCCAGCCCGATTTTGCTTCTAACGGCGAAAATCATTGGAAGGCAGTGACGGATGAAACATTATGCTGGCCCTATGGGATCTGTCTTCATCGGGATATGTTAGTGGTAGCTGATTCAGGCAATAACCGAGTGATGATTTGGGATTTGAGCACTGTGGGTATTACCAGCAAGCAAAATTTTGAGAAGAGGAGGTTACTATGTGTTTAGCCGTTCCTGGCGAAGTGAAAGAAATATACGAAGCGTCGGGTACGCGAATGGGGCGGGTCAATTTCGGTGGCATTACGAAAGAGGTCTGTCTGGCGTATTTACCGGATATCGCCGTTGGAGACTACACGATTGTGCACGTAGGATTTGCCATCAGTAGAATCGACGAAGAGTCGGCGAAAAAGACGCTACAGATGTTTCACGATCTGGGTATTCTGGAAGAAGAACTGAACGCTCCGTTGCCAGTGAGGGATCCATGAAGTATCTCAATGAGTTCAGAGATGGCGAGACCGCCCAAAGGCTATTTCGGGAGATCGGCCGCATAACCACGAAGCCTTGGGCGCTGATGGAGGTTTGTGGTGGGCAGACTCATTCGATCATTCGCAATGGGATCGACCAACTACTATCAGAAAAGATTGAATTGATACATGGCCCTGGATGCCCGGTCTGTGTCACTCCACTTGAGATGATCGACAAGGCGCTGGCAATCGCGGCGAAGCCCGGCGTAATCTTTAGTTCGTTCGGTGACATGCTCCGCGTTCCCGGCAGCCAAAAAGATCTGTTTCGAATCAAGAGCGAGGGAGGTGACATTCGAATCGTCTACTCTCCGCTTGACGCGTTGAAAATTGCGCGTGAGAACCCTGGCCGTGAAGTAGTGTTTTTCGGAATTGGTTTTGAAACTACGGCGCCCGCGAATGCAATGGCTGTCAGCCTCGCGGCAAAAGAAAAGTTGAGAAACTTTTCCGTGTTGATCTCGCACGTGCTGGTTCCACCGGCAATGGAAGCCATCATGAGTTCGTCCATCAACCGTGTGCAGGGCTTCTTAGCGGCTGGTCATGTTTGTAGCGTGATGGGCTACTGGCAGTATCCCGCCTTAGCGGAGAGATTTAACGTTCCCATCGTAATTACAGGCTTCGAGCCGCTGGATGTGTTAGATGGCATACGGCGCGCCGTGATCCAGTTGGAGGCCGGACGCCATGAAGTCGAAAATGCCTACGGTCGCGTTGTGACGTTCGAAGGCAACAAGCCTGCGCAGGAGATGTTAGAGAAGGTCTTCCACGTGACTGACCGGGTGTGGCGCGGTATTGGAATGATTCCCAAGAGTGGCTGGTCTCTACGCGCCGAATATCGCGATTTTGACGCAGAGTATAAGTTCGCCGTTCGGAACATCGTTACTCAGGAATCTTCGTTGTGTCGAGCGGGTGAAGTGCTGCAAGGAGCGATTAAGCCTACAGACTGCGCTGCTTTTGGCAAGGCCTGCACGCCACGTTCGCCCCTTGGCGCAACAATGGTGTCAAGCGAAGGCGCTTGCGCCGCCTACTTTAACTATGGCCGCTTTGTGAAAGTAGAGGATCTGGCCACTGCATGTCCAGCGAAATAGATTTTTCAGGCTGGAGTTGCCCGCTTCCTCTACGTGATTATCCAAATATAGTGCTCGGTCACGGCGGCGGCGGCAAGCTGTCGGCAGAACTTGTGGAGAACCTATTCGTTCCGGCGTTCAGGAATTCGGTCATCGAGGGATTGGGCGATTCGGCGGTGTTGCGGGTTCCTCCCGGTCGTCTCGCATTTTCCACGGACTCCTATGTTGTGAGGCCTCTATTTTTCCCGGGCGGCAGTATTGGTGAACTCGCTGTAAACGGCACGGTGAACGATCTAGCAATGAGTGGGGCGCACCCGCTTTACCTGAGTGTGGCGTTCATCATCGAAGAGGGACTGCCGATGGCGACACTGGGTGAAATTGTGGAGCGAATGCGGATCGCAGCGCATCTGGCTGGGGTGCAGATTGTTACGGGCGATACGAAAGTTGTCGAAAAAGGCCATGGAGACGGTTGTTTTGTCAATACGGCCGGCATAGGAGTTGTTCCTGACGGACGTGAAATCGGCCCGGGCCGAGCTAAGCCCGGAGACGTGGTCATTGTGAGTGGCACTTTGGGAGATCACGGCATGGCAGTGATGAGCGTCCGAGAAGGGTTGCAGTTTGATAGCGTTATTCAATCGGATTCGGCAGCTCTTAATGGCATGGTGGAGGCGATCTTCGCGGCATCTGCTGATATTCATGTCCTGCGCGACCCAACTCGCGGAGGTTTGGCATCGTCTCTCAACGAGATTGCCGCTCAGTCAAAGGTTGGAATCGCCTTGAGCGAGGAGAATCTCCCAGTGAAATCGGACGTCGCCGCGGCGTGTGAACTCCTGGGGATGGACCCAATCTACGTGGCGAACGAAGGCAAACTCGTTGCCATTGTGGACGAGTCATCAGCCGAGAGAGTTCTTCGCGCCATGCGCCATCACCCGCTTGGTAGCGATGCCGCCGTCATTGGTACCGTCATCGCTGAACGCGCTGGCATGCTGACCGCGAAAACAAAGATTGGTGGCACCCGCGTCATTCCTATGCAGATCGGCGAACAATTGCCGCGTATTTGCTAAGGCTTTAACATCACGAACGAGTAAAGAGTGTCGCCCGCGCCTACAACCAGATATTGCTTTCCGTCTAATTCGTAAGTGATGGCCCCATTACTCAGCCCTTGGCCTAAATTCGCATGCCAGAGTGCCTTTCCTGTCGTTGCATCCAGTGCAACCAGGTTGTTCGAAGTATCTCCGGCGAACACTAAGTTCCCGGCTGTACTGAGTAATCCAGAACGAATTCCTGCCGATTCCCATTTATGGCTCCAACGAATCTTGCCTGTTTTGTAATCAATCGCCTGCAGCATTGATTCAGCCCAACCGCCTTGGTCGTTGCCTCCCCAGCCTTCCGGCTTATCGTCGTCATCATAGATGTAATATACACTGTAAGCTCGCGTGGCGTTCACATAAAACAAACCCGTAGCCGGGCTGAAGCTGGGAGGTGGCCAGTTCGCACCTCCTCCCTGATTGGGAGACACCAGAGCCCCATCAGGCTGCGGCTCCTTAGCCGGGTTCGGAATGGGTTGCCCTTTCGCATCCACTCCCTTTGCCCAATTCGTTTTTACGTATTCGGAAGTGACAATATTCTTGCCATTTGTCCGATCAAGGACAAAGAAGTAACCGTTTCGGCTCGCTTGCGCAAGGAGTTTGCGAGGTGCTCCGTTTACGACTCCGTCAAATAAAACAGGAGTCTGCACAGCATCCCAGTCGTGAGTGTCATGCGGCGACGGTTGGAAGTGCCAAACCAGCTTGCCACTATCGAGACTTAACGCGACAATCGATTCGGTGTAGAGGTTATCCCCCTTCCGTCCCTTACCTGCAATGACTGGCTGCGGATTACCGGTTCCCACGTAAACGAGATTCAGATCTGGATCGTAGGTGCTCGGAACCCATGTCATTCCTCCACCGTGTTCCATCGCCTCAGCCGTCGGCCAAGTTTCCGCACCAGGTTCGCCCGGCTTCGGCACACTTGACCAATGCCACTGTAAGTCTCCCGTTTCGGGATCGCGCGATTCCAGATATCCGGGGATATCCAGGTCGTCACCGCTTACGCCCACCAGCACATGATTCTTTACAATAATGGGCGCCACAGAAGCGTAGTAGAACTGGTCAATATCGCAGATCTGTTTGTGCCAGCGTTCCTTGCCGCTCTGAATATTGAGCGAAACAAGATTGCAGTCGGGAGTTTCGAAATAAAGCCAGTTTCCGTATATTCCAACCCCTCGATTACCCAAATGGATTCCACCTTTCGTGCTCCACTGGTAGTGCCAAATCTCTTGACCCGAACGAGCGTCTATGGCCCAAACGTGATCGGGGACAGTGAAATAAAGGACGCCGTTCACCATAAGCGGAGTTGCCTTGATTGAACCGGCAGCGCCACCTGCGCCAGCGCTCAAACGGTAAGCCCACGCAAGACTCAAGGAAGTGATGTTATGGTCGTTGATCTGGGTTAGCGGACTAAAGCGCCTTCCTGAGTAGTCTCCGTTATAGGTTGGCCATGTGTCGATGGGTTGCAGCAGCAGCTTTTCAGCTTGCAGCCCTTGTGCAAATCCACTTGCCGCGCTCAGCATCAAAACGACTACTGTCTTTAATTGCTTCTTCACTTCAACGTCTCCAAATAGGCCACAATGTTGTGCATGTCTTTGTCGGTGTACTGATCCAATAGCTCGATGTGCGTTTGATAAGGATCGTTCTTCTTCACTCCGAGATCCGCTGTTCTCGTCCAGGAACGGTACTCTCCACTGCTATCGCGCAAGGCAACGGTAAAGTCATCCATGCGGACCACTTCTCCGCTGAATGTGTGGCCGTCAGGTTGAGTGATTGTCACGGTAACCGGCTTGCTGCTGCTTCCCCCGCCACCGAAGCGAGCGCTCTTAGGAAAGAGAAATCGCAGCTGTAGTGCCGGCGGATTGTATTTTGTGGCGATGTGCGCGAGGTCGCCCGTGACGGAGTGACAGGTGTTGCACTTGCCTGCGCCGTTGAAATAGGCTTCTCCCGCTGTGGCGTTTCCGGTTAGTACGTCCAACGGCTTTTCGAAAGGCGCCCGGTGCAGAGTGTCTTCAAAGCGCTGATGAAGGAAGTTTGCCAGATCCTGTACTTGCGCCGGATTGAGCGCGGCGGATAACCCACCGCCCTGCATCGGATGCCCTTTCTTCAAGAACGGTCCTAGTTGGTTCCCGTATCTGTCATGCAACACCACCAACGAACGAACCAGATCACTTCCTCGTTGCCCCTCAGTCGCGTTCGGTCCCGCGCCTCTCGCCTTGGGCCCGTGGCATGTGATGCACTCGCGAAAGTAAATGGCTTTTCCTAAACCCGCCGAAGCTTCATCAACCACCTGACGGTCTTGCGGACCAGCGGAGAGCCCGCCACTTGATTTACGCCGTGGGGTGGTTTGAGACGCGCCGTTTGCCGGCAGGACGCTTGCTAGATAATCCACAACCTGGCTGAACTCTTCCGTGCTTCCCTTGGCGCCTTTGGAAATCATGTCAGACACGACTTCTCCCCATTGGTCTCGCGTCATGCCACGGCCTAAGACAATTGTCGGCGCATGGCAAGTGCCGCATAGTTTCTGAGCTGTTTCTTTGTGCGGTCCATCGGGCAATTGCGCGTATGCCATCCCGACGCCGAGCCAAAGGCTCAACAGCCACACGTTTCGAGGTGTGCTCATAGATATACTGTTCAGCTTATCGCGTTGAATTTTTCGCGACCCGCACCGACGTGCTGTGATTGTTTCCATTGCACCTGATACTGTATCGTTGACAAGAGCGATATGCAAAAAGCCCCGTTTCGCGCCGACCAAGTTGGCAGTCTCCTTCGTACGCAGGAATTGAAAGAAGCACGCGCTGCAAGGCTCGCAGGAAGCATCAGTCAAACGGACCTGAAAAGCATTGAAGATCGAGAAATCAAGAAGCTGATCACTCGCCAAGAAGAGACTGGTTTGAAAGGCATAACCGACGGCGAGTTTCGGCGATCCATGTGGCATTACGATTTTCTGGAACTGCTGGACGGTGTTGAGTCTTATCAATCCGATCATGGGATTGCGTTCAAAGGTGGTATCGCCACCAAGTCGAAAGCTCTGCGCGTGGTTGGCAAGCTCGGTTTTTCCGGCCACCCGATGCTAGAACATTTTAAGTTCCTTAAGGCAAACACGCGCGCGACGCCGAAGATGACAATTCCTTCGCCCAGCGTTCTGCATTTCCGTGGCGGGCGCAAAGCCGTCAGCGAGACCGTTTACCCTGACATGGCTGAATTCTTCCATGACTTAGGATTGGCGTATCAGAAAGCTGTCCAGGCCTTTGCCGATACCGGGTGCCGCTATTTGCAACTCGACGAAACGAATCTCGCCTATCTATGCGACCCGGAACAGTGCAACATGCTGCGTGAGCGCGGTGATGATCCGGACAAATTGCCGCTCGCTTACGCTGCGATGATCAATACTGCGATCACGGGACGTCCGGCCGACATGCGAATCACCATGCATTTATGCCGTGGTAACTTTCGCTCAAGTTTCATTGCGACCGGCGGCTACGAGCCCGTTGCCGATGTGCTTTTCAATCACATTGACGTAGACGGATACTTCATGGAGTGGGATACCGACCGCGCCGGTGGGTTCGAGCCGTTGCGCTTATTACCAAAAGATAAAATGGTTGTGTTGGGACTGGTCACATCTAAGACGGGAACGCTCGAAACGAAAGAGGACTTGAAGCGGCGCATCAACGAAGCGGCGATGTATGCCGACCCCGATCAATTGTGCCTGAGTCCGCAATGTGGATTCGCAAGCACTGAAGAGGGAAACGTTTTAGCTGAAAATGAGCAGTGGGCCAAGCTGAGTTTGATTGTTGAAATCGCGCGCGAATTGTGGGGCGGTGTTTAGGCTTCTCGCTCTTTTTGGGACCCTGGCTGCGTGGGCGCCCGCGCAGTCGATTCAGTCAGAGGACTGTCCTAATAGTCTTTGCCGTCTAGTAGCGCACGGCCGGGCTCCGGATTTGCGATTTCCGGATTTTGTCGATTTTCGCAGCAGCCTCGTCGCATTCTACGCGCCTGCGTACCGGCCCGCATGGCTCACCGACAATGGTCCGACTCCGCAAGCGCTCGCTATCATCGCCATTCTTAAGGCGGCGGAACTCAAGGGCCTCAAGCCGGAAGACTATGACGCCGACTTTTGGGATGAACAAATTGCTCATCTGGACCGTTCCCAATTCGATGTCTGCTTGACGGTCAGCGTCATGCGCTATCTCGCCGACCTCCATTTTGGGAAAGCGAACCCAGGGTTCTTCCATTTGGATCCTCAGTATCGGGACTTCGACATCCCCAGCTTTCTCAACCTCAAACTAATTAACGCGAATGATCCAAGTGCGTTAATTGCCGAGGAAGTGGAGCCGCCTTACCAGGGCTACAAGCGCACCCAGAAAGCTTTGGCCGATTATCTGTTGATGGCACAGCAGGCCGATGTTAAATTGCCTGAGTTGTCTTCGACAATTGAGCCCGGTACTCGCTATGTGGATGCGGATCTACTGGTACAGCGTTTGAAACAACTTGGTGACTTGTCTCAGGATCAAGTTGCTCCTCTAAATTCTCAACGATACACGGGGATTCTAGTGGAAGCCGTAAAGCACTTTCAAGTGCGGCACGGCATCGAGTCCGATGGCAGATTGGGCAAGGCGACGATCGAACAATTAAACGTACCGCTATCCCAGCGGGCCGAACAGCTTCGCCTCTCGCTTGAACGTTGGCGTTGGGTTCCGCACTCGTTCTCGCATCCTCCGATTGTCGTCAACATTCCCGAATTTACCTTGCGCACCCTCAACGACGCTTATGAGACCGACCTGGAAATGAAAGTCGTTGTTGGGTCGTCCTATGACAACCAAACGCCTGTTTTTTCGGCTGATTTAGGCTATCTCACATTCCGCCCCTATTGGAATGTTCCGCGCAGCATCCTTGAGAACGAAATGCTTTCCAAGCTTGAGAAAGAACGCGACTACTTATCGACCCACCGCTATCAGGTCGTTAATGCTGCTGAAAAAGTTATTCCTGCCCCGCACGGATTGACCGATGCAATTCTACGCGGCCTGAGTTCCGGAAGATACCGGATTCGCCAGATGCCCGGACAAAACTGCGCCTTGGGCCTGCTTCGCTTTGGCATTCCCAATGTCCATAACGTTTATTTGCACGACACTCCTTCGCGCGAATTGTTCGCCAAAGCTCGCCGCGATTTCAGCCATGGATGCGTGCGCGTTGAGCGCCCGGTCCAACTTGCTGAATGGACTCTTCGCGAAACAGATTCCTGGACGGCTGCAAAAATCCGCATGGCCATGCACGGTGGCAAAACATTCCAGGTCAACCTCAAGAATCCGATTCCCGTATTGCTTGTGTACGCCACCGCAATTGTCACGCGAACCGGCGAAGTGCACTTTACGCCGGACATCTACAATCAGGATGCATTGCTTGAAAATCGTTTAGCGCAGGGTTATCCCAGTCGCACCACCGAGCAATAGAGTCAACCTATAGCGACCAAACCACTCGTTTGCCCTGTTCAATCGCTGCGGAAATCAACGGACCGTAATGCGTTTCCAGAGGAAGGCGTTTGAGCTTTAGCGTGGGGGTGATAAACCCGCTATCGATCGTCCAATGATCACGCACGAGTACAATCATTCCCAAGTGCTCGTGCACTTCCACCTTCGCGTTTACCGTCTCGATCAGTTCTTCAAACGATTGTTCCAGTTCGCTCCTTCCCGCTTCCGTTGAGGCTTGGCGGATAGCGCTTGCCGTTAGAACGGCAACTGCGCACGGCGCGTCTTTATTTGTTCCTAAGACTAAGCAGTTCTCAACGGCTGGATAAGTACTGAGAAGCGCCTCGAGTTTTGAAGGGACAACGTATTTCCCTTTCGCGGTTTTGAATTGTTCTTTGATGCGGCCAGTAATCTTCAACCAGCCATCGGAGGTGATTTCCGCTAAGTCTCCGGTCCGGATGAAACCGTCCTCTGTGAGAATTTCCCGCGACTCTTCAGGATTCTTGTAATAGCCCACCATGTTCATAGGGCTTCGCAAAAGCAATTCTCCTAATTCGGAGACCTTGGCCTCGACGCCCGGCGTGCTCCTTCCGGTATAACCGGGACGGCTCTCGCCGTTGGGCGAAGTATGAGTGATGCCGGTCTCCGTAGTTCCATACCCTTCCGTGAGTGGAAGTCCCAATGCGAGAAACCACAGCAATATGTCGGCCGGTAGCGCCGCAGATCCAGAGGCCGCAAACTGAACGTTGCCGAAACCCATGCTTCGCAAGATGTAGCGTTGAACCAGCGTTTTCGCAAGAGGAATCCGCAGCAGCGCGCCTAGCATGGATCGCGAGATCTTCTCAAACACTTTCTGCTGAAACTTGGCGTAGAGCCGGGGCACGGAAAAGAATACTGTGGCATGCGAGCGCTTCAGATCGGTGAGAAACGTGGCCGTACTTTCGCTGAAAAAGAGATGCCAGGAATGATAGATTGCCGACGTCTCCGTAAGGCTCCGCTCCGCGATATGCGCGAGAGGCAAGTAGGAGAGCTGGCTATGCCGGCGCTCGCCGGCTACTTGTGAAATGGCCTGGGCGAGGTACGGAAATGCCAAAAAGCGATGCATTGCGCCCTTCGGGTTACCGGTTGTGCCCGACGTATAGATGATGGTGGCAATCTCATCGGCCCCGCGCTTCGTATTTGTGGTCAACGGTTGAGTTGTCTTTACAATCTCGTCCCAACTCTTCGCAATATCGGGTTGAGTAATGTTGGGAAACCTGACAATTTCTAAGCCAGCCGGCAGTTCCAGATGAGTGGGATCCGTCACGTCAACTGGCCCCAGGAAACAAGCCACAGGGTCACAGTGCTCGAAGAGTTGCCCGGCGGACTGGTGAGTTAGTGAGGGATAAATCGGCACTGTGACATGACCCGCCATCCAAATCGCCAGCTCCGCTATAATCCACCAGGCGCAATTTTTTGAATAGATTACTATATGCGAGCCGGGAGGCCAATTCTTTGAAAGAAGGTGATTCGCTACCCGGCGAGCCTCATCCATGGTCTTCGCCCAAGTCCAATCGCGCGCCACTCCATTCATGGGCTGCGTGAGGAACACTTCGTCTGGGCGTGTTTGCTCCCAATGATAGACACGATCAAGTGGCAAATCGATCATGGTTGAAGTTAAGGCTGTTTCGGCGGCAACGATCTTGCCGCAATTTGGGCGATGTCTAACAGCTGTGGAGGTGCTGTCGAAGTGGCCGCCAGTGCGTCGCGCAACATGCTATTGCAGAACGGGCAAGCAGCGCCAACGACGCTAGCTCCTGTGACCGCCAATTCCTTGGCTCTTGTATGGCTCACTCGTTCGCCCTTCTCTTCTCCTAAAAACGCCAAACCGCCCCCCGCTCCGCAGCAAAAACTGCGCTCATGATTTCGCGGCGCTTCCAAAACGTTGCCGCTGAGCGCAATAACCTGTCGCGGTTCGTTATAGATATTCTGATACCGCCCCAAATAGCACGGATCATGAAACACAACATCGGATCCCTTGCTTTGCGGCAACTTG
>Ga0075017_100002973_pt1 | contig 10658 bp, 11 predicted proteins | sample AleBraG_ABR_2012_FD_71475 | JGI IMG/M metagenome (GOLD analysis project Ga0075017, IMG submission 71475) | Freshwater sediment microbial communities in response to fracking from Pennsylvania, USA - Alex Branch Run_MetaG_ABR_2012 | ecosystem: Environmental > Aquatic > Freshwater > Creek >... | reverse complement strand
TATCTGCGCAGGGCACCGGCCGCCATCGCGACCATCACGTCGTTGACGCTCGCACCGAAGGCGTGGCTCACCTTCTTGATGTCCGCCAAGTCGAAGATCTCGTAGGCGAACCACCGATGCGGGGTGAGTGGCGCGTCGAACCGGGTGTGCGGTCCGGCAAACGGTTTCGTGCCCAAATCGCTGCGACTGCGTGTATGCGCGCGGCTGCGGCGGGCCGACCGAACAGTGCGCAGCATGAGCCGCGGGAGGGTCGCGATCATGCGCGCCATGTCCGCGAGCCCGAGCCCGAGAAGCCGCCACCGGCCGGGCACGGCTTCGGCTTCGAGTGCCTCGCCCTCGCCCATCGGCGTGTGATCGGGCCGGTCCGCGAACGCCTCCGCGAGCAGCCGTTCGCTCGACATTCCGTCCGCGAGCGAGTGGTGCACCTTGGCGACGTACGCGACCTTGCCGTCGCCCAGCCCCTCGACGAACCACACTTGCCACAGCGGCCGGTCACGCTCGAGTCCGACACTCGCGATACGCGAGATGACCTCGCCGAATTCGCGCGGGCCACCCGGCGCGGACACCGCGACCCTCTGCACGTGGTAGTCGAGGTCGAGGTCGGGTGCGTCGATCCAATAGGGGTGGCCGAGGTCGAACGGCACGCGCACGAGCCGCCACCGGAAGGGCTCGAGCAGCGGTAGCGCTTCACGGATCTGGTCGCGCAACGCGTCGTAGGTGACCGGCATGTCGGCGCCCGTCGGGTCGACGATCGCGATCTTCAGCGTGTGCTGATGCCGAGCGCGGTTCTCGTTGAAGATGAAGAGGCTGTCGGCGCCCGCGAGTCGGTGCATGTTCGCGTCCTCACACGCCGGAGGTGAGCACGAGTTCGCGCGCCCACCCGTAATCGGGTTTGCCGTTCGGCCCGCGCACGACCGTTTCGACCACACACAGCCCGAGCGGCAGCTTGTAGCCCGCGAGGCGGCCGCGGCAGTACGCCCGGAGCCCGTCGAGGGTCACAGTCTCGCCGCGACGAGGTGCGACGACGACGACGACCTGTTCCCCCCACCGGTCGTGCGGCGCGCCCACCACCACCGCGTCGTAGACGCTCGAATAGTCCTTGACGACTGCCTCGACCTCCTCGGGATACACCTTCTCGCCGCCCGTGTTGATGCTCATCGACCCGCGGCCGAGCAGGACAACCGTGCCGTCGGCTTCGACGGTTGCCGCGTCGCCCGTCAGAGCCCAACGCACGTCGTCGACCTGCACGAACGTGGTCGCCCCCGCTCCCGGATCCTTGTAGTAGCCGAGCGGCACATGTCCACGACGAGCGAGCCGACCCGCTACCCCCGAACCCGGAGCGACCGGCTGCAGGCGGTCGTCGAGCACCGCACTGTTCGCGTCGAGGGTGAAACAGGTTCCGTGCTCCACGTCGGCGCCGGGCATCCGGGCCCTCGATCCACTGACGCCGGTCTCGGTGGAACCGAATCCGTCGACGGTGATCACGTTGGGAAGCAACGCGGCGATCTGCGACTTCGTCGAGGCCGACAACACCGCACCGCCCGACGCGAAGACCAACAACGACGACACGTCGTAACGGGCCGGGTCGGAAGCGAACTCGTCCAGGAGTGGCCGGGCCATCGCGTCACCCACAACGGTGACGATGTTCACGTGCTCGGCGCCGACCAGTGACCACGCCTCGTGCGGGTCGAGGCTCCCCGGAGACGCGAGCACAACCGTCCCGCCGCCGAAGAGAATCGAGAACGCGCCCCACTGCGCGCTGACGTGCATCAGGGGCGGCAACAGGAGCATCACCGCGCCGACCTTCAACACTCGGTCGGTGATCTCGTCGGGATGCGAGATCGGCCCTTCGAAAGTCGTCGGATCACCGCCGCCCATCGCCGCGAAGAACACGTCCTCGTGGCGCCACACGACACCCTTGGGCATGCCGGTCGTACCACCCGTGTACGCGATGTACACATCGTCTCCGGAACGGCCGTCGAAGTCCCGCTCGGCCGATGCCGTCGCAAGCGCGGTCTCGTAGCCGACCGAACCCTCGATCACGTCGTGGTCGATGCCGACCACGATCAGCGGACCGCGAATCTCGGTCTGCTCCAACGCAGCCCTGACCCGAGGAACGAACGCCTGGTCGTACACCAGGGCGAGAAGATCCGCGTCGTCGTACAGATGCGCGAGCTCCTCGGACTCGTACCTGTAATTCACGTTCACGGGAACGGCGCGGAGCTTGAACGCCGCGAGCATGGTCTCGATGTACTCGACGCCGTTCTGCATCTGAATACCGACGTGATCACCGGGGCCGACACCGCGCTCCGAGAGGGCGTGGGCGACGCGGTTCGCGCGCGCGTCGAGCTGCGCATACGTGCGCCGGATGCTCGGCGTCACGATGGCCTCGCGCTCCGGTACGAAGTCGACGACGCGCTCGAACATCTCCGCCAGGTTGTAACTCATGCACCGATCGTCGGCGGGCGTCACATACGCGTCAAGGGTCGAAGGACCCACGGCGCGGGTCGCTCGGCCGCATGTCCGGCACTCGTCGCGGGCTCCGGCCCGGGATCACGATGCAAGCGTTCCGGCCGCGCGCGCATTCAGGTGGCCGGTCTCGGCGAGCCAGCGAATCGAGTCGGCGAGCGTGTCGTCGACCGGTCGCCACTCCAGGTCGAGCGCGCGACAGGTTGCCTCACTGTCGTACGGGGTCGCCAACGTGGCCATGACCATCGCTTCGTAGGTGAGCGGGTAGTCGAAAGGGACGACCCGTTTCGCCAGATCGCCCGCTCGTCCCGCGAGTCGAAGCACCGGTGCGGGCATGGAGATCGGCCGTCGGTGGACGCCGGTCACCCGTTCGATCGCGGCGTGCAGTTCGGCATAGGTCAAGAACGTGCCGCCCAGCATCCAGCGTGCGGGGCCGGCATCGAGTGCACGCTCGATCGCGAGCGCGACATCGCGGACGTCGACGATCGAACAGCCCGATGTCGTCTTCGGCGGGGTGCGGACCCACCCGACGAGCCCGAGGTGAGTGGCGCTCAGCCCGGGCGGGTCGGGGCCGAGCACACCCGACGGGTACACGATCGCGACGTGCGCGCCCTTTCTTTGCAGATCCCGCACGACCCGTTCGGCCGCGACCTTCGACCGCGTGTAGCCGCCCCGGGCATCGGTCACCGGTGAGTCGAGGGTTATCGACGACCGTGAGGTACCGAATACCGACACGCTCGACACATACACGGTCTCGAGTTCACGTCGCGCGGCGCCGCCGACGACGAGGCGTGTGCCGGTGACGTTCACCTCCCTCACCCGCGCCGCGTCGCGTTCCGCGAGTGAGACTTGCGCGGCCGCGTGGACAACGGCCGTAGTGCCTTCGAGGGCGCGCTCGACGCGCTCGGGATCGGTGACATCACCGACGACGACGTCGATCGATGCCGGGTCGAGGTCGACCAGCACCGGCACCCGAGCGAGCTTGGCCGGGTCGCGGAGCAGGAGACGCACCGCTCGACCGCTTGCGGCGAGCCGCGCCGCGACGTGCGAGCCGACGAAGCCGGTCCCCCCGGTGACCAATACCGTCATGCGGTTCGCCTCCTCGAATCCCGCCCGGTCGCGGCGACATCGACTATCCGAGAACGGGGAATCGACGCTCGGCCGCAAGTCGGTCGAGCGTCGATTGCATCTTCTCCGTGAGCTCGTCGTAGCAACGGCGGACGACGACGTCGTCCGCCGCGGCCTCGGGCCCGTACTTCTGCGACCAGTCGACCGGTTCGCAGAGCTCCACGGTGATCTTGGCGGGAATCGGCCACGTCGGGATCCCGCCCGGAACAACGCCGAATGGCGGACCGAACACGAGCGGCATCACCTTGATGCGGAACCGTCGGTCGAACCCGAGGAATTTCGCCACACGTTCTCCTCGGGCGAGCACCACCAGCGTCTCGTGGGCACCCACCGAAACGGCCGGCACGATCGGGACCTGCGTCCGCAGTGCGAGCCGAACGAAACCGACGCGACCTCCGAAGCCGATGCGGTTGCGCTCGCGCCACGGCCGGAACACGTCGTAGTCGCCCCCGGGATAGTCGATGAGGATCCCTCCGCCGCGCAGGATCGCCTCCGCCGCGGCGGGTCCGGCTTCGATCGCACCGGCTCGTGCCATGACCGGACCCAGGCCCGGGAGCCCGAGAAAGAACGAGTGGAAGAGCGCATAGATGGGCTCGGCTTCGCCGCGTTCGCGCCACCATGCCGTCAACAGCACCGGAATATCCGGTGGCATCTGACCGCCGGAATGGTTGCCCACCACGAGGAACGGCCCGCACTCCGGCACCCGCTCGAATCCGCGCACTTCGGCGCGGAAGTACGAAGCGAAGCAATCGAGGACGGGTCGAACCGTGCGGAGGAACGTCGGGTCCCGGTAGGACCCGATCGTGCCGTCCGCGTCGTCGTGGTCCACTACGTACAACTATGCACCGGTCACGGGTTCGAGCAATACCAGTGGTATCTCGCGGTCGGTCTTCTTCTGGTAGTCGGCGTACCCCTTGTAGGTCGACGTCACCTGCGGCCAGAGCCGCGCCCGTTCCTCGGCCGTGGCCGTCCGGGCGTGCATCGCCCGCTTCGGCATTCCTGTCGCGCGTACCTCGACGCGCGGGTTGTCGCGCAGATTGAGGAACCACGCCGGGTGACGGTCGTCGCCCCAACGCGACGCGACGACGACCCAAACCTCGCCGTCTTGCACCGGAGAAGTCAGCATCACCGTGCGCGGCTCGCCACTCCTGCGGCCGACGGTGGTCAACTCCACGACCGCCATACCGCCGGCCCGCCAGCCGACGCGCCCGCCCGTCGCCCGCAGTAGACCCTGATGTACGGCGTTCAACAATTTCAGACGGAGGTCGCTCGGCAACGTTCGGCACGCTCCGCTCGGTGACGGGACCTTCGACCCTATTCGCGATGAGGCGCGCGCGCTCAGCATCGGCATGTCGATACGCACGTGAGGAGGTGGGACACACGTACCGCTCCACGGTTCGGCATAGCACCGTGGCGGAAGAAACAACGGCTCGGCTGTACGACTGCGTGGCTTCCCTTTCCGCATCGATGCCGGGCCGTTGTTTCGCGTCGCGGCACGCGGCGGGAGAAGCGGGGCGACCGTAACTAGGGTTGACCTGACGAATCGGGTCGGCGCGGTACGGCGGAGGACATGGCGGACGCATGAGCAATCGCCTGAGAATCACGGCCTTCGTCGCGCTCGTCGCCGTGTGCGTGCTCGTGGGGGGCGCATATCTCCTGCACGCCCGCGCCGATGACCCCCGCAACGGGAAGCCCACCGAGCCGCTGCTCGGTACGGACGCAGCCGCGTTCGCCCAGCTCATGGCCGAGCCACACCTGGTGTTCCGCAACACCGACCTCGGGTCGAACTACGGCAAGGTCGAGGTCGTGCCGTTGTCGGCGCCGAGCGGACCGCGCGCGCCGACGAAGCTCGACTGCGACCGAGTGGCCATGGAGCGCAGCGTCGGCGTGTGCCTCGCCACGAACCAGGGTGTCCTCACCACCTACTCCGGCGAGATCTTCGACGCGAACTTCGCGGTCGTGCACAAGTTCGCGCTGCCCGGGCTGCCGAGCCGCCTGCGGATCTCGCCCGACGGCAGGTACGCGTCGATGACCACCTTCGTCCACGGTGATTCCTACGCGTCGACGGGCTTCTCCACCCGCACGTTGTTCATCGACACCGCGACCGGCAAGGTGCTGGGCAACCTCGAGAGTTTCCACGTCACCGACAACGGCAACACCGTCAACGCGGTCAGTCGCAACTTCTGGGGCGTCACGTTCGCGGCCGACTCCGACAAGTTCTACGCGACGCTCGCGGTCGGCGGGGAGACCCATCTGATCGAAGGCGACCTCCAACGCCGCGAAGCGCACACCATCACCACGAATGTCGAGTGCCCGTCACTGTCACCCGATCAGCACCACATCGCGTACAAGAAGCGCGTGAACAACGGCATCGGTGCGGTGAAATGGCGGCTGCACGTGCTCGACCTCCGCGACGGGACCGACGTCGCGCTGGCCGAAACCCGCAGCGTCGACGACCAGGTGGAGTGGCTCGACGCCAAGACGGTGCTGTATTCGGTCCCCCGCGCCCTCACCGGGACCCCCGCCACCGACACGTACGCGGTGCCCGCCGACGGCACCGGAGCGCCGTCGCTCTTCGTGCGGGGCTCCTGGTCGCCGGGCGTGGAGCAGCAACCCTGAGCGAACCCTCTCAGAACGCTGAGAACATCCACCTCGGGACGATTCGTACCCTTTACGCTTTCTAGACGATCTCTGACGCGCCACTTGGGAGCGTCTCGTCTCGGAGGTGTCCGTATGGATGAAGAACAGGGTTCCGGTTGGATCACGTTCTCGGCAGTGATCCTGGTCCTCGCAGGGATCATGAAGATCTTCGACTCGATCTGGGCGTTCCGGGCCAAGGGTGCGCTCGCCGATCTCCCGAACGCCACGCTCGGGTCCACCGTGAAGAACTACGGCTGGTACTGGCTGATCATCGGCATCTTGTTGATCCTCGCCGGGTTCGCGGTGTTGCGCGGATCGCAGGTCGGGCGCTGGTTCGGCATCATCGCCGCGGGTATCGGCGCGATCGGCACGATGGCCTGGATGCCCTTCTACCCGATCTGGTCGCTCACGTACTTCCTGATCGCGGTGCTGGTGATCTACGGACTCGCGGCGCACGGTGGCCTCGATATCCCAGCGCAATCGAGCAGCACGTAGTTCGCTCGCGCGCGTAGACGCGAAAAGCACGCGCTACCGCCGGCGGTATCACGGGCGGCACTACCGGTGGCACCACCGGTAGTGCCGCTGCTTTCTTGCTGCCGTCTGAAGTGCACGGCGGCGACGCCCGCTTGTAGCCTCCGACGGACTCTGACATGTACGTCAGCTCGACTTCGGAGGCAACGCAGTGGCACTCACCGAGCTCAAAGGGCGGCCGCTCGGCACGCAGAAGGTGATCATCGAGCGCGGCCCGATCCGCGTGTTCGCGCAGGCTCTGCTCGACGACGACCCGGTGTACAACGAAGACAACGCGCCGGTGCCGCCGACGTTCCCGTTCGTGATGCCCTACTGGGGCTCGATGGGCGTCGGCGGCGCGGCCGGCCTTCCCATCGAAAACCTCCGGGGCAAGGGCCGCGCCATCCTGCACGGCGAGCAGGAGTTCGTCTACCACGGCGGCGACTGGCCGCACGCGGGCGACGTGCTCGTCGGTGAAGGCGTGATCTCGGACGTGTACGAGAAGGCCAAGAGCGACGGCGGGAAGCTCGAGTTCTACGTGACCGAAACCACGTGGTCGAACGAGAAGACGTCGAAGCCGGTCGTGACCACCAAGTTCACGCTCGCGATCAACTGCAAGCCCGACGCGGCCGAACCCAGACCGCTCTCGTGACACTGTCGCCGCAGGAGCTGTCCGACCGCGCCGAGATCCACGACGTCATCGTCCGCTACGGCTGGGCGATCGACACCAAGGACTGGGATCTGCTCGACACGGTGTTCACCGACGACGCGCACTGCGACTACTCGTCGAACCCGGGCGGCAAGGTCGGCCCGTATCGCGAGGTCCGGGGCTGGCTCGCGAAGGTCATGACCGCGTTCCCGGTGACCCAGCACCTCATGGCGAACATCGACGTCACGCTGGACGGCGACCGCGCGACCTGCCGCACGATGGTGACGAACCCGCAGGGCGCGGCGACGCGTGAGGGCGGCCTGCACTTCTTCTTCGTCGGCGCGCGTTACGACGACGACTTCGTGCGTACCGACGCGGGTTGGAAGATCGCCAAGCGCGTCGAGACGACGCTGTGGTTCCAGGGCACGCTGCCCGACGAGCTGCTCATCCAGCGCTAACGCTCGAGCAACATCTCCACGTTGTCGTGGAACAGCCCGGGCGCGTCGGCGGGTCCGACCGCCATCGCGCCGCGCGCGTAGTCGGCGAGCGGAGTCGCGGTCCCCTCCGAGTGCGGGTAGTCGGAACAGCACATGTACAGGTCGCCGGTCTGGCGGATCAGCCGCGCCGGCAGCTCGTAGGAGAACGACGACACGCGCACCTGCCGGCGGAAGTATTCACTCGGGCGCAGCGCCAGCTCGGCGAGCGGACGGCCGTTGAGCCGGGCGGTGAAGTCGGCGCCGCCGTCGAGCATCATCAAGAACATCGGCACCCAGACTGCGCTGAGCTCGACGATCCCGATGCGGAGATCCGGATGCCGTTCGAGCGTGCCGTTCAGGATGAGATCGCTGCACGACAGCGCGGCCGCGGTCCAGAGGAACACGGAGTCGAGGGTCGAGACGAACGCGTCGGGCGAATCGGTGTACCAGGCGTCGGCGAACGGCCGGCGCTGATCCGCGACGTGGAACAGCGGCCGCACGCCGTGCTCGACGAAAGCCCGCCAGATCGGGTCGTGATCGCGATGCGAGAGGGGCTTCCCGTCGACGAGCGCGGGCGCAACCATCGCGAGCTGCACGCCGTCGCGTTCCAGCCGTTCGAGCTCCGCGAGCAACCACCGCTCGTCCCGCAACGTGACGTGCGCGACCGGGTGCACCTTGCCCCGGCCGTCGACGACGACGGTCGCGCACCACCGATTCCACGCCGTCATGTTCGCGGTGAGCGCGCCGAGGTCGGCATCGAGCGTGCGTTCCCACAGCAATCCGAAGTTCGGGAACACGACCGCCTCGTCGACACCCATCGCGGTGAGCCGCTCGGCGCGGACCGCGGCGTCCCAGTAGTCGCGCGGTAGCTCGTCGTCATACCGAGTCTCGGGCGGCAAACCCGCGCGGATGCGTTCGTGCACCGTGCCGAGCGCCGACGTCTCCCCCGGGCGTTGCACGTCGGCCGGGCTCAGCTTGGCGCCGCGCCACGTCAACCACGGATATCCGAGCTCGTCGTCGACGATGGCGAGGGCCTCGCCGCGGAGGTCGGGGTCGATGTGATCGGCCCACAGGGTCCGGGTCTCGTAGAGGTGCTGGTCGGAGTCGACGACAGGCGGCACCTGTGCATTGTTCCCCTACCCTGACGTCCGTGTCATCCCGGCCCGACTTCGATCTCGATGCCGACACGTACCGGCGGCGTATCCGGGTCGTGACGACCGCGCCGGGCGTCGTGGTGTCCGACCTGGAGGACGACTTCCATCACTTCGTGATCACGCTGCACCACGACCGTGAGCGCGTCGTGGCGATGGACGCCGTGTCGCAACGGTGGCCGTGGTCGACGTGCCCCGACGCGGCGGTGCCGCTGCGCAAGCTCGCGGGTATGCCCCTGACGCGCCGGTTCACGGGCGCGGGACGCTGGACCGACCCGAAGCAGAACTGCACGCATCAGTTCGACGCGGCCTGTCACGCGATCACGCACGCCGCGTGGGACCGGGCCGAGCGCGTCTACGACCTCGAAATCCCGCGTCGGGATCCGGTCACGGGCGCATCGCGCTGCCGGCTCTGGGTCGACGGTGAAGCCGCGCTCGAGTGGAACGTCACGTGGGAAGGCATCGTCGGTGCAGCCGCGCCCTACGACGCCGCGCCGTGGAAGGGCGGCTTCATGCGCTGGGCCGACGACACGCTCCCCGAGGAGGACGCCGAACGCGCGATCACGTTGCGACGGGCGTGCGACATCGGCATGGGCCGCGGCATGGACCTCGACGCGATCCCGGTCGCGAGCCGGCTCCCGCACACGATGGCAGGCGTGTGTCACTCGATGCAGCCGGGAGTGATCGAGGTTGCGTTCCGCCACGTCGGCTCGATCCGGGACTTCGCCCGCACGCCCGAACGACTCGACGCGACCTAGGTGACGTAGTCGCCCGCGAACCGCTTCATCGCCTCGACCGCCTCCGGTGAGCGGCGCCAGGGCGACACGATCATGCGGGTGACGCCGATGTCCTCCCAGCGGCGGAGATCGTCGCGCGAGGTCACCGGGCCGCCGAGCACGATCTGGAACGGCACCGACGCGCGTCCGTACTCCGCGAGCAGCTCGCGCAGAATCGCGATCTGGGCCGTGGCCGACTCCAACGAGTGCGCCATGCCGATCCAGCCGTCGCACGACCGGGCCGCACGCCGCAGCGCGGCCTTCGACTCCCCGCCGACGAGGATCGGCGGCCACGGCTTCTGCACCGGCTTCGGTTCGAACACGACCTCCTCGAACGCGAACGACTCGCCGTGATGGGAGATCGTCTCCTCGGTGAAGAGGCGCTTGCAGACCTCGACCGCCTCGTCGACGCGCCGGCCGCGTGTGGCGAAGTCGAGTTGCGTCGCGTTCCACTCCTCTTCGAGCCACGAGGCGCCGATGCCGAACTCGAAGCGGCCGTTCGACAGCAGGTCGACCGTCTGCACGCCGCGCGCGGTCGTGAACGGGTGCCGCAAACCGATGTTGAACACGTGCGTGCCGAGACGCACGCGCTCGGTGCGCGCCGCGAGGAAGGCGAGGTAGGCGAACGCGTCGTAGATCGGTGCGTCGGGCGGCACCGGCGGATGAGTCTCGCCGGGGTGCGGCGAGCGCGACATCGCACGGGTGAAGATCAAGTGCTCCGGCAACCACACGGATTCGTAGCCGAGCTCCTCGGCCGCCATCGTCGCGTCGAGGTGAAAATGCGGATTGAGCGCGCCGAGCGCGACTCCGAACTTCACGGGATCACCTCCTCGCCCGCGGTGACCCAACTTCCGTCGGC
>Ga0075017_100002971_pt1 | contig 10659 bp, 11 predicted proteins | sample AleBraG_ABR_2012_FD_71475 | JGI IMG/M metagenome (GOLD analysis project Ga0075017, IMG submission 71475) | Freshwater sediment microbial communities in response to fracking from Pennsylvania, USA - Alex Branch Run_MetaG_ABR_2012 | ecosystem: Environmental > Aquatic > Freshwater > Creek >... | reverse complement strand
GACGCCCTGCCACGAGCCGATCGCGCTCCAGCCCTCGACGCAGACGTGACGCGTGACCTGCGAGACCTCCGGCAGCTTGTAGAGCTCCGGGAGCGTCCACGGCTTCTTGTTGTCGACGAGGCCGCCGATCTCGAGCTGGTAGGTCTCGCCGTCCACGTCCGGCGCCTCGTCCTGGCTGTAGTAGCCGTTGAACGGGAATGGCCGGGTGATCGCGCTTTCCGGATATTCCGGCGCCAGCGTGTTCGGGTTGAACAGCAAGGCCTGGACCCGGTCGTTGAAGCGCGAAATGACGCGCAATGCGTGCTCCGAGGTATCGCCGTCGATGATGTCGCAGCCGCTGAGCACGGCCAGCGCACCGAGGCTACCGGCGCCGCGGAGGAAGAAACGCCGCGACGGCTCCGGCAGGAGCTTCGCCGCATCCTTGAGCAGGAGCCTGGCGTCGACGCCCGCCACTTTTTTGCGCTGGGACATCGTTCTCTCCGGTTTCAGCGCCCGATGATCATGGCGCGCAGGCTCTTCGGGACCAGGACGGCGAGCGTCACATGCACCACCAGGAACGCCACGATCGCCGTCATCGCCGCGAAGTGGACGTAGCGGGCCGTATTGTAGCCGCCGAAGAAGGCGGTGAGCGCCTGGAACTGCACCGGCTTCCAGATCGACAACCCAGAGAGCACGATCACCACGCCGGTGAGCAGAATGCCGACATAAAGGAGCCGCTGCACGGCGTTGTAGACCGTGAGATCGTCGTGGGCGAGGCGGCCGCGCAGCGCGGCAAGAAAATCGCGCCACACCTCGCCCGGGCTGATCGGGAAAAGCTTGCGGCGGAAACGCCCGGTCAAGATGCCGAGCGTCACATAGACCACACCGTTGATCACGAGCAGCCACATGGCCGCGAAGTGCCACAGCAGCGCGCCGGCGAGCCAGTTGCCGAGCGCGATCTGGGTCGGAAATGTGAACCCGAACAGCGGCGAGGCATTGTAGATCTGCCAGCCCGAGCCGATCATCATCAGCATGGCAAGCGCGTTGATCCAGTGCGTCACCCGCACCCAGACCGGGTGGATGAGCGGGCGCGCCGCGCGGTCGGGCGTCATCGACACATTTGTTGCCGCTTCGCTGCTCATGACATCTGCCCGCGATCGAAATAGCTATAACAACTTGCCGGCGGCGGCGCGTCTCACATTCATGTCACGGCCGGTCGAGAGCCACAACACGGCGGCGTGAGCCGCTCGCTCCTCCTTCTCCCCGCGTACGGGGAGAAGGTCGGGCTGAGGGGGCCTCGCCGCGATTCTGAGCGTATCCGATCGAACCGCGTACGCTGCACATAACGCCGCGAATCTCAGTCCGGCGGCAACGCCCCTCACCTCATCCCTCTCCCCGCACAGCGGGGAGAGGGAGCAAGGACACCGCGCCGAACGCGCCATCACATCGGCAGCAGCACGGTGTCGATGACATGGATCACGCCGTTCGACTGCAGCACGTCGGCGATCGTGACCATGGCGACGTCGCCCTTGGCGTCGGTGACGGTGAGCTTGCCGGGACCGGCCTGCTTGACCATGAGCCAGTCGCCGGCGACGGTCTTGAGCTTGGCTTCGCCCTCGCCCTCCTTGACCGCCTTCATCAGGTTGACCGCGGTCATGCGTCCCGGCACCACGTGATAGGTCAGCACCTTCGTCAGCGTGCCCTTGTTCTCGGGCTTGAGCAGGTTGTCGACGGTGCCGACCGGCAGCTTGCCGAATGCGGCGTTGGTTGGAGCGAACACGGTAAACGGGCCGGGACCCTGCAGGGTATCGACGAGGCCGGCGGCCTTCACTGCGGCAACCAGCGTCGTGTGGTCCTTCGAATTCACCGCGTTCTGGATGATGTTCTTCGACGGATACATCGGCGCGCCGCCGACATTGACCGTCTTGTCCGCCATCGTTTCAGCCGCGAACGCCGCGGGCGCCACTGCGGCGAATGCGAGAAAGGCGGCACTTGCAAACAAAGCGAAGCGCTTGGACATGATGGACTCCATGTTGCAAAACGGGGTCAGGCGGCGAACCGCCGAGGGAACGATCGCCTGCGTCAGCGTCGTCGCAGCAAGATACGGCGGCCGCGCGCGGTGGTTTCATTCCCGCTCTCACGCCCGCGTGAACGAGCCTCGCCGGCGATCTGCTGCTTTTCCCGGCAGTGCCGCTGCGATATGAAGCGGCGCGCCAAAGCGCTGCCGGGCGTCGACACCAGGAAAGCCAATGTCAAAAACGAACCCCGGCAATTGCTTCGAGGACTTCCGCGTCGGCCAGATCATCCGGCACGCGACGCCGCGCACGGTCACCAGCGGCGATGTCGCGCTCTACACGTCGCTGTACGGGACGCGCTTCGCGGTGCAGTCGTCGGACCTGTTCGCCAGGGCGATCGGCTATCCGCGCGCGCCGGTCGACGATTTCCTCGTCTTCCACATCGTGTTCGGCAAGACCGTGCCTGACGTCTCGCTCAATGCCGTCGCCAATCTCGGCTATGCCGGTTGCTACTTCCGCAACCCGGTTTTTCCCGGCGATACGCTGAGCGCGCTCTCCGAGGTGATCGGGCTCAAGGAGAATTCGAGCCGCAAGACCGGCATCGTCTACGTCCGCACGACGGGCTACAAGCAGGACGACACGCCGGTGCTCGAATACGTCCGCTGGGTGATGGTGCGCAAACGCGACGAGGCGGCGCCCGCGCCGGGCGATCATGTCCCCCGCCTGCCGACCGAGCTCGATCCCAAGGTGCTGGGCGAAGCCTGTCCGCCCATCGCGCTCTCGGCCTATGACGCCGCGCTGGCCGGCAGCCCGCATCGCTTCGCCGATTATCAGGTCGGCGAACGCATCGACCACGTCGACGGTGTCACCGTCGAGGAGGCCGAGCACCAGATCGCGACCCGGCTCTATCAGAACACGGCGCGCATTCATTTCAACCAGTACACCGAAGGCAAGGGCCGCTTCGGCCGGCGGCTGATCTACGGCGGGCACGTGATCTCGCTCGCCCGCGCCCTCTCCTTCAACGGGCTCGCCAACGCCTTCCATGTCGCCGCCATCAACGGCGGCCGCCACGTGGCGCCGCTGTTTGCCGGCGGCACCGTGTTCGCCTGGTCGGAAGTGCTCGGCAAGTCCGAATTGCCTGGCCGGCAGGACGTCGGCGCGCTGCGGCTGCGCACCATCGCCGCGCGTGACCGGCCTTGCGCGGATTTTCCATTCAAGTCCGGCGCGGACTACGATCCCGCGATCCTGCTCGATCTCGACTATTGGGTGCTGATGCCGCGGTGACCTTGTCCGACCCGGATTTCCGTGCGCTCCTTCCCCTCTCCTGCATCTCCAGACCGCACATCCGGGGCCCGCAAATGCTCCACGAGCTGCCGCGCATAGAGCGGCAGCTCGTTGATGTCGCGCACGCAGATCGTCAGCTCGCGGACCGCCCAGGAATCCGCCAGCGGCACCATGGCAATCGCCATCGTCCGCGCGGCGCGGTGCGCCGTCGTCTCCGGCACGATGCCGATGCCGACCTTGCATTCGACCAGCCGGCACACGGCGTCGAAGCTGCGCAATTGCACGCGCAGCCGCAACGGCCGGCCGATGCGTACCGCCTTGCTGGTCAGGAAGCGCTGCAGCGCGCTGGCGCGATCGAGGCCGACGAAATCGTGGTCGAGCAATTCATCGAAGCCGACTTTCGCACGGCTCGCGAGCGGATGGTCGCGCGCGACCACGAGCACGAAGCGGTCGCGGCGGAACGGATAGGTGGCGAGCGCACCGGCGTCGACGGTGCCGGCGACGATGCCGAGGTCGGCGACGCCTTCGGCGATGAGGCCGACGATCTCGTCGCTCAGGCGTTCTTCCAGATCGACGCTGACATTCGGGTGTGCGGTCAGGAACGAGCTCAGTGCTTCCGGCAGGAACTCGGTCAGCGCGTTGGTGTTCGAGAGGACACGGATCTGTCCCGCGACGCCGCTGCCATAAGCGCCGAGATCCTCGTGCAGACGCTCGGCCTGCCGCAGGATCGCCCGCGCATGCTGCAGCAGCGTGCGGCCCGCCGGGGTCGGCGCGACGCCCGCCCGTCCGCGCGTGAGCAGCGCGACGCCGAGCGCAACCTCCATGTTGCGGATGCGGGTCGAGGCGGCGGCGAGGGCAAGGTGCGCTCGCTCGGCGCCGTGGGTGATGCTGCCGGCCTCGACCACGTGGCGAAACAGGCTGAGATCGGCCAGGTCGAAGCGCACAGAACGGCCTTCCTTCGCATTCGGCGAATCCAGGCTTTACCAAATGTCAATTGTGCTCGGAGATTTCAATCCCATAATTTCGTCTATGGCGAAGAACAAACCCGGCAGCGCACCGGCAATACGTCCGGCGACATTGCGGCAGGCGCGCGGATTGGATAGGAACGGTCCCTGGCTTGGCGCCAAGGCCGGGCGAATTCGGACGAGTACGATGGCCGAAATCAAGGCCCCCGCCGAGCGACCGCTGTCGCCGCACCTGCAAATCTACCGGCCGATGCTGACGATGATGATGTCGATCGTCCATCGCATCACCGGCATCGGCAACTATTTCGGCACGCTCCTCCTGGCGTGGTGGCTGATCGCCGCTTCCGCGGGGCCGAACGCCTACGCCAAGTTCGAATGGTTCGCCGGCTCGATCATCGGCCGCGTCATCCTGTTCGGCTACACCTGGTCGGTGATCCATCACATGCTCGGCGGCATCCGCCACCTGATCTGGGACACCGGCCGCGGCTTCGGCCCGAGCGAGCGCGAGTGGCTCGCCGCCGCCAATCTGGTCGGCTCGATTGCGATCACGGTGGTGCTCTGGATCGTCGGCCTCTTGGCGATGGGAGGACCGCGGTGAGCGACAACGTCAAGCATATCCGCACCCCGCTCGCCCGGGTCCGCGGCCGCGGCGCCGCCCGATCCGGCACCCGCGATTTCTGGCGCCAGCGCCTCACCGCCGTCGCCAACATCCCGCTGACCATCGCCGCGATCATCATCATCATCATGCTGCTCGGCCGCAACCAGGCGGCGGTTGCGCAGATTCTCGGCGCGCCGCTCGTCGCCATCATCATGCTGCTGTTCGTCGCCTCGGTCACCGTGCATATGCGAATCGGCATGCAGGTGATCATCGAGGACTACGTGCACGATGAATCCACCAAGCTCACCTTGATCATGGCCAATACGTTCTTTGCCATCGCCGTCGCCCTGGCCTCGGCGTTCGGCATCCTCAAGCTCTCGTTCGGAGTGTGACCATGGCCGCCAACGGAGCCAACGGAGGCGGCGCGGCTCCGGCCATCAACGGCCGCGCCTACCCGATCGAAGATCACGTCTACGACGTGGTCATCGTCGGCGCCGGCGGCGCCGGCTTGCGCGCCGTCGTCGGCTGCAGCGAAGCGGGATTGCGCACCGCCTGCATCACCAAGGTGTTTCCGACGCGCTCGCATACGGTCGCGGCGCAGGGCGGCATCGCCGCCGCGCTCGGCAACATGGGCGAGGACGACTGGCGCTGGCATATGTACGACACCGTGAAGGGGTCGGACTGGCTGGGCGACCAGGACGCCATCGAATATCTCTGCCGCAACGCGCCGGAAGCGGTCTACGAGCTCGAGCATTGGGGTCTGCCGTTCTCGCGCCGGGAAGACGGCAAGATCTATCAGCGGCCGTTCGGCGGCATGACCACGCACTACGGCAAGGGCATCGCGCAGCGCACCTGCGCCGCCGCCGATCGCACCGGCCATGCCATGCTGCACACCATGTACGGGCAGGCGCTGCGCCATTCGGCCGAGTTCTTCATCGAATATTTCGCCATCGACCTGATGCTGGACGAGGACGGCCGCTGCCGCGGCGTCGTCGCTCTCAATCTCGAGGACGGCTCGATCCACCGCTTCAGCGCGCAGATGACCGTGCTCGCCACCGGCGGCTACGGGCGCGCCTATTGGTCATGCACCGGCGCGCATACCCAGACCGGCGACGGCAACGCCATGGTGCTGCGGGCCGGCCTGCCGCTCGAGGACATGGAGTTCGTGCAGTTTCACCCGACCGGCGTCTACGGCGCCGGCGTGCTCATCACCGAGGGCGCGCGCGGCGAAGGCGCCTATCTGGTCAATTCCGAAGGCGAGCGCTTCATGGAGCGCTACGCGCCCTCGGCCAAGGATCTCGCCTCGCGCGACGTCGTCTCCCGCGCCATGACCATCGAGATCCGCGAAGGCCGCGGCGTCGGGCCGAAGAAGGACCACATCTTCCTCCATCTCGACCATCTCGACCCGACGATCTTGGCCGAGCGGCTGCCGGGAATCACCGAGTCGGCGCGCATCTTCGCCGGCGTCGACCTCACCCGCGAGCCGGTGCCGATCGTACCGACCGTGCACTACAACATGGGCGGCATCGCCACGAACTACCACGGCGAAGCGCTGATCAAGAAGAACGGCAATCCCGATCACGTCGTGCCCGGCATGATGGCGCTCGGCGAAGCGGCGTGCGTCTCCGTCCACGGCGCCAATCGGCTGGGATCGAACTCGCTGATCGACCTCGTGGTCTTCGGCCGCGCGGCGGCGCTGCGCTGCGCCGAGATGCTCACGCCCAACGACAGGCAGCCCGAGCTGCCGAAGGATTCCGCCGAGCGGCCGCTGTCGCGGCTCGACAAGTTCCGCCAGGCCTCGGGCGGCACGCCGACGGCGCAGTTGCGGGCCAAGATGCAGCACGTGATGCAGACCAATTGCGCCGTGTTCCGCAACAGCGATGTGCTGGAGCAGGGCTCGAAGCTGATCCACGAGGTCTTCGACGGCATCGACGACATCCGCGTCAGCGACCGCTCGCTCATCTGGAATTCGGACCTGATCGAGACGCTCGAATTCGTCAACCTGATCGAGCAGGCCGTGGTCACCGTGGACTCGGCGCTCAACCGCACCGAAAGCCGCGGCGCGCACGCGCGCGAGGATTTTCCCGAGCGCGACGACAAGAACTGGATGAAGCACACGCTGGCCTGGCTCGACACGACCACCGGCAAGGTCACGATCGACTACCGGCCGGTGCACACCTACACGCTGACCAACGACGTCGCCTATATCGAGCCGAAGGCGCGGGTGTATTGAGGCAGCTATGGCGGCGAGCCGGAAAATCCGACGCCGCATCGCCGGCTCGATCTGATCGAAGCATAGGGCAAATGACATGGTCCAGCTCACGCTTCCGAAAAACTCCAAGGTCACCGAGGGCAAGACCTGGCCGCATCGGGCGAAGGCGGGCGCCGAGCGCGAATACCGCGTCTATCGCTGGGACCCCGAGGACGACCGCAATCCGCGCATCGACACCTACTATGTCGATACCGCCGATTGCGGGCCCATGGTCCTCGACGCGCTCATCTGGATCAAGAACAACGTCGACGCGACGCTGACCTTCCGCCGCTCCTGCCGCGAAGGCATCTGCGGCTCCTGCTCGATGAACATCGACGGCACCAACACGCTCGCCTGCACCAAGGCGATGGGCGAGATCAGCGGCGCCGTGCGCATCTATCCGCTGCCGCACATGGCGGTGGTGAAGGACCTCGTGCCCGATCTCACCAACTTCTATGCCCAGCACGCCGCCATCCAGCCGTGGCTGCGCACCATCTCGCCTACGCCGCGCAAGGAATGGAAGCAGAGCCACGACGACCGGCAGAAGCTCGACGGCCTCTATGAGTGCATCCTGTGTGCGTGCTGCTCGACCGCGTGCCCGAGCTATTGGTGGAACGCGGAGCGCTTTCTCGGGCCGGCGGCGCTGCTACAGGCGTATCGCTGGATCTCAGACTCGCGCGACGAGGCGACCGGCGAGCGGCTCGACGACCTCGAGGACCCGTTCCGGCTCTACCGCTGCCACACCATCATGAACTGCGCCAAGGCCTGCCCCAAGCATCTCAACCCGGCCAAGGCCATCGCCGACATCAAGCGCCTGATGGTCGAGCGGCAAGTGTGATTGTCTCACCCTCTCCCCCGCGGGGAGAGAGGACTGCGTAGCGTGTGCTTCACACCTTTCCCCGCCGCGCGGGGGGTATTATTAGAGCGGCGCCAGTTCCGCTTTTTTGACCACACCTCGCGTCCCCGGCACTGCCACAATTCCTGCGGGCGGAAACACCACGCTGGGCCCATTAGTTTCCGGCTGAAAGTATCGACGATACTAACGCGCGTTGCGGATGATCGGGTGAAGTTGCGCTAAGCCATGATTTTGCTTGCTCCTTCAGATTCGCCCGACGTACACGATCGTCAAGCGCATCATTCCAAAGCACCTGCCAAACGCGTCCCCATCCACTATGGTTTGAATGCACGTCGACAAGCCATCGATCAGCTTGCATTCTAAGACCATTCCGATGATTATGGTCGTTTGCTGAAGAATCCCATACTGTTTCCCAAACATCCGGCCACAATTTGACATGTGGTTTAGTACGAGTCAGCCATTGCTCCGCCTGCACCATTAAGTGATTACGTTGGATTAAATCGCTTGTAGAGCTATCCCAAAGAAGCCGCCACACTGTCGGCCATGAGGTCCTATTAGGATCACTTTTTTCAAGCCAGTTATAAGCTTGTGTCAAAAGACCTTCACGATTTTCTTGATTGTGTGTTTCCCAGAGCCTCGTCCAAACCCCAACCCACGATCCTCTAGCAATATCACCCCGCTCCAACCAGTTTCTCGCAAGTGCTGCAAGATGGGTACGAGCCCCGCCATCTCGCGGTTCAAGGTCCCAAAGTGCCTGCCAGACCAGAGCCCAATTAGTCGCATACGAAATGACAATAGCATTTTCAAGCCAGGAGCGTGCAATGATCACCAACTCCGCGCGGCGCTGTGGCTCGTTTGCGACATCCCACAGGGTCCGCCAAATGAAGGGCCAACGAGAGTGCCGAGCGTTTACATCTTTGAGCCACCGATCAGCGTATTCAATTAAGCGCCCGCGGCCTACATAATCTGCATCCAACCACAGTTTATGCCAAACGGAGGCCCAGCCTCCATGACTCGGATTTACACTTTGCATCCATTGAAAGGCTCTTGCTGCGTGCTCATCTCAAGCGTGTGGATACGGCTTAGTGCTCCCCCAAATTTCGCGCCAAACACGCGCCCAACCTACGTGATTTGGATAATTCTGTTTACAATGCTTGAGAACTCTCCATGGCACGTTATTTCTATGCACTGCATCAAGTCTTTGATTGCGACCAATATCGATCCAGTTGCGCCTCGCTTCCAAGCAAGCACCTTACCCCAAATTCGCAGAATCGGCCCGCAGCCGTCGCGCTAATTCCCGCACCTCCGGTCGATCGCATTCCGCTCGCCCATTTGAGCAATTGCTGTTCTCCATCACGCTGCTCCGCGTGAGATGCTTCGATTGCAGGGGTCGCACGCTCAATCCCTTTCAACGTCTCGTTTGTTCCACCACGGCGAATGTCCCGGAAACAGCGTGTCGATACACCCGTCGCTTGACTGATTGACTTTAGCCTGTAGGGCCCCACGACGCGATGGACCGCGACCTAGAAGATGCTTTGACCAATGTCCATTGTGATAGACACCGAGAGCTCGATTTGTAAAGTAATGGTAGCACTTACAACCTTGGGGCGACAGGACCTGATAGAAGGAGGTGAAACCCACCCGGGGCCGTCGGCGCGAAAACGACCAGTGTGGTCAAAAAGCGGAACTGGCGCCGCTCTAGTAATGCCCCCCGCCGCGCGGGGAGAGGTCGGATTGCGAAGCAATCCGGGTGAGGGGGCGCTGCCGCGATTCCGGACCTGGCGGAAACGTTTTCCCAAGCCTCCTCCCACGGCAGGGGCCGCGTAACCACATTTGTATGATAATGTTGTATTTTCAAATGGCTGTTCCTTTCCTACGGGAAATTTGTAAGGAGGAGCAAATGACCCACATGAAAATGCTGCTGCTCGTTGTCGGAGTTCTATGTGTCACTTCGCCCGCGCTGGCCGGCACCCCGTGGACGCCGTGGAACCCGTGGATGCCAGCTTGGGCTTGCAGCGCATTCGAGTATGCGAAGAAGTGTAATGCAGAGAGGTCTCCTCGCTCCTTTCACTGCAGGTGCATCGTAAGGTAGGCGCTGACCCCGGCCGGCCGTCAAAAGAACCGCCGCGTCGAAGTGGCGTTCGCGCCCTGCGCGTAGCGGACGTCAAGGTCTGCACGTAGCTTTCGTCCGAAGCACTTTGCGCCTAAGCTCGCGGCGAAAGATCGTGATGCTGACGACGGGAGGCTGCAAATGCTCGACCACGTCGGATTTCCCATTACCGATTACAAGCGCTCGAAAGCCTTCTACGAGAAGGCACTGGCGCCGCTTGGCTATTCGCTCGTCATGGAGGTTCCGCAGACCGGCGGCGGACATTTTGCTGCTGGCTTCGGCGCCGACGGCAAGCCCGATTTCTGGATCGGCGACGAGGGCGGTCTCAATCGCAGCCTTCACATCGCGATCACCGCTAAGGACCGCGCCGCCGTCGATGCGTTTTACCGCGCGGCCATCGCTGCAGGCGCGAAAGACAACGGCGCGCCGGGACTACGACCGCAATATCACGCGAACTACTACGGCGCCTTCGTGATTGATCCGGACGGCCACAACATCGAAGCGGTCTGCCACTCGCCCGCTTGATCGACGATGCCCCCTGCACACCTCTTCCGGCCGCGCGGGGAGAGGTCGGATTGCGAAGCAATCCGGGTGAGGGGCG
>Ga0075017_100002969_pt1 | contig 10664 bp, 12 predicted proteins | sample AleBraG_ABR_2012_FD_71475 | JGI IMG/M metagenome (GOLD analysis project Ga0075017, IMG submission 71475) | Freshwater sediment microbial communities in response to fracking from Pennsylvania, USA - Alex Branch Run_MetaG_ABR_2012 | ecosystem: Environmental > Aquatic > Freshwater > Creek >... | reverse complement strand
CTCCCGCGCCGCCCGCCGCCAATTTACCGCAGCCTACCGCGCAAGTTCCACCCGCGCCGCCCGCGCCCGCGCCCGCCAAAGCAAACCGGCGCACCCGGGTGAAAAAGGAAACCCAACCGCCAGCGGTGGAGGCGGTCGAAACGCCCACACCCGCGGCGCCTTCGGCTCCGCCACCCGACCTGCCTCAACTGGGTGAAATCCTCTCACCGCAGGATACCCGCCGGCTCAATGCGGACCTGGATCGCGCCATGCGCAACGCCAAGGCCAGCCTGCAATCGGTGAAGGGCAAGGTCCTGAATGCGCAACAAGAGACTGCCGCGGAGCAGGCGGCCAGCTTTCTGCGGCAGGCGGCAGAAATGCGGCTGCATGATTTGCCTTCTGCCTGCAGTCTGGCGCAACGGGCTGAAGTGATCGCCCGCGATCTGGCGCGGACGGTGAAATAGACGGCTGCGTCAGCTACAAGCAACGCTCCCTTGGCGCGCCTGGAAGCGCACGGGTCCCATGACCAACCTGGGCTTCCCATCAGGCTTCCGGCGCGCGAGCCAACTGAACCGTCCGAATGACCGCAAACTCCAAACGCGGGCGTTCAAACCTCCAACAGCACGCCCGCTTTGCCGACGTTCCAGCCCTGGGTTCGCCCGATGCGATCCATCGCTCCCGCTGCCTCATGCACGTGGCCGCAATAGAAATACTCGGGCTGCCGCCGATCCACAAACTCGCGCACGGCGGTGCTGCCGAAATGCATGCCCTCTCCGGCGCGGTCGAGCAGGGTGCCCTTCGGCGGGCAATGGCAGATGAGTATGAGCGGATCCGCGAGCGCCGCAAAGGGCGTCAGCCGCTCCGCAATCTCCGCCTCCGTATATTCGCCAGGGGTCTGGAACGGCGTGATATTGGAATAACCCAGCGCGGCGAGCCAATATTTGTCAACCTGCATGCTTTTTCCATGAAGATTCTGAACGCCGAAGCTCTCGCAAAAATCAGCCACGTCTTTTTCCGATTCGTGGTTGCCCGGAATCACGTACATGCGCTCGCGGCGGCGGGCCAAAACAGGCCCAACCTTATCCAAGCCACGCGCAAAATTGCAAAGATCGCCGGCGGCGAAATAAAGGTCGGCTTCGGTATCCATCAGGCGCTCCAGCGCCGCTTTATCTCCGTGGATATCGGAGAAGATGAGCAGCTTCATCCCTTGCCAACAACACCCGTCAACGGACTGCTGGCGCTGGCGTACAGCTTCTTGGGCATGCGGCCCGCCAGATACGCCAGACGTCCGGCCTGGACGGCTAGCTTCATCGCCTCCGCCATCTTCTCCGCGTCTTCCGCCTCGGCGATGGCTGTGTTCATCAGGACGCCGTCGAAGCCTAACTCCATGGCGATGGCTGCGTCGGACGCAGTGCCGACGCCGGCGTCCACGATCAGCGGAACCTCATGAATCGTTTCGCGCAGGATGCGCAGGTTGGTCAGGTTTTGGATGCCGAGACCGGAGCCAATGGGCGCTCCCAACGGCATCACCGCCGCCGCGCCCGCATCAATCAGCTTGCGGGCGTTCACCAGATCGTCATTGGTGTACGGCAGAACCACAAACCCCTCCCGCGCCAGAACACGAGTGGCCTCCAGTAGCCCTTCATTATCCGGAAAAAGCGTTTTCTGATCGCCGATCACTTCCAGCTTGACCCAGTGCGAAAGGCCCACTTCCCGGCCGAGACGGGCGGTCCGGATGGCCTCGTCGGCGGTGTAGCAGGCGGCCGTGTTGGGTAAGATGAAGTGCTTAGACCGATCGATAAAATCCAGTAGCGACTCTTTGGATTTATCCGTCAGGTTCACGCGCCGGACGGCCACGGTGACAACCTCGGCACCGGAAGCGGCGTGGCAGCGCGCCATTTCATGGTGACTGCGGTACTTGCCGGTCCCCACAAACAGCCGGGATTGAAACTGACGATCGGCAATGTGCAATACGTCTGACATGAGCCCATTCTACCGCGATGACGTAACCGGCTGTCCACAAAGATCTTAGCTCGCCGGGGTGCAGTTTCTAACCGGCCCCGCCGATAGGTCCTGTAAGGATCAGCCATTTGCAGGTCGGACGTGTTTTTCAAAACAATCCGCTCGAGGCTCTCGCCATCATCTTGTGCCTGGCGACCATTCTTTATTGCGCTGCGCTGGTCTACCGGCATCGCGATCAAATGGATCGCTCCCTGGTGTGTCTGCTGGGATTCATCGCGGTGTATCAGATTTTACGGGTGATCAAGGACGCCGGTTTCGCCTTTGATCAACTGCGCGGCTTTGATGTCACGATGAATGTGCTGGTGTCGTCTCTGTGCCTGGGAGCGGCCATGATTTTGCGAATCTCCTGCGCCGACCGCAACACCACCAAGGTTCAACTGCGCCTGGTGGAAGCGAATGAAAAAACCGTCGGCATCAAGATTCCGTCACCACAAGCGACAGCCGAACTTTCCGCCGCTATGGTAGACGCCTCGCCGCTGGCCATGTTTACCGTGGATGCACAGGGTATGGTCAACTCGTGGAACGGCGCCGCCGAACGGCTGCTAGGCTGGAAGAGAAAAGAAGTCCTGGGCTCGCAACCTCCGGTGCTGGTGACGAGCGAAGGCCCGCTGGCAAGCACGCTCCGCTTCCAAAACCGGGAGGGGCAAGAGATCGGCGCCGCAGCCTGGACCGTAGCCCTGCGCGCCAACTCCGGCGGCACGCGCGGGCGGTTGACGGTGCTCGTTCCGCTGTCAGACCTGCAGGACGTCGGGGCTGGGACGCTGGCCTTGGCGGGCAAATAACTCCAGTTATTCGGCAATGGCGGCATTTGCGGCCACCGGCAAGCTTGGCGGACTGAATTCTAACCGCTGGGATGCTTCACCAGCGCCAACCGCCTAAAACTGAAGAACCCTCAGGCCTGGGATCAGCCGGAAATGGCGGGTGTTGGCCGTCCCCACCGCAAAATCAAGTTCTAGCGCGCTAGCCCCGATGAGCAGGTCCGATAGCGGGATGCGAACACCCTTGGCTTGGCTCTGGCCGTCGATTTGTCCGGCGCGAAGTGCGATCGGGATCGTCACCGGTTGGACGGAAACTCCAGTCAACAACTCATCAAGGAAGCGATGCCTGCGATTGCGGCGTTCGGTCGTGTCTGCTCGAGCAATGCCGTGAGCCAGTTCGAGCACCGTGATAACGGAAACAGCGATGAGATCGTCGCCAATCTCCCGGGCCACGGATTCGAGCAGTTGCCGAGTGTTTTTACCCTGGCGCTCGGCCGCGACAGCCGCGGTCGAATCGAGCATCAGTCCCAAGCGGGCGGCTCCAGCGGCTCCCGGTGGGCGGCGATAGCCGCGTCGACATCTTTCGCGAAGTCGGGATCTATGGTCGCTGTAGAGTCGGCAGGCAGCAGGGCGATGCACTCAGAGATCTTCCGGTGAGCGGGCGCTGCTGGCCGGATGACGGCGACAGGAAGCGCATCGCGTTCGATGATAACCTCCTCTCCGGTCTCTACTCGCCGCAGGATTGACCGTACATCTTTGGCCAACTCGCCTTCGGTGATGTGTAGTGGATCCATACCTGCATGATAGCGTCTACTGGCCCGCATCACAGCGATCCCGTTCCACTTCCGCGGCTGCAACCTGGCGTGCCGATTGCCAATTGATGCTATCCTAAGCTTTGTCTTGATAGAGGCGCGGACGCCATCAGTAGCCGGTCAGCGCAGTTCCGGGCACCTCCAGAGCTGCCGGCGAAAGGGGCGCTTCCGCCGAAATCGTTCGCGGCTGTGGTGCGCCCGAAGCGATTGGGGGGTCGGGCTAATACCTGCTCACTGTCATCTGAAACTCGAGGCGGGTTCGGATGGAGCGCTATCGGGAAGTCGCGTTCGCCCCAAAGGCCGCGCCTTACCCTCTCCATCTCTTCCCTGAATTTATGGAACTGTTTGAGCTAACGCGGACGTTAGTGGACATCGAGTCCATTACCGAAAACGAGCGGGCGGTTGGAGAGTATCTCTTCCAGCACCTGTCGTCGCTCGCCTCCACGACCGGCGGCAAAGTGGAGAAGATGGACGTGGAGGCGGACCGGTTCAATGTGTTCGCTTGTTGGGGCGATCCCGTGGTCACCCTCTCCACGCACATCGACACAGTACCTCCGTTCTTCGCCTCCCGCGAAGACGACGAATTCATTTGGGGCCGCGGCGCCTGCGACACCAAGGGCATTATCGCCGCCATGATTTTCGCCATCCGCGAACTTCTCAAAGAAGGTCAGCGCAATCTCGGGCTCCTGTTGGTCGTCGGTGAGGAGCGCAATAGCACCGGCGCCGAATGCGCCTCTCGAAACGGGCGCGGCTCGAGGTTCCTGATCAATGGCGAGCCTACCGAAAACAAGCTGGCCCTCGGCTCCAAGGGAGCGTTGCGTTTTGAGCTGACCGCGCGCGGAAAAATGGCGCACTCGGCCTATCCGGAACTGGGCGAATCGGCGATCTTGAAGCTGCTCGATATTCTGTCCGACTTGCGGCGACTGCCGTTACCCTGCGATCCAGTGCTGGGCCAAAGCACGATGAACATCGGCACCATCTCCGGCGGCCGCGCGCCCAACGTGATCCCGGATGAGGCGCGGGCGGAGTTGTTTTTCCGGCTGATTGATGCCGGAGACTCGATTGAGGCGCAGGTGCGTCAACTGGTCAACGGCCGCGCCGATCTCTTCAAGCCGCTGCACGTGCCGGCGGTGCATTTAGGTTCGGTGCCGGGCTTTGAAACCAGTATTGTCGCGTTCACCACCGACATTCCCGGGTTCAAGGGCGCATGGGGCAAGCCGTTTCTTTTCGGACCGGGCAGTATTCACGTTGCGCACACTTCGCAGGAACGCATTCCCAAAAAACAGTTAGTGGATGCCGTGCCCTTGTACAAGCAGCTCGTGAAACATCTTCTTGTGTAAACGTTATGGAACAGAAAATAGAAGTCGGAGTTTTAGGGGCCACCGGAATGGTGGGACAGCAGTTTGCCAAACTGCTGCAGAACCATCCCTGGTTTGATTTCAAGTGGGCCGGCGCCAGCGATCGCTCGGCCGGCAAGAAGTATCGCGACGCTACGAGTTGGCGCTTGGACGGCGCAATGCCCTCCGGCGCGGCGGATCTCACCGTGGACGACTGCAAGCCCGGCAACGCGCCCAAGCTGGTATTTTCATCAATGGACGCTTCCGTCGCCACGGAAATCGAACAAGCCTTTGCCAAGGCGGGGCATGTGGTAGTCTCCAATTCCCGCAACCATCGGATGGAAGCCGATGTCCCTTTGTTGATTCCCGAGATCAACGCCAGCCATCTGAAGATCATTCCGCTCCAGCAACGGCGGCGCGGCTGGACGGGGCAGATCGTGACCAACCCCAACTGCTCCACCATGGCGCTGGCCTTGGCGCTGGCGCCGCTCAAACCGTTTGGCATACGGCGCGTGCTGGTGACCACCATGCAGGCGATTTCCGGAGCGGGTTATCCCGGCGTGGCGTCCATGGACATCAATGCCAACGTGATTCCCTTCATCGGCAGCGAAGAAGAGAAAATGCAGCAGGAGACACAGAAGATCCTGGGCGAGTTCACCGGCGATGCGCTGGTGCCACTGGCTGCGATGGTCAGCGCGCATTGCAATCGCGTCCCGGTGGTGGACGGGCACATGGTGGCGACGTCGGTGGAGCTGGATCGGAAGCCTTCAGACGCCGACATCCTGGCCGCCTTCGCGAGTTTTCGCGGCGTTCCCCAGGAGCGCAAGCTGCCCAGTGCCCCGCCCCAGCCGGTCATTTATTTAAATGAACCCGACCGCCCGCAACCCAGACGCGACGCCGAGCGCGAGAACGGCATGGCGGTGTTTATCGGCCGCCTGCGCCCTTGCCCGGTGCTGGGAATCAAGTTCATGGCCCTGGGTCACAACACCGTGCGAGGCGCTGCCGGAGCCGCGTTGCTCAACGCCGAATTAATGTATTCGGAGGGCATGCTGGACTGATGATTTACAAGGTGGCACAGGGTTTAGCCTGTGCTGGGCAGACTAAAGTCTGTGCCACAGGGATGCTGGACTAATGATCGTGATGAAATTCGGCGGCACCTCGGTGGAAAGCCGAGCCGCCATGGAACGCGTCGCCGGGATCGTGCGCGATCGCCTTGCCCGCAAGCCAGTGGTGGTGGTGTCTGCCATGGGCAAAACCACCAACCGGCTGCTGGCGATCGCACACGCGGCGGTGAGCGGCCAGAAGGACGAAGCGATCCGACTGCTGCACGAGTTGCGCGATTTCCATCTGCGGGAATCGAACATGGAGCGCACTGTAGACGATCATTTTCAGGAGCTCACTGAGCTGGTCAAAGGACTGGCCATTTTGGGTGAACTCACGCCCCGCGCCGTCGATGCGATCTCGAGTTTTGGCGAGCGCCTTTCCAGCCGCATCGTCACCAACTATTTCCAACACCACGGTATCAACGCCGTACACGTGGACGCGCGCAAGTTGATCGTCACCGACAACCGTCATACGCAAGCCGCCCCGCTGCTGGAGCAAAGTTACGCGCTGCTGGCAGGCTGCATTCCCCGGCTGGCGAACAACCAGGTGGTAGTGATGGGCGGCTTTATCGCAGCTACTGAAGACGGCGTGACATCCACGCTGGGCCGGGGCGGATCGGATTTCACCGCATCCATCGTCGGTGCAGGCATTGGCGCCGAGGAAATCCAGATTTGGACCGACGTGGACGGCATGCTGACCGCCGACCCGACGGTGCTGCCTGGTGCCCGCCGCGTACGGGTGATCTCCTTTGAGGAAGCCGCCGAACTGGCGTATTTTGGCGCTAAAGTGCTGCATCCTGCCACCGTGCTGCCGGCCGTGGACAAGAACATCCCGGTGTTGATCCTGAACTCACGCCGCCCGGAAGTGGAAGGTACGCGCATCACCAAGGAGACTGTCCCCAGCACGAACGCAGTCAAGTCCATCGCCTGCAAAAAGAACGTAACCGTGCTGAACATCCGTTCCACGCGCATGTTCATGGCGCATGGTTTTCTACGCAGTATCTTTGAAATCTTCGACCGTCATCAGACGTCGGTGGATATGGTGTCCACTTCAGAGGTGAGCGTGTCTTTGACCATTGACCAGGGCAATCACGTGCAAGAAATCGTCGACGAACTGCGCGAGTTTTCCGAAGTTTCGATCGATGAGGGTCAAGCGATTGTTTGCATCGTCGGCGCCAACATCCGCAACACGCCGGGTGTGGCTGCCCGAGTCTTCCGCTCCTTGGGCGATGTCAACGTGTATATGCTTTCACAGGGCGCTTCCGCGCTCAACATCGGCTTTGTGGTCTCCGGCGCGGATCTGCCAAAAGCCGTGGAGCGTCTGCACAAGGAGTTCTTCAGCGAGTTGGATCCGGAGGTGTTCGATGCCTAATCTCGCCTTGCTCGGTTACGGCAAAATGGGCCGCATGCTGGACCAGTTGGCTCCCGAATATGGGTTCACCGTCATCTGCCGAAGAGATGTAAACCGCGATGAGTCTCTCGCCGGCGCGGACGTTGCCATCGAGTTTTCCACGCCCGCCGCCGTCCTCGGCAACGTGAGACTCGTAGCGGACGCGGGCCTCCCGGTCGTGATCGGCACCACCGGCTGGCTGGATCATCTGGATGAGGTGAAAGCATTGACGCAATCCACCGGCGCGGTTTGGAGTCCCAACTATTCTGTCGGCGTCAACGTTTTCTTGCGCGTGGTCCAGCAAGCAGCCCGGCTGCTCAAGGATGAAAAAGAGTACGGCGCATGGGCCTGGGAGATTCATCACAGCACCAAGAAAGACGCGCCCTCCGGTACACTGCTCAAGCTGGTGGAAGAGATGAGGAGCGCGGGCTTTGCGCGCCCCATTGATGTAAGTTCGAACCGCGCCGGCGCGCATCCCGGTACCCACGAGATCGGTTTTGATTCCGCGGCGGACACCATTACGCTCCGCCACAGCGCCCGCAGCCGCGAAGGCTTTGCCCGCGGCGCTCTCAAGGCGGCACAATGGATTGTCGGCCGCAAAGGCTTTCACGAGTTTAACGAAGTTCTTTTTGGAGGTTGACCATGCTGTTTACCGGATGCGGTACCGCCCTTGTTACACCGTTTCGCCCGGAGGGCGCGCTCGACGAAGACACCTTGCGAAGCCTGGTGCGCCGCCAGATTAGTGAAGGCATCGATTTTCTGGTACCCTGCGGCACCACCGGCGAAAGCCCCACCCTCACGCACCATGAGCACTTGCGCGTGGTCGAAATCACGCTGGAAGAGGCCAAGGGCAACACGCCGGTTCTGGCCGGCGCCGGCGGGTACAACACCGCCGAAGTGATTCACCTGGCCAAGGAACTCGATACCTTGGGCGTGGACGGTATTCTCTCGGTGACGCCTTATTACAACAAGCCCACCCAGGAAGGCTTGTACCAGCACTACCAGGCCATCGCGGCGGCCGTTCCCCATTTGCCCATCGTCGTTTACAGCGTGCAGGGGCGCACCGGCGTCAATGTCGAGCCGGCAACTTTAAAGAGACTGGCGGAAATCGACACCATCGTGGGGGTGAAAGAAGCTTCCGGGAACATCGGGCAGATGGCAAGCGTACTTCATCATGTGCCGGAGCGTTTTGCCGTACTTTCGGGCGACGACGCCATCACCATCCCGTTGATCGCCTTGGGCGGCCGTGGCGTGATTTCGGTGGTTTCCAATCAAATTCCCAAGCAGATGACCGAGTTGACGCAGAGTGCGCTGGCCGGGGATTTTTTGCGCGCCCGGACGCTGCAGCGCCAATACCTGCCGCTGATCGAAATCAACTTTGTCGAGTCCAACCCGATCCCGGTGAAATGGAGCATGGCCCATATGGGACTGCTGGAACCGGTGTGGCGCCTGCCCATGTGTCCGCCCAGCACAGCCAGCCAGGAGAAAATCTCCAAGGTGATGGAACAGGTTGGCCTGATGGCTGGCCGGGGCGTGCATGCAGGCTGAAATCGAAAAGCTGTATGACCAGAATCCGAAGCCGCCGCGCATGGCGGATTTCGATCTGTTTCGCAGCTTTGTTACGGCTTTGAACCTGGGCCAGGCGCGCGCGGCTGAGCCATGTGCCACTTCAGCCAGTGGTTGGCGCGTGAACACGTGGGTCAAGAAAGGTGTCCTTGTCGGCTTCCGGATTGGCGCGATCGTCGACATGTCCATCGATCGCCATCGGCAGCCCTGGTTTGATAAGGCAACTTATCCGGTGAAGCAGTTCGACGGAACGGAAGGTGTTCGCATTGTGCCGGGCGGCTCCTCCATTCGCGACGGTTGCTACATCGGCAAAGGCGTCACGTGCATGCCGCCCATGTACATCAATACCGCGAGCTGGGTGGGCGACGGAACCATGATCGATTCGCACGCGTTGGTGGGCAGTTGCGCGCAGGTGGGGAACCATTGCCACGTTTCGGCGGCCTCGCAACTGGGCGGCGTGTTGGAACCAATCGGCGCCATGCCTGTCATCATTGAAGATAACGTGCTGATCGGCGGCAATTGCGGTGTCTATGAAGGCACAGTGGTCAAGCGCGGCGCCGTGCTCGGAACCGGGACCATTCTGAATCGCTCCACTCCGGTCTACGACTTGGTTCGCGAGAAGATTTATGTGGCTTCGGACGACGAGCCGTTGGTGATTCCGGAAGATGCAGTGGTGGTGCCGGGTTCGCGTCCCATCGGCAAAGGCCCTGGCAAGGCATGGGGTTTGTCGCTGTACACTCCGGTGATTGTGAAGTATCGCGACGACAAAACCGGCTCAAAAATTCAGCTCGAAGATTTACTGCGATAAAACTAGAGATATGGCCCGGGACGAACAATCGGTTCAAGTAACGCCCGAAGAGATCATCCACGTTCTGCTGGAAGAGATGGAAGCCGGCCTGTGCCCGAGCTATTACAGCAACCTGGTGCCCAGCAGATATGACGTATATTTATCCTTGGATGACCTGGAGCGCCTGCGGCCGCTGGAATCGCGCATTCGCGAGGAAGCCACCCGCGCGCTGAGCGAGCAGTTGAAGCGGCTGAACCGCGAGTCGAAATTCCGAGTCCCCTTGTTGTCCGGCAGCAAACAGTCGAAGCGATACGAGACCCTGGGTGAATGGTCCATTGCGCTGCACGAAAACATCGAGGACGCCGAGGAGCATCCACTGGTGGTTCACTCGACGTTTCCGCACACCACTGCCGCCGACGGCCGTGACGGCCTGTTGACCGAGCGCGTTACCCGGCGTAGCCTGGCCGGCGGAGAAAGCATCAGTACTTCGACCGTGCGGAGCGGAACGGCCGCCGACACCAAGCGCGCCGCGGGCACGGTGTTCGCGACGCTGGAGTACGAAGACGACACGGGTGTGCACCAGTACCCGGTGATGAAAGAGACGTTCAAAATCGGCCGTGGCGGCGTGGACCGTTGGGTGGATTTGCGACTGAATGCAAAGAAAGACGTCTCGCGCGAACATGTGCAAATCCGCTTCGACTCAGCCAGCGGAAAGTTTTTCATCAAGGACCTCAGTTCCCTGGGCACCACCGTCAACGGCAAGCCCATTCCCGCGAGTATCGTACAGGTGAACGGCGAAGACGTGGACAAAAACTTAGAAGTCTCTCTTCCGGCCAAGGCCCGCATCGGCCTGGCCGGCATTCTTTTTCTGGAGTTCCGGGCGAGCAAGCGGTGACCGCGCTACACACAG
>Ga0075017_100002968_pt1 | contig 10665 bp, 11 predicted proteins | sample AleBraG_ABR_2012_FD_71475 | JGI IMG/M metagenome (GOLD analysis project Ga0075017, IMG submission 71475) | Freshwater sediment microbial communities in response to fracking from Pennsylvania, USA - Alex Branch Run_MetaG_ABR_2012 | ecosystem: Environmental > Aquatic > Freshwater > Creek >... | reverse complement strand
CCGGCCGGCCGGGGGGCTGTCGGATGTATGGACGGGGGCGCTACGGTGGGGCCCTACTAACAGTAGGCCAATCCAAGTAACTAGTCATCAGTTCCGTCGGCCGGAGTTCGTGTCGGACCGGTTCACGGGGCCACAAGAAGGGATCACCTAGTGGACCTGGGTCTTTCGGGTAAGCGTGCCATCGTCACTGGCGCCAGCCGCGGAATCGGTCGCGCGACCGCGCAGAAGCTGGTCGACGAGGGCGTCACCCACATCGCCATCTGCGCACGCGGCGCCGAGGGGATCGCGACCTCTGCAGCCGAGCTCACGGCGCAGGGAGCCACTGTCTTCTCCCGGGCAGTCGACGTCGCGGAGCCGGGTGCGGTCACCGCGTTCGTCAACGACGCGGCCGCCGCCTTCGGGGGGCTCGACCTGCTCGTCTCCAATGTTTCGGCTGGATCGCAGAAGGGCCCGGAGCAGTGGCAGAAGAGCCTGCTCGCCGACCTGATGCCGCTAGTCGACGCGATCGATGCTGCCACACCGCACATGGAGGCGGCAGGCGGCGGCGCGATTGTGTCACTGTCGTCGACCTTCGGTTTCGACAACATCTGGCCGAGCTCGCCCAACTCCTACGGCGCCTTCAAAGCGGCAGTGGTGCGTCACGCATCGTCGGCTGCTCATGCGTTGGCCCCCAAGGGGATCCGGGTCAACACCGTCTCGCCTGGACCGATCGAGTTCGAAGGCGGCGACTGGGGGAACATGAAGATCAACCGGCGCGAGATCTACGACAAGGTGCAGGCGTCCATCCCGATCGGCCGTCACGGCGAGCTGGATGAGGTGGCCTCGGCGATTGTGTTCCTGCTAAGTCCGCGTGCCGGGTTCTGCGTGGGAACCAACGTGGTGTGCGACGGCGGCATGACCGTCCGCGTGCAGTACTGACCCTCGCCACCGCATGGACACGGGCGCGCGGGTCGACGTGGTGCTGGTCGCCGGTGGGCGCTGGCACGACATCGACTTCGCGCGCCTATGCCTGCTCGCCGAGCTCGACCGACATGACGTCGCACGAACAACGGTGATGTCCGACTACTCCGATCTCGAGGCGATCAGAGGCGCCGATGTGCTGGTCACGTACACCAGCGACGTCCGGCCTAGCGCCGTCCAGAGCCAGGTGCTCGCCGAACACGTCGCGGCCGGGGGTCGATGGCTGGCCCTTCACGCGACGTGCTCGGCGGTCGACCCGCCCGAGGCGGCAGGCCCGCGGGTCTTTCGCACCCCCCGGGTGATCGGTGAGCTGGCGGAACTGGTCGGCGCCCAATTCCTCGCCCACCCGCCGATCGCCTCCTACCGCGTTGAGGTGACGGATCCGGCTCATCCGCTCGTCGCCGACCTAGACGCCTTCGACACCGTGGACGAGTTGTACGTGTGCGAGATGCACCCACCGGTCCACGTCCTCCTGCACAGCCGCTTCGATGGGGAGTGCCCCGGGTTCGCCGAGGGCGCCCCACCGGTCGACGACATGCGCCCGGTGCTCTGGCAGAAGAACATCGGAGCAGGGGTCACCACCACTTTGACGCTCGGACACTGCCGCGGACGGTGGGACGTCGCCGACCTCGACGTCCCCGACCTAGGCAGGGTTGACCGGGTGGCTTGGGAGTCGACGGGCTACCGCGAGCTGCTGCGCCGAACCGTCGCCTGGTCTGTCCATGGCGATGACTGGCCGCAATGCACAGGTCGCACGGACTCGGTGTGGGTCGCCCGGCCCGCGTCATGAGCTCATCGCATCAAGTCCGCCGGTCGACGAGCACCGGGCAACGAGGAGGCAGCGCATGACGTCACGAGGAACCGCCGTAGTGACCGGGGCAGCCCGCGGCCTGGGGCGAGCCATTGCCCGCAGACTGGCGGCCGACGGCTATGACCTCCTTGTGCTTGATAGCAGCCAGGAGGGCTTGGCGCAGACAGCGGCCGAGGTGGGCGGCCGGCAGCTCGTCCTGGACGTGACCGACGAAGCGGGAATGCTCTCGCTGGCAGCTGCCGCCCCTGAGACGACCCTGCTGGTAAACAACGCCGCAATAACACCGGTGGGCTCGATGCTGGACATAAGCGCGGCGGAGGCCCTGCACGTCTTCGATGTCAATGTCGTCGGTCCGCTCACCGGCGCCCGGGCGCTTGCGCCGGTGATGGAGCGCAACGGCGGCGGGGCCATCGTCAACCTGTCATCGATCACTGCCCGCTCCTACCCGTCGGGCACAAGCACGTACAGCCTGTCCAAGGCTGCCGTCGAGCACCTGACCCGTGGGCTGGCCGTCGATCTGGGCCCGCGCGGCATCCGGGTCAACGCCGTCGCGCCGGGGACGGTGCCGACCGAGGGCACCGACGAACACTACGGGGATCCGGACGACCTGCGCCGACGCTCGGCCGTACTGCCGTTGCGTCGTTTGGGTTCACCGGACGACATCGCCGCCGCGGTGTCATTCCTTGCCTCGCCCGAGGCGGCATGGGTGACGGGTCAGGTTCTGGCTGTCGACGGCGGATTCCTTGCCTCCCACGGCGCCTTCTACCGGCTCGCCCGACGGGGCGTGTGATCATGACAAGAGCTTTTCGCTTCGCCGTTCAGGCGTACCGGTCGCAGACCGCACAGGATTGGCGGAGTGTGGTCCGCCGGACCGAAGACCTCGGGTACAGCACCCTCAATGTCGCCGATCACTACATCGGGCAAGGCCCGATGCTGGATCCTACCGGCCATCGGGTCCAGACCCTTGCTGCCATTCCAGCCATGGCGTACGCAGCCGCGTGCACGAGCAGCGTGCGGATCGGGTCCCGGATGCTCAACGTCGGGTACCACCATCCCGCGGTGCTGGCCAAGGAGGTGGCCACCCTGGACGTCCTGTCCGAGGGGAGGCTCGAGCTGGGCCTTGGTGCCGGCTGGCTGGCCAACGAGTACGAAGCGATGGGCATCGAATTCGGCACGCCGGGGGAGCGGATCAAGCTGCTGGAGGAGACCGTCGAGCTGATCACGCAGGTGTGCGCCGGACGCCTCGTCGACGTCGCAGGGACCCAAGTGAAAGCTCATGGCTACCACGGAGTTCCGGTCACGCCCCAGTCTCCGAGGCCGCCGATCATGATCGGCGGCGGCGCTCCGCGGGTCCTGCGTTACGCCGGCGGTGTCGCCGACATCGTCAGCATCAACTTCAACAACCGCTCCGGGCAAGTAGGCGCCGACAGCATCGCCACCTCAACCTCCGACGAGACCGCGCAGAAGGTCGCCTGGGTGGCTGAGGGCGCTGCGGGTCGAGATCAGCTTCCAGAGCTGGAGATCGCCACTTACTTCCTTTCGGTCACCGGTCGCTCCGAGGTCGGCGCCGATGCACTGTCGGCGAGGACCGGCCTTTCGACGGAGGAGCTGGAGTCCTTCCCGCATGCCCTGGTGGGCGATGTGCCACAGATCGTGGAGGAGCTGCAGCGGCGACGCGAGATCTACGGGTTCTCCTATGTGACCGTCGGCGACGCCAACCTCGAGGCCTTCGCTCCCGTCGTTGCCGCCCTCACGGGGCGGTGAGCGGAGGTGACCTTCGACGGCAGGCTCATCTCCCTCGCTCACCTAAGCATGATGGAGGTCGCCCCGGTCGACCTCGTTCGGGCTGCGGCATCGGCCGGCTACGACAGCGTCGGAATTCGCCTAGTCCCGACCTCCGACGGCATCGACCATCAGGTCCTCGGCCACCCGCAACGGCTCGCCGAGCTGCGGGCCGAGCTGGATGACACGGGCGTCAGCGTCCTCGATATCGAGGTGGTTCGGCTCAAGCCGCAAGGCCCAGGGGACGTGCGGCCGCTCCTCGAGGCAGGTGCCAACCTCGGAGCCCGACACGTCATCTGCACCGTCGAAGACGCCGATCTGCACCGCAGCGTCGACTCCCTCGCGGCATTTGCCGCGCTGGCCGCCGAATTCGGAATCAGAGCCAACCTTGAGTACATGATCTTCTCCTCATGTCCCACACTCACAAAGGCGCTCGCCTTGGTGGCCCTCGCCGGCGGTGCCGCGTCCGTGCTCGTCGACCCGCTGCACCACGAGCGCGGCTCGGGTCGCCCAGTGGAGGTAGCCGGGTTGTCCGTCGACGTCCTTCCCTACATCCAGTTCTGCGACGCGACCCCCGCCGGACCGGCCCCCGACGCCCTAACCGCCCGGACGGAGGCGGTCCTCGGTCGGCTTCTGCCCGGCGACGGCGAGCTGCCGCTGGGCGACCTGGTAGCCAACCTCGACCCGGGAGCCGGGATCAGCGTCGAGTCCCCCGTGCGCGGGCAGCGCCGCCCAGAAGATCCTGCTGCTTGGGCTGCCCGATCTCTCGCAGCCACACACAAGGTCATCGAGGCGTCGGGCCAGGGGACATGAGCGTCAGGGAGCCGTCCGCCGAGGTGTCCCGGCTACACCCGAAGGCCGCCGTCGGCGGTGAGCGTCTGACCTGTCACGTACGAGGCGTCCGCGGACGCCAGGAACGCCACAACTGCCGCGATCTCATCCGGGTCGGCCGCGCGCCCCAGCGACACTGACCGGATGAGCTGTTCGTGGCGCTCGGCGCTGATCCGTCCGGCGACGAGCTCGGTCCCCGCGGTGTAGCCGGGCGCCACCACGTTGATGGTGATTCCTCTCGGTCCCAACCTGTTCGCCTCCCGACGGACCCACGCCTCGAGCCCAGCTTTGGCGGCGGCGTAGGACGGGGTCGAGTTGCCGCGTGCGGCCGCGGCCGAGCCGATCACGACGACGCGGCCACCTGGCTCGGCGAGGAGAGTGTCTAGCGCCGCGAGGAGCAGCACGGCACTGAGCGTGTTGCCGCGGAAAGCCGCATCCCATGACTCGGCAAGCGTTGCCAGGTCGTGGCCGGCTGACGGTGACGGGCTGCCCGCATTCGCGACCATGATATCGACGGTTCCGAGCCACCGCTCCGCCGCAGCGCGGACCACCGCCGCGCCATCAGCTGTCGAGACGTCGGCGGCGCTTGTGTGCGCAACGGCTGTCGGGATCAGCCGTCGCAGGCTGGATGCCGCGGCCTCCAACCGGTCCTGGCGGCGGCCGACCAGGAGAAGGTCGACACCGGCGGTGACCAGGCGTGCGGCGGCCGCGGCACCGATGCCGGTGCCTCCCCCGGAGACGACGGCTGTGCGACGCCTGCCAGGCTCAGTCATCAGGTCGGCCACCATCAACGGTCGGTGAATTTAGGTGGCCGCTTCTCGAGGAAGGCCGCCAGCGCCTCCGCCATGTCGGCATTTCCCACGGCAAGTGTCTGGTTTCGGCTCTCCAGCTCCAGGGCCGTCTCGATCGACGACGCGTCGATGTTCGTCTGGATGACTTGCTTGGTCAGCCGGATACCGAGTGGGGTGTTCGCGGCGATCGAGCGCGCAGTCGCCAAGGCCGTCTCGATCAGCTCTCCCGGCTCGACGACCGTGGTCACCAGCCCTATCCGCAACGCCTCATCGGGCAGGACGAACCGTCCCGTCATCAGGATCTCGGTGGCGACACCGAGCCCGACGATGCGCGGCAGCAGGTACGACGAGCCGACATCTCCGCCGGTCAGCCCGATCCGGATGAAGGCTGCATTGAACTTCGCAGCGGTCGAGGCAATCCGGATATCGGCGGCGAGGGCTATTGAGAAGCCTGCGCCGGCGGCGGCGCCGTTGACCGCGGCGATGATCGGCGTCGTGCAACGGCGCATGTCGGCGGCGACCGCTCCGAGCACCTGCTGCAAGGCGACGTACTCGTTGGCGCTGTAGGTCGTCAAAGTGGCGGCGTCCTCGAGGTCCAGGCCGGAACAAAAGCCCTTGCCGGCTCCGGTGAGGATCACCGCCCGCACCAAACGGTCGCGTGCCACGTCACGGAAGAATGCGCTCAGCGCAGGAAAAGCGGTGAGAGTCAGTGCGTTGTACTTGTCGGGCCGGTCGAGCGTGGCCACGAGGATGCCTTCCTCCGGCTCGTGGAGCGAGAGGTTCTCGTACTCGGTCACGCAGGCTCACCTCTGCACGTCGGTCTGGCGTCGGGTTCGGCGGGGTCAGGTGCTGAAGTCGTGAAACCCAGATGTCGTGCTGCGGCCGCCGCCCCCCGGATGGGCGGTACCGATCCCCATGGCGCCCGGACGATGACGCCCAGCGTCTGGCTGCTCACGGCCGTAACTGTACGCAATCACAAGTAACGACCACAAGAGCGCCTTGTGGGCAACCCGGTGCGGCTGCGACCACCTGGCATCTAGATACTGACTGATGTCCGGCCGTCGAGACGACAGGCCACCGCGAGCGCTATGGCCCACCGGGCCCTCGGGAGGATCCATGACCACCACCTCCGTCATCCTCGACGGGGCGCGCACCCCGATCGGCAAGCTGCTGGGTGCCTTGGCGTCCGTTGACGCCGTCGAACTTGGTGCTATCGCTGCCGGCTCGGCACTGGAGCGGTCCGGTGTCGCCCCGGACGAGGTGGACGCGGTGATCTTCGGCCACGTCGTGCAGGCGGGAGCTGGCCCGAACCCGGCGCGACAGGCCGCCGCCGCCGCAGCTATTCCGATGTCGGTCCCGGCAGTGACGGTGAACAAGCTCTGCCTGTCCGGGCTGGTCGCGGTTGCACTGGCTGACCAGGCCATCCGCTCCGGCCAGCACAAAGTGCTGGTCGTGGGCGGAATGGAGTCGATGACCAAAGCGCCGCATCTGCTGCGGGGGTCGCGCCTGGGCTGGAAGTACGGTGACGTTACTGCCGAGGACGCTCTCGACCGAGATGCGCTTATCTGTGCCTTCGATGCGATCTCTATGGGAGCGGGCACGGAGCGATATCAGAAGCCGTACGGCGTCACACGCGCCGAGCAGGACGCATGGTCGGCGCGGTCACACCAGCGGGCGGCCGCGGCAGCCGAGTCGGGGGTCTTCGCTGCTGAAATAGTCCCCGTCAAGGTGAAGGGCCGGAGCGGCGACTCGGAAGTGACCTCTGACGAGGGCGTGCGTCCTTCGACGACTGTCGACTCGCTGTCGCTGCTGCGCCCGGCGTTCGACAGGGACGGCACGATTACCGCGGGGAACGCCTCGCAGCTCTCTGACGGCGCCTGCGCGCTGGTGGTGGTGAGCAAGGACTGGGCCCAGGCGCGGGGGCTGCCCTGGATCGCCGAGATCGGTGCTCACGGCGAGGTAGCCGGCCCCGACGCTTCCCTCGTCGCCCAGCCCGCGAATGCCATCCTGGACGCCTTGCGCCGGGACGGCGCCCGCAGCGTCGCCGACCTCGACCTCGTCGAGATCAACGAAGCTTTTGCGAGTGTCTCGCTGGTCTCGACCGCCCAGGTAGGAGTCGACCCCGAGATCGTCAACGTCAACGGGGGCGCGATCGCTCTCGGCCATCCAGTGGGCATGAGCGGCGCCCGCCTGGTCCTCACCGCGGCGTACGAGCTACGCCGCCGAGGGGGCGGCACGGCCGCGGTGGCTCTGTGTGGTGGCGGCGGCCAGGGGGAAGCGATGCTGCTCGAGGTCCCTGCGGGCTAGCCGACGCACCTGAGCCCGGCACGCGGCGAGCGGTGCCGATCAGGTCGTTGAGACGCGGTCGAGCGCGGCAATCTCGTCACTGCCGAGCTGCAGGCCGATCACCGGCAGCAGCTCGGCGAGCTGATCGAGTGATCGTGCGCTCGCCATGGCGGCCACCACCGCGGGTCGGGTGAGCAGCCAAGCCAGCGCGACGGCCGGCATGGCCACTCCGTGTCCGGCTGCGATCTCCTGTAGGGCGCCGAGCACGGCTTCGCCGCGCTCTCCCACATATGCCCCGGCACCTTTGGCCCGCACGCTCTCAATCGCGGGCCCACCCACCCGGTACTTGCCGGTGAGGTAGCCGCGAGCGAGTCCGTAGTACGGAAGCGCTCCGAGATCACGAGCAAGGCACAGGGGGGCGATCTGGGTCTCGAACCTCGTCCGTTCCATGAGGCTGTACTGGTCCTGCACCGCAACGTAGGAGGCCCAGCCGCGCTCCGCGGAGATGTCTAAAGACTCCGTGATGCGTTCGACACTGTGATTACTGACAGCGATGTGGCGCACTTTCCCTTCGCTAACCAGCGCGTCGAAGGTTTCAAGCCTGTCCTCGATGGGGTCGTCCTTGTCAAAGTGGGCGTAGTACAGATCTACGTAGTCGGTGCGCAGCCTCGTCAATGAGCGCTCCAGCGCTGCGCGGATCGTTGCCGGCTGCAGATTGTCGTAGCCGGGAGCGCCGCCCACCTTCGTCGCGATCAGGACGCGGTCCCGGTTGGAACGCGATGCGAGCCAGCTGCCGATAATCGTCTCCGACTCACCGCCCTCGGTGCCGAGCCAGGCGGAGTAGACGTCGGCAGTGTCGACCATGGTCCCCCCGGCGTCGACATAGGCGTCCAGGACGGCGAAGGAGCTAGCCTCATCGGCGCTCCAGCCGAAGACGTTCCCACCGAGGGCAAGGGGGGACACTGCAAGGTCTGTCCCGGGGATTGTTCGCACCCGCTTAACGTAGAGTGCCCGGCTGCGTCAGATCGAGCAGGGGGTGTCGAGGCGGCCGCCTGAGCTCGTCGGGGCTCCCGCCGAGAAGGTCCGTCCGTGGCCGTGCGAGTATCTCGCGTGACCATTACGACGTGCGCGGTGACCGCCGACGGCGCGGGGGTCAGCGCGTGAACGCAACACCGGACAGCCGACCGACCATGATGGAACGCGTCCTGCTCGCCGGCGGATGGGCCACCGGCGAGCTCATCCTGGTTCGCCATGCGCAGCAGGGAACCAATGACCTGGGCGACCCGGCCCGGCCCAAGGGCGGCGACGCGCCACTCAGCGCCTTGGGGCTGAGGCAGGCCGATGCGGTCGCCGACGAACTGGCGCTCGATCCGGTGGAGGCTGTCTACTGCAGCCCGCTGCTTCGAGCCCACGAGACCGCGCGACGCATCGCCGCCCGCCATGGGTTGGACCCGGTCCTTGACTCCCGGCTGGTTGAGGTCGGGGTCTACCGCGGCCTGTCCCGCGGCGCGACGGTGCTGAGCGAGCTCGGACCGGACGGCGAACTGGCAGTCGAGCACGAGTTCGCTCGCACCCGAAGCTGGGCGGCTTTCCCGCTCAGCGAGTCGCGCGGCGAGGTTGTCGCGCGAGTAGGTGCGGTGCTCGACCGCATCCGGGGGGCCCACGCCGACGACAGCCGGGTCATCGTGGTATGCCACGGTGGAATCGTCAACGCGGTCATCAGGGAAGTGATCGACTCTGACCGGGACATGCTCTTCTATCCGGCGCACGCGTCGATCTCCCGGATTGCGCGGCGAGACGGGCGGCTCGCGCTAGTGACGGCCAATGAAGCCCACCACCTTCGCCATCGCGAGGACGTCTCCGTCACCTACTGATTCAGCGGCGCGCAGTCGCTGCGAGCCTGGCCTGGCCGTTTCGGCACCCCCCTACCCATCGAGGGCTATCTATACATATCCTTCAGTTGTCACTGCCCCCTCCGCGAGAGTCGGCCCATGAGCGAGTTCGACGGAAGAACGGCCTTGGTAACCGGTGGTGCCGGCGGCATGGGGCGTGCCACGTCCCTGGCGTTCGCTCGAGCCGGCGCCTCGGTAGTCGTAGCCGACCGGTCCGAGGAAGGAGGGCTCGGGACCGTCGCCGCCATCGAGGGAATTGGTGGTCGAGCCGTCTTTGTGCCGACCGATGTCTCCGACTCGGCCGAGGTCGAGGCGATGGTTGCCGTCGCCGTCGACACCTTCGGCGGGTTGCACGCCGCGGTCAACGCGGCCGCCATCGAGATGGAGGTCGACTACCTCGCCGACCTCGATGACGCCGACTTCGACCGTGTGATTGCGATCAACCTGCGCTCTGTCTTTCTGTCGATGAAACACGAGATCCGGGCCATGCTCGCCGGCGCAGGTGGAACCATCGTCAACATCGCCTCCACCAACTCATACCGCCCTCAGCCGCACCAGTCCGCCTATACGGCGAGCAAGTTCGGTGTCCTGGGCATCACCAAGTCTGCAGCTGTCGACTATGCCCCGAAGGGTGTGCGAATCAACGCGATCTGTCCTGGCGCCATCGACACCCCGATGTTGCGCGGCGCCATCTCAGCACGTGGCCGTGACCCTCAAGAGGTGGCCACTCGGCTGAGTCTGACGGGCGCGTTCGGGCAGCCCGAAGACATCGCCAACGCCGCGCTGTGGCTGAGCTCGGACGCCTCGGCGTTCACCATCGGCCACGCACTTGCCGTCGACGGCGGCTACCTCGCTCGTTGATCGACCAGCCGTACCGCACACCCGAGCAACTGTCTGTCAGAGTCGAGGAGCAACATGTCAGCTGACCTCACCTATGACGTTGTCGTGCTGGGAACCGGCGCCGCCGGTCTCGTCGCCGCGATCCGGGCAGCGCACGACGGTGCTTCCGTAGGGCTCTTCGAAAAGGCTGACAGTGTCGGCGGCACGACGGCCTGGTCCGGCGGCATGGTCTGGGTCCCGTGCAACCCGCACATGAAGGAGATCGGGGTCGAGGACTCTCGCGAGGATGCGCTGACTTACCTGCGCGGACTCTCCCACGGCCTGCTGGTGGACGAACAGATCGAATCCCTCATCGACAACGGGCCGCGCGCGATCTCCTGGCTTGAGGACAACACCGGCGTTCGGTTCCTGCCGGTACCGGGGTGGCCCGACTACCACTCCGAACACGAGGGTGCCAAGCCCTCCGGAGGGC
>Ga0075017_100002967_pt1 | contig 10666 bp, 4 predicted proteins | sample AleBraG_ABR_2012_FD_71475 | JGI IMG/M metagenome (GOLD analysis project Ga0075017, IMG submission 71475) | Freshwater sediment microbial communities in response to fracking from Pennsylvania, USA - Alex Branch Run_MetaG_ABR_2012 | ecosystem: Environmental > Aquatic > Freshwater > Creek >... | reverse complement strand
AACTCCGACCAGGAATTCACATCGCCTGACTTGGTTATGGTCTGCGAGCGGTCGGGATCGTACATCCCAAGAATCGACGCCTGTGCAAAAATGTCGGTGCCGCCAAGACTCGCCGGATGCTTCGCGTTGCCTTCGACCTTCGTGGGACGGCCGAGGTGGCTCTCGACCAGCACCGGGCTCGCGTATCCGCTCAGCGTGGTCGCGGTCGCGTAGAACATCGGCCGGCCCGGCACCACATCTTCCGGCTGCTTCACGTAGGGGACAATGGGCTCGAGCGGAAGCTTGGTGCAGCCCGTCATCCCCGCCATCGCGAGCGACGCGCCCATCAACTGCAGAAAGCCACGGCGCGAAACCGAATCCACCCACTCCGAAGCGCCTTTCGGAAATTCGCGGTGCAACATTTCCTGAAATTCCGGCGTGCCTGCCAGTTCTTCGAGGCTCCGCCAGTACTCCGGTCCCTGCGTCTGCTCGATCTGCGCCTTCACCGTGGCCAGATCGAGCTTCTTGCTCGGGCACACAACCTCCCCCGAGCTTGCCGAAGGAGCTTGCCCTGAGCCCGTCGAAGGGTCCTCGCGCTTCGTCGTCTTTTTTGCTTCGTCCATCTTCATTCCCGGCGGCCCGGCGCCACCTTTAATTTCCATGGCCTATCGGTGACAAGTGTTGCAGCTCGTAATGTCCTGCACGTTGCGCACTTTATATTGCGCGACCAGCGCTTTCCCGAGCGATTCCTGATCGGTGTAGCTCTGCCCGCCAACGACTACCGGCTGATCCTGTGTTGGCGGCTCGTAGCGCATGTTGAACACTTCGCTGCGCGGGCGCAGATTTTTCTCGGGCGCGCGATGGCACTCCAGGCACCACTCCATCTGCAGCGACGCGTACTGGTACATCAGCGGCATCTGGTCGACCGGACCGTGACACGTGTTGCAGCCAACCCCTTTGTTGATGTGAATGCTGTGGTTGAAATAAACGAAATCGGGCAACTGGTTCACACGGGTCCATTGCAGCGACTCGCCGGTGCGATAGCTGGCGCGGACCGGTTCGAGCATCGGCGCATTGGTCCAGATCTGAGAATGGCAGTTCATGCACGTCTTGGTCGGCGGGATGCCCGCGAAGCTCGAAGTCTCCACCGAGGTGTGGCAGTACCGGCAATCGATCCCGAGGCCGGTCACGTGATGCTGGTGACTGAACGGCACCGGCTGCGGTTTCACCACGCCCGCGTACGTCACATAAGGCGAGCGCTGGATCTGCATCATCGCCCAGCCCAGACCGGCGATGATGAACACCGCCCCATAAATCGACGCCCGGGAAAGTGTGTTGGTGCTGCGGTGAAATATCTGCATCGAACGATACTTTCAACGTAGCGGGAGTCGCACAGACCTCCCGGAGAATCGCAGGTCCTGGGTTTGTTTGTTACAGACGGTTGTGACGGAGCTCACGAAAACTTGTGATTATAACAGCAACCCGCTGTTTGTCGTCCCACCGGACTTGGTCTGCGTCGAAATTCTCTGTGCTTGGGGGTCGTGCAAACCAGAATTTGATTTTTTCAATCGCAGCGACAACGGGGACTGCCGCGCGGCACCCCCCCCCGAAAAGCTTGGCCCGACAGGTTCGGCCCTAACGCAGGTTCATGACCAGCAACTTGGGTTCAGTCATCTCTTCGATCGCGTAGCGCAGGCCCTCGCGACCGATTCCGGAATCTTTCAGTCCGCCGTACGGCATGTTGTCGATGCGGAAGCTCGGCACGTCCCCGGCCAGCAGCCCGCCAATCTCCAGTTCTTCGTACGCCTGGAACATCAGCTTGGCATCGCGCGTGAAGATGCCGGCCTGCAACCCATAAGCAGAATTGTTGACTTGCCGCAGCGCCTCGTCAAAATCCCCATACGGTTCCACAGTAACGACGGGAGCAAACATCTCCTGGCAGTTCACTTTCATTTCCGGCTTGGTCCCGGTGAGAACTGTCGGCTCAAACACGGAGCCCTTCCGGTTGCCGCCGCACAGCAGGCGAGCACCGCCGCGAACGGCCTCCTGCACCCAGTCGGCGGAGCGAATCGCGTCGCTCTCGCGGATAAGCGGCCCGACATCGGTGGATTCATCGAGGGGATCACCCACCTTTAATTCCTTCACGCCCGCCAGGAACAGGTCAGTGAACTTCCCGTAAACGGACCGTTCTACCAGGATGCGTTGCACCGAGATGCACGTCTGGCCGGCGTATCCGAAACCGCCAGTCACGCAGCGCTCGGCGGCGTAGGCCAGGTCGGCGTCGCTGTGCACGATGACGCCCGCGTTCCCCCCGAGTTCAAGAACAACTTTCTTCTTGCTGGAGTTCTTCTTGATCTGCCAGCCGACCGCGGCGCTGCCAGTGAAACTGATCATCTTCAAGCGGTCGTCGGTCACCAGCAGCCCTGCATCCTCATTCGACAGTGGCAGCACGTTGAGGCCGCCATCCGGCCAGCCCGCCTGCTGTATTACTTCCGCCATCAGAAGCGAACTCAACGGCGTCTGTGGCGCCGGCTTCAACACCATGGGACAGCCGGCCGCGATCGCAGGCGCGACTTTGTGCGCCACCAGGTTCAGCGGAAAATTAAACGGAGTAATGCCCGCGATCGGACCCAGCGGAAAGCGCTTTACGATCCCCCACCGGCCCGCAGTGAATTCCTGCCAGTCGAGCGGTAAATACTCGCCGTAGATGCGGGTGCTCTCTTCCGCGGCAACAGTAAACGTGAAGATAGAGCGCTCGACCTCGGTCCGTGCCGCCTTAATCGGTTTCCCGGCTTCCTGGCACAGGGTGCGCGCAAATTCTTCCTTGCGTAGCGCGATGCCTTCCGCCACTCGACGAAGCACGCGCTGACGCTCGAAGGCAGGTAGGCGGCGCGTCGTGCCGAATGCCTTGACCGCCGCAGCGATCGCCGCTTCCGCATGCTGGCGCCGTCCCTGGTACACGCGGCCGACGACCGCGCCGTCGTAGGGCGATTTCACCTCGACCAGGTCGCCTTCCTCCATCCATTTTCCGTCCACCAGGAAACCGTGGGTGGCGACGTCTGCAACGGTCATTTGAGCCATGATCCTCTTACCCCACCTCCACACCTGCCCCGCAGACCCAGATTATAGGCTCGCACCATCTTCTCCTGCCCTAGTTCCACGATAATATTTCGTGAAAAGATGGAGGTGCATTGACCACGATTCTCGAACTCAGCGAGGCGCTGCGGGGACGCAGGATTTCTCCCGTCGAATTGACCCGCGAATGCTTGTCCCGCATCGAGCAGTTCAACCCCACATTGAACGCGTTCATCACGGTTACCACAGACGTGGCTTTGCAACAGGCGCGCCGGGCCGAGGAAGAACTCTTGCGCGGAGACTGGCGCGGCCCCCTGCACGGCATTCCGATCGGCCTGAAAGATCTGATCGACACGGCCGGGATTCCCACCACCGCCGCCAGCGAATTGTATAAACATCGTATTCCGATACATAGCGCGGAAGTGGTCCTGAAACTTGAACAAGCCGGCGCCGTTCTCCTGGGCAAGCAGAACCTGCACGAGTTCGCTTACGGGGGCAGTTCGTTGATCAGCTGCTTTGGCGAGGTCCACAACCCATGGCGCCCGGCGCACATTACGGGCGGATCTTCAGGCGGATCGGCCGCGGCCGTCGCGGTCGGCATGGGCTACGGCGCGATCGGCACCGACACCGCGGGCTCGATTCGCGAGCCCGCCGCCCTCTGCGGCGTGGTTGGACTGAAACCGACCTACGGGCGCGTCAGCGCGCGCGGCGTCATTCCGCTCTCCGAGTCTCTGGATCACGTCGGGCCGTTTGCCAAAACCGTGGGCGATACCGCTCTGCTGTTCCACGCCATCGCGGGGGACGACGACAGAAGGAACTTGCCGGTGCCAGAATTCTTGAGCTCCTGGAATCAACCCCATCTCGACCTTCGAGTCGGAGTACCTCGCCAATATTTCTACGATGACCTCGATCCGGAAGTGGCCTCCGCGGTGGAAGAAGCGTTGCGCGTGCTGGAAACCTTCACCCGCGAGATGCGCGAGATCGAGCTTCACCCCGACGCCGACCGCACGCTGCAGGCAGCGGAAGCGTACGCGTTCCACGCGCAGTCCGTCGCGAAAACTCCTGAGCTCTATCAGCCCGAAACCCTGCGCCGCATCAAGACCGGTGAAAACGTCGCACGTGCCGACTACCTGCGCCGTCGCGCCGAACTCGATACCGTGCGTCAGAGTATTCGAAACGTCTTCGAGATGATCGACGTGTTCGTGACGCCGACTACGCCAATTCCAGCCCCTTCGATCGCTGAACTCAAAGAGAATCCAGCCTTGCTCCGGCCACGCGAACTGCTGCTGCTCCGCAACACCAGGCCGCTCAACGTCTGGGGATTGCCGGCGATTTCAGTGCCTTGTGGATTTACAAAGGCGGGACTGCCCATCGGCTTGCAGATCGCCGGACCGCCAGGGCGCGACGACCTGGTCCTGCAGGTGGCTTATCTTTACGAACAAGCGACCACTTGGCATGAACGCACACCAGTTTTGTAGCGCTGACTTTGTCGCGCCGTCGTCTCGGCGGCTGTCGTGGCGGGTGGCTCGCCCGCCACTCTGACGCTCACGCCCCAGGCCAGCTGTAAGAAGCTCCTGCAATTCATATCTCAGTCCACCGACCGCACATCATCCGGCAGCATCAGGACGAACACGCAGTCGCCACCGACGGGTGGGCACGACAGAACTCCGCGCCGCAGGATTTTGGTCGGAGTGTCGTCGGGAAAATTCAGGTCGAATCTTAGACGGCGAAGCGAATCGTCCAGTGTGTGCAGCTTCTCTTCGCCGCTCACGAACTTCGTGCCTTCTACCGATAGGCCGCTCTTCGCGGCGCCCAACAGCACAAAGTATTCCGCGCTCCCCGTCAACGACGGCTGCTGTTTGAATTTTGATGTCCGCATGCCTTGGAGTTCATCGTGATACTTGGCGACCGTCGCCGCGATCTTGTCTTCGCCGCCCAGCAGGCTTCCCAGCCTGCCTCGCGTTTCCGGGATCGGCCGCAGCCCGTTCAGCGCGAGCGCGTAGGTGCGGATCGCCTTTCCTTTCTCTCCGCGCTTCTCGTATATCTGCCCCAGGTGATCGCCGACTTCGCCGTGCTGGCCAAGCTCCCATGCGGCTGCGACATATTTCTCTGCTTTATCGAGTTTCCCTTCCGCGTAGTACACCCAGCCCAGCGTGTCCCAGTAGGCAATCAGCGAGGGCACCAGCGCGAGATCACGCTGGTTGAGCTGATCGAGCGATAGGTTGCGCAGCGCAGCGGCCGTCGCGGCCACCGCCGACTCGGCGTACTGCTGAGCCTTATCCAGGTGTGTGTTTTTCAGCGACAACTGGTAGGCAATGTTGTTCCACACCAGCGGTGTGGCCGAGATTTCGATCGCTCGATCAAACGCCGCGAGCGCTTTGTCATCCTGTCCCAGGTTCAGGTAGGCATCGCCCAGGCTAACTTGCAGCGCTGGGTCGCCGGGTGTAAGTGAAGCCGCCTTCTCCAGTTCGGGAGCCGCCTCGTCGTACTTGTGCCACTCCGCGTACATGGCACCGAGATTGCTGTGCGCGAACTTGTCGAGCGGGTTCATCTCGAGTTGCTTGTGGAAGGCGTTCGCGGCGTCGTCATACTTGCGCATCTGCCAGTAAACCCGCCCCAGATTGTTGAAGGCGAACTCGTCGTAGGGATTGACCTCCACGGCCTTCTGAAACGCGGCAATCGCATCGTCATTCTGCCGCAAAGCCAGGTAAGCCAGCCCCAGGTTGTTCCACGCGTATTTATGCTTCGGCTCCACTTCCACCGCTCGCTTCAGCAACTGAACCGCGAGCGGGAAGTTGCCATTCTGCATGGCAGCGCGGCCACTCTCGTCGAGTTCATCGGCCTTCATCCCCGGCGGCGGAGCTGGAGCGCCCGCCACGGTGTTCTCGATGGAGAGATGCTGCCCCAGGTCCGCAATTACCGCCCGCCGAAAGGCCAGATAGTCGCCCGTACGCGTCGCCGGCAGTTCCCGTTCCCGCATCACCATGGTGCGCTCGGCGGTGAACGTGGAACCTTCCAGTTTGTAGCTGGCTTGGTATTCGCCGTAGTCGCGCTTCAACGAAAACGGAAGGGGCGCGTGCGCCGTGTACTTGGCCGGCAGCTCAAGCTTCACCCGGTAGCTGAACTCTCCGGGAGGCCCGAACTTGATCGGCTCCGAATCGGCGCTTGTCTCATCTTCGTCGGGGTCGGCCAGGCTGAACTGCGACAGCGGCAACTCGATCTCCGACTTCTTCTTCGACCAGTCCAGAAAGTTGGCCTTCGCAATCTCGTACGAAAACTGGAAGGGCTCGCGCGTTGCCGCCGGATCGCCGACTTTGAGGTTGGTGATCTCGCCATCCAGCCCACCCATCGAATTGATGTTCTCGACCAGGTGCTGCCACTGTGCATTAGGCACGCGCCGGAAGATGATCCGCATCAGCAACTCGGTGTCACCTCGCACCACGTAACTTACTTTGGCGTTAAGTTTGCCCAGTTCATTGATGGACCCGTCGATGGTCTGTAGCTGAGTGTTGGGCATGGGCGGGTCGGCTGGCGTCTCTTCCAGGTGCGGCACACCTTCCACGGGAATCACCAGCCCCTGTTTCTTTCGGATGTTGAAGGAAAGCAGCCGGAACGGAGCGACTTCTGTAGTCGTATCCATCCAGACTTCTTCCTTGCCCAGCGGAAGCAAGGTAATCACGTGGTCGAACTGCGAGGGCGAAGGAATATCGGGGTCGAGCTTGCGGCTGGAGTTGATCAGCACCGACGAAGCGTGCATGCCCTTCGCCTCCAGCAGCGACGACAGCAGCGTGTGCTTGTCCTTGCAGTCGCCGTACTGGTTGTGCAGAACATCGGCGGCCGCGTGCGGCTGGTAGCGTCCCAGCCCGAGCGAGAGGCTCACGTACCGAAAGTTCTTGGCTACGTAGTCGTAGAGCGCTTCCACCTGGGCGAGGTCGCCGTTCACCCCTTTTGTTAGTTCTTCCGCCTTAGCCCGAATCTCCGGGGTGGGCTGGCGGCGGTCGTGGTCGAGGCCCGCATACCAGCGCCCGATCTCCTCCCAACTGCCGAACGTGGTCAGTTGTACGGCTGGGACTTCGTCCTCCGGCTTTCTCTTCTTCTTTTTTTTCTTGTCCTTGTCTTTCTTCTTGTCGTCGTCTTCCCGCTCCAGGTGGGAACTGGTCCAGCGATAAATACGCCGGCCGTTCTCCTCGGTGATCTTCGGATCGAACCCCGGCTTCGTCTTCAGTTTGATGGCGCGGCCGGCAGGAATGTCGACTTCCATCGTCTCGTCGAGCACGATGTTGTTCTTGTCGAAGTCGTACTCGGTCCAGAACTGTCCGGGTGCCAGCGGCGTGTGGATGACCGTGGCCATGTCGTATTCCAGGACTTCGCCCGGCCGCAAGCCGGGCACGGTAATGTGCTTCTGCCGATAGTCGGTGTAGACGGGCGCCTCGCGCTCCACCGGTGCGCTCAGGTCCTGCACGGAATCCGCCGGAGCCGTCACCACGGTCCCGTCCTTCTTGCGAACCCGCACGTAGGGAATCTCTACCCGCTCGTTGGCGGAGTTGTACCCGATGACGACCTGCCCCCAGGTCTCAACCCCGGACTCGCTTTGTACCCGCACACGGGCAATGGTCTCCTTCCGCCCGGTGCCATCGTTCTCGAAGCGAAACTTGGTCTGCACCTGCTCAATGACAAACGCTTCGTCCAAAAAATCCTTACTCTCGGTCGATTTTGCTGCTGGAGGCTCGGCGGATTTCGCGGCAGGCTGCTGCGCAACCAGGGGCGTGTAAAGGGCGCTTAGGAGAAAAGTAAGGAAAACCAGACGACGCATAGAGAAATCAGTCCTTGGCCGTTTGTACCGTAAGCAGGGTGCAGGCGCAAGGGCAACCGGATTCAGCGTGGAACCGAGGTCATTCGGTCGCCCGCGGCGAGGGCAGCCCACCCCGCGCGGACCAGAGATTCCCTTCCAGTCGGCAGTCAACCATGGTATAAATTCTGCAACTGATCGATGCAGCCGCTGGCCAATTTCAGGCTTCCTCTTCCCATATCGCGGCTGGAGCAACGTTGGAGACTGTATTCCTGAATTCTGGCACTTCTTCTTCTCCCTTTAGGCCCAACAGCAGCTTTTGGGGGTGTGCCTTTGGACGGGAAGATTTCGTCTGTCGTCGGGATCATCATTTTGGCCGCCGTCATGCGGATTTCCGGCCCTTCGATGAGTCCTGTGCCTGCTGGGGATAGCGGGAACCACCTCTCCCCCCCTTCGCACCCTGCCCAATCCGAAACTCAAGAAGACAAAGAAGCCGAACTCGTCCCGCAGAGCGATTTGGGACCTTGGTATGCAACCTGCCAATTTTTTAATCCGGATCTGAGCTCCGTCAAACCGCCTGCGGAATCTGTGGGCTTGGCTTCGCGGACTACTGGTGTTCCCTATTCTCCCGCGGCCAAATGGTGCTTGCCCAAAGAAGGCGCAATCTATCATTTTCTGTTTGCCACTGTCCCTGACCCGGTCGACACCCACCTGGCACTGGACTTCGACCGGCGGATGGAAGCGATCCTCGACGCCTCGCAGGCCTCCGGTTTTTCCTATGACCGCTATTGGTTGCCGTGGGAAGCTGGTGAGCTTCCCACCGAAGATGACTCGAAGCGTCACCAAGAGGTTGTGCACCAGTTGCGTTCCGAGCAGCCTGGCCTCTTGCTCTTCCGCAAAAACAACCCCACCAATGGGTACGAGATTCTGCTGGTCTTTCTCATCGGCGAAACTCCCACCGCCGGCATCCATCGCCTGCAGTTCGCCAACGCCATGCGTTACATGGGAGAAATCGATAGCGGTCAGTACATAGATCCCGACTTCACGAAGCCGAAATCCACGGTCCGCGTGCTCGGCCCCAGTTTTTCCGGCTCGGTCTATTCCCTGCAGAAATTCCTCGAGCAGTTTCATTGCATTCACTGCTTTCGTCTGGTGAGTTCTTCGGCGACGAACGCCGACTCCCTGGAGCGTCTGCGTGGTTCCAAGGTGATCGAACTGAACACGGTGATGCACGACGACAACTGGGCGCTCGGACACTTTCTGCAGTTCGTAAAGCAGGATCTCCACTTCAAGTTGCAGGATGTCGCTTTGCTTGCTGAAGACGCAACGGACTACGGACATCTCAGCGACAATTCCGGTCCGACCACCGGCGCGGGTAAAGATCCATGCGGACGGGAGAACGGCCCGGCCCCCAGAGATTGCGCCGTGGATGTTTGTTGCCTCCAGCGCGTTCTCACGGTTGCATTTCCGCGCGAGATCGCGCAGCTTCGGAACGCGTACCCGGAGTCTCAGCCCACGCCTTCCGCGGGACAAGGTGCTCCCGTCCCGCAACAGGGACTGACCCTGACACTGAAGGGCTCAGCGACCAGCCAGGACGACGTACCGCCCTTTTCTGGCTCCCAGCTCCCGCTATCCCAGGAAGCAGTGCTTCTCAATATCACTTCCACCTTACGTCGCGAACAGATCCGAATTGTCGGCATCCTGGCCACCGACGTCTTTGACATCCTGTTCTTGAGTCGCTTCCTGCGCAGTTCGTGCCCCGATATCCGGATCTTCGTCGTGCAAAGCGATTTGCTCATGGTTCGAGCTGCGGAAGATATCCCTCTGGACGGTGTGCTGGCGATAACCACGTACCCTCTAATCGGCCGGAACCAGTACTGGACCGCACACGGACATAATTCCAAACACCGCAACCTGCTGCCCAGCGCAGCTGCCCAGTCCACCTACAACGCCACAATCGAATTGCTGCGAGATCCCGAGCAAAAGGTTCCGCCTCGCCCTCTCGAATACTCATCACCCTTTGATCCCACGGAATCACGCCCTCCCTTGTGGCTGACTGTAATTGGGCATAACGCCTACTGGCCGCTTGCGCTGCTGGACGAAAGCGAGCACCTCCCGCCGAATACAACTCGCGATTCCCGGCACTCGCAGCGCCTCTGGCCGGATGTCCTGGCCAAAAACAACCCGGATTCGCGTGGGGTTTGCCAGGAACCGGGCGAACCGTTCGAATGCGAGCCCCCTCCCGCCCTCTGGTCGTTAGTGCTGGGGGTGCTCTGCTGCTGGTCGGCGCTATACCTCGTCGCCGTGTGGTTTGCCTGGTTTGTGCAGAGTTCGAAGCGGTACTTCTGGTTGGAAAACTTCGCTCTGAAGGACGGAGAAGCCAGAGCCCGCACGACCGAGAGAGCTTTTTATCTTCTGATGGAAGCGCTGGTGCTCACTGCACTTGTGCTGATCGCGGTCGGCCCGGCCTGGAAGCTCTTCGAGCTCGAGCCCTCGCCGTACGTTCGTTGGTATTCCGCGGTCCTGATCCTTTCGTACATGTCGGTCGTGCTGATGATTGCTCTAGTTCTCACCGCAATGTATTTGACCGGCGTTTTTCTCCGCACTCGCCCCAGCGACAGAGTCAGTCACCGGACTGCCTGGGTCTTTATCGGCTGGACGCTCTTCGTGGTCCTGTCCTTCTCGTGGTTGAATTTCTGCTACTGGCACTCGCGCACGCCGGCGTTCTTTGCCTATCGCGCGCTTGATCTAGCCAGCGGCGCATCGCCGGCGTGCGCGAGTGCCAGTAGCAGAAATTCAACCACGAGAAGGACAGGACCACGA
>Ga0075017_100002964_pt1 | contig 10668 bp, 6 predicted proteins | sample AleBraG_ABR_2012_FD_71475 | JGI IMG/M metagenome (GOLD analysis project Ga0075017, IMG submission 71475) | Freshwater sediment microbial communities in response to fracking from Pennsylvania, USA - Alex Branch Run_MetaG_ABR_2012 | ecosystem: Environmental > Aquatic > Freshwater > Creek >... | reverse complement strand
CCGCCTCACCACCGAGAATGTTCCCTCGCCGCGGCTGAACGCAGAATTGCTGCTGAGATTTGTTCTCGGCTGCGACCGCGCCTATCTCTACGCACATCCGGAGCGCCAACTCTCTGCTGACGATCAAGCTCGTTATGAAGCCGTCCTGGGCGAGCGGGCCCGCGGCGTGCCGGCGCAGTACATCACGGGACATCAGGAATTCTGGGGCATGGATCTGATCGTCACTCCGGCGGTGCTGATTCCGCGCCCTGAGACGGAGCATCTGATCGAAGCTGTGCTGGAACCTACCGGCGGCGGGCGGGAACGCCCGCCCCACACGATCAGGATTGTGGACGTAGGCACGGGGTCGGGATGTATAGCTCTGGCTCTGGCCAAAGAGCTGCCGAACGCCGAGATCTACGCTACGGACATTTCAGCCGCCGCATTGGAGGTTGCGCAGGCGAATGCGGCGCGTCACCAGCTCGAAAAGCGCATTCATTTTCGTCAGACGGACCTGCTCGAAGGAATAACTCCGCCATTCGACTTCGTCGTTTCCAATCCACCTTATGTCGGCGAGTCGGAAGAGGATCAGGTTCAGCTGGAGGTTCGGAAATTCGAGCCCCGGAATGCGGTCTTCGCTGGACCGAATGGGACCGAAGTCATTACCCGGTTGATTCAGCAGGCGCATGCAGCGTTGTGTCCGGGAGGATGGCTTTTGATGGAAATCAGCGGCACCATTGCGGAGCGGGTGCGGCAGATGTTGGGAGGGTGGAACGAAGTTTCCATCAGGCCCGACCTGCAATCGATTCCGCGGGTCGCGGTTGCACGCAAACCCTAGCCGCGTACTGCGGCCGCCACGATCTCATCCACATCCACGACGTTCGTCGGATATTTCCCCGTATAGCACGCCGTGCAATACGAGGCCTTTTCTCCGTCGCCGCAGGCCTTTTTCAATCCTACGAGCGAGAGATAAGCCAGCGAGTCGGCGCCAATGTATTTGCGAATCTCCTCCACGGAGTTGTTGGCCGCAATGAGCTGCTTCTTCGAAGGGGTATCCACGCCATAGAAACACGGCGAAATTGTCGGCGGACAGGAGATGCGCATGTGCACTTCCTTTGCGCCCGCGTTGCGAATCATGCGCACAATCTTCCGGCTGGTCGTGCCCCGCACAATCGAGTCGTCGACCAGCACTACGCGCCTACCTTCCAGCAACGCACGAATGGGGTTGAGCTTGAGCCGCACACCGAAGTCGCGCACGCTTTGGCTCGGCTCGATGAAGGTGCGGCCCACGTAGTGATTGCGGATCAGCGCAAAGCGGAACGGAATCCCGCTCTCGGCGGAGAAGCCCATGGCAGCGGTCACTCCTGAGTCCGGCACGGGCACCACCAGATCGGCCTCAACGGGAGATTCGATGGCGAGCTGGCGGCCCAAGTTTTCGCGGCTGGTCTGCACCGCGCGCCCGAAAACAACACTGTCGGGGCGCGAAAAGTAAACGTGCTCGAAGATGCAGCTCGACTGGGCCACGCTGCTGGAATAGAAGCGAGAGGTAATCTCGTCCGGCCCGACCACGATCAGTTCGCCCGGTTTTACGTCGCGTACGTATTCGGCGCCAATCAAGTCGAAGGCACAGGTTTCCGAAGCGAAGACGATCGTATCCCGCTTGTGGCCTTCGGTGGCCGGAATGCGCCCCATGGCGAGCGGCCGGAAGCCGCGCGGATCGCGGGCGGCGAATATCCGGTCGGCGCTCATCATGACCAGCGAAAATGCGCCTTCCACCCGGCGCAGGGCGTCCGCCATCGCTTCGGGCAGCGTCTGTTCCTTCGACAGGGCGATCAAGTGAACAATGACTTCCGTGTCACTATTAGTCTGAAAAATCGAACCTTGCCCCTCCAGCCGCTGACGAATCATGTGAGCGTTTACCAGATTGCCGTTGTGGGCCAGGGCGATGGCTCCCTTGTTCGATTGCACGCTGATCGGCTGCGCGTTCAGCAGGGCCGAATCGCCAGCGGTCGAATAGCGCGTGTGTCCTATGGCGAGCGAACCACGTAATTTCCCTAGAACTTCTTCGGTAAAGATGTCGGCTACCAGGCCCATTGCTTTGTGCTGGTGCAGGGTCAGGCCATCGGAGCTGACGATTCCGGCCGATTCCTGTCCGCGATGCTGCAGAGCGTGCAGGCCAAGGTAGGCGAGCTTTTCAGCCTCAGGATTGGCGAAAATCGCGACTACGCCGCATTCATCGTGAAATTTGTCAGAATTCTGCATTTCGCTCCCAGGATCATGTGAGGGCAGCCAACCTTGGCCTCCCACCCTAGTCCGCCGCCACCAACTCCGGATCAGTCCGCAAAGCCGACTCCAAAGCCCGCTCGTAGTCTTCACTCAACTCTAAAGTCGCCACCGAAATTACCTCGGCACCATCCAGCGAAAATTCAAGCCGCGCCGGAATGGTCTCTCCGATCACTTCTGCCTGAATCCCGTTCTTCGCGGATATCTGTTTGATTCGCGCCACGGCCTCGGGGTCGCAAGACACTAAGATCCGGCTCGAATCTTCGCCGAACAGCACAAACTCCGCCGGAAGGCCGCCGGAAGCCAGGGTTACGCGCGCTCCCACTCCTTTTGCCATCGCCTTTTCCGCCAGCGCTACCGCCAGTCCGCCATCCGCACAGTCGTGCGCCGAATCCAACAGCCCGTGCTGGATCAACCCGATGATCGTTTTCTGCAGCGCGACTTCGCCCTCCAGATCAAGCTCGGGGGGATATCCCCACATTGAGCCCAGAATTTCTTTGGCGTATTCGGAAGAGCCGAATTCGCTCTCTGCATCGGTGACGTCTCCGGCCTCGCCAGCGTGCAGCAGCACGATGCCTCGTCCTGGTTCTGAGAAATGCATTTTGACCGTCTTATTTACATCGTCAATTATCCCGACGACGCCGAGCACCGGTGTGGGATAGATGCCTTCGCCGAGCGTTTCATTGTAGAAGCTGACGTTGCCGCCGGTGATGGGAATTTCGAGATCCTCGCAAGCTTTGGTGATGCCGTCAATCGTTTGCGAGAACTGCCACATGATGTTCGGTTTTTCGGGATTGCCGAAGTTGAGACAGTTGGTCGCTCCGACCGGCGTCGCGCCTGAGCAGGCGACCTTGCGCGCGGCTTCCGCGACGGCATGCATCGCGCCCAGCCTGGGATCGAGGTAGCACCATCTTCCATTACCATCGAGCGCCATGGCGAGGCCGCGATGTGGGGCTCCGGGATCGGAATTCTTGATGCGAATCACGCCAGCATCGCCCGCACCCGGCGCCTCCACGGTGTTCGTTTGCACCATGTGGTCGTACTGCTGCCACACCCAGCGCTTGCCGCAGATGTTCGGACTGGCCAGCAATTGTTTGAGATTTTCGGTGAAGTTCGGGTAGGGCCCGGCTTCAGCCGTGCCGGAAGACGCTCCGGAGGCTGCCGGCTTTAGCCGCGGAGGGAAACTGAGCTTTACGCTCTGCGGCATCTCCCGCGGCACAGGCGGTTCCCAGCGTGCCAGCGGACGCTTGTACACCGGCGCATCGTCGGTGAGCGCCTGATTCGGAATTTCTGCCACAATCTTGCCGTGCTCGAGGACGCGCAACTTATTGTCGGTTGTGACCTTGCCGACTTCAACTGCGTCCAGCCCCCACTTCTCAAATACGCGGAAGACTTCGTGCTCGCGGCCCTTTTGCGCCACCAGCAGCATGCGCTCCTGCGATTCGCTCAGCATGATCTCGTATGGCGTCATGCCAGTTTCGCGTTGCGGGACGCGATCGAGTTCAATCTCAATGCCGACTCCTCCGCGACCGCCCATCTCGCACGTCGAGCAAGTCAGTCCCGCCGCGCCCATATCCTGAATGCCGATGATCGCCCCGGTCTTCATGGCTTCGAGACAGGCTTCGAGCAAAAGTTTCTCAAGGAACGGGTCGCCCACCTGCACGTTGGGGCGCTTGGCCTCCGAGGCCTCGCTGAACTCTTCGCTCGCCATCGTGGCGCCGTGGATACCGTCGCGCCCGGTCTTGGCGCCCACATAGATCACCGGATTGCCCTCGCCAGCGGCGCGCGCGTAGAAAATCTCATCTTTTCGCACCAGGCCTAAAGCAAACGCGTTCACCAGCGGATTGCCGGAATAGCAAGGTTCAAACTTCGTTTCGCCTCCGAGGTTGGGCACGCCGAAGCAGTTGCCGTAGGAGGCGACACCGCTGACTACGCCCTCAAGAATGGAGTGGTTCTTGTGAATCTCGGCTTGTGTAGGGACAGCCGAGGCGGCTGTCTCTACGTGCTTCTCGCTGATCGGTCCGAAGCGCAGCGAGTCCATCACTGCAACCGGCCGTGCGCCCATGGTGAAGATGTCGCGCAAAATTCCACCCACGCCAGTGGTCGCACCCTGGAACGGTTCAATAAACGAAGGATGATTGTGCGACTCGATTTTGAAGGCGCAGGCCCAGCCGTCTCCAATGTCGATGATGCCTGCGTTTTCGCCTGGTCCCTGCAAGACGCGCTTGCTGCGCGTCGGTAAACGTTTGAGGTGCACGCGCGACGATTTGTAGGAGCAGTGCTCGCTCCACATCACGCTGAAAATGCCAAGTTCGGTGATCGTCGGCTCTCGGCCGCCGAGAAGTTGCTTGATCTTCTCGTACTCGTCGAGGGAAAGGCCGTGTTGCCGGAGCGTCTCCGGCGCGAATGCAGAGCTCAAGGAGGTAGCCATGGGAGGAATCTCTATTGTCGCATTTCACAGGGGCAGGAGGATAGGCTAGAGTTCGCGTCCCCCTGCTACGATTCTCCTGAGATGAAATCCATCATTGTCGGCACCGCCGGGCATATCGATCATGGGAAAACGGCGCTGGTACGGGCGCTGACCGGCATCGACGCCGATCGCCTGGAGGAGGAAAAGCGGCGCGGTATCACTATCGATCTCGGCTTCGCCCACATGGACCTGCCCGGCGCAGACGGGAAGCTGCTGCGTCTCGGCTTCGTGGACGTTCCCGGCCACGAGCGCTTCGTTCGCAACATGCTTGCCGGGGTGGGCGGGATGGACCTCGTGCTGCTCGTGATCGCCGCCGACGAGTCCATCAAGCCGCAAACCCGCGAGCATTTCGACATCCTTCAGCTGATTGGCGTGCAGCGCGGCATTACGGTTCTCACGAAATCGGACGCGGTCGACGCTGAAACGCTCGATGTGGTGCGGCTCGAGGTGGAGGACTTTCTTCGCGGTACATTCCTCGCGTGGCCACGGTCGCCCATCGTTCCCGTGAGTTCGATGACAGGGGCGGGTCTTGATGAGCTTAAGAACGCGATTGCCCACGCCGCCGCCGAGGTCCGGCCACGCGACTCCCACGCTCTCGCGCGCTTGCCCATCGACCGCGTGTTCACCATGAAGGGCTTCGGCACGGTGGTCACCGGAACGCTGGTCTCGGGCACCATTCGCAGAGAAGAAGAATTGGAGGTCTTGCCGTCAGCTCGCCGAGTCCGGGTAAGGGGAGTGCAGGTTCATGGGCAGGCTGCCGAAGCTGCACTCGCCGGGCAGCGCACCGCTGTGAACCTGGCGGGAACGTCCACCGAAGATCTGGCCCGCGGCATGATTCTGGCCCCGGCAGATACGTTCTCCACGACGCGCCGGGTTGACGTGCAGCTGAACCTGCTGCCATCTGCGCCACGCCCTCTGAAAAGCCGGGCACGCGTTCATTTTCACTCTCACACGATGGAGACTACTGCGGAAGTGAAGTTGCACGAAACCGCACAGATGGCCCCCGGGGAAGTTCATTTCGCCCGCCTCACGCTGCCCGAGCCAGCTTTACTTTTGCCGGGAGACCGCTTCATCATCCGCCAGTTCTCACCAGTGGTGACGATCGGCGGCGGCGTGATCCTGGACGCTTCGCCGATCCTCAACGCCAGGAAACTAGGCAAGCGCAAGCAGAATAGTGCGGCACAATCCCCAGAGTTGGCCGACACTTTGTCAGTGCTGGCCTCGCATGATCGAGAGAAGATTTTATCCGCGAGGCTGAGCCGCCGGCATCAGTCCGGCTTATCCATCAGAGAAGCCGTAGCGGAAACTGGCTGGCGTCGGGATGAGATCTCGGCGCTTGCCGTCGTGCTTGCGAACCAAAAATCGCTGATTCGTTTTCAGGACCGGATGTTCGCGCTGGCGGAATTCGATCAGGCAGGCCAGAGCTTGCGCAGCGCAGTCGCTGCTTTTCACCAAAAAGATCCGTTGCGTCCCGGAATGTCCAAGGGGGAGCTTCAGGATGAAATGACACGTGCTTTCCTTATGGCTCCCGAACTCTTCGAGGCCGTTCTAGCCTCGCTGCTGCGGGCAAAGCAGATTGAAGTTGCCGGAGATCTGGTGCGTCTTCCCGGACACGGCGCGCAATTGAAGGACGACGAAGCCGAGTCCAAGAAGCAGATCGAGGAAGCGTTCTCGGTAGCTGGTTTGAAGGTTCCGGCGCTCCCGGATGTGCTGGCTGGGCTGAAAGTCGATAAGAGCCGGGCGCAAAAAATCGTTACACTGCTGCTGCGTGACAAATCTCTGGTCAAAATCTCCGACGACCTGGTTTTTCACCGCAGCGCGTTGGAAGAACTACGGCGCGTGATCGCCGCTCAGAAGCTGGCAAATTCCAAAATGGATGTTACGAAGTTCAAAGAGCTAACCGGCGTCAGCAGGAAGTACGCTATCCCGCTCCTCGAATACCTTGATCGCGAACGGGTGACGCGGCGAGTAGGCGACACACGGGAGATTCTCTAAGTACCGGCCGGTTCAACCACGCGGATTGGGCACTTGCCGTCCAACTAAAGACTTACGAAAGTTCTGCCGATAGGAGAGGACATGAGAAGTCATGCGGCAAAGCTGCTCTGCGTCTGCCTGCTGATCGGGTGTGCGCCCGCCTCATGGTCTCAGGGGGCCGATGACAGCGCAACCCGCACCAGAATTCTGGCCCTGGAGCACGCCTGGAATCAGGCCGAAGCCTTCAAAGACCTGAAAGCGCTGGACTCGATCCTGGACAATGGAATGGTATATGTAGAGGACGACGGCTCGCTGCTGACCAAAGCTGAGTTCCTCGCCCGGGTAAAGTCTTCGCATCTGCAGAAAGTCACCACCCAGTCGATGTCGGTCGTGGTGTTCGGAGATACGGCAGTCGCGACGGGCACTTACGAAGCCCAGATCTTCAAAGACGGAAAGGTCAAGGTGGCGCGCGGACGTTTTGTCGATACCTGGGCCATGCGGAATGCGACATGGGTTTGCATATCGGCTCAAGCCACGCCACTCCAGCGATAGTTGCCGAGCTCTCGCCGCTCTCATTCGTCCGCCCCGCCGGTGTATAAACAAAGAAGGAATCTTTTCTGGAACAGTTCCTCTGGATGGGCGCGAAACCCTCTACTCCACCAACCCTGCGTATTGTCGGAGCCGGCCTGGCTGGCTCTGAGGCGGCCTGGCAGTGTGCCCGGCGCGGCCTCGATGTCGAATTGTTCGAGATGCGTCCGGTGCGCTCCACGCCGGCCCATCAAACGGAGGACTTTGCCGAGTTGGTGTGCTCCAACTCGCTGAAGTCCGATAGTGAGAACACCGCTCCCTGGCTTCTCAAAGAAGAAATGCGGCGTGCTGGTTCGCTGCTGATCGAGATCGCCCGCCAGTGTGCCGTCCCTGCCGGACATGCGCTGGCCGTGGATCGCGTGACATTTTCCGCCCGGGTTACCGAGGCAATTTCGCGCGAGCCACGGATCACGGTGCGACGCGAAGAAGTTTCCGCGGTGGATGAGAGCGGGGCCGTCACCATCATCGCCACCGGGCCTTTGACCTCCGAAGGGCTGACTCGCGAGATTGCTCGGCTGAGCCTGGGCCCAAACGAGGACGGTCCGGGACCGTCCGCCGCGCACAATCAGCAGTTGTATTTCTACGATTCCATCAGCCCCATCGTCGAAGCGGACTCGATCGACATGTCGCGCGTATACATGGCGGCGCGCTATGACAAGGGCTCGGCCGACTACATCAATTGCCCCATGACGCCGGAAGAATACGGCTGCTTCTACGATGCCCTTCTGGCAGCCCAATCAGTCGAAGAGCGCGAGTGGGAGAAGCTCAACTATTTTGAAGGTTGTCTGCCCATCGAAGAGATTGCCCGGCGTGGGCGCGATACGCTTCGCTTTGGGCCGATGAAGCCGGTCGGGTTGATCAACCCGCGCACCGGAAAGATGCCCTACGCCGTGGTGCAGTTGCGCCAGGAAAACTTGCGGGCAGACTCCTACAATCTTGTCGGATTTCAGAATCACCTCAAGTTTGGCGAGCAGGCTAGGGTCCTGCGGCTGATTCCGGGACTTGAGAATGCCCGCTTTATCCGCTACGGCCAGATTCACCGCAACACCTACATCAATGCGCCTACGCTATTGCGCGAAACCCTGCAAATGAAGTCCTATCCGCAAGTTTTTTTCGCCGGGCAGATTTGCGGGGTCGAAGGCTACGTGGAATCGATTGCCACCGGGATGCTGGCTGGAATGCACGCCGCGGCTCTGGTCTGCGGCCACGAAATTGTCCCCGCCCCGAGGGCGTCGGCCTTCGGTTCACTGACGCACTACGTCACGCACGCCGATCCGCGGAACTTCCAGCCTGCGAACATTACCTTCGATCTGCTGCCGCCTCTGGAGACGAAGGTTCGCGATCGCAAGGAGCGGCACCGCTTGCAATGTGCGCTGGCATTGCGCGACTTTGACCAGTGGCTGCAAGCTGTCAGTAGGACGCAGTTGACGGCGTGACGCCGGTGTCCTGCGGGCGCAATCTCGCCCCTTTGCCATGAGGCCAGGTGAACCTTCGCCCCACGATGCACTTCACGATCAGGTGGTCGGTGGAGTGGGTTACACCCAAACCGACTCCGAAGTTGAACTCCCATTGCGGCCCAAAGTCGATATCGACCGTGGGAAAGAACTGCTGCTGCTGATCTCGCAGGGCATCGAACCCTGAAAGTGATCCGTAAGCGGCGTAGTACTCGAGTCCGCCAGCGATCTTTTTGGTGAAGTCGTAACTGAATTTCGCGTTGGGAGAGAAACTTACCCCCTGGTTCACGCTCGGACCATGAAATGAGCGGTCCAATGCCGGGTTGAACGCCAGATACCACCGCCCGATTTTTCGATCGACGATGGGCCGGATCTCCCAGGTCCAGGTGTCGGGCGAGAAAGCCGCGCGCTGGTAGCCGATCTCAGTCGACAGACTCACGCCGACAGGCCAATGCCAGCGCTCCGGAGCCCGCACGCGCGGCCGAATGTGATCGCCCACCCACTGCCATCCGCTGTCAGGCTGGATGCTCGTGAAGACGTAAAAACCGACCTCCGACCAGTCGTTGATTCCTTGTGTAATTTCCAGCGTCTCATGCTCGGCGTGATTGGTGGGTAGCATGCCGTCGATGACGGTCTTGCTGCCGTCGACGGTGAAGTTGGAGTGAATCTCTACCATCGTCGATCGCGGCGCGGCAACGTCAGCGCCGTACACCTGAATTTCGTAGTTGTCCTGAGCATGGGCCGGTATGAGCGAGGCCAGGAACAGAGTTCCGCTGAAGACGGCGGCCAGTCGGTGGGGCAGACGCGGCATAGGTTCTTTCGCGGCCCGCCTCATCGCTGGACTGCGCACTGCCGGTGCGACCGCCCATCCATGATGCCCCGCTACACCGGACCAGCGCAACCTGCTAACTAGATCGGCGCTCCCTTCCAACCCCCAACCGAGTGATGGTGCTATCATTTTGGCGATCGCATTTTCATGCGAATTAAACGCACTCTCCCAGTCGCTCTTGCGGTCGTGGTCGTGGCCGCGGCCATCACTCTGGCCGTCCAACTCAGAAAAAATGCGCCTCCTGAACCGGCGCGCCTTTTGCCCGGGGCCGACGCCTTTGTCTTCGCCGATCTGAGCTGGGTTCGCAAGGGAAACGGGGCAAAACCGCTCATGCCGGTGGGGCGGGATCCCGAATACGACCGTTTCGTTCAAGAGACCGGCTTCGACTTCGAGCGCGATCTCGATGCGGTCGCGTTTGCCATCCACTATCCCTCGAACTGGCCGGGCGGCGGCACAGGCAGCGCGGCTCCTGAGCCGCGGTTTTCCGAGGTCTTTATCGCTAAATTCGACGGCGACAAGTGCCGCGCTTACCTGAAGAGGACGGCGAGCTCCGTCGAGAACTACGACTCCGTCGACATTTTCACGATTCCGATTCAAGGCCGCACGTTCCGGGTGGCGATCCTCAACATCGATACGGTCGCTGCCTCGAACCATGAGGATCCCGGCGTCATTCATGGCATGGTCGACCGCTCCCGGCGCCTGGCCTCGCCGTTCGGCGGCCCCGCCTTGTTACGGCGCTATTTCAAGCGGGTGCAACTCGCCAGCCCGTTCTGGGTGGTGGCGCGCGTACCTCCGATCCCTGGCCCTCAGCCCTGGTCGGATCTGTTTTCCAAACCGACCGACCTGGTCGTCTCCGCCAGCTATAACCCCCTGCACCTGCCGGTGCGGGCCGGAGCCTTGCATCTGCGAGCAGAAGCATGGGCCGCCACCGACGCGGACGCCGAGGCCATTGCCGCCAAGGCTAACGTCTTCCTGGCTATGTTTCGCAGCGCAGAGGTCTCTGTCGGCACCACCGGCAGCGATGCCGATATAAAGACTCTGTTCGATAGCCTGCAAGTGCGACAAGAGGGCAGCCATGCCGTGCTGTCGGC
>Ga0075017_100002963_pt1 | contig 10668 bp, 11 predicted proteins | sample AleBraG_ABR_2012_FD_71475 | JGI IMG/M metagenome (GOLD analysis project Ga0075017, IMG submission 71475) | Freshwater sediment microbial communities in response to fracking from Pennsylvania, USA - Alex Branch Run_MetaG_ABR_2012 | ecosystem: Environmental > Aquatic > Freshwater > Creek >... | reverse complement strand
ACCCGGTTGCTGTGAGCATAGAAGTCCTGCAGGGTATGAAGCGCCATTCCTAAGTCTCGTCTGCCTGCGGCACCATTTGGCGACGAGGCCGTAATTTCTCTAATGATGCTTTGCCTCAGCGTCTTAAGACGGCCATAACCTCCAGTGAAGTTTTCATCATCGAAGTGGGCTGAGGAGTCCTGTTGGCACGAATAGCAAACGCAGGAACTGTTCCCTCCACAATCGACATCCTTGTTGGCATTGGACACCTCGGTAACCGACTGATCAGTGAACTCTAAATCTCTCCCGTTCACTGACTTCGTGATCGACTTCAAGACGCTGCTTGTGATCTGCTGATGTATGGCCGGCTTGAAAGCGGTCGCCAGGCGGCTGTAGCCGCAAAAACCAGCAAGAGAGTTATTATTTGACGAGCCCCACACGTTTTCACTGAAACTCCTACAAAACCGCAGGCTTTTTTTCGCCGAAACGTGCTGGCGAGCGAGGCAAGAACGGAGATGAGAAAATAATAGTACGCGTACTGACACAGGGAAAAAATGAGGAGACCGCTCTCTGGAGTGGTAGCTAACTTTGGTATTGCAATGGGAGCTCCGATGCGCAAGAGGGCGAGCGAAGGCAGAAGCATTGCTAATCCCAGATATGCGTATGGCTTAGGTCCGTGAACTGATAAGATGATTAAAAATACACCAAGCGTCGAAAATACGACGGTCGCGAGTAGCGAGTAGGCCGCTCTACGAATCATAAAATACAGCCCAGACCATCTCGGCCTCTCCATCCTATTCGTGCGTTAAGCGGGTCACGTTCTCATCCTGTTCGCCGCGATCCCTCATTACGCGTCGTTATGTTATGTTAAATTGCCACTTTTGTCAAGAAGAAGTTTTGAAAGAGCTTGAAAGAGGAAACCTTGATCCACCAGATACAGCGACCGCACTCATCCGTATCAACTCGGCTCGGTATGCGACATCGTCGGAAAGAAGGGCGTATGAAGAAGGCGAATACTAGGACACGAAACGCAGAAGCTCCGATCAAAGCGGCCAGACCGGACACGCAAATCGACACCAGCGATATTCCTGAGATTTCAGATTGGACGGGCGCGGTACGCGGGTTATTCGCGCGCCCCGAGACGCGGCAAATCAGCATCCGGCTCGCCGCCGCGGACCTGGTAACCGCAAGCCGGCTTGCCGCGGCGAAAGGCCTTCCCTACCAGACATACATCAAATCGCTGCTGCACCAAGCGCTCGAAAACGAACGTAGACGGCTGGAGCGCTAAAACACTTCGCGCCGCACGGTTTCCCGGCTCCCCGCAGAAAGCGGAATCCAATTTAACAGTAGCAATACCAACTCGAGTGCGCCGACCAACCTCGGCACGAAAGGCACTGCGTGCGCGACCACTGATGCAGGCATTCGGGACACACTCCGCCGGTGTCGAAGGTGTGCCATTCATGACCGCAGGCGCACATCCAGAGGTCATGCTTAGTGGGCGTCCAGGTGCAAATCGGACAAACAATGCGAACGTCGGCAGGGCCTTGTTCATGGTGGTTGGGAGTGATGACCGGCGTAATCACCGGAGCGGAAGGCGTCGGCATAAGACCATTTTATCGCGGCGCCAAACTTGAGTCACGGGTTTTTGAAAGAATTTTTTTAATGCCAACTCTCTGTTTTTTGAGCAACATGGCGGAGAATGCCCCGCGCATAACGGCCGGAAATCTTGGAGCGGCCAGCTACACTCGCGAGTGGGAGGAGTTCTTCAACGATGGTTGTACCCATCCAGCCTGTATCCCGCACGCGCCCCCAGGCGGTCCCGGAGTTACCGGCCATTTGGAATTTTGCGCCGGACGAGAATGACGCCAATTTCCTGCGGACGTATCGAGCCATTTCGCTGGCGATCCAAACGTGTCTGCGCGAGCGGGTCCCGCAGATTTTCCTGAGCAACCCCCGCGTCTTCGAGATTCCCAGTCTGGTTTACCCCATTTTGATGTACGCGGCCAGCCGGCCCTTTCGGCCAAAAACCTGTACCGACCTGACGTATGATCCGCTGGACAATTCCTGGCTCACCCGTTTCCTGAAGGGATGCAGGCGCAGGCTGTCGCCCCGCTTGCGTGAGATCTACGCCCGGCTGGACCGCAAGAGCGCTTTGAGCCGCCGCTACGGCCCGCGGAGCGTGGCGAAAGCCATCAAGGCGGTACGGCGGTATAAGAAAAGCCAAGCGCTGTTGGCCAGTATGGTGGCAGGCGAGGCGGCGCTGGTGGGCGACCTGGTGCGGCTGGCCGGACTGGCCAGACGGACGGAGCGCGAACGGAATCAATGCGTGGCGCGCTTTTTCGTGAATTTCAGGAAACACTTGCGGCCCATGTGCCCCGGCTGTAATTTGACCCCGCTGGCTCCGGTTCTGCTCGACGCCGCCACCCAGGCGTTGGCGAGCGCGCTCAAAGTCGATCTGGCCGCCTAGCGATTACCTTGCCCGACGCGTCCAGGTCTGAATCGGGGCACGGAGCCAACTTCGATGCGGCCGGCGGCGGGCCGTCACCCGTATGGGGAACTTCGAGAGACGATGCCGGCGAATGTGCGGCGGGTTCTCAACCGCCGGCGGGTTGTTTGCCCGCCCGAAGGCGGCCTTCCAAGCCGCCGCAGGATGCCGTCCGCGGGAGTAGAATGCTTTCATGCCACAGATAGAAGTCAAAACCGCCGACCTCAGTATTACCTACGATGCCATCGTGGTTGGTTCCGGCGCGGCCGGCGGCATGGCCGCCCATGTTCTCACCTCCCACGGCATGCAGGTGCTGTTGCTGGAAGCGGGCAAGAAACTTCCCATCGAGAAAGAACTGAAATCGATGGAGTGGCCGTATGAGCATCCACGGCGCGGCCACATGCCGCCGGATTCCTACGCCATTCGCTACAACGAATACAATATCCGCCAGCCGCCGTACGCCAAGGGCGTCAATGCCAAGCACGTTTACTCTTATGTGCAAAACTGGGGCGGCTCCGATTACAGCAAAAACATTCTGGTGGACGAGAAGGATCATCCCTACACCGGCACCCAGTATGCTTGGGTTCGGGCGCGCGCGCTAGGCGGCAAGACAAATATCTGGGGGCGTCTGGCTCTGCGGCTTTCCGACTACGACTTCAAAGCCGCTTCTCGCGATGGGTACGGTGAAGACTGGCCCCTCTCGTATGCCGACATCGAATCCTACTACGACCGCGTGGATCGGTATCTGGGCATCGCCGGCCACAAAGAGAATCTGCCGTATCTTCCGGACAGCATCTTCCAGCGCTCCACGCGATTGAATGCTTCTGAAGTGATGCTGCGCGAAAAGCTCGCCGGCATGGATCGCGTACTCACACCGTATCGTGCCGGAGTGACGACCGATGGTCTCAAGCACAACAAATACCGCAGCCGTTGTTACGGGCGCGGCGCCTGTGACCGGCGCGCCGGCGGCTGCGATATCCACGCCGCTTTTGACTCGCCCACCGGGCTGATTTATCCGGCCATGGACACTGGCAATCTCACGCTCCGCACCAATTCCACCGTTCGCGAGGTGCTGGTGGACAAGGACACAGGCAAAGCGCGCGGCGTGGCGTTTACGGATACCGAAACCGGCAAGTCTTATGAGGCCAAAGCCAAGCTGGTGGTGCTGGGAGCCTCCACGCTGGAAAGCGCGCGGCTGCTGTTGCTCTCCAAATCGCGCCAGTACCCGAATGGGCTGGCCAATTCCAGCGGCCATGTGGGCCACAATTTCTGTGAGCACATCATGGGGCCCTCCATCACGGGCCTGGTCAAAGATCAAGTGGGTCAGCTTCGTACTTTGGATGACGGGCGTCCCGGCGGATTCTACGTTCCCCGCTTTCGCAATCTCAAAGAGAAGAACCCCAACTTCCTTCGGGGCTACGGCTTTGAAGGCGACAGTGGCACGCATATGTTCCCGGACCACGCCAACGACACGCCGGGCTTTGGGGCCGCCTTCAAAAAGAAGGTGCGCGACCAGGCCGGCGCGTATATTTCCATGGGCGCTTTTGGCGAGGTGCTGCCGCGCTACGAGAATTACGTGGATATCGACCCCACAGTGAAAGATCGCTGGGGAATTCCGGTGCTGCGCTTCCACTACAAGTTTGGCGACAACGAACACAAGATGGCGGCCGACATGGCGGATAGCGCGCGCGAAATGTTCGAGCAGGCGGGGATCGAAATTATGAAGCTCGACCGCACGGTGCTCACCGAAGGTTGGTCCATCCACGAACTCGGTACCGCGCGCATGGGAGCCGATCCGAAGAAGTCGGTGCTCAACCAGTTTCAACAGGCGCACGACGTGCCCAATCTCATGGTGGTGGACGGCAGCAGCCACGTCAGCGCATCCTGCCAGAATCCCACCTGGACCATCATGGCGTTGTGTTGGAGATCGTGCGATCACATCGCTGATGCGATGAAGAAAGGGGAAGTCTAATGGAGCGGCGCGAGCTACTGAAAATTGCGGCCGTGGCCGCGACGGCCGGCCGTCTGGTGGAGGCCCAAACCCAGCACAAGTTCTTCTCCGCCGAGGAGTTTGCCATTGTCGATGAACTGATGGAGATCATCATACCCACCGACGATCACTCCCCCGGCGCGCGGTCCGCGCTGTGCGCCGCCTATGTGGACGAGCGCCTGGCCGAGGAGCCGGATGCCAAAGTGAAAGACTCCTGGCGCGCCGGCATTAAACAGGTGGACGCGTTGAGCAAGAGCATGAACGGCGTGCCCTTCATGGCTGCCACACCGGAAGGCCGGACTGCTGTGGTCGAACGGATGTCGGCCCAGGAGAAGTTCTTTGCGCTGGTGAAGGAAGCGACGATCCACGCCTACTACACATCCAAAATCGGGATCCATCAGGAGATGGAGTACAAGGGCAATGTGCTGTTGAACCAGTTTGTGGGAACAGAACTGGCGCCTTAACGGCGGTGGCAATCTGCCCGGCAATCGGACTCCACAGATCTGATAACCTTAACACTTCCTCCTGCTTCCCCGTCGAAGAGGTCACTTGAGATGGCAGCACCCCGATTCGACGTCACCAGCGCGTCGCCGAACTTATTTCGAAACTATACCCTCGACGGCGCGTACGACGAAATGTTCGAGGCCGACGGAAAGCCGCGTCCGCATTACCAGGCGCTGTTCGAGATGCTGCTCGAACTGCCGTCCGATGAGATGCACCGCCGCAAGCAGGCGGCCGACGTCAGCTTCCTGCACCAGGGCATCACTTTCACCGTCTATGGTCGGGAGGAAGGCACCGAGCGCATCTTTCCGCACGATCTGCTGCCCCGCATCATCACCAGTGCGGAATGGGAAACCATCGAGCGCGGTCTGACCCAGCGCATCACCGCGCTCAACCTGTTTCTGCGAGACATCTACAACGAAGGCCGCTGTCTGGCCGATGGCATTGTGCCGCGCGAGATGGTCTACACCTGCCGCCACTTCCGCCGGCAGATGCGCGGTTTCAACGTTCCGCGCGACGCTTACGTCAACGTCGCGGGCACCGACCTCATTCGCGAGCCCGATGGCCGCTTCGTAGTGCTGGAAGACAACCTGCGCGTGCCCAGCGGCGTCTCTTACATGCTCACGTCGCGCCAGGTGATGAAGCGGGTTTTCCCGAGCCTGTTCCATAGGGCGGGCGTGCGGCCCATCGATTACTACGGCGAAGCGCTGCTGGCGACTTTGCGCTCGCTGGCGCCCGACGGCCGGCCCGATCCCACCATCGTGCTGCTGACGCCCGGCGTGTACAACTCCGCTTATTTTGAGCACGCCTATCTGGCCCGCCAGATGGGCATTGAGTTGGTGGAAGGCCGCGACCTGGTGGTGCACGACAACTATGTCTACATGCGCCACACCGGCGGCTTGCGCCGCGTGGATGTGATCTACCGGCGGGTGGACGACGATTTTATCGATCCGCTGACTTTTGACCCCAGCTCCGGGCTGGGCTGCTCCGGCTTGTTCAATGCTTACCGTTCGGGGCATGTCTCCATATCCAACGCCATTGGTACCGGCGTGGCTGACGATAAGGCGCTCTACGCGTATGTGCCGAAGCTCATCAAATATTTCCTGAAAGAGGACGCCATCCTCGATAACGTGGAAACGTTCCTGATGACCAACCCGAAAGAGCGCAAACATGTGCTCGATAATCTCGAGCGTTATGTGGTGAAGGCGGTGGGCGAATCGGGCGGGTACGGCATGCTGATCGGGCCCCACAGTTCCGCCGAACAGCGGAACGAGTTCCGGCTGCGAGTGGAAGCCGATCCGCGCAACTACATCGCACAGCCAACAATCAATCTCTCCAAAGCACCTTGTTTTCTCGATGACGGAACCATTGAGCCACGGCACGTCGATCTGCGCCCATACATTCTTTACGGCGATAAAGTGACCATCGTGCCTGGAGGTCTCACGCGCGTGGCGTTGCGCAAAGGCTCGCTGGTGGTCAACTCATCGCAAGGCGGCGGGAGCAAAGATACCTGGGTGGTGTACGGCTGATGCTGTCGAACCGAGAAACGCCGATCTGCGCCCTCATATCCTTGCACGGCGGCAAAGCGACCAGCGTGCCCGGTGGTCTCACGCGCTCGTTGGTTCAACTCGTCGCCGGGCGGTGGGAGACGCCCACCTGCGGGCCTATTTCCATTCACGATGACAAAGCGACCGTCGTGCCCGGTGGTCTCACGCGCTCGCTGGCTCAACTCATCGCAGGGCGGTGGGAGCAAAGATACCTGGGTGGTGTACGGCTGATGCTGTCGAACCAAGAGACGCCGATCTGCGCCCTTATATCCTTCCGCGACATGACCATCGTGCCCGGTGGTCTCACCCCCGTGGCGTTGCGCAAGGGCTCGCTGGTAGTCAACTCGTTGCAAGGCGGCGGGAACAAAGATACTTGGGTGGTGCATAGCTAATGTTGTCGAACCAAGAGACACCGATCTGCGCCCTCATATCCTTGCACGGCGGCAAAGCGACCAGCGTGCCCGGTGGTCTCACGCGCTCGTTGGTTCAACTCGTCGCCGGGCGGCGGGAGCAAAGATACCTGGGTGGTGATAGCTAATGTTGTCGAACCAAGAGACGCCGATCTGCGCCCTTATATCCTTCCGCGACATGACACTCGTGCCCGGGTGTCTCACCCCCGTGGCGTTGCGCAAGGGCTCGCTGGTAGTCAACTCGGTGGTGTATAGCTGATGTTGTCGCGAGTGGCCGATAGTTTGTACTGGATGAGCCGCTATCTGGAGCGAGCTGAGCACGCGGCACGCGTGGTGGAACTGCAGCTCAATCTGATGCTGGAACAGGATCCGGATTCGGTGGATCGGCGCTGGTCGCTGGTGTTGACGGCGCTGGGAAACAAGGAGCCAATCCAAGGCGACGTTTTTACGGCGGCCAAGGAATTTGCCTTTGACCAGATCACGGATGGCATCGCGTCGGCGCGCGAGAACGCCCGGCAAGTGCGCGAACAGATCAGCTCCGAAATGTGGGAGCAATTGAATCGCATGTACCATGAAACCCGCAGCCCGGAACTCACTGGTTTGTGGGAAGACCAGCCCACTGAGTTTTTGGGCCTGATCAAGCGCAAGTCGCACCTGTTTCAGGGCGTCACCGATACCACGATGAGCCACGATGAAGGTTGGCATTTCATTCAGGTGGGACGTTTTCTGGAGCGTGCGCACGCCACCGCTCAACTGGTGGACGCGCACTTTCGCGAATATCCACAAAATCCCGACGGCGTGATCGACTCGGCCGTGCATGTTGAGTGGGCCGGGCTGTTGCGCTGCTGCACCGCGTTTGAAGCCTACTGCAAGGTCTACACCGCCGATCTGCGGCCCGGGCGCGTGGCCGATTTTCTGCTGCTGAATCCGGATTTTCCTCACTCCATTCGCTTTGCCGCCGACGCCGTGCAGCAGAGTTTGGAAACGATCCACCGCGCAACGGACACACGCCGGTCGGCCAACGTGACCCGGCTTGCCGGACGTTTGAGTTCGGGCCTAACTTTCACGCCGGTCGAGGAAATCGTCGGCAATCTGCACGGCTTTTTGCAGGAAGTCCAACGGACCTGCGTGCAGATCCACAGCTCCATCTACAACGTCTACGTGCAATACCCAATCGAGGCGGCACTGGCCGGACGCTAATGTTTTATTCCATCCACCATCTGACGAAATTTCGCTATGACGCTCCGGTGAGCGAGAGCATTTTTGAGCTGCGCATGCAGCCGCGCTCGGAGGGCACGCAGCGCTGTTTGAACTTTCAATTGCAGGTCAAGCCGCGCACCAACGTGTTTTCTTACCGCGACTACCTTGGCAACGCGGTCCACCACTTTAACGTCCCGGGGCAGCATCGCCAACTGGTGATCACTGCGGAGGCCATGGTGGATGTGCAACCCCATGCCCCTCTGCCGCTTACTTTGGGCCGGACCGCCTGGGACGATCTCGACCGCGACATCGCGGTGATCGATCTGTGGGAGATGCTGACACCGAGCCATTTTGCCCGCACGACGCCGGCGCTAGGGGAGTTGGCAGAGGAGTTGGATCTGGGCTCAGTGGAGCAAGCTCGCCAGCGCGATCCCTTGCAGTTTGTCCTGGACCTGAACCTCGCGCTGTTCGGGGCGCTGGCCTATGTGCCCAAAAGCACGCGGGTGGATTCGCCGATCGACGACGCGCTGAACAGCCGCAAAGGCGTGTGCCAGGATTTCGCGCATATCATGCTGGCGCTGCTTCGGCAGAAAGGCATTCCGGCGCGCTACGTCAGCGGGTATCTGTTCCACAAGAAAGAGGATCACTCGGCCGAAGGGGCAACGCACGCCTGGGTGGAAGCATGGATGCCCAGCCTCGGCTGGATCGGGCTCGATCCGACCAACAACGTGCTGGCGGGCGAACGGCACGTGCGCACGGCCGTGGGCCGGGACTATGCCGACGTGCCGCCCTCGCGCGGTGTCTTCAAGGGCGAAGCGCAGGGCGAACTCACGGTGGTGGTGCGCGTGACACCCTCCGACGCACCTCCGCCTCCAGAGACTGAGATTCAGGAAGAAGACTGGACGGCGGTCATTGAAGGCCCACCCGCCGACGGCGCCGAGGTAGCGGCGCAGCAACAGCAGCAATAGCGTCAGGTGGCGGATCCGAGCCCTCTGTGGATCGCCGGCCGCCGTCGATGGCGACGCCTCTTGGCTGTCTGCGCCGGCTGGCAATATCCTGTCATGCAAATCGCTCGACGCGAAGCGTTGGCCTGTGCGGTTGCCTTCGCAACCACGCCTCTCTTCGCACCCACCCAAGCCCGAGGAGCACCAAAGAAGATGAACAGTATTACCGCCGCAAACAAAAACGCCGTGCAACGTTTCATCCATTGGTCCGGAGAGAAGGCGGCTTAGAGAGATTGGGAGACTTTTGGACGCCGGATTGCGTCAAACACGCTGCACCGGACGGCCAGCAACAGGGACTTGAGGCGCCGCACGCCTACTACGAGCAATTTGCGGCGGCCTTTGCCGCATTTTCGGACGCTAACATAGACATCCAGCAGCAGGTTGCCGAGGCGGACCGTGTGGTCACTCAGATGCTCACAACAGCCAGACACTCGGGCATCTTTTTCGGTATGCCCGCGACCGGCAAGACGGTTTCGCTCGCTACGATCAGGATTGATCGATTGCGAGATGGCAAGATCGCAGAGCACTGGTCCGTAGCCGATATGGCGGGCTTCTACAGCAATTAAAGGTGTGAAGTCTCAGGCGTGTTTGCCGTCTGCGTTGCGAAGCTGCGCTTGGTAGGAGGGGAATTGAATTAGTTCATTTTCTAGTTGACAATAGAGTTGTGAAGCAAGTTAATATTCACGACGCAAAAACCAACCCGTCGCGTTATCTGGCCGAACTGAAGCCAGGCGAGACCCTGGTGCTTTGAAACCGCAATCAGCCGGTGGCGGAACTCAGATCGCTGGGCAAAAAGGCCCTCCGCAAGCCGCGGATCGGCGTCGCCGAAGGCGAATTCGTCGTTCCCGATTCGTTCTTCGAGCCCCTGCCCGACGAAATCCTAAAGGCCTTCAGGGGCGAGTGACGATCCACGTGAAACTTCTGGTGGACACTTGCACATTTCTCTGGATCGCTATAGAATCCCCGCGCCTCAGTAAGAGCGCTAATTCTTACACCTGACCCGGAACTTGAGCGGTACGGCGTGCGCGTGTTGTGGTAGCGGTTTAGCGTTTGGTGGCCAGAAGTCCAACTTCGCTTGTTCCGCTTCCTGTTCGGAAGGGTATGGGCCGAACCGTCTGCGCGTGATGGGCTCGCCTGTTTTGAAATTCTTGACGTCAATCACGACCCAATAGATCAATTCCGTCGTCATGATCGCACGAAGAAGCCGTCCTGGCCGGCAGCAGATTCTTACCGTTCGGTGGCCAGATGCAAGCCCTTGTGGATCGCATACAGAGCCAGTTCCAGCCGGTCGGAGACACCGAGCTTGTCGAAGATGTTGTGCAGGTGATTTTTCACCGTCTGCTCGCTAATGAACATCTTCTCGGCCATTTCCTTGTTCTTGTAGCCTTGGGCGACCAATTGAACGATCTCGCGCTCGCGCGTGCTCAGCGGGGAGCGTTCCCGTGCCTTGCCCGTTCCGCCGCCGGGATCGTTGGGTGAAGCGAACTGGCGCATCACGGCCGCTGTGGTGTGGGAGTCGAGCCAGATCTCGCCGCCGTACACCTTGCGGATG
>Ga0075017_100002962_pt1 | contig 10669 bp, 4 predicted proteins | sample AleBraG_ABR_2012_FD_71475 | JGI IMG/M metagenome (GOLD analysis project Ga0075017, IMG submission 71475) | Freshwater sediment microbial communities in response to fracking from Pennsylvania, USA - Alex Branch Run_MetaG_ABR_2012 | ecosystem: Environmental > Aquatic > Freshwater > Creek >... | reverse complement strand
GCCTGGGATTGGCTGCCATCCTGCTCGGAGTGGTGCAGGCGGCCAGTGGCTTTCGCGCCGTTGCCCTTCCCAGGGCCGGGCGCGCCGCGCTTTGTGCCGCGGCTTTGGCGGCTTGCGCGGGCGCGTTCGTCTGGTGCCGGGATCGCGGCATCGCGGCATATCAGATCGACCGCGCTTCGCAGGCGATCGCCTGCCGCGACTTGCGGCAGGCCACCGGTGAGCTCGAGGACGCACGCCGCCACGAGCCCTCCCGCTTGGAGATCTATGCGCTCCTCGGCCGCGTGCAGTTGGCGGAGCGGCAGTTTACGGTCGCGGCGAATACGTATTCGCAGGCGGCCAGGTTGGGGCCCAGCGAAGATGTGCTCCGAGGCTGGGCTACGGCGCTCTGGCAGGCCGGCCGGAGCGGCGAAGCCTTGCAGATTCTGCAACAGTTGGCTTGGCAGCGGCCAGACTTAGAATGGCCCCGCCGCAAGCTGGCGGAGTTGCGTCCGCTGGCTACTCAGAGGGAGGTTGCGCGATGAAGGCAAGATCGCTGCAGGTTCTGATTGGGATTCTGGCCGCTTTGATCTTCGGCGCCAATTACCTGGCGATTGTCCGGGCACAAGGAGCGTGCCAATGCCTGGTGACGGTATTCACCTCCGTCGCCAGTAGCAGCAAGCAACAACAGCCAAGTTGTTCCTTTAAGCTGAATTGGTCCGCTGCCAGCGCTGATCCACTTGCACAAGGCACGGTGATCGATACCGACAATAACCGCAACACGGTCGTGACGTGCAACCTCGGGATCAAGGCCAATATGAGCTGCACGGGATTGGGCCAGATCGTAGTAGGTGGCGGCAGCGCTACGAGCTTCAACTGCAAGGATGGGTCTGTGACGAACGAGGGTACCCAACGAATTTGGGGCCAGAACAAGCCAACGCCCGGCAAGGCGCCCCTGGCATTCCGTGCCCCGTCGCTTCGCCAATTGAAGGGGTTTGCGAGCGCGGCCGCCTCTCCGGCAACCACGATATTCAATCCGTCGGAAGTCCTGACGGTGATCGACGGAGACGCGGGCATCCAGGTGGACGGCGACACTCCCAGAGTTACCGTAGCGGCCGGCCAAGCGACGGTTCTGTCGCTGTGCGATGGCAGCTACGCGCAAGTGAGCGCGCCCTCCGTGGTGCATATCCTGAACGATAGCAATTCTCTGGGAATCTACATCGGCAACCCTTACGATCCCAATGCGCCTACTTGCACGGTGAGCGATATCAACGGTAACTGGCGAGGCGCTTATGCCGCCCTGAACGCGGCGGGCAACCTGGAGGCCATTCCCCTGGTGATCGCCATTCAGGGAAACGGCGGCACCGTGACCATTGGCAGCCAGAAGTTGAACATCACACAAGTCTCATTCAGCTCGGGAACCTTTAACCTTTCTGCAGCCACATCGGATCAGTCAGGCACGGCCAGCATCTCGGGCAGCTACCATAAGGGCGGCATGCTGTTCCAGGTCTATGCGAACCTTCCGCCGCCTTTGAATACCGCTGGGAACGGGTCCGCGGAAAGGCTTTCCATCGCTCAGTTTGCTTTGCCCGCCGCCGCAGTGAACGCTCCCTACCAACATCAACTCTACGCGCTCACTATGGCCACCGGCAGTTTGAAGTGGAGCGTTTCGAGCGGCAGCCTTCCCGGCGGCATGTCGCTCGACCCGGCCCAAGGCACGATCTCAGGAACACCGAAGACCGCGGGCGATTCCAACTTCACCGTTCAGGTGTCCGACGCCAACGGCGACACTTTTCTGCAACCGTTCAAGCTGACTGTCCAGAACCTGACGCTGGCGGCAACTATTTTGCCCGTCGCGTTTGCCGGCCAGCCCTACAAGTACACTTTGCAGGCGGTTGGCGGAACGCCTCCCTATCAATTTGCGACCTCTCTGCCATTGCCCGGCCAACCGGCGCTTTCGGCGGCGGGGGACATAACTTGGGATATGGCGCCGGCCCAAGGTCCAGGGCTGCTCGTATTCAGCGTCACGGACAGCGCCAACGTTACGCAGAAAATGGTGGCTGAAGTCCCCGTCCGCGGCATAACCTTGACCGGGTCGGAGTATCTGCCCACGGGTACGGTCGGCGTGCCGTACCAGGCGAGTTTCCCGGTCATTGGCGCCTCAGGACCGGTGTCATGGTCCATATCGACGGACCTGAGTACCTCCGGATTGAGCTTCGATCCCGTCCAAGGGCAGATTTCCGGAACGCCGTTGATTCCGATCAGCATTTACATGACGGTGACGGCCAGCGACAGCAAGCAGCCTGACACCCGGGATTTCGACCTCGTCATCAATCCTGCCGGCGCCAGCACCGGCTCCGCTCCCGCGGTCGCCAGCGGCGGAGTGGTCAATGCGGCCACCAACAAGCCGCCGGCCGCCAACGGCGGCATCGGGCAAGGCTCGTTCATCAGCATCTACGGATCGGGCCTGGGGCCGGCGGCCGGTGTGACCGCGAACTCCCTGCCGTTGAGCACTGCCTTGGGTGGTTCCACTGTTACGATCACGCCGGCCGGCGGGAGTTCCGTTCAAGCTTATCCGGTTTATGCTTCGGCAACCCAGATCAACGGCATCGTCCCGTCCAACACGCCTATTGGTCCGGCGACTGTGACGGTGACTTATAACTCGCAAACGAGCACCGGGGTTCCAGTGCAAATCGCGCGGTCGGGCTTCGGGATCTTCACAGCGAACTACGGTTCCGGGCCGGCGGCCGCCATCGACCTGACCACGCCGAACCCGTTCCTCTCCGCTACCAACCCCGCGCATCCCGGCGATTACCTGACAATTTTCGGAACCGGTCTGGGTCCGGTGAGCGTGCCCGATAACCAGGCGCCTGGGGGGGCGGTGTCGCCCACGGGACTTACCGTGCAGGTTCAGGTCGGGGGCCAGACCGTCGTTCCCATTTACGCCGGCCGCTCGCCGCAGTTTCCTGCCGAGGATCAGATCAATCTCCAACTTCCCGCCACGGACGCGCTGGCCACCGGCTGCGCCGTGACGGTTACGGTAACGGTGAATGGGGCCACCAGCAACACCGCGACCCTGCCGATCGCACCGAGCGGGCAAAGCAGTTGCGTCACGCCTCAGTACACCGTCCCGCAGGTTCGCTAGCGGCGATGCCCTTTCCCGGGTTTCCGCCCGGGGCCGGAGAGTTTACCCGCTACGCCCCACCCATGCCCTCTCAGGCGATAACCTGAGTGAAGTGGGCACCCATCTTCGACAAATCGCCATCCTGCTGGCATTGGCAGTTGCCGTCCGAGCCGAAATCATCGATCGCGTGGCCGTTTCGGTGGGCAATCGCGTGATCACCACCAGCGACCTGGACCGCCAGCTTCGGGTGGCCGCCTTTCAGGATGGCGTCAAGCCCGATTTCTCGCCGGCCGCCCGGCGCGCCGCCGCCGAGCGAATGGTGGAGCAGAAACTCATCCAGCTCGAACTGGTCAACAGCCGCTATCCCGTTCCCAGCGCGGCGGAGTTGGCGCCGGCGATTGAGCAATTCAAGAAAGATCACTTCCCGAACGAACCGGCCTATCAACAAGCTCTCGCGCAGTACGGCATCACCGAGGAGGATTTCAAGGCCTTGCTGCTCTGGCAACGCACCTTGCTGCTGTTCATCGAAATCCGTTTTGAAGCGGGCGCGCAGGTGACCGAGCAGGAGATTCAGGATTACTTCGACAAAACGGTGAAGCCCGCCGCCGAGGCGGCGCATCCCGGCGTGCCCGTCGGCCTGGACGATTTTCGCCGCCAGATCGAACAAACGCTGACCGGGCAGCGCGCCGACAAGCAAATGGATACGTGGCTGAAAGAAGCCCGCAAGCGCGCCGAGATTGTCTATCACGAAGAGGTGTTCCGTTGAGCGGCAAGAAGCGCTTTCTAATGATCTCGGGCGCGCTGGCCGGCGCGATCGTTGCCGTGCTGGTGGCCGCCATTCTGGTGCTCGAAAGCTCCTGGTTTAACGAAAAAGTGCGGGATCGGATCGCGAGCGAGGTAGCGGCCGCGACTGGCGGCCGGGTGGAAATGGGCGCCTTCCGATTCGACTGGAAGCGGCTGCGCGCCGAGGTGCACTCCTTGGCGATCCACGGCACGGAGCCAGCCGGCAAGCCTCCGCTGTTTCGCGCCGGTTCGGTGGCGGTGGGTCTCAAGATCGTCTCCGCGTTCAAGCGCGATATCGACATCCAGTATCTGGATGTAGCCGATCCGCACATTTACCTCATCGTGGATTCGGACGGCCGGACGAATGTGCCCGAACCCAAGGTCCAGAGGGCCGCCGCACGGCCCCCGGTGGAGACCATTCTCGACCTCGCCGTTGCCCGCTTCAACGTGACCCGCGGCGTCTTCGAGGTGGAATCGCACGGCCAGTCGCCCTTCGATGCGCGCGGCCAGAATCTCAACATCACGCTGGCGTACGACCGGGCCGGCCCGCGTTACCGCGGTGCGATCTCGGTTCAGCCGCTCGACGCGCAGTGGGGCGGCTACGGGCCCGTGCCGCTGGACGTGGCAGTCAACATGACCATGGAGCGCAGCCGCATCGGCATCGATTCGGCCCGGCTGACCCACGGCGCGGACCAGATCGAAATTTCTGGCGCCATCGAGGATTTGGCGTCGCCGCACGGCGCCTTCCGTTACGACGCCCGCGTCTCGATCGCGGAGGTGGCACGCATCGTGCGCGTGAAGGAACTGCAGCACGGCATCGCGCAGGTTACCGGCGAGGCCACCTGGACCTCGGCGGCCGGGGTGGCGCTCACCGGCAAACTGCATGCCGTGGGGGTGGAGTACCGCGACGCATTCCTGCGCCTCACCGGCTTCCGTGCCGATGGATCGGTCACCGCCGGCGCTAAAGGAATTGACGCGACCGCGCTTCGCCTCTCCGGCGACTGGGTCAACGGAGACCGGCGCACGCTGGTGGAAGGCCACATGGCCACCGTGGCCCTGCGGGGCAAAAACCTCGACCTCGGGGGCGTGGCGCTGGACACGCTGGGCGGAAGCTTCCTGGGCGACGCCAATCTGCGCGATCTCGACCGGTATTCAGTGAACGGCGAGATCAGCGGGTTCGAAGTGAGACGCGCCTTCGCCCTGTTCGATCCCTCCGCGCTGCCGTGGGACGGGCGCGCGTCGGGCGAGGTACACCTGGATGGCTCGTTCCGCCGCCCTAAAGATCTGCGCGCGAGCGGCAACATCACTCTCTCGCCGGCGGAGCAGGGCGACCCGGTTCACGGCCAGATCACGGCCAGCTACAGCGCCGATTCCGGCACGCTCGATTTGGGCCGGTCCACCCTGACCCTTCCCCACTCGCGCGCCGATTTCTCCGGTATGCTGGGCCGCCAGTTGCGGGTTCACCTGGAAACACGCGATCTTAACGACCTGCTTCCCGCCTTGGGCGAAAGCGCTGCCAAGCTACCGGTGAAGCTGCAGAACGGCGACTTGGTTTTCGATGGCAGAGTGACGGGAAGGCTGGAAAGCCCACAAATCGATGGGCATGCCCGCGCCACGGGCGTGGTGTATTCGGGGGAGAGCCTGGATTCGCTGGAAGCCGATGTGACCGTCTCCGCGGCAAACCTGCACTTGCAAAATGCCACGGTGGCGCGGGGTTCGCTGCGCGCTCAGTTTGGCGGATCGCTGGCGCTGGCGAACTGGGGAATTCCGGACACCAGCCAGATTGCGGGCAGCGGAACCGTTCAGAACGCCGCCCTTGGCGAACTGGCCTCGCTGGCGCACGTGAAGGACTTCCCTGCCGCCGGCACCCTCAGTGGCTCCGCCCAGATCTCCGGAACCGTGGCTGAGCCCCGCGTCTCCGCCGACCTTGATGTGGCCAAGGGGGCGATCCGTGACGAAGCCTTCGACCGCTTCACGGCCCACGTGAACTACTCGGACCGAACCATCTCGGTCACCGCGGCCCACATCGCGGCCGGCGCCAAGCAAATCCAGTTGGCAGGCACCTTCGACCATGCTGCCGGCCGCTTCGATACCGGCCGTCTGCGCTTCCAAGCGACCAGCAACACCATGGCGCTGGAACAGATTCACACGCTTCAGGAGGTCCGTCCGGATGCCAAAGGCACAGTGCAACTCACGGCCAGTGGAGACCTCGATCTGGCGCCGCCGGCGAACGGCAAGGAGGGCTATCGCATTCACGACCTGCACGCCAATGTGGAGGTCAAGAACTTTCGGTTGACCGGCCAGCCATTGGGCGACGGCGGCCTGACGATCGAGTCCCAGAACCAGTTGCTCCGTGCCCACCTGGTAGCCGACGTCGGCCAATGCGCGGTTCGCGGGGATGGTGAGTGGCGGCTGGAGGGCGATTATCCGGGGGCCGCCAAGGTCACGTTCTCCAAACTCGACCTGGCACAACTGCGCGAGTGGATCTCTCCCTCACCGGAGACCGGCGCCAGCCGGTTTGTAGGTACGACCGAAGGCGAGGTGAAGATCGAAGGGCCGGCCCTCAAGCCGCAGTCCATGAAGGCCGAGTTGCGCATCCCGGCATTCGAGATCGCCCCCGCGCCCACATCCGGCCTGGCGACCGCGCCCCTCACCCTTCGCAATGCGGTGCCGATCGTAGTGAGGATGGCGAATTCGGTCATCACGGTGGAGACGGCCCGTTTGACTGGCCCCTCCTCCGACATTTCCATCACGGGCCGGATTTCGCTCGAACCGAAGGCCGCTCTCGATCTCCGCGTGAACGGCCGGCTGGACCTTGCCATCCTGCAGGAATTCAGCCACGACTTGATCTCTTCCGGCACGATGAATACGGACGCCGCCATCCGCGGTTCTTTCAGCGCCCCGCAGATCAATGGCCGCATGCAATTCCAGAATGCCGCGTTTAACCTCGCCGATGTGCCGAACGGCATTTCCAAGGCCGAGGGCGCGATTCTCTTCACCAGCGACCGCGCCACCATCCAGAGTCTGAAGGGCGAGACCGGCGGCGGCCAAATCGAGCTCACCGGCTTTACGCACTATGGCGCCGGCCCGCTGGTGTTCCGGTTGCACGCCCGCGCCCACGAAGTTCGCATCCGCTATCCCGAGGGCGTGAGCACGGTGGCCGACGCCAGCCTCAACTTCACCGGGACGGAGGAGCGGAGCATGCTGGCCGGTTCCATCACCATTCTCCGCTCCGGCATTAACCTGCAATCCGATTTCAGCTCGCTGCTGGCCAAGTCCGCGCAACCCGTGCACACGCCATCGGCGCAGGCTGGCCTGCTCGGGGGAATGAACTTCGACATCCAGATCGACACCGCGCCCGACATCCAGTTTCAAAGCTCCCTCACCGAAAACCTGCAGGCCGAAGCCAACCTGAAACTGCGCGGCACGGCCAGCAATCCGGCGCTGCTCGGGCGCATCAACATCACGCAAGGTCAGTTGACGTTTTTCGGCGTCAGCTACACCATCAACCAGGGATCCATCGCGTTCTACAACCCGGTGAAGGTGGAGCCCATCCTGGATATCGACCTGGAAACCAAGGCCCGCGGCATCGACGTCACCCTGACGGTTTCCGGACCGGCCACCAAGCCGACCCTGACGCCGCGCTCGGATCCGCCACTGCAATTCAACGAAATTGTGGCGCTGCTGGCGACCGGCCGCACGCCGACATCCGATCCGTCTCTGTTGACACAGCAGAGCTCGGAGCCGCAGTCCTGGCAGCAGATCGGGGCCTCCGCGCTGTTGGGGCAGGCGATTGCGAACCCGGTGGCCGGGCGGCTGCAGCGCTTCTTCGGCGTCAGCAAACTGCGCATCGACCCGACGCTCTCTGGGGTGGAAAACAACCCGCAAGCGCGTCTGACGCTGGAGCAGCAGGTGACCCCCAACATCACCTTCACCTACATCACGAACGTGACCACCAGTAATCCGCAGGTGGTAAGGGTGGAGTGGGCGTTCGCAAAGCAGTGGTCGGCAGTGGCGCTGCGGGAAGAGAACGGGCTGTTCGGGTTGGATTTCTTTTATAAGAAGAGGTTCAAGTAGATATGATCGAGAAGGATAGGCTTGTGTCTTTGTCAATCGAAGTGCCTGATGACATCCGAAACGCCCTGGAGGCTCAATGGGGCGATTTGTCGCGCCACCTTCGGGAGAATCTGGCTCTCGACGGTTACCGGCAGGGCGTTCTTAGACTTGCCCAGGTTCGCCGGCTGCTCGGGTTCTCGACTCGCTGGGATGCGCAGCAATTCCTCGGTCAGCGCGGTGTTGCGGTGTTCGATTTTGATCCATCGGAACTCGACCGGGAGGCCGCCCTGCAAGAGGCGGCGGCTTCGCACCGTCTCGCTGAACCGTGATGATCGTCGTTGCGGACACAACACCGTTACGTCACCTTATTGCTATTGGCCAAGTGGAGCTGCTGCGAACGCTGTATGGGGCGGCTATAGTACCTGCGGCAGTCTGGCAGGAGTTGCAAGCTGAATCGACACCGGTAAGGGTGAAGACATGGCTGCGTTCGGCTCCGGACTGGCTGGTCGTCCGATCTCCAGCAGGCCTGAGGCAGACACCTCATTGCCACCGAACTGCATGCGGACCTGCTGCTCATCGATGACCGCGATGCCCGCGCTGTGGCACTGCGGCTTCAGTTGCCCGTAACCGGCACTCTGGGCGTGCTCGAAGTCAGAACGGTCGCGGCTCTGATGAAACTATCAGAGCCGCGACCGTGAGGGAGGCGTTGCGGCATTACCGCACGAACTGGCGGGGCGTCTGGCGCCCCTCAGTTAGCCCTAGAACGAGACACGAATTGCAAGCTGCAGTTGTCGCGCGAAATTCGCCTGACCGTTGATCTGTCCGAACTGGCCGCTCGACAAATTCGTGCTCGGCGAATAGAAATAAGGCGTGTTGAAGGCGTTGAGCGCTTCCGCCCGGAATTGCGCCTTGAGCCGCTCTTTCACCGGGATGTTCTTGAAGATGGAGATGTCCCAGTTCGCCTGGGTGGGGCCGCGCAGGTTACCCAAGGTGCGGGGCGTGTTGCCAAGCGTGGCCGCGGGCGCAAGAGAGAACGCGGCCGGGTTTATGTAATTGTAGAGACGCCCCTCGAGGCTCCCGCTGGTCCCGGGAGACGCACTCGACATATTCGGGCGTTGAACGGCGTAACCGTATTGTCCGTTGGCGTTGTTTTGGTAGATCTGCAGGGGGAAGCCGGTTTGATAGATCGAAACCGTGTTGATCACCCAACCGCCCACGAACATATCGACCGCGCGGCTGCTGGTGTTCAAAAGCGCCTTGCCCTTTCCGATCGGAAGTTCATAGGATATCGAAGTAGCCGAACGGAGCGGGGTATCCACGTTCGAGTTGCTGTACTCGCCCGCGAAAGTATAGGGATTCTGGGGACCACCTGGGCTGCCGTTGAGACTGCTTCCCACGCCGCCGGAGCTCTCATCCATATTCTTTGACCAGGTGAATGTGGTCAGGAAAGTAAGGCCATGACTAAATCGCTTGGTGGCTTTGATGATCAAGGAGTTATAGTTCGCGTAGTTGGTATCGCCGAAGATCTCGTTGATCGCGGTGTAGGCCGGGTAAGGCAGCATCAGGCGGAAAGCGGGGATGGTTTGGCCGGACAAAGTGCCTCCGGCCACCGCAGGCACGCCATAGAAAGGATTCGCTACCGGCGCATTCAGGGCAGCCGCTCCCTGGCTCAGGTTACTCGGATTGAGCGCGTTGATATTGACGGTGGGCTGGCCCAACGTGAGGTGAGTGGAATGGGACCCGACATAGCCAACCTCAAGGGCGATGCCGCCCCCCATATCCCGCTGCACGTCAACGGAATACTGATGCACGCGAGGCGACTTGGTGTTTGGATCGACTAGGTTGTTCAGGCTCGTACCGATGCCGACGGCGGCGCCCTGGGAGTTGCCTACCGGAGCGAGCAACCCGTTCGGGAACGGATTGGTCAGGATGTCCGTGGTCGATTTGCCCGTGATGTCGGTGACATTCGCGTAGCCGGGAGTGCCAAGCGGTCCACCGAGGTAGATCTGAGGAGCCCAGAACAGGCCGTAGCCGCCGCGGAGAACCGTTTTGCTGTTGAGTTGATAGGCGACTCCGACGCGCGGACCCCACTTTTGGCTGTTGTAGTTGCCAACCGAGATCGGCGCTCCGCCTACTCCCGCGTATTGCGCGGCGCCCTTCAGGGAAAGGCTGGGAACCTGGGAGGCGATTGCGTTCGTGGCGGTCGTATTGAAACCAACCAGCAGCCCGTTGTTGGCTTCCCGTACGCCGCCCTCATGCTCCCATCGAATTCCGGCGTTGACCGTGAGCTTGCTGGTGAATCGGATATTGTCCTGCAGGAACCAGGCGTAGTAGGGGATGTGATCGGTTAGCGTCTGAGAAGTGTCGGCATTGCGGTCAAAGGGCAGCCCGAGGAGCAGGTCCGCCAGGTCAAGGCCGGTGTTGCTGTTGGCGAGGCTGGAGTTGGTGTTGAAGGAGTAGCAGCCGGTGGTGCAGGAGATGCCGGAGCCCGAGGTAGCGAGATTCCGGTAGTCGAAACCGCCCCGCAGACTGTGACGGCCGACGAACTTGTCCACGCTGGCGGAAAAATTGTGCGAGGCCTCGTCGTAGTAGGCCCAGTCGCCGCCTTCGCCCAACCCGTAGATGCTCGTCATACCGATCGATGGGAATTCGGCCACGGCCGGCGAGATGGTGCTGGCATACGCCTTGCTGAAGCCTAGCCTGGTGATGTCGAAGCCCTGAGAGCTGTTG
>Ga0075017_100002961_pt1 | contig 10670 bp, 8 predicted proteins | sample AleBraG_ABR_2012_FD_71475 | JGI IMG/M metagenome (GOLD analysis project Ga0075017, IMG submission 71475) | Freshwater sediment microbial communities in response to fracking from Pennsylvania, USA - Alex Branch Run_MetaG_ABR_2012 | ecosystem: Environmental > Aquatic > Freshwater > Creek >... | reverse complement strand
CTCGGTGACTGAATCGTTGGTCGCACCAGCGGGCGCTAATGCCAACCATTGCCACAGTCCGTTCATCCCGAAGCCGATTGAATTTTCCACTATTTTTCGCACGCGATCGGGATCGCCATTGAGGTAGTGGAAGTAGGCGAACCCTAGAAGCAGGTCGCCGACAATCGAGGGACGTCGTGCATAGACCTGTTCCGACTCGACGGCGTACCTCCTGGCAGCCTCGTCCAGCGGCTGAATTCTTGCCATTACCAAGTGGTGGGCAATGAAGTTCAAGTGACCCCATTCGGAACCGCCGGGAACCGGCGAGAATTGGCCAGCGACCTGGGCGGCCTGATCGATCGAGTCAGTCAGGGCAAGTGCAAGGGCCAGGATGGCCTCAGGAATGTGGCGAAATCCGAAGTTTGGCGCAGAGTCAATGACCTGCCCGGCACGTCGGATCGCCTCCGGATAATTCATCCGATTCAGCGCGTCGTTGGCCAACAACATGTCCGACATGCCGCAGACGTTCTGACCATAGCGAGCGTGGGCCAACTCATTTGCTTCCGCGTAGAGCGAGGCGCTCTCGTCGAAATTCCCCAAGCCCCACTGGAGCGACCCTGCCACCGAGAAGATGAACGGGTCAGCGTCGCTGGGATGAACCTCGGCCAATTGCATCGCTTCCGCCAGTGCGGCCTCTGCTTCCTCTATCTCGCCCAGGCTCGACAATTGCCAGCTAAGGACAACCCGGGCACACTTCAAGGCGATTGGATCAAGGTCAGAGTTGATCCGCAGCGCATCAATGATGAGTGGGGTCTCTCCTCGATTGACCGCCGCTCCTTGAGCCACCGTTGCGATAACAACTGTTGCTTCGGGTCGACCGCATTCGAGACCCCACAACGCGGCGGAGCGGAAGTTTTCGTATTCGTCACCGAGCCGCTCCACGAACCCGATGTCGTAGTACACCTCGAAACGGCTAGCAGCGGGCTCACTAGAAAAGTGCTCGAGATGGCGGTCTCGCATCTCATCGGCCCGCTCTTGCTCGACGAGCTGGGCCAGTGCGAAGAGCCGGATCGTCTCCAAGAGACGATGGCGCAGGCGCCCTGACGTGCCTCTCGTGACGTCCACGAGCGACTTCGACGTCAATGAGTCGATGAGGTCAATCGCTTCGAACTCCGGGATCTCGGCCACCGCAGCAACATCGGCAATTGCAAACCCTCCCTGAAACACTGAGAGGACAAGGAGCATCTCGCGCTCGTCATCGCTGAGAAGATCAAACGACCACTGGACGGCACCTTCGAGGGTCGCCTGGCGTTGCCGGCTTCGTCTCGTCCCACCGGAGAGCAGGCGGAAGCGATCATCGAGGCGATCCCGCACCTCGGTGACGTCCATGCTTCTCGTCCTGGCAGCCGCTAGTTCGATGGCGAGCGGCATCCCATCTAAGCGATCCACGATCTCCGCGATCGCTTGCGCAGTCACCGGATCTGCCCCAATGGCGGCACCTGCCGCTCGGGCCCGCTCGACAAAGAGCTGTGCCCCGGTCGAGCTCCCTCCGGTGCTGAGCGATGGCACCTTCCAGGCGAACTCACCCTCCACCCCGATCATCTCCCGACTGGTAGCGATGATGCGGAGTCGATTGCTCCGCCCGATCAGCAGGTCGAGCAGGTCGGCTACGGCGTCGACGACGTGCTCGCAGTTGTCCACGATGAGCAGTGACTCGCGAGGAGCGAGGAACGTGGCGATCTCTTGATACGGATCGACGCCCGGTGTCACCGAGAGTCCAAGAGCAGTGGCGAGGACTCCCGGGATTGCTTGCTCATCAGCGATGGTGGAGAGGTCGACGAACCAGACGCCATCGGGGTGGGTGGGAACTTCGCGGTAGGCGACCTCGATCGAGAGCCGTGTCTTGCCGCAGCCTCCGACCCCGACCAAGGTGACGAGCCGATTCGAAGCCAGGAGACGACGCACCTCGGCGACGTCGCTCTCACGACCGACGAGCGAAGTCCTGGGCAGAGGCAGGGCAACGGTGCCGACCCCCACGCTCCACAGCGGCGGAAAGTCGCTGTCGCCGAGCTGGTTCAAATGCACGGGGTCTTCAATGTCTCGAAGCGTGTGGGTCCCGAGGTCCAGCGCCGCTACGCCAGCGGAGTCCCGAACGCCGTCGGTCAGGAGCGTCTGGCCGCCGTGAGCCACGGCCATGATCCGGGCGGCTTGATTGACCGTTGGACCGAAGTAGTTCGCATCGCGCTCTTCGGCTTCGCCCTGATGAATGCCGATCCGGATGCTGAGCGCCGGCCAGGTTCCCCAGTCGACGTCTGCGAGCGCCTGCTGGACGAGCTCGGCACACTCGACAGCGGCACTGGCCCGATCAAAGGCCACGGCAAAGGAATCACCGGCAGTCGCAAAGATGTGCCCGCCAAGTTTGGCTGCAGCCTCACGGAAGATTTCGTCGTGAATGCGAAGCGACGCTGACATCGCGTCAGGGTTTTCGGCCCACAGGCGAGTTGACCCCACGACATCGGAGAAGAGAAAGGTAACGGTTCCCGAGGGAATGCTCGGCTGCTGGTCGGGCACACGATGAACCTACAAGACCTGCCCAAGATGGCGCCGGGTGAGACCGTTGCGCCATTAGGCGGCATGGGAGAGCGAGGGGTGCCACGCCGCGTCATCTGATTACATCGATGCAATTTTCACAACGAAGTGGAGCTAACGGGACTATGTTCGAACCCCCTCTGGGCTCCTGACCTGGGGAAACGCGGCACCAAGATCTGAGATTCCGAGTATCTCGGTGCCTCTGTGGCCTGGCGTCGATCTGTCCGGAGAACTAAAGGGACGAAGTTCGAACCCCCTTCCAGCGGTGCGACATAACCGGCGATCGGGGACGCCCTCCCGACCTTCGAGTGGGAAGATCGGTGAATGAACCAGTGGGGGTCAACTACCTATGGAGACCCGTGCGGGGAGTGCGACTTCCTCTGGACGACCGCCGTCTCCTCTGCCATCGAATACATGCACCACTACCCGTTGGCCATTGGAGAACTGGTCGAGGGAAGAACCGGCACCGAACAACATCCCGATCTTGATTGGACCGTGTCGGAATACGTGCTTCATGTTGCCGACAATCTCCGGATATGGGCCGAGAGGCTCGTGGGGGTGCAAGGAAGAGGGTCACACGTCGTGGGTGGCTACGACGAACGGGTTCTCGCCGATGCTCGCAACTACAAGTCACTCCCCATCGAGGCAGCGTTGTGGTCGTTGAATCGATCGGTCGGCGATTGGCTGACTGCGGTTGAGGACACCCCCAAGACGGGCGTCATCATGATCCACCCAGATCGCGGCGAGCTCGAGTTATCAGACGTCGTCCTCTCGAATACCCACGATGCCCGTCATCACGAATGGGATATCAAGCGAACCCTGGTGGAATCGAACTAGGGGACCACCGTATTCCTGCCCCACTGAGCCGGCGATAGGGGGCGCCTACCGTTTCTTCTTCGCCGGAGCTGTCCTGGCTGCGAGGAGAAGCCACTCGATCATGAAGTCGTCATTCGCGGTGTCCGCCTCCGAGAAGGTGATGTAGCTCTTGCTCGCTGGTTCCTCTGGCGAGTGACGCATCCGAGAAGCGCCCGGTCGCTCAAGGGCTCGCTCCTGGTCGGCGGGCAAGAGCTTGACCCCAAAGCCTCCTGTGGAAATCGACACGAAGGTTCGGCCGTCGGCGTAGCCAATGTGGCCGCCCATCATCGGGCGCGAGGTCACCTCGAAGGGAAGCTCGTTCGCGAGCTCAAAGAGCCGCTCGAACAGGGTGCTCGGGTCGTGGACAACCATCCAAGGAATCTAGAAGTTGATGGCGCTGTCCGACACAACCGACTGGCAGAGTTTGGTCATGGGACTCAACCTCCAAGGACTCAGGACCGTCATCTATCCGGCGCCGGATCTCGAGGAAGCGAAGGCGTGGTGGACTGAGGCGCTCGGTATCGAGCCGTACTTCGACCAGCCCTTCTATGTGGGGTTCAGCGTTGCTGGCTATGAGTTGGCCCTCATGCCTGATGCCAATCCAGCGGACGGCGCCCTCGTCTATTGGGGAGTCCCCGACGTGGCCGAGGCGGTGGCCACGGCCGTGGCGTCAGGTTCCACCGAGCACACCCCAGTGGCCGACGTCGGCGACGGCATCGTCACGGCAACAGTCAGGACGCCGGACGGCAGTGTCCTGGGCTTGATCTACAACCCGAACTTCAGCCTCGACTGAGCCACTTGGACGGCGTTGGTCTGAGACCCGGATGTACAGCGGTGGGTCAACCACCCGGCGTTCGGGGACAAGGGGACGACCCGACGGGGATTCGATGTCTACGATCATTCGGATGGGTCGCCCAACGGTCCAAACAGAGCAGCCGTTCCAGGTGGCCCGTGTCCTCGCGGTTGGTGGGCCTGAAGGTGCACCCGAGGCCTTCCTGCGGCTTGAAGAGCGGATGCAATCTCTTCGGGGTTCCAAGATGTACGGACTCCTGTACCCAGGCCAACCAACTGCGTATTACGCCTGCTTGCGACTCGATGACAACCATTGCGAGGACTTGGGTTTCGAACGCGCAGAAGTGCCAGGCGGCCTCTACGGACGCCGCCTGGTACGAGATTGGGAGAACAACCTCTCGAAGCTCTCGCAACTATTCGATCAGCTTCAGGCAGATCTATTCGCTGCTGGTTTTCTCCAAGATGCCACCCGCCCGTTGCTGGAGTTCTACAGACGCTCCGACGAGCTACTGATGATGGTGCCGGTCTTAGCCGGGCTAGAGGGCCAGCCGAACCGGGACGGGGGGTAGCCCCGAAGTGCCGATCGGGGATGCTTGGTGCTGATCACACACGTTGTCATCGCAGACCGACGGGTCGGCCAACGATTAGGTCAAAGACTACCGCTAGAAAATAACCTCTGACCTGGGAAGATGTTGTCATTCTGACAACGAAGTGGAGGTAAGGGGACTCGAACCCCTGACCTCTTGACTGCCAGTCAAGCGCTCTACCAGCTGAGCTATACCCCCGGAGGAGGACTCACAATAGCAGCGGCCGAACAGCCGGCTCGATCGAGGCTGTTGCGGAAGCGACCCGGACCGACGACCACGCGCATCTCGTAGCATCGACTCGATGGCACGGGCGTTCGCAGTCGACGAGATCGAGACCAAGTGGCAGCAGCGCTGGCGCGAGGACCGGATCTACGAGGTCGACAATGACGACCCGCGCCCGAAGTTCTATGCGCTCTGCATGTACCCCTACCCGTCGGGATCGGCCCATCAGGGACACGTGCGCAACTACACCTTTGGCGATCTCGTGGTCCGATATCAGACCATGCGCGGCTTCGCTGTGCTCTCGCCCTTCGGCTTCGACTCCTTCGGCCTGCCCGCTGAGAATGCGGCGATCAGGACCGGCACGCACCCGAGGGAGTTCACCGATGCACGGATCGCAGAGCTCAAGGCTTCCGTGCAGCGACTCGGTGCCGTCTACGACTGGCGCCGCGAGGTCCGCAGCCATGATCCCGAGTACATCCGCTGGACCCAGGCGATCTTCCTCACCCTGATGGACGCTGGACTCGTCTATCGCAAGGAGGCCCCGGTCAACTGGTGTCCCGGCTGTTCGACCGTGCTTGCCAACGAACAGGTGCTGGCAGACGGGACCTGCGAGCGCTCAGGCGATCTGGTCGAGCGCCGAGAGCTCGAACAGTGGTTCTTCCGGATCACCGACTATGCCGATGAGCTGCTCGGCGGGCTCGATGGGCTCGAGTGGCCCGAGCGCGTCAAGACGATGCAGCGCAACTGGATCGGCCGATCCGAGGGTGCGGAGATGGAGCTCAAGGTCGAGGGTCGAAGTGATCGTGCGATCACGGTCTTCACCACGCGGCCCGACACCAGCTTCGGGATGACTTATGCCGTGCTCGCGCCCGAGCACCCGATGCTCGACGAGCTCACCACCGATGCACAGCGCGCTGAGGTGGAGGCGATCAGAGTGCGAGTCGAAGGCGCGACCGAGATCGAGCGGACCTCGTCCGAGGGAGGTCCGCTCGACAAGCGCGGAGCGTTCACCGGCAGCTCGGTGATCAACCCCTTCACCGGCGAGGCCGTGCCACTCTTCGTGGCCGACTACGTCTTGATGAGCTACGGCACCGGGGCGATCATGGCCGTGCCGGCCGAGGATGAGCGTGACTACGCCTTCGCCGAGGTCCAGGGACTCCCCATCGTCCGGACCACCGAGCCGGCCGGAGGATTGGCTGAGGACTTCAGCGGCGCCTACAGCGGTGGCGGTCGCAAGGTGAACAGCGACTTCTTGAACGACCTGGAGGTCCCCGAGGCCAAGGCGGCGGCGATCTCCTGGCTCGAGGAGACGGGTCATGGCCACGGCAAGGTCAACTATCGCCTGCGCGATTGGCTCGTCTCTCGCCAGCGTTTCTGGGGCTGCCCGATTCCGATCGTCTACTGCGACGAGCACGGAGCGGTCGGGATCCCGCTGTCTGAGCTGCCGGTGCTGGCCCCCGATGACGTCGAGTTCACCCCTTCGGGCAAGTCACCCTTGGCGTCCAACGCAGGGTTCATCGAGACCGTCTGCCCGATCTGCGGCGGCCCGGCCCGGCGTGAGTCGGACACTATGGACACCTTCGTCGACTCATCCTGGTACTTCCTGCGCTTCTGTGATCCATTCAGCCCTGACCTGCCCTTCTCTGCGGCCGCAGCGGCGGAGTGGATGCCGGTGGACCAGTACATCGGGGGGATCGAGCACGCGATCTTGCATCTCCTCTATGCCCGGTTCTTCACCAAGGCCCTCATCGACACGGGCATCGCCCCGGGCGTCGAGCGAGAGCCCTTCCGGCGGCTCTTCACCCAGGGGATGATCCGCATGGACGGCTCGAAGATGTCGAAGTCCAAGGGAAATCTCGTGGCGCCCACCGCCTACTTCAGCAGCGTCGGCGCTGACGGGCTGCGCCTCTTCCACCTCTTCGTGGGACCGCCCACCGATGACTTCGACTGGACCGAGCAGACCGATCAGGTGATCGATGGCTGCGCCCGCTTCCTGGACCGACTCTGGCGTCTGGCGACCGCCGCGCCCGCAACACGGCCTGGCGGGGCGGTGACCGAGGAGGACGCTGAGGTCCGACGCAGCGTGCATCGCGCGATCAAGAAGGTCACCGACGATCTCGATCGCTGGAGCTACAACACCGCGGTGGCCCAGCTGATGGAGCTGGTCAACCTGCTCAACCGCTACGTACAGAGCGACGCCGGCGCCAGCCAAGGTGTCCTCGACGAGGCCATCGACACGCTCCTGCTCTTGCTGGCCCCGATGGCCCCGCACATGCCCGCTGAGCTCTTCGAGCGCCGCCACGGTCGGCACATCCATGAAGAGCCCTGGCCAACATTCGAGCCGTCCCTGGTGGCAGCGCAGACCGTCACGATGGTCATCCAGGTGAAGGGCAAGGTCCGCGACAAGTTCGAGGTCGCCCCGGAGATCAGCGAAGCAGAGGCCATCGCCTTGGCGCTGAGCTCGGAGAAGGTCCGCCACGGGCTCGCTGGTGCGGAGCCCTCGAGGGTCATCGCCAGACCTCCCAAGCTTGTCAACATCGTCCCCTGACGTGAGCGCGGGACGTCGACGTGGCTCAGGCCGGCCAGCGGCGGTCGAGCACCGGCCCCCGGCCTTCGACCGGCCGCCCCTCGAGATCCGCTCCTCGACGAGGAGGAAGAAGACGGCCACCGCGTGGTGGGAGGCGAGCACTCTCATCGTGGCTATGCCGGCCCACGTCCGCGGGAGTGATCGTGAAGAGCTCATCGATTGGCTCGTCGAGCGCTCGAAGCGACGTCGGCCGAGCCAAGCCGCCAGTGATCCGGAGCTCCTCGCTCGGGCCGGCGCGCTGGTGGCGCGCTTCGATCTGAAGGTGACGCCGAGCTCGGTGCGATTCGTCAGCAACCAACGCCGCCGCTGGGGCTCCTGCACGACGGAGACCGGAGCGATCAGACTCTCAGATCGCTTGCGACACGTTCCGGGCTGGGTGCTTGACGCAGTGATCGTCCACGAGCTGGCCCACCTTCGCCATCCCGATCACTCATCAGAGTTTCACGCCCTGGCCGATCGCCATCCCCGCCAAGCCGAGGCCACGAGCTTCTTAGAGGCCTACCAGCTAGGACTGGAGATCGGCCGTGGCGAGGCGGCGAGCCACGAGGGCGCCTCTATCGACTGAGCGCTACGGCTGCTCGCCGCGGAGGAACTGCTCGAGCTCGGCGGCAAGCTCATCGCCGGTGGGGAGCTCATCGACGCCGAGCGGATTCCCCTCCGTGGCGTCGAGGGTCGACTCCAAGGCGCGGACCATGGCGGCGTGCTCAGGGTTCGACGAGATCAGCTCATCAACTTGGCGTCGGGCCACGTCGGCTTCCTCGTGGAGCACGGTCGTGTCGAGCGAGAGCCCGGCCACGCGACCGAGGCCGTCGATGAGGGCGGCCGACGCCTGGGGGAAGGGCATGGCGGCGACGTAGTGGGGGACTCGGGCCCAGAGGGTGATCATGTCGATGCCGGCCTCGCCGAAGCCCAGCTCGAGAGCCGAGGAGATCCCAGCGGGCACCTCCAGCTCGCCCGCCACGAGGCCGACGTGCTCCAAGAGCTTTGCGGATTCTGACGGCACGGTCGCCGCCAGTCGAACCGGCCGGGTGTGGGGGGCAGGCGCGGGGAAGGCACCGAGGCCGACGACCAGGCGGACGTCAAGTCGGCTGGCGAGGTCCACGACTGCATCGATGAAGGGTCCCCAGTGCATGTCGGGCTCGGGGCCGACCAGGTAGCAGACGTCGCGTCCGGTGGCGTCGACGCCGACGCGGAGCTGGATCTCGGGCCAGGTCAAGGACTCAGTGATGCCGTCGACGATTCGGGCGACCGGCCGCCGAGCACGCTGATCGAGCAGGCGGTCGCCGTCAAAGGTGGCGAGCAGCTCGGTTGGAGAAGACGTCAGCAACGAGCTCATCGCTGACGAGGCGCCCAGGCCGGCATCGACCCAGCCCTCGAGCATGATGACGAGCACGGGCTCCAAGAGCGTGACGTCGGCGATGACGTCGTAAAGGGGGCGGTCCTCGGAGTAGTCCACCTAGGCCACGCCCTCGAGCGCTGACTCGGCCGTCTCGGCCAGCAGGGCGACGTGCTTGGGAAAGGCGTCCACACTCCCCTGGTCACCAGCGCTCGCCCCCGCGGCGTAGCGGGCGAAGACGCCCTGGAGGATGCAGGCGAGCTTCCAGTAGCCGAAGGCCTGGTAGTAGCCGACCTGGCTGACGTCGAGGTCGGTGACGGCCTCGTAAGCAGCGAGGACCTCGGCTCGGCTGGCAAAGCCCGGTGCCGAGGTCGGCGCCTGGCCGAGCAAGGCGACGGAGTTGTCGGCTGGCTCGGCCCAGTAGACGAGCAGGAGACCGAGGTCGGCGAGCGGGTCACCCAGCGTGCAGATCTCCCAGTCGAGGATGGCGCGGACACGACCGGCATCGTCGAGGACGGTGTTGTCGAGGCGGTAGTCGCCGTGGACGATTGTGGCGCGCTGTTGGATCGGGATGCGCGCCGCCAGCTCGTCGCCCACCCGCTCGACGAGGCCGCCATGATCGACGCCGTCGACCGCCATCTGCTCGTACTGACCGCGCCAGCGCTTGATCTGACGCTCGATGTAGCCCTCCTTGCGGGCAAGATCGACGAGGCCGACCTCGTCGACGTCGACCGCGTGCAGCGACGCCAAGGTGCTCGCCAGGTTGGGGCCGATCGCGGCTCGCCGTTCGATGCTGAAGGCCGCCTCTGCTGCCGCGGCGTCGCGGAGGATGTGACCGTCGACGAACTCCATGACGTAGAAGGGTCGTCCGTTGACCGACTCATCGCGGCAGAGCCCGAGCACCTCGGGCACCGGCACCGTGGTCGCGTTCAGTGCTGAGATGATGGTGTGCTCTCGGACCATGTCGTGCGCGGTGGGGAGCACGTGGCTCACCGGAGGACGTCGCAAGGCCATGATCGCGCCCGTGGCGTCGGTCACCTTGTAGGTCAAGTTCGAGCGGCCTCCGGCGACCAGATCGAAGCGGAACGGTGCGGAGCAGGCGTCGATGTTCTCGGCGAGCCAGGCGCTCACCTTGTCAACGTCGATCCCCAGGGGCTGTGCCGTCTGCGTCATGGCCTGACGCTATCGCCTCGGCGGACCTGGTCGACCCTGGCGCCGGTAACGTGGGCGCCGTGATCGACGTCACCGATGCCAGCTTCGAGCACGATGTTCTCGAAGCATCCGTGACCACGCCCGTGGTCGTCGACCTCTGGGCGACCTGGTGCGGTCCGTGCACCACGCTCGGCCCCATGCTCGAGTCGGCGATCGATGCTCGGGCCGGCGGCGTCATCCTCGCCAAGGTCGATGTCGATGCCAATCCGGCGATCGCCCAGAGCTTCCAGGTCCAGTCGATCCCGGCTGTCTTCGGCGTGGTCGGGGGCAAGGTCGTCGACGGCTTCATCGGGGCTGTCTCAGCAGCGGAGATCGAGGCCTTCCTCGACCGAATCGCACCTGGACCGACAGAGGCTGACAGCTTGGTCGCCGCCGGCGACGAGGCGTCGCTGCGTCAAGCCCTGGGCCTCGATCCCGGCCACACTGCCGCCATCGAGGCGCTCTCCCGCCTCCTCATCGACGACGGCCGAGCCGCTGAGGCGCTCGAGCTGTTGGCTCGGATCCCCGAGAC
>Ga0075017_100002959_pt1 | contig 10673 bp, 11 predicted proteins | sample AleBraG_ABR_2012_FD_71475 | JGI IMG/M metagenome (GOLD analysis project Ga0075017, IMG submission 71475) | Freshwater sediment microbial communities in response to fracking from Pennsylvania, USA - Alex Branch Run_MetaG_ABR_2012 | ecosystem: Environmental > Aquatic > Freshwater > Creek >... | reverse complement strand
GCGTCGGCCCGCAAGCCCGCCACGACCGTTCGACCAAGCGGCTCGCGACCGAGCAGCAGGGATTCTCCAAGGCGAAGGTGGTTGACCCGCCCCACCTCGGTCGAGTCGCGCAGCGCCCAGGCCAGGTTGGCCGAGTTGCCTCCCGAGATGACGTCGAGGGTGATCCCGAAGCTTCGCTCGAGGGCTTCCGCAAGGCCTGAGAGCTCGGCCATCTTGTCCTCGTCGGGGATCACGCCGCTCTGGCACGCCAGGTTGGTCCCGATTCCGCGCACACGCACGCCCGGGAGGGCGAGCACGCGCTCGGTGAGCTCGCTCAGGTCGGCCGCCAGCACGCCCTCTCGAAGGTCACCGAGCTCGACCATCAGGACGACGCCATGGACCTTCTGCTGGGCGAGTGCGGCGTCCGCCAGCCGGGCGATCACCTCGAGCTCGCTGTTGAGGCTCAGATCCGCGCTGGCCACCACTCGATCGACCTGGCTGAGCATCGGGGTGCGGATGAGCATCATCTCGGCCGTGATCCCCGCGCGTCGAAGCGTCTCGATGTTCTCGATCCTCGAGTCGCCAAGCGATCTGACCCCGGCGACCAAGTACTCATGGGCGATCTCAGGCGAGCCGAGGCTCGCCTTGGTCACGCCACAGACGCTGATCCCTCGCCGACCGAGCTGGCCCGTCAGGCTGAGCGCGTTGTGGCGGACTCGATCGAGGCGGATCTCCAGCCTCGGTGCGCTCACGAGGCCTTGGCGGTCGCCGTCATCTCGATCTCCGGGAAGGCATGCACCACCATGTCCACGAGTCGCTCGACCGGACGCGTGAGCGCATCGGTGGTGGGCAGCGAGAGCTCGAGCTCATAGCGAGCGATCGCCTGGGTGACCTCAAGATCAGTCATGTTCTCGTGGTTGATCGTGACGCCGATCACCTTCGTGTCAGCGAAGGTCTCCAGCAGGTTGATCTCGCTGGCTGGCTCCGGGGTCGGCACGTTGGCGAAGTCGCCCAGGCGGACCCGAGCGGGCGCGTGCTGCAAGATCACGCCGTGGGGCTTCGATCCGCGCAGGATGAAGGTGGAGCTGAGGTACGCCGGGTGGCTGAGCGCTCCCTGGCCCTCGATGATGATCACCTGCGGGTGCTCGCCCTCGTAGGCGTCGACCACGGCCGCTTCCATCTCGCCTGAGCCGAACTGGCAGGGCAGGGCGTCTAAGGCCACGCCATAGCGCGCGCCTTGGATGAGCCCGGTCTGGCCGGTGCCGACCATCACCGTCTTGATCCCACGGTCGTTGAGGGCCTTGGTCAGGATCGTCGCCGTGGTGCGCTTGCCCACTGCGCTGTCGGTGCCGAGCACAGCGATGCGCACGCAGGCCACCTCGTCGATGCGCCCGGAGAACATGCGGAGGTCCTTCTTGTCGCGCGGGCGACGCACGTCGAGGATCGACACGCCGTGCTTCTCTGCCGCCTCCTTGAACTCTGGATCGTCGTTCAAGAACTCGTGCAGGCCGTTGACGAGGCTGATGCCCTGCTCCATCGCCTCGAGCATCCGTGCTCGCTCGACGCCGGAGAGCATGCCGCTCGACGGCGCCATGCCGAAGATGAGGTAGTCGGGAACCCCGCCGTGACGAAGGATCGCGGCGGGCAGATCGGTCACCACCGGGATCTGGTTCGGGCCGTCGCCGAGGATCTCGCCCGAGTCGAAGCCCGCTTGGGTGCTGTCGATGACCGAGAGGATCTCGTAGCGCTCAGAGTGACGGACGAGTCCGTTGGCCGTCTTGCCGTCCGCAGAGCCGAAGTTCGCCTCGCAGTAGACCACGGCCGTCGGGCGCAGGTGCTTGATGGTGGCGTCGTGGCGCGCGCCAGCAGGGCGATGCGAAAGGGTGCTTGACATGGTTCTCCTCGAGACGAGCTCAGAGGAGGCGACGAGCTGCAGCCGAAGAAGCGATCGGCATGCGATGGGGACCCCACTTTGCGTGAGCCACCAGACTACCGGACTTCCCGTGCAAAACCGGGCCCCGGCCCGCCTTCAGGTGCAGTCGGGTTACGGTGCGAGCAGGGAAGGGGGCCGACATGAGCGACAAGTCACCCCGTAAGGCCGCATCGAAGAAGTCCGGCAAGACGCTGAAGGAGAAGCGCCAAGCCAAGAAGGACAAGGTCGACAAGCGAGGCACCCTGCTCCCCTAGGCCCACCGTGCGTGGGCCGGGCCCGAGTCACCGCTTCCACACCGCTGGTGAGCCGAGAGGGCTGCGGCACAGGGACTCGAGCGCTTCTAGGGTGACAGGACTTAGCTCACCCGACGAAGGAGCCATCGTGTCGAGAGGGTCTCGCCCCTTCAGCGCTGAGCAGTCCGGCATCGTCGCTCGAGGCGACCTCGTGGGCGAGCGCGCCCAGCCCACCGTGCTCTTCGTCCACGGCTACTCACAGGCCCGCTCCTGCTGGGACGCCCAGTTCACGAGCGATCTCATGGGTCCCCTCAGCTTGGCCCGCTACGACCTGCGCGGGCACGGCGACTCGGATCGCCCAGAGACGCCCTCCTCCTACGAGCTCGATGCGTTCGCCGCCGAGCTGCGCGGCGTCATCGACGCCGTCGTCACCGAGCTCGAGCCCTCGAGCCTCGTCCTCTGCGCCTGGAGCTTCGGTGCGCGCATCGCCTTCAGGCTGCTCGACCGGCTCGATGCCGCTTCGCTGGATGCTCTGGTGCTCGTCGGGGCGGATCCCAACGACGATCCTGCGCTCATCGGCCCGGGCCTCCGCCAGAAGCAGGGCATGGTCTCGTCCGATCGTCTCGAGAACGAAGCGGCAACCAGGCGCTTCCTCGCCAGCTGCTTCACCACTCCTCCCGACAGCGATGCCCTCGAGCGGCTCTTCGATGCCAACATGCGGGTCTCGCCTTTCGTTCGACGAGCGATGAGCGGCCACGATCTCGATGCTCCCGCGCTCGCCGAGCACGTCCGGGTCCCTGTCCTCATCGCGCACGGCAGCGACGACCAGGTCGTGCTCGTCGAGGCGGCACACGAGAGCTTCCGGCTCTTCAGCGACGCACGCCTCTCGCTCTACGACCACGTGGGCCACGCGCCGTTTCTGGAAGCGACCGAGCGCTTCAACGCCGAGCTGCTCTCGTTCTCCGAGGCGATCGAGGCTCGCTGAGCATGGGACTCCTCGACGACCTCAGCCAGATCAGCACGACACCCACCGGCTTCGAGGTCTCGACGCTTTCGAGCCCCACCAGCGGTGTGCTCGGCGCCCACCTGGTCTTCCAGCAGGTGGTCCTGGCCGAGCGAGCCGCACCGGGGCGACGCGTCCTCGAGCTCCAGACGTCCTTTCTCCACGGTGGCTTCCCCGGCGAGCGAGCGATCGTCGAGATCGTCACCCTGCGAGAGGGCCGCTCGTTCTGCTTTCTCGAGCTGACGATGCGCCAGCGAGACACCGTGACGTGTCGAAGTGAGGTCCTCTTGACCATCGACGAAGCGGACTTCCTCCGATGCCAAGCCCGTGACGCTGACCCGGTGGATGTCAGCACCTGGAAGCCGAGCTTCGGGATGGCGCCGGTGTCGTATCGTCTCGACCCCGCCTCTGATCAGCGCCACCGCACCTTCGCCCTCACGAGCGACGACGCCGTCGACCCGGCAACGACCAGGGCGATCCTGGCCATGGCCGCTGAGCCCGAGGTCCACCTCGCCCTCTTCGGAGCGGACGCTGAGGGCACCTGCGAGGTTCCTCTGGCCTCCCAGTCCTCCTCTGTGCTCAAGCAGAACGTGACGTTGCTCGAGCCCGCAGACCTGGTCGAAGGCGTGATCGTTCGGGTGACGGCCGACTATGCCGGGCTCGGTCGCTCCCATGGGCACGGCGAGATGACCGACTGCTCAGGCCGGCTGCTGGCCACCTTCTCGACGACAGGGGTGCTCCGAGCTCGACGCTGAGCGTGGCGCGCTGGCGGTCGCCTCGAGCCGTGGCCATCCACTCGCAGGTCCCGCTACGGTTCGAGCGACGGTCGCTCGCCGCGATGAGGGGCGCTCGCGGATCTGGGTGCTGCGCGTGGGCCCCGACTGGAGGAAGCAATGGCACAGGACTCGACGCTCCTCGTCGAGGTGGACGAGCGCATCGCCACCCTCACGCTCAATCGACCTTCGTCGCGCAACGCGCTGAACCGAGAGCTCATGGGCGCACTGTGGACGGCGGTCAGCGACGCTGGTGCCAACGACGAGGTCGACGTGATCATCCTCACGGGAGCTGATCCCGCCTTCTGTGCCGGCATCGACTTGAAAGAGGCCAGCGGCGAGAAGCCCCCGCCTGATGAGATCTCCACGGCGAGCGCCATGCCCTCTCGAGACACCAACGGCCTCTTTCGCTTCCTGCCCGTCATCGACAAGCCCATCATCGGTGCGATCAACGGCGCGGCGATCACCGGTGGACTCGAGATCGCGCTCCAGTGCACCTTCCTCGTGGCATCGGAGCAGGCTCGCTTCGCTGACACCCATGCACGCATCGGGATCATGCCCGGAGGCGGGATCACGGTGCTGATGGCGCAATCGATGGGCCTGCGTCGAGCGATCGAGCTGTCGCTCACCGGCAACTTCTTGAGCGCAGACGAGGCGCTTCGCTACGGCTTGGTCAACCACGTGGTCCCTCACGCCGAGCTCATGGGGCGTGCTCGGAGCCTGGCCGCAGACATCGTGAGCAACGATCAGGCGGGTGTCGCTCGGCTCGCCAAGCACTACCGCCAGATCGCAGCAGCCGGGTCGCTCGATGAAGCACACCTACTCGAGGGCTTCATGGCTGAGACCTGGAGCATCGGCTCCAGCCTGGTGGCCGAGCGCCGTCAGAGCGTGACCGAGCGCGGCCGGTCCCAGAGCCGCTAGACGAGTTGGCAAGCAACCAGGGAGGACACCACATGCCCAGCGTCCGAGTCCACAACTTCTCGATCTCCCTCGACGGCTTCGGCGCCGGCGAGTCCCAGAGCCTCGAGCAGCCCTTCGGGCACGCCGACGACCGCCTCACGCGGTGGTTCTTCGCCACGCGCACCTTCCAAGGCGTGCTCGGTCAAGACGGCGGCACCACCGCCAGCGACGACGCCTTCGCCGCCAGGTGGACCCCCGGCATCGGTGCCGAGATCATGGGGCGCAACAAGTTCGGACCGCAGCGTGGGCCGTGGACCGACGACGAGTGGCGAGGCTGGTGGGGAGAGGACCCTCCCTTCCACACGCCGGTCTTCATCCTCACCCACCACCCGAGGCCATCGATCGAGATGGAGGGCGGCACGAGCTTCCACTTCATCGACGCCACGCCCGCCGAGGCGCTCGCGCTCGCACACGACGCTGCCGGTGAGCTCGACGTCCGCATCGGTGGCGGGCCTTCGACCGTCCGCCAGTTCCTGGCGGCCGACCTCATCGACCACCTCCACGTGGTGCTGGTCCCGATCATCCTCGGGCGAGGAGAGAACCTCTGGGAGGGGCTCGAGAACCTCGAGGAGCGCTTCGAGGTCGAGGCGCTCAGCACCCCGAGCGGCGTCACGCACCTCACGTTCACCCGTCGCGAGGGCCCCTGAGGGCACTGCCGCCGACGAGGAGGGCTGGGTAGGCTCGGGGCACGCACCACCGAGAAGCTTCACGCCACGTCCGAGGGAGACCACACGCCATGGCCACAGGAACGCCGAAGAAGGACCCGACGCCGTCGGAGCTGATCGACGGACGGATCAAGGAGCTCGGCGACTGGCGCGGCGCCCTGCTGAGCGACGTGCGCGCGCTGCTCAAGGCCACCGATCCTGAGCTCATCGAGGAGTGGAAGTGGCGAGGCGTGCCCACCTGGTACCACGACGGGATCATCTGCACCGGTGAGACCTACAAGGCCGTGGTCAAGCTGACCTTCGCCCGAGGTGCGTCGCTCAAGGACCCCTCGGGGCTGTTCAACTCCAGCTTGGAGGGCAACGTGCGCCGGGCCATCGACTTCCACGAAGGCGACCCGCTCGACGAGAAGGCTCTCCGAGCGCTGTTCAAAGAGGCCATCGCTCTCAACGAGTCGAAGGCCAAGAAGTAACGCCCGGTGATCCAGCATCCGGCGTACACCGTCGAGCCTTGGTGCCTGCGCGAGACAGAGCTCGACCCCGAGGTCATGGCGCAAGGAGAGTCCGTCTTCGCCCTCTCGAACGGCCACGTCGGCTGGAGGGGGAACCTCGACGAGGGGCACCCCTTCGGGCTGCTGGGCTCGTATCTCAACGGCGTCCACGAGCTGCGCCCACTCCCCTATGCCGAGGCGGGCTACGGCTACCCAGAGCAAGACCAGGTCATCATCAACGTCACCGACGGCAAGATCATCCGCCTCTTGGTCGACGACGAGCCCTTCGACATCCGCTACGGCACGATCCACCACCACGAGCGCCTCTTGGACTTCCGCTCGGGGCTGCTGCGACGCGAGACCGACTGGTCGTCGCCGTCGGGCAAGCGCGTGTGCGTGCGCTCCACGCGCCTCGTCTCGCTCGAGCAGCGCTCAGTCGCCGCCATCTCCTACTCGGTCGAGGCGATCGAGGAGACCGTGCGGATCGTCGTGCAGTCCGAGCTGGTGGCCAACGAGGCACCGCCTCCCGTCGACGGCGACCCGAGGACGTCGGCCAACCTGGCCGACGTCTGGCTCCCTGAGGTCCACGAAGAGCGCGCCCATCGGATCGAGCTGGTCCACAGCACCACCTACAGCCAGCTCATGATGGCGGTCGCCATGGATCACGAGGTCAACGGCCCGTCGCTGACGCACGTGCACGCCGAGAGCTCCGACGACCTCGGTCGGCTCACGATCTCCTCCACGCTCGAGCCGGGCGAGCGGCTCGACCTCGTCAAGTACGTGTCGTACGGCTGGTCCGCCGAGCGCACGAAGGACACCTTGCGAGACCAGGTCGACGCCGGGCTGGTGGTGGCCAGGGAGACCGGCTGGGACGGGCTCGTGGCCAAGCAGCGAGACTTCTTGGATGCCTTCTGGGAACGTGCCGACGTCGAGATCGACGGTGACGACGAGATCCAGCAAGCCGTGCGATTCTCGCTCTTCCACCTCCTCCAGGCGGGGGCTCGCAACGAGGAGCGGGCCATCGCCGCGAAGGGGCTCACCGGCACCGGCTATGACGGGCACGCCTTCTGGGACAGCGAGTCCTTCGTGCTCTCCGTGCTCAACTTCACCATGCCGAAGGCCGTCGCCCACGCGCTGAGCTGGCGCCACGGCACGATCGGGCTCGCCAAGGAGCGAGCGCTCCAGCTCGAGCTCGCTGGCGCCGCCTTCCCCTGGCGGACGATCACCGGGCTCGAGTGCTCGGCGTACTGGCCAGCGGGCACCGGCGCGTTCCACGTCACCGCTGACATCGCCGGTGCGGTGATCAGCTACCTCAACGCCACCGGTGACGAGGAATTTGAGCGGACCGAAGGGCTCGAGCTGCTCTGCGAGTCAGCTCGGCTCTGGAGCTCGCTCGGTCACTTCGACCGCCACGGCGGCTTCCGCATCGATGGGGTGACGGGTCCTGATGAGTACAGCGCCATCGCCGACAACAACGTCTACACGAACCTGATGGCCCAGCAGAACCTGCTGATCGCAGCCGACCTGGCGGAGCGCCACGGCCTCGAGGCCTACGCCCTGGATATCGACGAGGAGGAGGTCGCCCTCTGGCGGCGCGCCGGCACGAACGTGGTGATCCCCTACGACGAGGGCCTCGGCATCCACCCCCAGAACGAGCGGTTCACCGACCACGAGGTCTGGGACTTCGACGCGACGACAGACGACCAGTATCCGCTCTTCTTGCACCACCCCTACTTCGATCTCTACCGCAAGCAGGTCGTCAAGCAGGCCGACCTCGTGCTGGCGATGTACTTCCGGGGCGACGCCTTCACCCCTGCGCAGAAGAAGGCCAACTTCGAGTACTACGAAGCCCTCACGGTCCGCGACTCCTCGCTGTCAGCCTGCAGCCAGTCGGTGATGGCCGCCGAGGTCGGCCATCTGGACCTTGCCTACGACTATCTGGCCGAAGCCGCCCTGATGGACCTCGATGACCTGGAGCACAACACGCGCGACGGCCTGCACATCGCGTCGCTCGCCGGCACGTGGATCGCGCTCATCGCAGGCCTCGGAGGCATGCGATCGAGCAACGCTGCGATCTCCTTTGCCCCTCGCCTCCCCGAGGGCGTCAACCGGCTCGCCTTCAACCTCACGTTCCGTGGCCGCCACCTCCACGTCGAGACGACCGCGGCGGCGACCACCTACACGCTCAAGTCGGGCGACGATCTTTCGATCTCGCACTTCGGGAACACCGCCGTGCTCTCGACCGGCAAGGCCACGGTGCTCAGGACCGCCTCGATCGACGAGTCGGCGAGCCGGCTCCCACCGAGCCAACCCCACGGACGAGCACCGCAGCGCCGAGTGGCGGGGAGCACCCGAGACGCCGGAGAGACCCGATGAGCGCCTCGACGATCGACCTCGGTGCCTACGGTGCCTGGCTCTTCGACATGGACGGCGTGCTCACCAAGACGGCGGCAGTCCACGCGGCAGCGTGGAAGGAGGCGTTCGACGGGTTCTTGGGAGAGGAGAGCACGCGCACCGGCACCGCGTACGCACCCTTTGACCTAGAGGCCGACTACGAGCAGTACGTCGACGGTGAGCCCCGCAGCGATGGTGTCCGCAACTTCCTGGCCGCTCGAGGCATCACGCTGCCTGACGGGTCGAGCGACGACGCGCCCGATGCGCGCACCATCGAGGGTGTCGGGAACCGGAAGAACGAGCTCGTCTTGGACGTCATGGCGCACCAGGGCGTCGAGGCCTTCGAAGGCGCCTTCGACCTCGTCTCCCTGCTCCGTCAGCGGCAGGTCAAGGTGGCGGTCGTCTCCGCCAGCGAGAACACCAAGGCTGCGCTCAAGGCAGCCGGCCTGCTCGACCTCTTCGACGCCATCGTCGACGGCCTCGTGGTCAAGGACCGTCACCTGGCGGGCAAGCCCGCTCCCGACAGCTACCTCGAGGGAGCCACGATGCTCGGCGTCGACCACCACGATGCGGTGGTCATCGAAGACGCCCTCTCGGGCGTCGAAGCTGGTCGAGCGGGCGCCTTCGGTCTGGTCGTGGGGGTTGACCATCACGACACCGACGACAGCCACGCCTACGGCGATGCGCTCCGCGAGCACGGTGCCGACCACGTCGTGCGCTCGCTGACCGAGCTGCTCACAGCTGACTGAGGCACCCTGGGGCCTCGTCGGTCAGGCCTTCTCCCGGCAACGGGCTCCTTATCCTTCAGCCCCGCGTGCTCAGTGCCCCTCCTCGCCCCCTGCGCTCGGCGGTGAGGCACGCCCTCCGGAGCTCTGCGGAGAAACCATCACTGCCCGCACGTGCACCTAGCTGGTCGGGTTGCAGGTACCCGTCGTCCAGCCCCAGAGCGCAACGATCGACGCGGGAGGCTTGCCCGCCGGGCACGTGGCCTGACCACCCGTGAGTGCCGCCACTGTCCACGTGTCACCGGGCGTCTCTGAGAGGATCATGTAGCCGCCCTCGTCCTGGGAGGCCACCTCGGCCGGCTGCGAGCTCGACGAGGGGTGCAGCGAGATGCCAGCCCACTTGATACCTGTGGTGTTGTCGATCGCAAGGTAGGTCTGACCGGGGGCGAGGCCGACGTAGTCCTTCGGCGAGAGCTTGTTGTAGGCGGCACCCGCGGCCAAGAGCTGCGCCTTGATCGCCGGGCTGGCGGTCAGGTTGCTCACAGGAGCGGTGGTCGTCGAGGTGGAAGGTGCACTCGTGCTCGTCGTCGACGAGCTCGTGGTCGACGTCGCCCCCTTGGCGGTGGTCGTCGAGCTGGAGCTTGCCGACGAGCTGCAGGCGCACGCCAGCGCACCGACGACGACCGTGGCGGCCAGGGCCACTGACCTCGTTGCTCGCTCCGACGACACGGCGCCTCCTCGTTGGTTGACGGCACCGAGATGCTAAGCCGGGAACCTCGTGTGGGGCACGATCCCGTCGGTCTCGATGCCCGATCTCGGTTGCGAGAGGCGGACTCGGCCGCAGGAGCTGGTTCTCCGCAGCGCCGAGAGACCCCTGGGCAACACGGTGACGCAGCACTACCTTGAGACCCATGCCCACACTGCAGGACGAGGTCCGCCACGCCATCACCGCGGGGCACCTCGGGCACCTCGTCACGCTGAACTCGGACGGCAGCCCTCAGGTGTCCCTCGTCTGGATCGGCCTGGAGGGAGACGAGATCGTGATCGGCCACCTTGGTGCCGGGAAGAAGATCTCGAACATCGAGAGAGATCCACGTGTCGTGCTCAGCGTCGAGTGCGACGACGCCAACGACATGGGACTCCAGCACTATCTCGTCATCCACGGCACCGCACGCCTCGTCAGCGGCGGTGCCCCCGAGCTCCTGCAACGCTTGGCCGAGACCTACCTCGGGCCGGGGGTCACCTTCCCGCCCATGGCTTCGCCGCCACCGGGTCTCGTCATCCACGTCACAGCCGAGCGAATCGGCGGTGTCGGTCCCTGGTCGGAGTGATGAGGAGGCACCAGGTCGCCTGCCACCTGCGTCGACTCACCGGCCACCACCCAGGAGCGATCAGCTCTTCGTGAAGGCCAAAGGGCCCTGAAACGGACGGGTCTGGTCCTGCAAGCGACGTACCTGCTGGTGAGCGAGCCGTCCAACAAGGCACGCTCGACTGAGAAGGAACGAGGCGGTCTGAATCGC
>Ga0075017_100002956_pt1 | contig 10678 bp, 10 predicted proteins | sample AleBraG_ABR_2012_FD_71475 | JGI IMG/M metagenome (GOLD analysis project Ga0075017, IMG submission 71475) | Freshwater sediment microbial communities in response to fracking from Pennsylvania, USA - Alex Branch Run_MetaG_ABR_2012 | ecosystem: Environmental > Aquatic > Freshwater > Creek >... | reverse complement strand
TCTTTTTTGTGAACGTGGTGGCGCTCGAAGATTTGTCCAGAGTAGTCGTGTTGCAGGGCGGCAGCGGCGGCGCGGGCGACGTCGAAGAATAGATTGACCCCCACGGAAAAATTTGCGGCGTAGACGAATCCGGTGCCGTGCTGCGCGACCAGGTGGCGGACGCGATCGGCTTCTCCGTACCAGCCTGTTGTGCCGACAACCACATTTTTGCCGGCCTTCACACACGCCTCGATATTGGCCAGGACGCAGTGCGGGGCGGTGAAATCAATCACCGCGTCGATGGCGGCGAGTCTGTCGGCGGTGAGCGCGGCGCCATTGGTATTTTCTTTGGCCCCAGCTACGCTGATATGGTGTTTGCGCGCGGCTGCCACTTCGGCCGCCAGCGATCCGGTTTTGCCGCGCCCTAAGACCAAGATTCTCATACAGACAGAAAGCCCTTAACCGCGAAGGTCGCAAAGAAAGGCCGCGAAGGACGCCAAGAATGCATTGGAAGGCTTACTCGGCGTCCTTCGCGTCATCTTAGCGAACTTTGCGGTCAAGGTGTTGAGTCATTCGCTAGGCGAAGATTTCTTCGTCCAGTTCGGAGAAGAAGGCTTTGTGCAGGCGCTGGATTACCTCGGAGACTTCGTCTTCTTCGATAACAAAGGTCAGATTGATTTCCGACGCGCCTTGCGAGATCATGCGGATCTTTTTGTCGGAGAGTTCGCGGAACACCAGTCCGGCCACGCCGGGCGTGTCACGCAGATTCTCACCGACCAGGCAGATGATCGCCTTGCGCCCTTCATACTTCACGTCGGCCAACTTGGCGAGATCCGCGGCCAGGGCGGGAATTGCCTGATTGGAATCCACGGTCAGCGAGACGCTGACTTCCGAAGTGGAGACCACGTCGACAGCGACTTTGTGGCGATCGAAGGCCTCGAAGATGGCGCGCAGAAATCCGTGGGCCAGCAGCATGCGCGGGGCGGCCACATCGACGATGGTGATGCGCTTCTTGGCTGCGATCGCTTTGAAGATATTCTTCTTGCCTTGCGGGGCGCGGGTAGTGATGCGGGTGCCCTCGCACGAAGGGTTGCGCGAATTCAGCACGTAGACGGGAATATTTTTCTGAATGGCGGGGAGCACCGTCGCCGGATGCAGCACTTTCGCGCCGAAGTATGCCAACTCGGCGGCCTCGTCGAATCCGATCACTTTAATGCGGCGCGCGTCGGGGCAGATGCGTGGATCAGTGGTGAGAATGCCGTCAACATCGGTCCAGATTTCGATGCGGTCGGCGTTGAGGCCGGCGCCAAAGATAGCGGCGGAAAAATCGGAACCGCCGCGGCCGATGGTGGTGGTGATGCCGGCGCGGTTGCCGCCGATGAAGCCCCCCATGACCGGAACTTTTCCGGCCTGCAGCAGGGGCTGCACTCTTTCCTGCAACTTGGCGTTCGTCTCCTCGAATTGCGGGACGGCTTCCATGTAGCTGCTGTCGGTGACCAGGACTTCGCGGGAGTCGACGTGTACGCCCTCGAGTCCGCGCGCAGAAAATGCGGCGGCGACAATTTTGCTGGAGAGCATCTCGCCGAAGGCGGCGACGTGGTCGGTGGTGCGCGGCGTGATTTCACCGACGGCGGAGATGCCGCGCAGCAGTTCGTCGAGAGACTCGAAGTCCGCGCCGAGTTCAGAGTGGAAGTCCGTGAAGAGCGCGGTGCCCAGCAGTTCGCTGGCAGTGTTGTAGTGGCGCTCCTGCAGAGAGCGGCAGAGTTTGAGCGCGGCTTTTCGCTCGCCGGCGCCGGCTGCCTTGGCCATGGTCAGCAGCGTGTCGGTGACTTTGGCCATCGCGCTGACCACGACTACCGGCTTTTGCGCAAGGCGGCCTTGCACGATGGCCGCTACTCGCTCAATCGCCTTGGCGTCTTCTACTGAAGTGCCGCCGAATTTCATTACGATCATCGGCGTGGCTTCCTTCGGGAAGGAATGGCAAAAGGGATTTCTGGATGGGACGTCATCCCAGGTAGCCCTTGGCTTTCAGTAATTCGGCGTTGAGGACTGCGGCTCCGGCTGCTCCCCGAATCGTGTTGTGGGAGAGCACGGTGAATTTCCAGTCGAGCACGCCGCAGGGGCGGAGCCGTCCGACGACGGTGGTCATGCCGGCGCCCATATCGACGTCGAAACGCGGCTGCGGGCGGTCGTTGGCTTCCACGTAGACGACGGGCTTTTCCGGGGCGCTGGGCAGCTTCAATTCCTGCGGCTCGGCGCGATAGTCGTTCCACGCTGCGATGATCTCTTGCGGCCTGGCCTTGGTTTTGAGCCGAATGGAAACAGACTCGGTGTGGCCGTCTTCGACCGCGACGCGGTTGCATTGCGCGCTCATGGCGAATGCGCCGGGAATGATTTTGCTGCCGTTCAGCTGGCCGAGCAACTTGCGCGTTTCCTCTTCCATCTTTTCTTCTTCGTTCTTGATGAAGGGAATTACGTTGCCGAGAATGTCGAGCGAGGCGACCCCGGGATATCCCGCGCCGCTGACCGCTTGCATGGTGACGGCCATCACGGTTTCGAGGCCGAAGCGCTGGTGCAGCGGGGCGAGCGCGAGCACGAGGCCGATGGCGGAGCAATTGGGATTGGTGACGACGTAGCCGCCGGATTTCTTGCGCCACGCCTGGCCGTCGATCAACTTAATGTGGCCGGCATTGACCTCAGGAATAACCAGCGGAACGTCTTCCTGCATACGCAGGGCGCTGGAGTTTGAGACTACTGCGCATCCGGCGTCGGCGAAGCGGGGCTCCATTTCGGCCGCGATGGCGGAGTCGAGTGCGGCGAAGATAATTTTCGGCGCGCCTTCGGGCGTGGCCGGAGAAACCTTCATGGCCGCTACTCTGGCCGGAATCGCGGTTTTCAGCCGCCAGCGGGCGGCCTCGCTGTAAACCTTGCCTTCCGAGCGATCGGACGCGGCCAGCCAGGCCACTTCGAACCACGGATGATTCTCCAGCATCTGGATGAAGCGTTGTCCGACGACACCGGTAGCACCAAGAATACCGATAGGAATTTTCTGATTCATAAAGTACTTGGAATTTTATAACAAGCGGGGGAGAAGCCCCGGAACTTGAGTCACTGCAGGTCTGCCCCTTCCCTGCCGATAGGAGGCAAGGAGGATTTTCATGCCGGAACTTCGCCAGAATTTCTTCACCAAGGAATGGGTCATCATCGCAACCGAACGGGCCAAGCGGCCGGAGGAATTGGCGACGCGCCGTGTGGTGCAGCCGGTGCCGGCGTTCGTGGCAACTTGCCCCTTCTGTCCGGGCAACGAGGACAAAACGCCTCACGAAGTGTTGCGGATTCCTGCGAACGCGGGCGAGGCGTGGGCCGTGCGCGTGATCCCGAACAAGTTCGCGGCCTTATCGAGCGAGGTCCAACCTACGCGCAACCTGCAGCATCTGCGGCGCCGCATCGACGGGTTCGGCTTTCACGAGGTCATCATTGATAGTCCCGACCATTCCCGCTGCATGGCCCTGCTGTCAGATGCCCAGGTGGTCAGCATTTTGCAAACGTATCGGGAGCGCTACAACACACTGAGCGTGGATCGGCGGGTGAACCACATTACGATTTTCAAGAACCATGGGGCCGACGCGGGCGCGAGTTTGCAGCATCCCCATTCGCAACTGATTGCGACGCCGGTGATCCCGAGCCAAGTCCGGCACCGGTTGCATGAGGCCCTGCGCCACTATGACGATGCGGGCGAGTGCATGTTCTGTCACATGGTCGAACGGGAGGTGGAAGATCAGACGCGCATCGTACTGAAGGGCGAACACTTTGTAGCCATGGAAGTATTTGCCTCGCCGACGCCGTTTGCCACGCACATTTTCCCATTGCGCCACATGGCCAGCTTCGGCGACATCACCGATCTCGAGATGGTCGACCTGGCGCGGGTTCTGCGCACCCTGCTCGCCAAGATCTATGTCGGGCTGGAGAATCCCGACTTGAATTACACCGTGCGCAGTGGTCCCACCGAATATAACGGTGCCCGGCACTTTCATTGGTACGTCAGCGTCATCCCGCGGCTGACGCGGGTAGCCGGTTTTGAGCTGGGCTCGGGAATGTTCATCAACAGCGTGTTGCCCGAAGCGGCGGCGGAATTCCTGCGCAAGGTCGCGGTGGACAAAGCGGCGAGCGCTACGACGGGCTCATAGCAGCATGGTCGTGGACGCGGTGGGCTGCCCAGGCTACTTGCGGCGCGTTTCGGGGCCTCCGAAGGCATAATCCGTGGTGAGGGGGCCGAACTTCTTTTTTTCTGTGTAGAGCCGCCAGCGGCGGAAAAGAATGCGCAGCGTGGCCATGACGGGAATCGACAGGTAGATGCCAAGAATGCCGGCGACCTCGCCGCCAGCCATGACGCCGAAGATCGCGGCGAGGGGGTGCAGTTCCATGCTCTCGCCCATGATACGAGGAGAGGAAACGTAGTCCTGCATGCCTCGCCAGACCGCCAGAAAGACCAACAGAGCGATCCAATGCTGATAGCTGGTCAGAAGGGCCACGCTGATAATGATCAGCCCTGCCGCAAGCGGGCCGACTACCGGAATGAACTCCAGCACGCCGCCAATCATGCCCAGAACGAGGAAGTATTGCATGCCCATGATCCAGAGAACGAGCGAATAAACGATGAGGCTGAGGGCGGCGAGGATCAGTTGGGCGCGGATAAAGTGGGCGAGCATGCGGTTGAGATCGTTGAGGACGTTCTCGACGAACTCACGCTGGGGGCGCGATTGGATGGCGGAAAGCACGAATTCGCTGAACATGCGGCCATCTTTCAAAAAGAAGATCGAGAGCAGCGGCACGACAAGAAGCAGCCAGGCTTGCTTGGCGACGTCGGCAACGCGAATCCCGAGGCGCTGGGCGAACTGGGTGATCTCCTGGCTATGACTGGTCAAGAAATTTTGCGCAAATTGCGTGCTGGCCCCGCTCCAGCCGTGCTCCTGGCCGATTTGCTGCGCGATCTGTCCTGAGCTGAGTTGGCCGAGCAGGGTGGGCAGGGATTGGCCGAGGCGGCCGCCTTCCCGCGTGACTTTGGGGCCGACCACGACGAAAAAGATCACGACCAGCGCGAGCAGAAGTGTGTAGATGACGGCAATGGCGCGGCCGCGGCCGCGCAAAGGTTTGGCCAGATGAGTAACCAGGGGGCCCATCAGGTAGGCGAAGAAGATGGCGAACAGGAAGGCGATCAGCGTGGCGCGCGCGACGTAAAGGAAGCCGAGCCCCAGCGCGAACAAGAGCACCGTGACGATCACCCGCGCCGTTCGTGAGTCAGCCAGAAGCAATAGGTTTTCCAGAGGCGATCTCGATTCTGCCGCCGGGCGAGCGTTTCTTAATCCCGGATCACTTCGGTGTTATCGGCAGGAATCGCCACTCGCATCAGCTTGAACTGATCGTGATCGTCCACCCACAGATTCCAGACGAAAGTCTCGCTGGTCAGATTCAGGCGCATGAGTTCTCGCTCAGCGCCGCGAATCGTGACTTTTTCCCGTCCTACGAGTTCGAGGCGAACGCGCATCGAGGTGCGATCTTGCGGCACCAGGGCGCCGAATTCGGCCGGACCTTGCTCGCACTTAAGATTGCTGCCTTCGGGTTTGCAGTTGGCAGCTAAATAGCGCCAGATGAGAACTTCGCGTTGCACAAAGGAATTGTTATCCAGAATGGCGGAGGTGTTGGGCATCAGGAAAGGCTGCTCGGCGGGCTTGGCGGCTCCGGGCGCAGAGATCTTTTCGATCAGGAAGTCATTGTTGGGGAGCACGGTGAGGGAACCGCCCGCGGTCTGGCTCCATTCGTAGCGGACCAGTTCGCCGCTGGAATTGATTTCGAGGTCGGATTTCTGGGCGATGGGTTCGGGCGAGCCGGTTTCCTTGAGTTGCGACTTGATGGTGCTGATGCCCATCTGCTGCTCGATGTGAAAGGTCTCGGTGACCACGCGCTGGCCCTTGATGAAGACGCCGAAGGAGCCGGAATCGACCGCCTGCGTCTTTTCTTTGTCCTTCTCTTTTTTGTCCGAGGCCCGAGCAGCCACGAATCCCGTCAAAGACGAGGCCATCACGATTGCCACCAGCCAACTTGCGCCGCTTCTATACTTCACTGGACGTTTCCTTTGCCCGTGCGTGCATTCGTCTTTTTCAAGTTGAGCAACCTTGTAATCTTTGCTGCAATGTCGTCGACCTTCCGGCTTTCAGTTCGAACGGTCAGCCGGGCCTTGCCATAGCTCCTGCGCCGCGCCTGATAAAGTTCGCGAAACTGGTCCAGATCGCGCAAGAGCGGGCGGCTGGATCCGTCTTCGCTAGCCTGCTTGCAGCAGCGCTGCCATAAAACTTCAATCGGGGCGTCGAGCAATACAACGTGAGCTCCGTGCCATTCCAGAAGCGCCGCATTTTTTCTCTGGGCAAAAGCCCCGCCGCCCAGCGCGACGATCTTGCCCGGCTTGCCCGAAATCTCTTCGAGCAGCTGTTTCAGGGCTGAATGTTCTGCGGCCCGGAACTCTGACTCGCCCAACTCCTGGAATATCGCGGCGACGCTACGGCCCTGTTTGCGCTCGATGCGCTGGTCAAGATCTTCAAAAAGCCAATTCAGGCGGCGCGCTAAAGCCTGGCCGACACTGGTCTTGCCGGCTCCCATAAAGCCGATGAGAAAAACAGCGCCTGGCACCGGACGACTGCTTCTCGGCCGCTTCTTCGGAGCTCCAGTTTGTTTTTTCGTTGCTATTTTGAAGAGCGTTTTCTGAGGTGGATTTTACCACTGAAGCTGCGCAGCACGACCGTCGAAGAGGCGGCAGCGCGACCCATGGTACCCATGAAGGTACGTCCTTCCTGGATGGGCAGCCAAGTATGGGATTTGGGCTGTAAGGGAATGTCGTCATGTACTTCGCCTTTTACCGAGCGGGCGCTGACATCAGCGGAAGTGTTCTCCGGAACGGTGGCGTCAATGTCACCGCTGTGGCTGGTCAGACGATATTCGCCGCCAGCGCCGAAGTCGCCGATGTAGCTGATGCCGCCACTGGTCGAGATCACCTGGACGAGCGGGCCGGTTACGCGATCGAGAGTCACGGAGCCGCTCAGGGAATCTACTTCGACGTGGCCTTCCTGCACGTTGGTGAGGGTGACGGGGCCGTTGAGAGTTTTTACGTGAACGTGAGCGTCGCTGATATCGCGAACGTCAACCGTCGCGGCAGCGCCTTCCAGGGTTACATCTCCATGCAATTTTTCGGCGTGAAGAGTTCCGGTGCTGGAGTGAAGCGTGACGCTGGCATCGGCAGGCACCAGGATTTCGTAGTCAACCCGTCCGGAGTCGGGGTCGGCTCCGGCCAGCAAGTGCGACTGAATCTCGATGTGATTCCCAGCCTGGGTATTGTCGACTTCCACCTTGTCGGAATGCAGCAGGGCGTTGACGATCACGGTGGTGCCAGAGGAAGGCTTCACCGAAATCGAGCCATAGGGATTGTTGACGGAGATGCCGGCCTTGGGTCCGACGGTGAAGCGAATTTCTTTGCGGTTCTCGGCGGACAGAGTGCCGACCATCATCGCGCCGACTGCAACGAGTGTGATTGTGCGACTGCTCATACGGTTCCCCGAATCCTCATCCTGTTTGCCCGCGCCGCCAAATATTATGGCAGAGAACGGTCCATGGCCAATTCGAAAAGCATGGCTTTTTGCTGATAAGCCTCGAGCAGCGAACGGCGGGCTTCTTCGTCATTCGGATTGGCATCGACAAAGCCCTGTGCATCGCGGATGTACTGATTCACATTCTGCAAATTATCGGCGTACTGCGCTTTCATGGCAGGCTCTTGCGCGGAAACCTCCTGCAGGAGGTCATCGTCGTTCAATCCGTCCTTTAATGACGCTACCGTCACCGGAGGCTGAGATTCGATCACGGACGGTGGCGCGATAGAAACTATCTGCCGCACCTGCGTCTGTTGATGGACGCGAAGTCCGATGGCGACGGCGAGCAATGCAGCCGCGGGAACGAGCCATCGTCCCCAGGACCAGGTCGATCGATTCGCGAGCAGTGAGGAACTGGATCGCTGGGGACGAATCAGTCCCTCCTGGCGCAAGGCAATTTCGATGGAGTTCCAGACGCGCGGGCTCGGTTCGTCCGCAGATCTCAGTTCTGCTGCAGTGGTGGCGATGGCGACCAAATCCTGGACCAGGGCAGAGCACTCCTGGCAAGATTTCAGATGAGCTAACTGTTCGGCGCCGCTGCCGTTCTCGAATTCCGCAAGGCTCTCTTGCAGTTCAACGCACGTCATACTGCTCTCCCCAAGGCCTCTGGCGAATCAGTGTACTGCTATTTTGCTGTCAACCCGCAGCCGCTTTGAGTTACTGAAGTGTCCAGTCTGTGCTGGCTCTTTACGTGTGCCGATCGGGCGTGCTCAGGATTTGCTGGCCTCTTGGGCGCGATGAATCTTGAGCATGTCCCGCAGCTTCATGCGTGCCTTGTGCAGCTGCGACTTGCTGTTGCCGACCGAACATCCGACCATGGCGGCGATTTCGTTGTGCTCGTACCCCTGCACGTCATGCAGCACAAAGATCGTTCTGTAGCCGGGAGGGAGGTCATTCACCGCCCGCTGCAAATGCAGACGGTCGATCGATCCGGCCAACGCCAAGTCATCCGCCCCAAAATCTTTCTTGGGAGCGTCTTCTTCGCCGCCACCCTGCGTGGTCTCTTCCAGCGAAACCACAGGCAGGCTCTTTTTCCTTAGATGCATCAGCACAACATTTACGGAGAGCCGATGCAGCCAGGTCGAAAATGCCGATTCGCCGCGGAACGTGGCAATCTTGCGATAGAGCTGCAGGAAAGCCTCTTGCGTCAGATCCTCAGCTTCGGCAGTGTTCGCCGTCATGCGCAGACACAACGAGTACACCCGCCGTTTGTGCTTATCGTAGAGTGCCTGGAACGCCTGCGCGTCACCCTGCTTGGCCCTTTCGATGGCATCGGCTTCGTTAAACTCGTTCGCCTGTCGCTGCTCGGGGTCGGTCAAGTTGCCTTTTCCGGCCGCAATCCGTCAGATGCGGCTAACTATCTTTGCGTTGTATGGCTTGCGGGCCTTCGTCGCGGAACTAAAGTCAGGCCTGTATGCAAAATACCGGAGCCATTCTTCCGTTCTTTGGATACTGTTCCGGCTCCGCTCGAAGCGGGAAAATCCTTTGCCTGCTCCAGGTTGAAGACAGCGGGCCATCCTGCCTTAAACCCCATTCTAAATTTAGAGTCGCGGTCTTCAAAATTTGGTAGCTCCCGGGCACTCTTAGGCCGTTGGTTTGGCGGTTGTAATCGTCTCTAATCCGTGCCCATGGGGTCCCAATTCCCGTTGGCGAAGCAGGAAGGCGAAGAACAGGCCGAGAAAACCGAGGGTGGAAAAGATCCACATGCCGAGCCTATATCCCGCAGGATTGGTGACATCGGCGTTGCTATGAGTGTTGGCCCAGCCGACCAGAATGTTGAAGCCGAACAGTCCGATGTTCTGGATCATGGTCATCAACCCATACGCGGTGCCGAGTTTGGACTGATCCACAATGTAAGCCACTGACGGCCACATCACGGCGGGGATCAGCGAGAAGGCCACGCCCATCATGGCCATTGGAATATAGAGGTTCACCTGGGTGTACGCCATGATCAGGTAAACCGGGATCAGTAAGAGGGAACCCAGCATCATGAGCAGGGCCCGCTTGCCGACCCTATCGACCCACAGGCCAAACAGCGGGGTGGCGATCATGGCGAAAAGCGTCAGCATGCTCGACAGGAAGCCGCCGAACTCACGTGAGGTGCCGTGGGCTTCCATGAAGAACTTCACGGCGAAGGTTTGGAAGGGGAAGATGGCCGAGTAAAAGGTGACGCACAGGGCGACGATGTACCAGTAGCTCACGCCAAACTTGAACAGATCGGCGAAGACGACTTTGTCGGTTGAAGCTTCGCCAAGACGGAAGTTCTTCTCGGCCTGTACTTCGAGAACCCAGTAAATAGCGGCGCCGACCACGCAGAACACCGACAGACCGAGGGCAATCAGGAAGGGCCAGCGCCAGTTGGCGTAGGCGGCACGAGCCCACGTGGGCGAGTTGAGGGCGGCGAAGGAGCCGAGGCGGCAGATGGTGAGGTTCAGGCCGAAGGCGAAACTGAGTTCCTTGCCTTTGAACCATCTTGCCAGCGCAGCGGTGACCGCAACGTTGAGCGATTCGGCGCCCATACCAAAGATGAGGCGTCCGGCGGCCATGACTGCGAGCGTGCCGGAACTGGCAGTGATGGCGGGGCCGATCACGCTCAGCACGCCGAAGATCATCAGCGACTTTCTAAGGCCGAGGCGGTCGATGATCAGCCCGCCGATGACGACTGTGAAGATGTTGGGAAAACTGTAGATCGCCTGCAGGAAGCCAAGGTTCTCGTCGGTAAAGTGGAGTTGTTGTTTCAGGACGTCGGCCAGCGGGCTCAGCGCGTCATAGGCATAGTAGCTGCCAAACATGGCCAGGCTGAGAAAGACCAGCACCAGCCAGCGGAAGGTCCGGCTGGGCTCAGGACGGGTATCGGTCATGCGGGCTCTTTTCCGGGTTCTTGATTCACGAGCAAAGAAGATTAGCAGAACTCAGCGGTCGGCTCCTAACCGCGTGGATGGTGGGTAACGGGTCAGTTTTTGAGCAAATTTCATTTTGTCATTCCGAACCGGGCTGAAAGCCCG
>Ga0075017_100002955_pt1 | contig 10678 bp, 14 predicted proteins | sample AleBraG_ABR_2012_FD_71475 | JGI IMG/M metagenome (GOLD analysis project Ga0075017, IMG submission 71475) | Freshwater sediment microbial communities in response to fracking from Pennsylvania, USA - Alex Branch Run_MetaG_ABR_2012 | ecosystem: Environmental > Aquatic > Freshwater > Creek >... | reverse complement strand
GATCCCCGCGGATGTCACGGTTGCCACTGAGGGCCGCCTCGTCAGCGTCAAGGGCCCGAAGGGTGAGCTCGCGCTCACCGTCGCCAACCCGATCCAGGTGTCGATCGAAGACGGCCACGTTGTCGTCACCCGTCCGGACGACGAGCGCGCATCGCGTTCGCTGCACGGCCTGACCCGCACCTTGATTCACAACCAGATCATCGGTGTCACCCAGGGTTACTCCAAGGGACTCGAGATCGTCGGTACCGGTTACCGTGTCGTCCAGAAGGGCACCTCTGTTGAGTTCGCTCTGGGCTTCTCGCACCCGGTCCTGATCGACCCGCCTGCAGGCATCGTTCTGACCGTTGAGGGCAACACCAAGCTCATGGTCAGCGGTATCGACAAGCAGGCCGTCGGTGAGGTCGCCGCCAACATCCGTAAGATTCGTAAGCCTGAGCCCTACAAGGGCAAGGGTGTGCGTTACGCCGGCGAGATTGTTCGCCGCAAGGCCGGAAAGAGTGGTAAGTAACCATGGGTCTCGGAACTAGAGGTAAGAGCAAGTCAGCTGCCCGCGGTCGTAGGCACACCCGTCTGCGCAAGAAGATCGAGGGCACCACGGTTCGTCCGCGCCTCATCGTCAAGCGCTCGGCTCGCCACGTCTTCGTGCAGGTCATCGACGACAGCAAGGGTCACACCCTTGCTTCGGCGTCCACGCTCGAAACCGGTCTGCGCACCTTCGATGGTGACAAGACCGCCAAGGCCCGCAAGGTCGGCGAACTTGTCGCCGAGCGCGCGAAGGCTGCCGGAATTGAAGCCGTCGTATTCGACCGCGGTGGAAGCAAGTACGCGGGTCGCGTCGCTGCTGTCGCCGACGGCGCGCGAGAGGGTGGGTTGGACCTGTGAGCACTGAAACCCCTAACACAGCAAGCAAGGAGCAAGAGGTGGCTGCAGAGGCACCCGTCGAGACTGCTGCGTCGACCGCACCGCCCCAGAACGAGCCTCGTGAGGCTCGTCGTGGCGGTCGTGAGCGCAACCCCAACCGTGAGCGCGGAAGCCGCGACGCGGAGAAGAGCCAGTTCCTGGAGCGCGTTGTCACCATCAACCGCGTGTCGAAGGTCGTCAAGGGTGGTCGTCGCTTCAGCTTCACCGCTCTCGTCGTCGTCGGTGACGGTAACGGTCTGGTCGGCGTTGGATACGGTAAGGCCCGCGAGGTCCCGACCGCTATCTCCAAGGGTGTCGAGGAAGCGAAGAAGAACTTCTTCCGCGTTCCCCGCATTGGCCTGACCATCCCGCACCCCGTCCAGGGTGAGGCCGCAGCAGGCGTTGTTCTGCTCCGTCCGGCCGCTGCAGGTACCGGTGTTATCGCCGGTGGCCCGGTGCGCGCCGTACTCGAGTGCGCCGGCATCCACGACGTTCTGAGCAAGTCGCTCGGTTCGTCGAACACGATCAACATCGTGCACGCAACGGTTACTGCTCTCAAGCAGCTCGAGGAGCCGCGCGCCGTCGCAGCTCGTCGTGGCCTGCCGTATGAAGATGTGGCCCCGGCCCGCTTCCTGCGTGCCGAGGCGGATGCAGCAGCAGCCGCCGCGACAGCAAAGGCAGGTGCCTAATGGCTCAGCTGAAGATTACGCAGATCAAGTCCAAAATTAGTGAGAAGCAGAACCAGCGCGACACGCTTCGCAGCCTGGGCCTGCGTCGTATTGGCGCCGTCACGATCCGCGAGGACAACTCGCAGAACCGTGGCTACGTCAACACCGTTGCTCACCTGGTGAAGGTCGAGGAGATTGACTAATGGCTGACGAGAAGGAAGCTGTCACGAAGACAGCCGACAAGCCCGCCGCTGAGAAGAAGGCTGCAGCCCCCAAGAAGGCTGCAGCTGCCAAGGCTGCGCCCAAGAAGGCCGCTGTTGAGACCGTCGAGAAGCGCGAGCAGGTGCTGAAGGTTCACCACCTTCGCCCCGCTCCCGGTTCGAAGAAGTCGAAGACGCGTGTTGGCCGTGGTGAAGGATCCAAGGGTAAGACCGCGGGTCGTGGCACCAAGGGCACCAAGGCCCGCTACAAGGTTCGCATTGGCTTCGAGGGTGGGCAGATGCCGCTGCACATGCGCACCCCGAAACTGCGTGGATTCAAGAACCCGTTCCGCGTTGAGTACCAGGTTGTTAACCTGGAGCGCCTCGCCGAGCTCTACCCGACCGGTGGCGACGTCACAATCGCCGATCTGGTCGCCAAGGGCGCCGTTCGTGACAACGAAAAGGTCAAGGTTCTCGGCAACGGGGACATTGCGGTTAAGCTGAACGTTGCAGTCGACAAGGTCTCCGGCTCAGCAGAGCAGAAGATCGTCGCCGCAGGTGGTTCAATCAAGTAAGTCCGTAGACGCTGGGTCGAGCTTGTCGGGACCACCTATCGAGTATTTCGGTGGAGTGGTCTCGACAAGCTCGATCTACGTTTAATATCTGGAGGCCTTTTTGTTTAGCGCCATTGCGCGGATCTTCCGCACACCCGACCTTCGCCGAAAGATCGGTTTCACCCTGGGCATTGTCGCCCTGTTCCGCCTGGGGTCGTTCATTCCCGCCCCATTCGTGGACTTCGGCAACGTGCAGGCCTGTCTTGCGGCTAACCAGGGGAGCAGCGGCCTCTACGAGCTGGTGAACCTGTTCAGCGGTGGCGCACTGCTGCAGCTTTCAGTCTTCGCGCTGGGCATCATGCCGTACATCACGGCATCGATCATCGTCCAGTTGCTGCGTGTAGTCATCCCTCACTTCGACACTCTCTACAAAGAGGGTGCGTCAGGTCAGAGCACGCTGACCCAGTACACGCGTTACCTCACCATCGCCCTCGGCATCCTGCAGTCGACGACACTCATCACAGTGGCCCGCAGCGGCGCTCTCTTCGGCACCTCCGGCAGCACCGCCTGCACGCAGCTGATCACCAACGACGCCTGGTACGCCATCATGCTGATGGTCATCACCATGACCGCCGGTACCGGCGTGATCATGTGGATGGGTGAACTCATCACCGAGCGCGGCATCGGCAACGGAATGTCGCTGCTGATCTTCACGTCGATCGCCGCTCGCTTCCCCAACTCCCTCGGCTCCATCGGTCAGCAGAAGGGCTGGGACGTTTTCGCGATCGTGATCGTGATCGGCATCTTCATCATGGCTGCCGTCGTGTTCGTTGAGCAGTCGCAACGAAGAATCCCGGTGCAATACGCGAAGCGGATGGTGGGACGCCGCACCTACGGCGGCAACAACACCTACATCCCGATCAAGGTCAACATGGCCGGTGTGATCCCGGTTATCTTCGCCTCCTCGCTGCTCTACCTGCCGGCGCTGATCGCACAGTTCAACCAGCCTGCCGCAGGCCAGCAGCCACAGGCCTGGGTCGTCTGGGTGACGAACAACCTGACCGGTGGCGACCAGCCGCTGTACATGCTGTTCTACTTCCTGCTGATCATCGGCTTCACCTACTTCTACGTCGCGATCACCTTCAACCCCGAAGAAGTCGCTGACAACATGAAGAAGTACGGCGGGTTCATCCCCGGTATCCGTGCCGGTCGTCCGACAGCCGAGTACCTCGACTTCGTGCTGACCCGGGTCACGCTTCCCGGCTCGCTCTACCTCGGTCTCATTGCGTTGATCCCGCTTGTCGCGTTCTCCGCACTCGGCGCCGACCACAACTTCCCGTTCGGTGGCGCCAGCATCCTGATCATCGTCGGTGTCGGTCTGGAGACCGTCAAACAGATTGACTCGCAGCTTCAGCAGCGACACTACGAAGGGCTCCTGCGATGACCCGGCTGCTCATTGTCGGCCCGCCCGGAGCGGGAAAAGGAACCCAGGCAGAAATCCTGGCGTCGGCTTTCGGGATCCCCGCGATCTCGACGGGCGACATCTTCCGCGCCAACATCAAAGCGGGAACCCCGCTCGGCCTGCAGGTGCAGGAGATTGTCGCCGGCGGCGGATACGTTCCCGATTCGCTGACCAACGCCATCGTGCAGGATCGTCTGCACCAGGCTGACGCCGCAGACGGTTTCTTGCTCGACGGCTACCCGCGTACAGCGGACCAGGTCATCGAACTCGACCGGATCCTCGCTGAGACCGATGCGCAGCTCGACGCTGTCGTGCAGCTCGTCGCTGACAAGGACGAGGTCGTCGCCCGACTGCTCAAGCGTGCTGCTGAGCAGGGACGCGCCGACGATACCGAAGAAGTCATCCGACACCGCCAAGATGTTTACCTCGAGCAGACCGAACCGCTGATCGCCGCCTACACGGCACGCGGTCTCGTGGCTGAGGTCGATGGCCTCGGAACGGTTGACGAGGTCGCCGCCCGCGTGCTGGCAGCGCTGGCCGCCCGCGATATCGTCGTCTCGGCCTGATCGGATAGCTGATCTCGATGTCGATGCTCCGCAAGTCAATTTACAAGTCGCCGGCGCAGATGCGCCTGATGGTGGCGCCGGGTCTCGCGACCGCGGCGTCACTCGCGGCGGTGCGCGCGCTCATCCGGCCCGGTGTGACAACGCTGGAACTGGATGCTGCGGCTGAGGCCGCAATCATCGCGCGCGGCGGGGCATCGAACTTCAAGCTGGAGCCGGGTTACCGTCACACGATCTGTGCGTCGGTCAACGACGATGTTGTGCACGGTATCCCGAACGCTCGAGAGCTTGAGCCGGGGGACATCGTGTCGATCGACAGCGGCGCTGTCATCGACGGCTGGAACGGGGACGCGGCGTTCAGCTTCGTCATCCCCGACTCCGATCCGGGCCGTGCAGCGGTGATCGCCGAGCGTGAGAAGTTGTCGCACGTGACCGAGCAGTCGCTCTGGGTCGGTATCGCCCAGCTGTCCCGGGCCCGTCACCTCAACGAGGTGGGCGAAGCGATTGAAGATTACATCGAGTCGCAAGGCACCTACGGAATCCTGACCGACTATGTCGGACACGGCATCGGGCGCTCGATGCATGAGGCGCCGTCGGTGTTCAACTACCGTGTGCGTCAGAAAGGCCCCGACGTCAAGCCGGGCCTCGTTGTTGCCATCGAGCCGATGGTCGTGCTCGGTGACATCGACACCTACACGCGTGATGACGACTGGACGGTTGCGACGACCGACGGTGCTGCCGCGGCCCACTGGGAACACAGCGTTGCCGTGCACAAAGACGGGATCTGGGTTCTGACCGCCGAAGACGGTGGCGCCGCAGCCCTCGCCCCGCTCGGCGTGACTCCCGTTCCACTCGCGTAGTCCGACTACCGGTTTTCGAAACCCGGCTAGGGTGACAATCGGGACAGAGTCGTGACTCGAAGGGAACCTGATGGACCTGCACGGAATTGGGATCGGTCAGGGCGCGGTCATCGGCCGTGTCGTTCGAATGTCGGATCCGTTACCTGACCCGGCTGAACTCGCGAGCACGCGCGGTGTCGAAGCGGAAGTGGCGCGCTCGGCGGCATCGCTTCGTTTCGTCGCCACCGATTTGAACGCGCGCGGCGCCCACGCCGGGGGAGCTGCGCGCGATGTGCTCGAGGCACAGGCGCTGATGGCAGAAGACCCGTCGCTGATCGACGACATTGCCGTGCGTCTCGCGCGCGGGATCACCGCAGAACGCGCAGTCTTCGAGGCATTTCGGGCCTACCGCGACATGCTGACCGGGCTCGGGGGTTACATGGCCGAGCGCGCCGTCGACCTCGACGATGTGTCGCAGCGGGTGCGCGCACACCTCGTCGGGCAGCCCCCGTCGGAGGTACCGGACCCGGGTCATCCGTTCATTCTCGTGGCACGTGATCTGGCCCCCGCTGACACTGCTCTGCTCAACCTCGACGTTGTGCTCGGTTTGATCACCAGCGGCGGGGGACCGACCTCGCACACGGCGATCCTGGCCAGGGAGAAGTCAATTCTCGCTATCGTCGGGGCCGCGCAGGCGGCCGAGCTCGCCGACGGCGACGAGGTGATCCTCGATGCGGCTCACGGCGTGGTCGTCACGCATCCCACCGAGGCGGAGAAGGCCGACGCGATGCGGCGGATCGCGGAACGGCTCGCCCGCAAGGACGCCCCGCTCACGCCGGGGATGCTCTCTGACGGAACCCCTGTTCCCCTGTTGGCCAATCTGGCCAATGCTGAGGGTGCTGCGCATGCCGTCGCCCTCGGCGCCGAAGGTGTCGGACTGTTCCGCACCGAGTTTCTCTTTCTCGATTCGGCGACGGCGCCGAGCATCGAGGAGCAACAGCACAAGTACGAATTGATGCTGCGCGAGTTCGCCGGTAAGAAGGTGGTCGTGCGCGCACTGGATGCGGGCGCCGACAAGCCGCTGTCCTTCCTCAACGACGCCGACGAGGAAAACCCGGCTCTCGGACTCCGCGGCCTGCGTTCCTTGCGTGCGGCAGAGGGCATCCTCCGGGACCAGCTCACCGCTCTCGCGCAGGCGGATGCGGCGACCGACGCCGACGTCTGGGTCATGGCTCCCATGGTCGCGACCGTCGAGGAAACCAGGTATTTCGTCACTCTTGCGCACGAACTCGGTTTGAAGACCGCCGGAGTGATGATTGAAATCCCTTCGGCGGCGCTGTTGGCCGACCGTGTGCTGGCCCAGGCCGACTTCGCGTCGATCGGGACCAACGATCTCACCCAATACACGTTGGCTGCCGATCGCATGCTCGGGAGTGTCGCCGCCTACCAGGATCCGTGGCATCCTGCCGTGCTCGCTCTCATCCGGCAGGTCGGAGCGGCCGGATCGGCGCTCGGCAAGCCGGTCGGTGTCTGCGGGGAGGCCGCCGCCGATCCGCTGCTGGCGGTCGTACTGGTGGGGCTCGGCGTGACGAGCCTCTCGATGTCGGCTTCGGCCCTCGCGGACGTGCGCGCGAGCTTGGCCGGTTACACCCTGGATTCCGCTCGGTCATTGGCCGAGCTGGCCCTCGCAGCCGACGGCGCGCCCGAAGCGCGTGCGGTCGTGGCCGAAGCGGCAGCCCAGCTGAGCGTCAGCTGAAGTGGGTTGGCTTAACCGGCGTCTATAACATAAGCTGGATCCTTGGCGTCTTGCATCGCCGTTCGCGGCGTGCAATTTTCACCACATCCACGCATGACCAGCAACCAATATATTGAGCGACAGTGAGGCTATGGCCAAAAAAGACGGTGTCATCGAAATCGAGGGCGCAGTAGTCGAAGCTCTTCCCAACGCAATGTTTCGCGTTGAGTTGACCAACGGCCACAAAGTTCTTGCCCACATTTCGGGCAAGATGCGTCAGCACTACATCCGGATTCTCCCAGAGGACCGCGTGATCGTTGAGCTGAGCCCATACGATCTGACCCGCGGCCGGATCGTTTACCGCTACAAGTAACGGCTGCTGTAAGTAACGGCCCTCGGCATCCCGAGAGTACGAAGACAGCGAACACAAGGAATCACCATGAAGGTCAACCCCAGCGTTAAGAAGATCTGTGACAAGTGCAAGGTCATCCGCCGTAACGGCAACGTGATGGTCATCTGCGAGAACCCGCGTCACAAGCAGCGCCAGGGCTAATCCCTTCAGGCTCGATCTCAGATCGGGCCTGAATTGAGTCAGCACTACAACCAGTACTCATAAACCGAGTACAGAAAATAGTAGTTCCGGGATCCCTTCGGGGAGACACCATCGGTTGGAGGCCGATGCACAGGAACTGCTACAGACCTCCAATCACTCACAGGAGAAGCCACAATGGCACGTCTAGCAGGAGTTGACATTCCCCGCGATAAGCGCGTGGAAGTTGCACTGACTTACATCTACGGTGTTGGCCGCACGAGGGCACTCAAGACCCTCGCCGACACTGAAATCGATGGAAACATCCGCGTCAAGGATTTGACCGACGACCAGCTCGTTGCACTGCGCGACTACGTCGAAGGAACTTTCAAGGTTGAGGGTGACCTCCGCCGTGAGGTTGCCGCTGACATCCGCCGCAAGGTCGAGATCGGTAGCTACGAAGGTATTCGTCACCGCAAGGGCCTGCCCGTTCGCGGACAGCGCACCAAGACCAACGCTCGTACCCGCAAGGGCCCGAAGCGCACCGTAGCCGGCAAGAAGAAGGCCCGCTAGGCCTCGGCTTAGCTGGTTCGTCTTTAGGATTCAGGAGAAATCATGGCAGCACCCAAGTCGGCCGCACGGAAGCCGCGTAAGAAAGATAAGAAGAACATTGCTGTGGGCCAGGCCCACATCAAGAGCACCTTCAACAACACGATCGTCTCGATCACTGACACCACCGGTGCAGTAATCAGCTGGGCATCGTCAGGTGGAGTTGGCTTCAAGGGTTCGCGTAAGTCGACCCCGTTCGCCGCACAGCTGGCAGCCGAGTCGGCCGCCCGCCAGGCGCAGGAGCACGGCATGAAGAAGGTTGACGTCTTCGTCAAGGGACCCGGTTCAGGTCGCGAAACCGCGATCCGTTCACTCCAGGCCGCTGGCCTCGAGGTCGGTTCCATCAACGACGTCACCCCTCAGGCACACAACGGCTGCCGCCCGCCGAAGCGTCGCCGCGTCTAATTCCTTTCGGATCCCGACAGGCTCGATGATCGTCATGGTCGTCGAGCGTGTCGGGACACGATGCGTTTTGGTCGGATGAATCTCGAGAGACTCGAGAAGCGCACGCCAGGACAGACAACTTAAAACCTCGCTACAGAAGTGTCATATAGCGGACACTTGGCCGAAAGGAATCAACAGTGCTTATTGCACAGCGTCCAACGCTCACCGAAGAGAACATTTCGGAGTTCCGTTCACGGTTCGTGATCGAGCCCCTGGAACCCGGCTTCGGATACACCCTGGGTAACTCGCTTCGCCGCACTCTGCTCTCGTCGATCCCCGGCGCTGCTGTCACCAGCATCCGCATCGATGGCGTGCTTCACGAGTTCAGCACCGTTCCCGGTGTCAAGGAAGATGTCACTGAGATCATCCTGAACATCAAGGGACTTGTCGTCTCGAGCGAGCACGACGAGCCGATCACCGCGTACCTGCGCAAGCAGGGCTCCGGCCAGGTTACCGCCGCTGACATTTCGGCTCCGGCCGGTGTCGAGGTTCACAACCCCGAGCTGGTTATCGCAACCCTCAACGACAAGGCCAAGTTCGAACTCGAACTGACCATCGAGCGTGGCCGTGGCTACGTGTCGGCTACCCAGAACCGTGCAGAGTATGCAGAAGCCGGCCAGATTCCGGTCGACTCCATCTACTCGCCCGTGCTCAAGGTGACCTACCGTGTCGAGGCAACTCGTGCCGGTGAGCGTACTGACTTCGACCGCCTCGTCGTTGACGTTGAGACCAAGTCGGCAATCTCGCCTCGCGACGCCATCGCATCCGCCGGCCGCACCCTGACCGAGCTGTTCGGTCTGGCACGCGAGCTGAACACGGCTGCTGAAGGCATCGAGATCGGCCCGGCGCCGGTTGACGCCGTACTTCCTGGCGAGCTTTCGATTCCGATCGAAGACCTCGACCTGTCGGTGCGTTCGTACAACTGCCTCAAGCGCGAGGGCATCAACAATGTCAGTGAACTCGTCGCCCTGTCGGAGACGCAGCTCATGAACATCCGCAACTTCGGTCAGAAGTCTGTGGATGAAGTCAAGGACAAGCTCGTTGAGCTGGGCCTGTCGCTCAAGGACTCCGTTCCTGGATTCGACGGCGCTCACTTCTACAGCGGCTACGACGAAGAAACCGTCTAAGGCTGTCGTTTTCGACAACCTGTGATTTTTCAATACTAGAGAAAGACGAAAATGCCTACACCCACTAAGGGACCCCGCCTCGGCGGAGGACCGGCGCACGAGCGCCTCATGCTTGCCAACCTGGCAGCTGCCCTGTTCACGCACAAGTCGATCAAGACGACCGAGACCAAGGCCAAGCGCCTGCGTCCGGTTGCTGAGCGCCTTGTCACGTTCGCAAAGCAGGGCGACCTGCACGCACGCCGTCGCGTGCTGCGTACCATCGGCGACAAGTCAGTCGTGCACGAGCTCTTCACCGAGATCGCGCCGCTGGTTGCCGAGCGTGAGGGCGGCTACACCCGCATCACGAAGCTTGGTTTCCGTAAGGGCGACAACGCTTCGATGGTGCAGATCGAGCTCGTTCTCGAGCCCGTCACCCCGAAGGCCAAGCCGGCCAAGGCAAAGGCTGCACAGCCCGTCGCTGAAGAGCCTGCCGCTGAGGTTGTCGAAGAAGTTGCAGTCGAAGCCGAGGCTGTTGAAGCCGACGCTGTTGAGGCTGACGCTGCTGAGGCATCCGCTGAGGAAGCCAAGTAATTCGATTCAACTGAACCGAGTCAGCTGAGCTGATTCGTCAGCACTGATTCATCAGTGGGAGGGGCCCGACTTCGGTCGGGCCCCTTTTTCGTGCCCGCGTGCGTCGAGCCGGGAATTCGGCACAACGCGAATGCGGTACCGAAATCAGGAGTGGAGCGGCGAGTCGGCTGCGACACGCCGGCTGCGGGCGGCGCGACACACTTCCGATCCTGATTTCGGTACCGGGCGGACACACTGCCTGCGGACACTGCCGTACGGACACTGCCGTGCACGCCGGCCGGGCCCAGCCCGCCTAGTTCGGAAGTAGGAGCAGCCGGTTCGGGCCGGGCTGCTGGCCCTGGGGGAGCGCGGCGAGGCGAGCGACGGCTGCGCCGACCGTCTCGGCATAGATGCGACCACCGGTCGGACCGGGATGGATGTTGTCCTCGGCCAAAACATCGGTGTGCGGTGCGATCGCGCTCGACCAGTCGGCCAGCTC